>ERZ891134.556-NODE-556-length-30516-cov-7.187190_pt1 | contig 30516 bp, 26 predicted proteins | sample MGYA00520888_ERZ891134 | MGnify/ENA primary metagenome ERZ891134 (study PRJEB32303, sample SAMEA104408692) | aquatic metagenome | biome: Brackish water; feature: Coastal; material: water | place: Baltic Sea | collected 2014-10-23 | depth 10 m ... | reverse complement strand
CGGCGCCGCGCAGGTCGGCCCCCGAGAGATCTGCGCCGCGCAGATTGCTACCGCGTAGATCAGCACCCGACGCCTTCGCACCTGATAGGGAGCTGCCAGAAAGGTCCGACTTAACCAGCGATGCATTGGTGAGCACCGCTTGAGCGAAGTTCGCTTCACTGAGAACCGCGTTGTGGGCCTGGAGGGCCGAAGCGTTCACCTTGCTCATGTTGACACCGCGGGCAACCGCGTTGTGCATGATGGCGTTCGACAACTCGCTGCTTCGCATATCCGCATCCGTCAGGTCCGCATGCGCCAACTTCGCGGCCGTCAGCACGGCCTTCGCGAAATTCGCTCGCTCTAGGGCCATCCCGGTGCAGTCGGATGCTTGTTTGAGCAGGCAAGCCGCTCGGTGCCGAATGCCGTCGACGTCTCCTTCGGTTCGGCGCAGTTCGGCAATGCACGCTTCAAGACGGCGTTTACGCTCAGCCCTGGTGAGGTCTTCGTCGCGATTCGACGCCGAACAAATCCGAGTGCGGTGGTGGGCGGATCCGCATTCGGTTGGACCCAACTCCTCAAGCGCGGAGATATCGCAGACGACACCCACCGGGTAGTAGGACTGCATCACCTCAGCTGCTGCAGCGGCGTCGTCCGTCTGTGTGATGTTCGTTGCCGATTCGGCAAAGCTGGCATTCGGCAGCATGTTTCGAATCGCAAAGACGTACGGGTCGGTCTCTTGGCCGGTGTTGGTCGGCAGCCATACAAAATTGCCCAGCGCATCACTCGCCGCTGGTTTCTCGTCGGGCGCAGTCACTACGGCAACGATGACATCGTCGGAGTCTGCGTTGTGAATCTCCACATCGGTGCTACAGCCCCAGATCGTTTGATCACCTTCGGTGACCTCGACAGCCGGATACGGAGGCTCCTGCAGATAGTTGCAGAAGGAGACGTACCGCATCTGTAGGGAATCCTGGGGCCAGAGCGTTGGCACGAAACCATCCCCGATGTTCCACGGCGTCGTGGGCAGTCGCACCATCACCACCAGAGCCTCTTGGTCCTCGAGGGTGTAGCTCGCTGCCACATAAGCGCTGTCGGCGTTTGGGTACGGCGTTTGGGTATTCGTTGGCCTGACGAAGTCCACGGATTCCTGTTCGCATCCGTCCGGGTCAGTCGTGCAGTCCCGTGCACCATCGACAACATCGCGATCGAGCCTGGCCGCACGCCCTTCGAAGAACCCCGTGGCGCCATCCCCTTCCAGCAAGGACGAGAGCTGGGAACCCTCAGGAGTTGTGGACATCACCTCTGCGCCCTGCGTGGAGGAACACTGCGGCAGCGTCGTGGATCGGCGCTGACTATCGGTTCCCAGGGTCACCGTCGGTAAGAGTTTGGCCACCAGATCGAAAGGTGGTGTCTGCGTGCTGGTGGCATCCCCGAGCACCGAAACGGGATACGGAGGATCGTTGGGCAAGTAAACCCGCAGCATCAACCAACCGATACGTCCGGTTGAGGCAGCTGGCATCGATAGCCAGTTGGTTGCATCTACAGGCTTGGCATCGGCACTTGAGATGGTGAGCGTGTACGTCTGTGGGTCACTCGGATACGGATTTGTGGATGACCACGGGTTGACGCTCCCCTCGTCCGGCACAAGTTGGTAGTCGGTGATTCCCGTTGTGCCGACCGAAGTGTCCGGCTGTCCGGTTTCGTCGTACACCTGAAGGGAGAAGTAGCGGGTATCCGGGAAGTAGCCCCGAAGGGTGAGAACTGAGGTGTCGTCGATCGTGAATGGCATCGTCCAGTAGGCAGCGCTGGTATCCGGGTACAAGATGTTCGAGTTCTGCGTGGAGGTCTCCACCCACCAACTGCAGAACGGGAAGGTCGGTAGGAGCGCACCGGAGGTGGGATTAGGGCTCGGGGGTTGATCTGCAGCTTGCGCCGCAGTTGGACCCAGGGCGACTACAAGCGTGAAGCTCAGAACTACTGCGAGTAACCCTCGATGCACCGCGCCAGGGTACGCGATTCGCGAACTACAACTGTGTGCGGTGGAAGTTCGCGAACGAGCGGCTCGGGGTCGGCCCACGCTGTCCTTGATAGCGAGACCCGTACTTCTCCGATCCGTACGGGTGCTCGGCGGGTGAGGACAACCGGAACAGACACAACTGGCCGATCTTCATGCCCGGGTAGAGCTTGATCGGCAACGTCGCAACGTTCGACAGTTCCAAGGTCACGTGGCCGGAGAAGCCCGGGTCAATGAATCCGGCGGTGGAGTGGGTGAGCAAACCGAGGCGACCGAGCGAGGACTTGCCTTCGAGTCGACCGGCGATGTCGTCGGGAAGCGAGACGACCTCGTAAGTGGAACCGAGTACGAATTCACCGGGGTGCAGGATGAAAGCTTCATCACCTTCGGTTTCCAGCAACCGGGTGAGGTCCTCTTGCTCGGTTGACGGATCGATGTGCGGGTACTTGTGGTTCTCGAAGACCCGGAACCAACGATCCAAACGCACATCGATGCTCGATGGCTGGATCATCGACTCGTCGTACGGGTCCATCTGGACACGTCCAGCGGAGATTTCGGCCTTGATGTCGCGGTCGCTCAGCAGCACGGGGTGAGGCTACTCGCCCACGGGGATCCGGATCATGCGAAGCCGCGGGGAGCCCTGTGGATAAAGGGTAGACGCATAAGACCAGGAAGGTAGAATGGGGAACGTGCTCAACATCAAGGATCCCGAAGCGCACCGATTGGCCCGCGAACTAGCCGAAGCCCAGGGGACCACCATGACCGGAGCGGTCACCGCCGCACTGCAAGCAGCCCTTGACGAGCACAACCGCCGCCGGGAGGCCAAGCGCGAAGTACTCAACGGACTCATCGCAGCGGCTCGGGAACGCGGGCTCGGCGGCGAAACCGATCCCTTCGCCAAGTTGTACGACCCCCATACCGGCCTGCCCGCATGATCATCGACTCTTCCGTCGCCGCAGCCATCTGCCTTGGTGAACCCGACGCCGAGCGGTTCGCTGAACATCTGGTCGACACATCACAGCGTGCGATGAGCGCGGCTACTTACCTGGAAGCCGGAATCGTGATCGACGCACGCATGCTCGGGGCATTCGATCGGTTCGTCACGAACCTCGACATCGACGTGATCCCCGTCGATCTGCACCAAGCCGGTATCGCGCGTCAGGCTTACCGACGCTTCGGCAAAGGCTCCGGGCACCGGGCCGGGCTCAACTTTGGAGACTGCTTCGCCTATGCGGCAGCAATCGCGCTAGACGACACTTTGCTCTTCAAGGGCACGGACTTCACCTACACCGATGTGCGCGCGGCGATTGAGTAGTGCTCAGGTAATGCGCCGGTAGGCCCCCGGTGTCAGCCCAAGTACCGATCGGAACTGGCGGGTGAACGAGGCTTGATCGTAGAAACCACATTCGGCGGAGACGTCGCCCATGGACAACGACGTCGCCGTGATGAGTTGCACCGCATGCTCCAATCGCAGGCGCTGCAGGAGCTTTTGTGGAGGTATGCCCAGGGTTCGCCGACACAGCCGCTCCAACTGCGTACTCGATAACCCAGCAACGTCGGCCATCTGTGCCACGCGCCAGCCAGCGTGAATATCACGGCGGACAGCCGCGATCACTTGGGCCAGGCCGGCATGCGCGCTGTTCACCTGCGATTGCAGATCGATCGAGAGCACCGCAACGCCAACGACATCTTCGTCGACGCGTAGCGATGACTTATTCGTGACGTACCAGCCGAGTGATCCATCGGCGCGAACGATCAACTCAAGCTGCCCGCGCAGTGGCTTACCCGTCTTGATGACATCGGCGTCCTGCTCGGCGTAGGACGCAGCCATCTCCGGTGCGAACAGATCGCTCACCCGCTTGCCGAGGATCGAGTCCGGGCCCAAACCGACACGGTCGCAAAAGCCGGTATTGACGAATACGTAGCGTCCGTCGATGCCCTTGGCCGAAGCCATCACCTGCGGGATGCCATCGACCAATTCGGTGAAGGGACGCAGCACTTCATCGGGGATCGTCTTTTGTATTAATTCGACAGCCACATCCCCACTGTGACACAAGACAGCCCAGCGCGGGGCCAGCAGCATCAAGCCATGAGTGCTCCGAGCATCGACCGCCCGTCTGCCACACCGAAGCTGCCCTCCGATGAGGTCCTCATCGCCAAGGCGCAGGCCCGTGCGCTGGCCCTACTCGAGGCTTCCCTCGCCGACACTTCACGCGCCGAGGCATCCTCCTCCAAGCGGCTGGCCCGACTGCTCGCCGACGATGCCGGACGCGACCTGCTGCTCGATCTCACCGACCAGGTGCTGCGCATCCGCGACCGGAAACGAGCCGCTGAGCGTTTGCACGATCTCACCGCCGGCGGCGTGCCCGCTTCTCTCGGCGGCATTGATCGGCTCGGATTGGCAACCCTCGGCAAGGTCGCCCCGGCGATGCCCTGGGTGACCGAACAAGCCGTGGATTGGCGCATCGGCAAGGACACCGCCGATGTCATCCTCGCCGCCGAGGAACCGACCTTCACCAAGTACGTTGATCGACGCACCGGTGAGGGTTTTCGCATCAACCTGAACATCCTGGGTGAAGCAATTCTCGGCAACGACGAAGCCGAAGCCCGCGCTGCGAAGGTTCTCGGGCGGATCCGTCGCCCGGACGTTGACTATGTATCGGTCAAGCTCTCGGCGATCTGCGCAAACCTTGACGTCCTTGCCGAACAAGATTCCCTCGCCCGGATCGAAACCCAACTCATCGAGCTCTACCGGGCCGCACGCGATGCGCAGCCGCGCACCTTCGTGAATTTGGACATGGAGGAGTATCGCGATCTTGAACTGAGCATGCGTTCCTTCATGGATGTTCTCGATCGCGAGGAGTTCGACGACCTGGAAGCCGGCATCGTGCTGCAGGCCTACATTCCCGATTCGCGCGCAGCGCTCGCCACTTTGGTGCAGTGGGCGAACGCTCGCTACGCGCGCACCGGAACCGGCATCAAGATCCGCTTGGTCAAGGGTGCCAACCTCGCTATGGAAGCGGTCGAAGCTGAACTTCACGATTGGCAGTCCGCGCCCTATCCGACCAAGGCCGATGTCGATGCGAACTACAAAGCGATGCTCGACTACGCGCTCACCGAAGCCACACCCGGTGCACTGCGCATCGGTGTTGCGAGCCACAACCTGTTCGAAGTGGCGTGGGCGCTGACACTGCGCGACGAACTCAAGGCCCACGATCGCCTGGAGATTGAGATGCTTGAGGGCATGGCGCCTCCGCAATCGCGAGCAGTTCGTAACGACGCCGGTTCACTGCTGCTGTACTCACCCATCGTCAGCGAAGACGAGCGCGATGCGTCCATTGCGTATCTCTCCCGCCGGCTCGATGAGAACTCCTCACCGGAGAACTTCCTGCGCGCTCTGTTCGACATCACGCCAGGCAGCCCGCAGTGGGACGAGCAGGCGGAACGGTTCCGTACCTCGGTTGCCCAGCGGCATTCGATCACCGACAAAACTCGCCGCAACCAGGACAAGGACGCACCTGTCGATCGCTTCCCGGTCGATGGTTCCTTCCACAACGTCGCCGATACCGACTTCACCGTCGCCGCCAACCGCGAGTGGCTGCAGCGGCACCTAGACAACTATTCGTCCACCCAACCGCCTCTCGTCGAATCCGTCGAGGAGGTCGACACCGCGATCGCCCGCGCCAAGCGAGCGCAGGAAGAGTGGGCCCGCACGAGTTGGGCGGCACGCCGGGTGGTCCTCGCCCAGGTTGCCGAGGTGCTCGAGGAACGTCGGGGCGAAGCTATCGCCGCCGAAGCACACGTGATGGGCAAGACGGTGCGGGAGTCCGATCCGGAGATCAGCGAGGGCATCGACTTCGTGCAATACGCGGCGCACCTGACCCTGGCCCACGAGGAGTATGAGAAGCAAGGGCTCACCTGGCAGCCACACCCAGTAACGGTGGTTGCCGGGCCGTGGAACTTCCCCTACGCGATCCCGCTCAGCGGATTGGTGCACGCAATCGCCGCCGGTGGTGCTGCGATCCTCAAGCCAGCACCCGAAGCCCGCGAAGTGGGTGCGCTCCTTGTGGACTCGCTACATCAAGCAGGTGTTCCCGAGGATCTCGTTCAACTCGCCTGTACACCGGACAACGAGGTCGGCCAACGCCTGATCACCCATGAGGGCATCGATTTGGTGATGCTCACCGGTTCCTTAGAAACAGCCGATCTGTTCACGTCCTGGAAGCCGGACATCCGGATGAACGCCGAGACCAGCGGCAAGAACTCGATGGTTATCACCGCCGCTGCAGACATCGACCAGTCGATCAAGGATCTGGTGAAGAGCGCCTTCGGCCACGCGGGCCAAAAGTGTTCGGCCGCGAGTCTGGCCATCATCGAAGCCAGCGTCTACGACGATCCGACCTTCCACGTCCGTCTCGCCGATGCGGTGCGCAGCTTGCAGGTCGGGCCGGCAACGGATCTCGCAACGATCATGGGGCCACTCATCGCACCCCCGCGCGGACCACTGCAGCGCGCACTCACCTCACTTGAACCCGGCGAGAGTTGGCTCGTCGAACCGACCCAGATCAACGAAACCACCTGGACTCCAGGCGTGCGGAGCGACGTGCAACCCGGTTCGTGGTTCCACCTGACCGAATGCTTCGGACCGGTCCTCGGCTTGATGCGCGCGGACAACCTCGCCCATGCGATCGAGTTGCAGAACGCACCGATCTACGGACTCACCGGTGGCATTCAGTCTCTGGATCCGAAGGAGATCGACTACTGGCGGAGCAACGTGCAGTGCGGAAACGCGTACATTAACCGGCACATCACCGGCGCGATCGTGCGGCGGCAACCGTTCGGTGGTTGGAAGCGCAGTTCCGTTGGTTCGGGCACCAAGCCCGGCGGCCCAGATCACCTGCACTCTTATGGAAGTTGGACGCGAACGGGCAATATTTCAACGCCGAACGGGCAGTTTGCTGACACCGAACGGGCAATCGCCGATTACCGCCGGGTGTGGAACGAGTACTTCTCCCTCGAACACGACCCCACCGGCCTATCCTGCGAAAGCAACGTGTTGCGCTATCGCCCGCTTGATCTGGTCATCGCGCGAGTTAATTCGCTGGACAACGACGACGTCACCTTGCTCAAGGCAGCATCGCAAGTGACTGGGACCCCAATCGAATTCAGCACCCCAGACACAGAGTCCGATTCAGCCTTAGCCGCTCGGCTGTCATGTCTCGCTGGGGATGTTCGCCTGCGAGTGCTCACCCCCACCAACGACGCCGTCCTACGTGCAGCGCACACCGCTGGGGTGACCATCGACGATTCACCGATCACCCGTGTTGGTCGACTCGATGTGTTGCGCTTCGTCAAGGAGCAAGCGATATCGCAAACGATGCACCGCTACGGGCGCCTCATCTCATACTGAATCAACCGGTGAGGTCCGAGACATCATCCGGTGCATCGGCTGCGCATTCGGCGAGCGCCTCCATCGGCACGGTCGTAAGAGCCGCCTGATTCGTCGCCTTCAAGACCACCGGCGCCAGCACGCCATCTTGATACGCCTGCAACCACCGGCCTGCACAGACTCCCCAGCGATCTCCGGGCTTCAAGCCGGCGAATCCGAACTCGGGGCGTGGAGTGCTGAGATCGTTGCCCACCGACTTCTGGTGTTCGAGGAACTCCTCGGTGACCACCGCGCAAACGGTGTGCGATCCGAGGTCGTCAGGACCGGTGTTGGTGTACCCGTCACGGTAGAAACCCGTCAACGGTTCCAGGCTGCAAACTTCCAGCGGCTCACCGAATACATTGCTTTGCTCCATGGGACCAGCCTAGATAGGGAACCCTGTGTCCGCGAGGCACGTCACACGGTCATGCGCCTCATCATCAGCAGCATCGTCGTCGCAGTCGGCCTCCTTCTGGCACCCGTAGCCTCAGCTGCCCAGGAAACCTCATTGACTAAGTCCGCATCACGCGTGAATACGCAGATAGTCACCTTGATATCGGACTATGAGGACACGTACGGTCCACGTGTTTCCGCGGCTGAGCGTAGGACCCTGCAAAAAATGGAAAGGACTACCAAACGCGAGATGAACACCTTGGTGCGGTTGGTTCGCGAAGCCGAACGAACCGAGCGTTCATCGGCCTGGAAGCGCGCATATGAACACTACCGAGACATTGATGCTGCGAGCGAGGACGGTCTCGCCGAGATGCGCGCCATCATTGAACCCAAGATGTCCTGGACGGACAGGCTCGGAGCAGTGTCACGGGCTCGGTCGATCCAAGGAGACATGAACTCCCTCGGCAACCAACTCAAACGGCGTGCCCGGTAGTCTTTTTCTCTACTGAGCATGCGGGTGTAGTTCAATGGCAGAACATCAGCTTCCCAAGCTGACAGCGCGGGTTCGATTCCCGTCACCCGCTCCACGCTTTCCGGCCGAAAAACGAAGTGGCCCTGCCCCGAAGGGCAGGACCACTTCCAGCGATCGTTCTTGCTAGCGAACAACCCGAATGTTGCGGGTCATGTCCATGGCGGTGAAGCCGGGGAATGCAGGTGCGAATTCCCGCAACGTGAACGAACCACGCTTCGCACCAGGCTTCAACACTGCGCGGACCTGCACCATGTCTCCCCGGTAGCGGAAGCTGACCGACTTAACGGATGCGGACTTGTTGATCGCGCTGAGTCGAGCCTCGTGGCCAGCGTTTGTGTCGACATTCGCGGTGTCGTTGAAGGTCTTCCACTTCTTGCTCTTGACCTTGGTGCCACCGCCTTCCCACATCGGCCCAACCAGCTGCTGCTGTTGGACGGGGGCGGGGGTTGGTGCGTTCGCGGTGTTCTGCGTAACACTTACCCAGTCGCTCCACCCTTGAGCGTTAGCCGCGGCAACACTGAAGGTGTAGGTCGATCCAGCCGACAACGTGCCGATGTTCGCGTTCGTTGCCTGCACAGTCACCTGGCCGCTCGTGGGTCCGGACCACTTCACGATGTAGCCGGAGACGGGTGATCCACCGCTGCTGCTTGGTGCGCTCCAGTTCAGTGAAACGGTGTTCGTCGAAACCCCGGTGACCTTTAGGTTCTGCGGCTTGGACGGCGCGCCCGAGGGCTGCGCTGCAGCGATCTTCACCTTCTTGGAAGCCTGGCCAACTGTGTTGACTCCGCCGAGCAACTGCTGAGAAGCGGATGTGGTGACGGTGAGGTTCCCGGGTGTGGTTGGCGTCCAGTTCATGGTGGCGGTCCAGGTGGCAACGGGGGTGAAGGATCCGTTGCTAACCGGGGTGCAGGTTCCTGCGATGGTGCCAAGGTCAGTGCCGTTGCTGATCTTGAAGTCAAAACTGACGGCGCCGTCCTCGTCGTCACACGATGCGTCCGCGGTATTGGACGCATACGTGGCTGTGAGAACCTGATTGATACCAACTGTGCCGTTGCCGGCGGCGAGCGTTGTTGTGCCGTTGTTCGCTGAGGCTGGAGAAGCCAACCCGAACGAGGAGACGAGTGCCCCCGCTCCTATCAGCGCAGCAATCCGGGCATTCTTCTTATGCATACTCAAACCTTTCCTCGGTCTTAGGCGACGCCAACGCCGCGCAACGTGCGGTGAATCAGCCCGCAGACGCCTGGGACCGACTAGACCGTGAAGTGTAGACCACCGGTCTAACACCCTGTTCGTATGTGAAGCCCAGGGTGCTCCGCGAGTCCGGTGTCAGGTGTATCTGTTCGACCCAAGCAAGGCGTTCCAGTACAGGCGCTGCACCGCTAGGGCATCCTGATGGCCCTGCGCCTGCGCGAGTTCGCCTCGATCCAGACTTCGGCACGCTGCGTCAAGCATTTCAATCGTCTCGATACTGCGCGAAACAGCGGCGACAGGATCCTCTCGGAACGGGAACTGATCTAGAAGCAGCGGATCGCTCCAGCCGATGTCTTGCAAGGCGATGATGTATTCCATCGTCTCGAACAGGTGGACCGAGGCGACGGGAAGATCGTCATCCCAATCACGCCAGTTGTCGTTTAGCTCCGCTGATACCAATTTGCCGTAACGGTTGATCATCAATAGCGATTCCGTCGGTGACTCTCCCGCCATCAACGAGTGTCCAAAGTCCATGACGATGCCGAGGTTCTCCATGCCGGTCTCCTGGATTGCCAGCAACGTCTTCGGCGCGTTGGCCAACGTCATCCGGATGCGTGGTTCCTTGGGCTTGTATTCGATGGCGAACTGCACACCGGGATGCGCCTGGCAAATCTCGCGCATGCCATCGACAGTGAAACCCCAAATTTGCTCGTAGTTGACCTGCCCCGGATAGTCGTAGCCATCCTGGCCCGGCCAGAACTTCACATAGCCGGCTTCCAGCACACCAGCAGCTTCCACGGCCTCCTCAACTCGGCTCCGCGTACGCGCGCGCAGCTCCGAGTTCGGGTTGGTGAACGAACCACGTGAGTACTCACGCATATAAATGTGGGGGGTGGTTGCACGACACTTCAATCCGCGGTCGTCCAGCATCGACTTCACGTCTTGCGGGCTGAGGCCTTCGGTGCTGAACGGCACGTTGATGTCAAGGTAGGTAAGCCCGGGAACGCGCGCCGCTGCATCCAGCATTTGCTCCGTGGACTGCGGCGGACCGTAGCCGTCGCCGGCATAGCGGTCGACGAACTGGCCGAAGGCCCAGATTCCTGTTCCGTATTCGAATGCGGTCACTGCCCACTCCTGTCATAGCCGTTTTCTCGGGCTTGTCGTACTGCGATCTTCCATGCTTCGCGCCTGGCCTGTTGCTGTTCGCGTGACTTAGTTGGCCGGATACTCCGGTAACTACTTGTCCGCCGGTCAAGATCCTCGATGCTCAAGGCACCGATCCCCAGGCCGGCCAGATTGGCTGCGCCTAACGCCGAAGCGTCCGGGGCATCGGCAACCTGCACCGGTATGCCGATGGCATCCGCGAGTGACTGCATCAGCGAGGTGTTCTCGGTCATGCCGCCATCCACTATCAGGGTCTCCACGTTCACCGCGGCATCGGCGAATGCGTCGAGGACATCGGCGATCTGCATAGCGACTGAGTCCAAGGCGGCCCGGACGAGGTCACCTCGTTCGGTGGACAACGACAACTGGGAAATCGTCGCCACCGCGGCGTCATCCCAATAGGGAGCACCAAGACCATCGAATGCTGGGACGAAGACCACGTCGGTCGTCGGTGCCGCTTCACCGGCGAGCTCCGCGGGTGTGGCGCCCAGAACTTCTGCGAGCCAGACCAAGGTGGCACCGGCGGCCAAGATGTTCGCTTCAAGCGCCACCGTCGGATCGTCGCCGGCGAGTTGCCAACCGATGGTGCGGCACAGGCCCGGGTTCTTGGTCGCCTCGGGCGCGGTAACCATCACCGACGATCCCGTTCCCAAGGTCGCCTTTGCGGTGCCTGGCACCCAGCCTCGATGGGAGAACAGCGCGGCGTGCGAATCTCCTACCAGTGCCGCCAAGGTAGTGCCGGCCAAGGCGCCCCCTGCGATGGTCAGGTCGTCGCGGGCCGAGGGTCCGATCTCGGCCAAGCACGCTCGTGGCACGCGGAAGATGCCCAACAGTTCTTCACTCCACTGGCCGGAGGCGAGGTCCACCAGGCTCATCCGCGAAGCGTTGCCTGGGTCGGTGACATGCCGTCCGGTCAGATTCCATGCGATCCAGGAGTCCACGGTGCCAATGGCCAGATCGCCGCTTCGGGCACGGGCGCGATCCGGATCGTAGGTGTCCAACAACCACGTAGCTTTGACCGCCGAGAACATCGGGTCCAACGGAAGTCCGCTGATCCGGTACACCGCTTCGCCGTGTCCGGCGGCATCGAGTTCCTGGATGATCGATCGTGTTCGACGGTCCTGCCAACTAAGCAGCGGGGACAGCGGCTCTCCGTTGGTGCGATCCCACAGCACCAGGGATTCGCGTTGATTGCTGATACCGACCGCCGCGACACTCGACGCATCCACCTGTGCAAGGAGTTCTTCGAGCGCGATCATCGCGCTCTCGATCACCTCCCCAGGGTCCTGTTCCACCCACCCCGGGCGGGGGGTCAACAGGGCAAGAGGGGCGCTGCCGCGAGCCACCACGCGACCTGCGTAATTGACGGCGATCGCCTTAGTGGAACTCGTGCCACAGTCCAGTGCGACGACGAGTTGATCAGCAGGCAAGGGCGTCCTTCACCGCTCGGGCAATACCCACCAACTCCAACTCGAAGTACTCGTACAGTTCCGCCACCGAACCGGTCGGTGCGAAGGTCTCCACCCCAAGCATTCGAACAGTTACTGGTGCATGAGTAACGACGATCTCGGCAACCGCTCCCCCGAGTCCCCCGCGCGGAACTGACTCCTCGACAGTGACGATGGCACGCGTCTCCTGAGCGGCAGCGACAACCGCAGCGGTGTCGATCGGCGCTATTGACGCCATGTTGATCACTCGAACATCGAGACCCTCCGCGGCAAGCGCCTCGGCCGCGTCGAGGGCACGCCACACAACGGTTCCGGTGGCAATGATGGTTGCATCGACCCCGGCTTTGAGAACGTGGGCGCGTCCCGGCTCATATGGTGACGCCGGATCGGTTACATCAGGTACCGGGGTGCGAGAGATCCGCAGGAAGGCCGGGCCGCTGGTTTTCGCAGCCCAGTGAACGGCCGCGGCAGTTTCACTCGCATCGGCAGGCACGACGATGTCCAGGCCGTCGATTGCGCGCAACCACGCGAGGTCCTCGATCGAATGGTGCGTCGGTCCGAGTTCCCCGTAGGCGAAACCCGGACTCATGCCGCACAACTTCACGTTGGTGTTGCTATAAGCAACGTCGGCTTTAATCTGTTCAAGGGCACGTCCGGTCAAGAAGGGTGACGCCGCACAAACGAATGGGATCAATCCGGCATTCGCCAGTCCGGCACCAACGCCCACCATGTTCTGTTCCGCAATACCGACATTCACCAGTCGATGTGGGAATAGTTCGGCGAACTGTCCAAGGTTGCTGGAACCGACGGAGTCGTTACACACGGCAACGATGCGCTCATCTACGCGGGCGAGTTCGATCAGCGTGGATGCGAATGGCTTTCTACAGTCGGTCAGCGTGGTGGTGGTCACGAATGGCCACCAACTTCCACCAGCGCGGCAGCGACCTGCTCGTCGGAAGGGACTTTGTGATGCCAGACGGCAAGGTTCTCCATGAAAGACACGCCCTTGCCTTTCGTAGTTTCCGCGATGACAGCGCGCGGCTTGACGTGCGGAGCCACGAGCGCCTCGCGAAGCGCCTGATGATCGTGCCCGTCAACTACGACGGCATCCCACCCAAACGCCGCGAACTTCGCATCAAGCGGATCCAGACCATTGGTTTCTTCCGTGGGTGCGCCCTGCTGCAATCGGTTGCGGTCGACGACGCACGTGAGATTCGTCAGTTGACGGTGTCCGGCCAACATGATGGCCTCCCAGTTGCTGCCCTCTTGGAGTTCGCCGTCGCCGGTGACCACGTAGGTTCGCCACTCGTCGCCGCTGATGATCGCGCCGATCGCCATGCCAACGGCGATCGGTAGTCCATGTCCGAGCGGTCCAGTGCTGGTTTCAACCCCCGGGAGTTTGGTGCGAGCCGGGTGCCCGTTCAGTCGAGAGTGCGGACGGGCAAAGGTCTGTAGTTCCTCGATTTCCAAGAAGCCTTCGAGCGCCATGGCCGAATACAGAGCCACGGCGGCATGGCCCTTACTGACGATAATCCGATCGCGCTCTGGCCAGTCGGGACGCAGAGGATCCAGCCGGAGGACGTCGGCATAGAGAACGGCGAGGATGTCGGTGACAGACAGGTCGCCGCCCACGTGTCCCAGACCCGCGCCGGAGATCGTTTCCAGAACCAAACGCCGTATGTGACGTGCCCGCTCAGTGCTAGTCATGAATATCCATTCATTGGTGAATATGCACTCCTAGTCTGGCCGACACCAAGCAGGAGGTCAACAGGCACCAACTAGATGGGTGCGGCGCCGACACCGGGCTACCCGGCCAACGACTCCGCGGTCTGAACATCTGTCACGAGAACATTCACCCACCTACCCAGGGCGGCCGCACGGATCGCGTCGACCTTGGCAGCCCCGCCCGCGACGGCGATGCGCCGCGGCACCGCGCGGATCTGCTCGCCGAGCATCCCCATCACCCGCACGTCGAAGCTGCTAGCAATCGCCTCACCCTTCGCATCGAAGTAGCGCAGGCATACGTCCCCGACGGCTCCCTGCGACCGGAGTTCGGCCATCTCCACGTCCGTCATGGCGTTACCGCTACTTGCCAGAAGCGCCGAAGGCTGCAGCCGCCCTATCCCAACGAGCGACACCGTGATCTGCTGCCACTCCGCAATGACTCGTGCCACATCCGCGTCTCGCCGCAGTGCATCCGCAGCATCTGCGCTCCCCACTACAGCGGGCGCCGGGACGAATACCGCGCGTGCCCCGGTTCGCCTCGCAAGCTCGTTCGTCAATCGAGTGGCCTCGAACTGCACGTCGGGACTACCTATCCCGCCGAACATCTGAATCACCTTGCACGCACTGCGTGCCGATGACGATGGCATGGGGGTCATTGCGTCAACCATCGCGATCAACGAACTGCTCCATGTCGACACCCCGATCACCGCACCCGACGTAATGGTGGATTGCAGGTATCCGGCAGCAGGTGCCCCAAGCGCTCGCTCAGGGACCTGCGAGCCGTCCGTGTCCACGACGACCGCCTGCTGCAACCCGAGCGTTACCTCAAGTCGATCCTCAAGATCGGCGTGCACTCCTTCAGGAATTTGCACGATTGATCGGACAACTCCGCGTTCCACAGCTTCCTTCAACAGCCGGGAGACTCGCGCTTGCGATAGCGCTAACGCATCGGCGATGTCCTGCTGGCGAAGATCCTGCTCGTGGTACATCCGAGCGACCTTCGCGATCAATCGTAGGTGTTCATCGACCACACCGGCCCCTTACGTTTGCAGTGCACGCATGTTAGCGACGCACACTCCCTAGAGTGATCTGGTGCTGATTGGTGTTGATTGGGGTGGGACGAAAATCGAGGTCGTCGCCATGGAGGCTGACGGCACCGAACTCCTGCGCTCGCGGGAACTCACGCCACGAGGTGACTACGAAGGCTGCCTGCACCTCGTTCGGGAGTTGGTGGAGAAGGTGGAGGGAACTCTCGCACGCACCGGCTCGGTAGGCATCGGCATTCCCGGCTCGATAGACCCGACCACTGGACAGGGCAAGGGCGGCAGTTCAACCTGGATCAACGGTAAGCCAATCATCGAGGACCTTCATCGAGTTCTGAATCGACCGCTACGAATCGAGAATGATGCCGACTGCTTCGCGGCTTCCGAAGCGCGCGATGGGGCCGGTCGGAACCACCGGGTGGTCTTTGGAGTGATTCTCGCCAGCGGGGCTGGCGCTGGAGTCGCAGTCGACCAGGTGGCGCATCACGGGCCAAACAACTCCGCAGGTGATTGGGGGCACAGTCCGCTTCCTTACGCGACTGCGCATGAACTCCCCGGGGACGGTTGCTACTGCGGTAAGCGTGGATGCATGGAGACGTGGGTTTCCGGTTACTCGTTCGTTCGTGACTACGAACGAGGAGGCGGCCCGCCGGGTCTATCCCCTGCCAACATCGCGTCCCGCATGCGTGATGGTGAGTCGGAAGCAATGGCAGCGTGGGATCGGTACGTGGATCGAATCGGTCGCGGATTATCTGTTGTAGTCAACGCACTCGATCCTGATGTCTTTGTTCTCGGGGGCGGCATGAGCAATATTCCGGAACTGCAACAGGACCTGCCTGCGGCGATTGCCCGCTGGACCTTTTCGCCGGTCTTCATCACGCCAGTCGTCCAGTCACTTCATGGCGACTCCAGCGGAGTCAGAGGAGCTGCGTGGTTGTGGCAGGAATAGCAGTTCTTGGGTAAGCAGTAAACATGTGTCGCCCCTCCTTCACCGAGGGATCACAGCTGCGTCTTCCGTACTCGGCACGAAGTATAGAAAGTACGTCTATGAAGGCCGAATTGTTCGGGTGTGAACTTCCCGCGCGGCACTCGTGAGTGGTTGGACGGCTTGGCCTTCTAGGAAAGGAGCGCTTCAACAAAGGCCTGGGTGTAGTCCGGGAAGGCCACCGTGCCAAGCACACCGATGGCTGGGGCGAGGCTGTAGGAGGAGTTAACGGCGAGGGCCACCGCTTGCCCGGTCTCCGGATTGCAAAACGCCAAGGCCTCGTAACCGATCACTTGACCCGAGTGACCCCACCAGTCACCCTCGTTAATCGTCCCCAGCCCATAATTTCCGGCGTCGATCTTGTGGGTCTTTTCCCGCTTGCTGACCGTCTCGCCATTCAACAAGTCATTTCCCACGCAAGACTTAGCCCATGTTCCGAGATCGCCAATCGTCGAGTAGGCCCCGCCACCCTCACGACCCCACGTCATCCGCCACAGATCCCCTCGGGTGGTGACGTTGGTGGTCGCACTGACAGAAGGATTCACCTTTTCGGTGTCGGCGCCGTATTGAGTTCCGACGTATCCATAGGTGGCGGTTTCGGGCCGTGCACCTTGAGGTGTCAGCTTGGAGTTGTCCATTCCGGCCTCGGCTAGAACCTCATTTACTAATGCAGCCGGGCTCTTGCCCGTGACGTTCCACATCGCGCTGCCCAAGATGATGTAGTTGGTTGTGGAGTACGCACCACCGGCCGGGACAGCTTCGCCTTCATCAATTCCCATCGCGATCAAGTCATCTCGAGTGAAGGTGCGCTTCGGATCAGCCACCAACTTCGCGAGCGCCTCGTCTGCATAATCCGGGATCGTTGTTGACATAGACAGCAAATCACGCACCGTCCACTTCGCAGTTTCGGGAAAGCGCTTGGCAAGATCAGGGTCCAGTTCACGCACAGTGTCCTGCAGTCCCACAACACCCTTTTCAACCTGCTGCAGAACAGCTGTGGCGAATACGGATTTGGTCAACGACCCGATCGGAAAGTGGTCTCCCACAGAAGCAGCGACACCCGGTGATGATTCACCGTAAGCCCGAGTAATCCAACCGGTGCCAGGTTCATACACGCCGACGTACACGGCTGTCGGCCCGTCCGACTGTGCGGGGTCTGCGAAGAGCTGCTCGGCCGCCTGCTCCCAAGCCGAGGTATCCACAGGCTCCTGTGCATACGCTGGCGCACCACCGATAGTTGCTGTGGTCAGAGCAGCAATCGTGACTATCCGTGCGATCGAGCGACTCATTTCTTACCGTTCCCTTCGGAGAAGAAGTAAGCCGAATTAAGGCTACGCGTCGGGTGAAGGGTTTGGGAACCCGGCACTGTCGCCACACGAGACTCGCGGTAGGAATACGCACGATGCAGGTGTGGCCACTCCGACTTCGAGGGGCCACACCTGCATCTGATGGAGCTACTGAGTACTACGGGGCGAACGGCAGCATCACCGCGTCAACACCGTGCGCAATCTGCATGTTGCCTTTGTTGATGTCGACTGCATCCAAGATCACCTTGGCGTTCTTGAACTTCGGTGCGTAGTCGCGGAGCCGAATGGAAGGAGCATCTGAGACGAGAACCTTGGTGTTCTTACCTTCATCCGCAGTGGCTAACACTGCGCCATTCGAAGCCAGTGCGTCGGCCGACGTGATGGTGCTGCCTGGGATCACGTGGTAGAGCAACACCGTCTCTACGGTGTCGATCCCCAGACCGGCAACTGCGTCGAATGCATCGGACTCTGAGGTGATGTTGTGCCCGGCAAGTGCGGATGCAAGGTTCTTGAAGGCCTTGTCAGTAGGCGCAAACACGGTCAGAGCGGTATCACCGTCCGCCAAAAGCGAAACCGGAGAATTGGGCTTCGCTTCGAGCACAGCCTCGGCTGCCTTGGTCAGGATGTCGTAATCACCATTGGTGCGGTCAAAGGAGGCATTGCCCACGTCAAGAACGCTGGCAAGACTCTTGTTGCCGTCCATTGCCTGCACACTCGGTGCGGAAATAGCCGCGCCGAGGGCGAGTGTCGAAGCAGCAACAATCGCTGCGGTCTTTCGTCGTGATGTCTTCATGTCAGATCCTTCATTCCCGGTCGCGCAGACCTAGCCGCCACGCGATGTATCTACCTGTACTTCGTTCGGCGGTAGGTATTTGGATGCAACTATTTCGCTTTTTTTGCCGACCAACCCGTGCGAAGCATTTGAAGGGCAACAGCAACAAGCACGAGAGCAAACAGCGTGCGCACAACATTTCCACTCGACGCGATAGCTACGGCAGCGCCGAGCAGGCTCCCCGGTATTGCAGCGAGACCGAAACGCAGACCTGTTGACCAGTCAGTGGCTCCGGTTCGCGATTGGCGCCATGCGCCGACGATTGCGATGGGCGCCATGACGGCCAGGGAGGTTCCCGCCGCCAACTGCTGCGGAAAGCCGAAGAGGTTCACGATGATCGGAATGAGGATGATGCCGCCACCGATTCCGAAGAGAGAGGAGAGCAAGCCCATAGCCAGGCCACTGACGATGTATCCCACCGCGAGTAATGTCGACAGTTCCGGAAGGTTGCCGTCTCCAACCGAATCAGTGGGCCACAGCAATCGAATCGCGACAGCGATGAGAAGAATTGCGAAGCCGATCTGCAGCCGGTAATCGGAAGTGCGACGGACCAAGCTGCTACCGGCAATCGATCCGACCAACCCACCGATCAGGATGAAGCCGGCTGGAACCCACGCCACTTGGCCGGCAACTGAGTAGGTGACGGTCCCCGCGAGGGCCGCGAGGAACACCATGACCAGGCTCGTGGCCTGCGCGCGCTTTTGCGTGAAGTGCAGCAAGAGCACCAGGAGGGGGACGAGGATGATCCCGCCGCCGACCCCGAACGCACCGGAAAATGCGCCAGCGCCGAAGCCGATGAGGAGGTCGCGCGCCACAGGCGAAGTGTCCTGGACACACTGAAACAGATACGACGAAGGGGTGCCCCCGAGGGCACCCCTTCGTCGTGAACGTAGTTGCGCGCTAGGACGCGGCAGCGACAGCCCGCTCGGCCGTCTTGAACTTGATGTATGCGGACGAGGATGCGTTCCACAGCAGCCACAAGATGACAACCTCGAAGGCAATGGAGACGAGTGCCACCCACTGGCCACCGAAAAGGGCACCGATCGAGCTGAGCAGGCCCAACACCACGAACACGGTGATCAGGATGCGTGCCCAGTTGTGGCCCTTGCCTAGGGACATCGCGACGATCACTCGGATCACCGCAATACCGATCACCACGAGGCCGGAGATGAAGACGCCTGCGGTGATTGCACCGGTGGAAACATTCGAGATGCCCTCTTGGTCGAGAACACCGGAGATCTCATCGCGAACGTTCGAATTCAAGGTGGCGAACCCGCTCAACAGGATGCCAACACCCGCGATTACGTAGAAGACAGCCGCAATCCACTGCAGGACAACGGCGATGGTCAGTGAACTGGTCTATTCATGCCGCGACCGTAGCGAGGTAAAAGGGCGTCTGGGGTCAACTCGCCGGTGAATGATCGGCTACTACTGCGGCAATTTACGGAAAACCGGTCGTGGTACTGCCTTCACGGCACCCATGAGGAACCGCAGCGGGCCAGGGGCGTAGATCGTGTGCTTGCCCTTGCGCAATCCCTGGACGATGGCCTGCCCGACAACATCGGGATCGGTGGTCATAGGCGCCTCGGGCAGCCCTTCGCTCATGCGGGTACGCACCATGCCCGGTCGGACCACGAGAACCGAAGCCCCCGAACCGGCCAGGGCGTCACCCAAACCCTGGGCAAATGCGTCCAAACCGGCCTTCGTGGAGCCGTAGACGTAGTTGGAGCGGCGCGCCCGATCGGCCGCCACGCTGGAAAGAACAACGAGTTTGCCGTGTCCTTGTTGGCGCAACCGGCGGGCAACATGCAAGCCGACACTCACCGCACCGGTGTAGTTGACGGTTGCGATGTGCACCGCTTGCGCAGGGTCCGCCTCTACCTGCTGTTGATCGCCGAGGACCCCGAAGGCAAGGATCACGAGATCGATGTCGGAACTGTCGAAGACTTCGTCGACGAACGCCCCATGGGATTCGGTGTCGGTTGCATCGAACGCAGCGACCTCGACGGTCGGAATTCCGGCGTTACCCAGATGCAAGGCCGCATCTTCTAGCGCCGGCGACTGACGACCGGCCAGCACAACCCGCCGGAGTCGATTGCGGGGCAACGCTTCGATGGTCGCGCGAGCGATCTCACTTGAACCACCGAGCACGAGGACGGACTGCACTTCACCTAGCGCGTCATTCACAAAGACAACCTTCTTCCTAGATCGGAGGTGAAAACCCCACGCGGATCCATCCGGTCGCGAACCCCCTGCCACTGCGCCAAACGTGGGTAGGTCTGCGCCAACATGGCCGGAGATTGGCGCGAATCCTTGGCCAGATACAACCGGCCACCCTCCGCAGCAACGAGCTCATCGAGTTCGTCGAGGACGGGACCCAGGTTCTCGTTGCCGGCTGGTACGTCCGCAGCGAGTGTCCAGCCCGGCAATGGAAAGGACAGCGGTCCAGGGTTGGCCGGTCCGAATCGCTTTAACACCGTCAAGAAACTGGGGGCTCCAACATCACGCAGCCGGGACAAGGTTCGCTCGACCAACCATCCCGCTGAATCCGGTACGACGAATTGGTACTGCAGGAATCCCTGTGGTCCGTAGATTCGATTCCAGTCCTTCACCCCATCGAGTGGATGGAAAAAGGCCGGGATCGAGTGCAGTTCGGCTTCCTTGTTCTTCGGTGCCTTGCGGAACCACGCCTCGTTGAAGGCCCGGACGGTGGCGGTGTTCAAGAGTCCACCCGGCACAAAGGGTGGGGCCGAGGGAAGTGATGTGGTCTCGTAGGTGAGTGGTAATGCTTGCTTCGCGGTCTTCTTGGTTAACTGAAGTTGATCGATAGTTGCGTGGTCACCCCGAGTGAGCACGCCACGACCGGAAGTTGCTACGGAGTCGATCCAGGCCACTGAGTACCGGTAGTCGTCGTCGCCTTCGATCATTCGGGTCATGACCTCATCCAGGTCAGCGCAACGAATCGTGTCCACGCTCATCTGTGCCGTCTCAATGGGCAATAGTCGGAAGGTCGCCTCGACGATTACGCCGGTGAGGCCCATTCCACCCACTGTCGACCAGAACATCTGCTCGGTAGCTGGATCATCTGGGCGTAGATCCAGGAGTTCCCCTCGCCCATCGACAACTCTCATGCTGATCACGTGCGCGCCGAAGCTGCCCTCCACGTGATGGTTCTTGCCGTGAATGTCCGCCGCGATAGCGCCACCTACCGTCACGAATCGGGTTCCCGCCGTGACTGGAACGAAGAAACCTGCGGGAACAATCGAGCGCAACAGATCATCGACACTCGCTCCGGCATCCGCAGTGACCGTCCCGGCACCGAGATCCACATCGAACGAACGAAGGTGCACCATGTCGAACACCGTGGCGCCACCACTTTGCGCGGCATCACCGTAGCTGCGTCCCAATCCACGGGCTAGCACGCCGCGTGGCCCTGCGGTACGGATCGACTCTGCGATGTCTTCTGCGGAGTGCGGCGAGAGAAGTCGTGCGCCGCTCGGCGCGGTGCGCCCCCAACCACTGAGTAGCACGTCGCGCTCGTCCACCGCAAGTGGAGAAGAAGTTGTCATACGCCTAAGGCTCCCAGCCCGAACAGAATCAGCCACGCGAGGCCAAGGAGAAGCAGAACCCGGTCGCGCAGCGCGGTGTCCTCAGGTGCTTCGGCATTTCCGCGATCAACGCTGACTCCGTACCGCAAGATCGCCAGCACGAAAGGCAACACACTCCATTCCGCCCACGGGAAACTCGACGGTGTTTCCGCGACATCAAACGCCCATAGGCAGTACGAGGTGATCGTCACCGCAGCAGCGACTCCCCAGACAAAACGTAGATAGCCGAGCGTGTAACCATCCAGGCTCTTGCGCTTCGGTGAGTCGTCGTCGTTGTTTCCTTCGCGCTCGAAACGATCAAGTTCGCTGTAACGCTTACCCGCCGCCATGAAGAGCGAACCGAATCCAGCGACGATCAAGAACCACTGGGAGATCGGTAGCCCAGATGCTGCGCCGCCAGCTATCGCGCGTAGCAGGAAGCCAAGCGCCAAGAGCGCCAGCTCGATTACCGGCTCGTGCTTGAGACCCAGCGAATAAGAGAGCGTGAAGACCGCGTACGCGACGATCACACCGAGCAGCGCCAGCGAAATGAATGCCGACAAAACCAACGACGACGCAGCAAGGACTACAGCGGCGGTGACGGCGGCAGGTACTGGCAGATCACCGGCAGGGATTGGTCGCGCAGACTTTCGGGGGTGCGCGCGATCGGCTTCGATGTCACGCACGTCGTTGATCAAGTACGTAGCACTCGAGATAAGGCAAAAAGCAACGAAGGCTCCGATGCTCGGCAGCAAAATATCCGGCACGAATAGTTGACCGGCTGCCAGCGGAGCCGCGAAGACCAGCACGTTTTTCGCCCATTGGCGCGGACGCATCGCTACGACGAGTGCGGAAAGGAAATTGCGCTTGTCAGTGGATCGGTCCACGGTGTCGGTCATGTGTAGATCACTTCACGTTCGGCGTGCATGCCCGGCTCGGTGTCTCCGATGATGCGAGCGATTTGCGGAACGACGAGTAACCAGGTGATCACGTGGAAGACCGTCAGCCAAATGAGAGTCGAGAGGGCCACATCAGCCGGCTGCACCACTAGTGGTGTCAGGGAGGCGAGAGCAAGCGCGCTTCCGCCCCAGAAGACGACCCGCCCAGCGTGCGACCTTCCGCGGACGATCAGCGCAGCAATGGCACCGATCTCTGCGGCCAGGAGGGGGAGGAGCAAGACTGCGAACCAACTCACCGTCTGCATGGACCCCGCGATCTCGAGTTGCATGGGGACACCGAAGAGTCGGGCAATTCCATACAGCCCCAGGCAGACCAGGCCCGACCAAACGCCGGTCACCAGGGCCGCATAGGCCATGGTCCGCACTCCAGGACGCGCCGAACTTGGCGGCACGACCGGGGTGACCGACTCAGCCCAGTCCGCGCGCGTCATGGAGTCCATTGTGGCGGCTGGGAACCCCCACGTCAGGTGCGCCCGAGGCAGCCGCGCAATTCTTTCGCTGCTTGCTCTTGCAATCGGCGGGAATCGGGTGCATTATTATGTTACTGGAGAGTAACTTAGCGAGCCGGGCCGACACGGCGTAGAGCAAATCGTGAAGCGAGGGTGAGGGTCATGTCGCACTACAAGAGCAACGTCCGGGACTTGGAGTTCAACCTCTTCGAGGTGTTCGGCGCTGGAGATCGGATGGGTAGTGGCCCGTTCGCCGAGATGGACGCAGATACCGCCAAGGAAATCCTGCACGAGGTGGATCGCCTCGCGAGTGGACCGTTGGCCGAATCCTTCGCCGATGCCGACCGCAACCCGCCGGTCTACGACCCCGCAGCCAAGACCGTCACGATGCCCGAGGGCTTCAAGAAGTCTTTCCAAGCACTCATGGACGCCGAGTGGTGGCGTTTGGATCTGCCCGAGCACTTGGGTGGCACCGGCGCACCTCCGTCGTTGCGGTGGGCGGCCAGTGAATTGCTACTCGGTGGAAACCCAGCCGCGTTCTTGTATATGTCCGGTCCAAACTTCGCAGCGGTCATCGATCACCTCGGTACCGACGAGCAAAAGCAATTCGCTGCCCAGATGATCGACAACGGTTGGGGCGCCACCATGGTGCTGACCGAGCCCGATGCTGGATCCGATGTGGGTGCCGGTCGCGCGAAGGCGTTCGACAATGGCGACGGCACCTGGCGCATCGAAGGCACCAAGCGTTTCATCACCTCCGCCGAGCACGACATGGCTGACAACATCGTGCACATGGTGCTCGCCCGCCCAGAGGGCGCGGGTCCAGGCACCAAGGGACTGAGTTTGTTCATCGTGCCCAAGTTCCACGTGGATCCAGCGACTGGTGAGATCGGCGAGCGCAACGGGGTCTACGCGACCAACGTCGAGAAGAAGATGGGACTTAAGGCTTCCACCACGTGTGAGTTGACGTTTGGCGAGAAGGAGCCGGCGACTGGTTGGCTGCTCGGCGATGTCCACGACGGTATCGCCCAGATGTTCAAGGTCATCGAGTACGCGCGCATGATGGTCGGCACGAAAGCCATCGCAACCCTGTCGACCGGTTATCTCAACGCCCTCGAGTACGCAAAGACACGTGTACAGGGCGCCGATCTCACGCAGATGACCGACAAGACTGCACCGCGAGTTGCCATCACGCACCACCCCGATGTTCGTCGCTCGCTGATGCTGCAGAAGTCCTACGCCGAGGGTCTTCGAGCTCTCGTGGCGTACACCTCCTACTGGCAAGACATGATCGAGCTCGGCAAATCCGGTGACACCGATGTCGATCTCGACATGGCGGAGCGCATGAACGATTTGCTCTTGCCGATCGTCAAGGGAGTCGGTTCGGAGCGCAGCTACGAGATGCTCGCCGTGTCTTTGCAGACCTTCGGTGGATCGGGCTTCCTGCAGGACTACCCGCTCGAGCAGTACATACGTGACGCAAAGATCGACACCCTTTACGAAGGCACCACCGCTATCCAGGGCTTGGACTTCTTCTTCCGCAAGATGGTGCGCGATCAGTTCAAGGCCATCTTCTACCTGGCCGCGCAGATCACTGAGACGGTCAAGGGTGATGAGGGTGCGGGCGCACTTGCCAAGGAACGTGAACTGCTCGGTGTTGCACTCGAAGACGTGCAGGCCGTAGTCGGCAAACTCGGCGAGTGGGCGATGGCTTCGCAGCAAACGCCCGAGGAGGTCTACAAGGTCGGCCTCAACACGACCAGGCTGTTGATGATGAGTGGTGACCTGATGATCGGTTGGTTGCTCACCAAGCAGGCTGAAGTTGCTCTGGCTGCGCTCGATGCTGGCGCTAGCGATCGAGACCGCGCCTTCTACCAAGGCAAAGTCGAAACCGCCAAGTGGTTCGCCCGCAATCGGCTCCCGCTGCTCACGGCCGAGCGCGCTGTTGCTGAGGCCACCGACGACGACATCATGCGTCTGCCGGAGGAAGCCTTCTAGACCGGCTCATCGGGCGAGCCAGGTCGCCTTTCCCCTTTGATGGGGATATCGATCTGGCTCACCACACTTTGGGCCGCCACTGAGTAGGGACGAATGATGGTGACATCGCCGTCTTTGCTGAGCATGTCTGCAGTCCTGGCATCCATGGCGGTCAAGCAGATGCCGCCGGTGAAGTCGTAGCGGCGCAGTGTCTGCAAGAGCACCAGGTTCGTCGATGGACCCGGCACGGCACAGATGACCGAGTCGGTTTCGTGGAACGGCAGAGAAGCAGCGAAGTCGGGCTCGGAGACATCGCCGTAGAGGGTCGTGATGTTCGGTCGGGCGATGTTGCGCAGCGCCTGAGGGTCGTAGTCGACGACAAGCAGATTCGCATCGCGAGTGGCGAGAGTGCGAGCAATCTCCCCACCCAACCTTCCTGCTCCCACGATGATCGCGTCGTAGGGATGCTCGAGGCGTTCCTCTTCTGCCCGGGAGTCAGGGTGCTTTCGCTCGAATATCGAAAGCGCGGGGGACAGTTTGTCGAAGAGTGTCTGGGTATAAGCGATGAAGTACGTCGAGACGGTGATGGTGATGATCCCCACCAGGGTGACCAGGCCCAAGATGGATTCATCGACCTGACCCAGCGAGTAACCAAGTGCGATCAAGATCAGTGAGAACTCACTGATCTGCGCCAGTGCAACTCCCACACGGAAGGAAACTTTCTTCCGGTAGCCAAGCAGGCCCATGATGGACATGACGATGATGGGTTTTGCGATGAGGACGAATACCGACAGAACAATGGCAGGAACGAGCTGTTGCAGGGCTGACTCGAAGGTCAAAGAAACCCCGAGTTCAATAAAGAAGAACAAGATCATGATGTCGCGCAGCGATACGAGTCGCGCCCCCAAACTCTCACGGTAAGGAGTCGAAGCAAGGGCAACACCAGCGACAAATGCCCCGATCTCCAGACTCAAACCCAATGAGTACGACGCTGCTGCCAAGGCGATCGCCCAGGCAACACCGAAGAGCAGGGTGAGCTCCTGGCTCTTCGCAAGCCATTCGAGTAGCCGGGGAATCACAAATCGCGCGACCAAGGCGACTCCGCCCAAGAAGATCACCCCGCCGACAACGGTGCGCACCACGGTCTCTGTCGGTGATACCTGGCCCACCTGGCCCAAGGAAGCGACAACGATCATCGAGATGACCACCAGAAGGTCTTGGACGATGAGGATTCCAACGGCAATGCGGCCATGCAGTTGGTCGAGTTCACGTCTGTCGGAGAAGAGCTTGATGACGATGATCGTCGAGGAGAAGGTCAAAGCAACGGCGACGTAGATCGAGGGCACCACACCTAGGCCCAACGCGACCGAGATTCCGAAGCCCAGTACGCCAGTCAGGGTGACTTGACCCACACCGGCCAGCAGCGCGACCGTGCCGGTCATCCGGATCGAGTGGATGTCGAGTTTCAAGCCGACGAGGAAGAGCAGGATCGCGATCCCGATCTTGGCGAAGACTTCGATGGAATCCTCGGCGGAGACGAGGTCCAGAACTGCCGGGCCAACTAGGACTCCAACGATGATGTACGCGACCAAAACCGGCTGCCTCAGCAGTTTGGCAAGTCCCGCCGCGAGGGCAGCGAGGACGAGTATTACCGCGATCTGCTCGAACTCGGTGCCCGCCACCTCCACGAGTCTAGGACGGAATCGTGGGATGACGCGCGGGAGCGTACCCTGGAAACATGCGTTGGTTCGTAGCTCTGCTTGGTGCTGCCCTACTCCTGATGGTTCCGGTTTCTGGGGCTGCCGGGCACGCCAGCCTCACCTCCACCGACCCTGCGGATGGAAGCGAACTCGCCGTTGCCCCCGCCGAAGTCACACTGACGTTCAGCGAGGAACTCCTGAACGAACTCGTCGAGGTCTCCATCTTGGACTCCGCCGGTGATCTCGTGATGGCTACCGAAGCCGAGCAGACGCCTCCCCCCGGGACCGACGTGATCGTCCCCTGGCCGGCCGACCTGCCGCCTGGGAAGTACTCGGTTGCCTTCCGGGTGGTTTCCGAGGATGGCCATCCGGTGACCGGGCAGGTGACGTTCTCCTACACCGACGTAGCCACACCTACGGTCGAGCCGACCGTCGAGCCCACTCCAGCTGCTGAGCCCGAGTCAACCCCGCAAACCCCGCAAACGTCAGAAGCCACCGACACGGAGCCATCGCCGGAGTTGATCGCGGCCGAGGATGCGGGCCAGCCGAACAACTCACTTATCGGACCGCTCCTAATAGCTGGTGCGGTGATAGTTGGTCTCGGTGTGGTGATCTCCGTCATCATGCTCGCGCGATCGCGGCAATAGGCGCAAGCATGGCAACCACGATGCGTGCGCGCCCGGATGCAACAACGCTTACCGCTCCACGGTTAGTGAGCGTTGCGCTCGGGCTCATCGCAGTCGCCGTTTCCGCCGCCGCAGTCGGGTTGGTGGTGGCGGGCGGTACCTATGAAACCCTTCCCGGGCTCGCAGATCCTGGTCCGCTCGTGACGTGGGGGGCTCCCGTAACCCGAGTGCTCACCGATATCGCAGCCATTGCCACGGTTGGACTGCTGCTTTCTGCAACTGCCCTGGCACCGTCCGGCAAGAACGGCGTCCTCTCCCGGGTCGGACGCACCGATTCCATCCGTGCCGCTTGGGCTGCCGGAATCTGGGCGGTACTTGCCGGCGCGCAACTGTTCTTCGTATTGGCGCTGGTCCTCGGAGTTCCCCTCGGCGATGCGTTGCGCCCGGAGATCGTGTCCACCTATGCGAACGATCTCGACACCACGCGGGCGCTATTGGTGATGGCGATCTTGGCGGTAGTCGTGACCGTGGGTGCCATCACTGCAGCGAGCACCGGCGCTACCGGTGCCTGGCTCGTTGTCGCCATCGTGGCCGCGGCCCTGCCCGGCTTAGCGGGCCACAGTTCGGCCCTCGGTGATCACGAACTCGCCACCACTGCGGGTGTGACGCACATGGTTTCCGCTGTTCTATGGGTGGGCGGGCTTCTAGCCCTGACGATTCATGCGATCCGACGCGACGTGCCACTCGAGCGCCCAGTCCAACGCTTCTCAACGATCGCACTAACCGCCATCGTGCTGCTGGCCGCAAGTGGTCTTGCCAACGCCTACACGCGAGTTGATGGGCTCAATCAACTGCTCACTACCGGCTACGGCCAAGTCACCATGATGAAGGTCTGGCTGCTCGTCGGCTTGGGTGTGATCGGCTTCGTACTACGCAAGCGAATCATCCCTAGCCTCGGAACAGCATCCCGAGTTCGCGCCTTTGCCAGAGTCGCAGCTATCGAACTGACGATCATGGCGATTGCCATCGGGTTGGGTGTATCACTCGCCTCCAGCCCGTATCCACGCGAGGAGCAACTACTTCCCTCCTACGGCGAGACCCTGTTGGGCTTTCCTTATCCGCCAGCCCCGACTATCGATTCCGTTGTTCTCGGCTTCAAGTTCGATCCACTCTTCTTCACCGCCAGCCTCATAGTTGCGGCTCTCTACGTCATCGGCTACATCCGGGTACGACGAGCCGGTATCGAGTGGCCCGTTTTGCGTTTGGTGTCCTTCCTCGCAGGGATCGGCGTGATCATCTGGACGACGAACTCCGGCATCGCGATCTACTCGCAGGTTTCCGTTGGCCTGCACATGACCCAACACATGATCATGACGATGCTCAGCCCGATCCTGCTGGTGATGGGGGCTCCGGCAACGTTGGCGCTGCGTGCTCTTAAGCCGGCTCGCGGTAACGAACGAGGGCCTCGCGAATGGTTGGTGTGGTTCTTGCACAGTCCCATCACCCGAGTGCTAACGAACCCCTTCTACGTATTCATTGTCTATGTGATCGGGTTATACGGGCTGTACATGACACCCCTGTTCGGATGGCTTATGGGCTCGCATGTGGGGCACGTGGTGATGCAGGCCCACTTCATCCTGTCTGGGTACCTCTTCTACTGGGTTTTGATCGGCATCGACCCGCGCCCTCGACCGTTGCCGTACTGGGGCCGCTTGATATTGCTGTTGTTGGCGCTGGCCGTTCACGGCTTCTTCGCCGTCGCCATGATGATGGGCACCACCCCGATGGCTGTCGAGTGGTACGGGATTGTGCGACCGGAGTGGGTAACGGATCCACTTCGCGACACATTGCTTGGCGGACAAGTCGCATGGGGCCTGTCTGAGATCCCCAGTGTGATCGTCCTGATCGCTATCGCAGTTCAGTGGTCCCGCAGCGACGAACGGGAGGCGAAGCGCAAAGACCGTGCGGCCGACCGTGACGGAAACGCCGAACTCGAGGAGTACAACGCCTACTTGCAGTCGTTGCAGTCAGGTCGAGCGCCACGCAGCCGGCAGGATCAAGCACCTACCGCCACGTAGTACCACCCATCTCATCGAGCTCGTACCCGCTGTGCAGACGCACCCAGGGATAGGCATTGGTGTCGACCTGCATGCTGCGTCCGTTCGCCTTCCACGCTCCGGCCCACCAGGCAAGTGCCACCTGCTGGAGGGCGTATTCCTCTTTACCGAGACGGTAGGACTCCTCCTCACGGCCCGGTGCGTATATCTGTCCGCTGCGGAACCGCAGTTGTAGCGCGCGGGTGTCGTAGGCGTGCGCTGCCAGGAATGCACCGGCGTTGGTGTCTGGCGCCGCGTAGAGATTCGCGAATGCGTCCACACCCACAAAAGTGGCCGGACGACGAACGCCCCAACTCACGCCCATCGGGTAGTAGATCTGACCACCGGGTGCGTAGACCGTTCCGCCCGGTGGTGCGTACGGCGGGCTCGAGAAATCCACGACGGCAAGCGCCCGGTAGACGATGTCAGCGTTGAGGAAGAGTGACTCCGGAACAGACTGACGCCCAGCGCGCAGCAGTGTCGCTGCCCACCACAGGTGCTGGACGTTCTGGGTGTAATCCGGGTTGACGATGCCGTGGTTGGTGACCGTTCCGTCTTCATTGGCGTTCGTGCCGGGCAAGCGAATGCTCACGCTGATGCCGTTGACGAATGTGTTGTTGCGCAGGTTGCTCGGTCGGGAAAAGGATGCGATCCCCATCGCGATCATCGAATCGCGCCACTTGGCCTCACGCTCATGGTCGGGAAACATCGAGTAGGCCAAGGCCGGACCGAGTAGATCCCACGAGACCTCATCGGAACGGGAATTGCCGGGTGAGAGCTCGACTCCTAAGCGGTCCCGGAAATAGCGTGGCCCACGCTGCGCGGAGTACTCGGCTTCACTGAAGACCATCGCAGCCACATAGGCACGTTCTTGCACCGATAGTTCGTCCCACAGCATCCAGCCGGCCTGACCAGCAACCACCGCCCACAAAGCGCTCTGCCAGTCGTTACCCCAACCACCCGGGGAGATCGCACCGTGCGAGCAAGCGATCGAGCGGATATGCCAGCGGGCGTAGTCCAGCAGCATCTCGCGAGTGATGCGGTTGTCCTTGATGTACCCACTGGTGCTGACCAAGACCGC
>ERZ891134.550-NODE-550-length-30894-cov-45.024028_pt1 | contig 30894 bp, 35 predicted proteins | sample MGYA00520888_ERZ891134 | MGnify/ENA primary metagenome ERZ891134 (study PRJEB32303, sample SAMEA104408692) | aquatic metagenome | biome: Brackish water; feature: Coastal; material: water | place: Baltic Sea | collected 2014-10-23 | depth 10 m ... | reverse complement strand
AATAATGAATACATGGGAATGGTTAGACAGTGGCAAGAGCTATTACATGATAAAAATTATTCAGAAAGTTATACTGCAGCGTTACCTGATTTTGTGAAATTAGCCGAAGCTTATGGTTGCGTTGGTATTAGAGCGACAAAGCCAAGTGAACTTGACGAGAAGATCAAGGAAATGATTTCAATTAATCGACCTGTAATCTTTGATTGCTTAGTTGATAAAATGGAAAACTGTTACCCTATGATTCCATCAGGTAAACCTCATAATCAAATGATTTTAGGACCAGAAGAGGATAAGGAAGAAGTTTCTGCGGAAGGAAAAATTTTAGTTTAATGCCAAAATCAAAATCAGCTTATAGTGAACCATCAAAAGTTAGCAAACCTGAACACCATATCATTGTGGTTTGGGTAGATAACGAAGCTGGAGTTTTAGCGAGGGTAATAGGATTATTTTCTGGCCGAGGATATAACATTGAGTCTTTAGCTGTGGCAGAGGTAGATAAACAAAAACACTTATCAAGAATTACCATTGTCTCAGTTGGAACGCCCGAAGTTATTCAACAAATTAAGTTACAATTAGGTAAACAAATTTGTGTACATAAAGTTGCTCTTTTTAAAAGAAGTGATGAAAACATATTATTTAGAGAATTAGCGTTAATTAAAATAAATTCTTCTAAAAAAAATCAAGAAAAAGTTAAAAAAGCTTGTAAAAAATATAATTCTGTAATCTTAGATAAATCAAAAAACTCTTTCGTTATTCAAGTAACTGCTTTAAGAAGAGAAATTGATAAATTAGTCCAAACAATAAGACCTTATGGATTAATTAGCATTTCAAGAACAGGGGCCGTAGCCATGACAAGAGGACCAGAAGTATTTAAATAAACTAGGGAGAAAAATTATGAAAATGTATTATGAAAAAGACGCAGACGTTAATTTGATTAAAGAAAAAAAAGTAGCTATTTTTGGTTATGGTAGTCAAGGTCATGCGCACGCACTTAACTTAAAAGATAGCGGAGTAAAACAAGTTGTTGTTGCTCTTAGAGAAGGATCTCCTAGTGTAAAAAAAGCTGAGAGCCAAGGATTAAAAGTAATGTCGTTATCTGATGCAGCAGCATGGGCAGATGTGGTTATGATTTTAACGCCAGATGAATTACAAGCGCAAATTTACAAAAATCACGTTGAACAAAGAATGAGAGAAGGAACAAGTTTAGCTTTCGCTCATGGATTAAACATTCATTATAAATTAATTGAAGCAAGAAAAGATTTAGATGTTTTTATGGTAGCACCAAAAGGACCTGGTCACTTAGTAAGAAGCGAATATCAAAAGGGCGGTGGAGTTCCATGTTTAATGGCAGTGCACAAAGATAGTACTGGCAAAGCAAGAGACCTTGCGATGTCCTATGCAGCAGCAATAGGCGGAGGAAAATCTGGAATCATCGAGACTAATTTCAAAGATGAATGTGAAACAGATTTATTTGGTGAGCAAACAGTTTTATGTGGTGGCTTAGTTGAGTTAATTAAAAATGGTTTTGAAACATTAACTGAAGCTGGTTACCCACCTGAAATGGCATACTTTGAAGTACTTCACGAGGTAAAGTTAATTGTAGATTTAATTTACGAAGGTGGAATTGCAAATATGAATTATTCAATCTCCAATACAGCTGAGTATGGTGAATATATATCGGGCAAAAAGATAGTCGATAATAAAACCAAAGAAAGAATGAAGGAAGTTTTGAAAGATATTCAATCAGGTAAGTTTACAAAAGATTGGATGGACGAATGTAAGAATGGTCAAAAGAACTTTCTTAAAATGAGAGCTGATTTAGCTAATCACCCAATCGAAAAAGTAGGTAAAAAACTAAGAGATATGATGCCTTGGATTGGTAAGAACAAATTAGTGGATCAGTCTAAAAATTAGAACCATTTTAGTCAATTAAATCCTCAAAATATTTGGCAAATTCTCTTTTTGCTTGTAATATAAGTGCGATCAAAAAATTAAGAAATTGATCCCTTAAAATACAATGAGCGATAAAAATAGAATTATAATTTTTGACACAACTATGCGAGATGGTGAGCAATCGCCAGGCGCATCGATGAGTTTGGAAGAAAAAATCCAAATCTCTAGAGTGTTTGATGAGCTAGGTGTTGATGTAATTGAAGCAGGTTTTCCAATAGCTTCACCAGGTGACTTTGAGTCTGTTACAGAAGTTTCAAAAGTATTAAAAAAATCTATTCCTTGTGGATTAGCTAGAGCAAATAAAAAGGATATTGATGCATGTCACGAGGCATTAAAACATGCGAAACGTTTTAGAATTCATACCTTTATTTCAACTAGTCCGCTTCATATGAAGCATAAATTAAATAAATCTCCTGAGCAGGTTTTAGAAGCAATTAAAGAAAGTGTTTCTTATGCAAAAAAATTTACAGATGATGTTGAATGGTCATGCGAAGATGGAACAAGAACAGACATGGACTATATGTGCCGAACGGTTGAACTTGCAATTAAATCAGGTGCAACAACTATAAATATTCCAGATACGGTTGGTTATTCAGTACCATCAGAATTTAAACAAATAATCGAAACGTTAATCAATAAAGTTCCAAATATTGATAAAGCAATTCTTTCTACGCATTGTCACAATGATTTAGGATTAGCAGTAGCAAATTCTTTAGCGGGTGTAATGGCAGGCGCTAGACAAGTTGAATGTACAATTAATGGAATTGGTGAGCGAGCTGGTAATGCAGCGCTTGAAGAAATTGTTATGGCAATGAAAACAAGAAAAGACTTAATGCCATTTACAACTGGAATAAATACAAAATTAATTTCAAAAGCATCTAAGGTTGTATCAAACGCAACTGGTTTTCCAGTGCAATACAATAAAGCCATCGTTGGAAAAAATGCATTTGCTCATGAGTCAGGCATTCACCAAGATGGAATGCTTAAGAATAGAGAAACTTATGAAATTATGACACCTGAAAGTGTTGGGGTTAAAAAAACATCTTTAGTTATGGGTAAACATTCAGGAAGACATGCTTTTAGAGATAAATTAAATGACCTTGGTTACGTGGCAATGACAGATGATGTTATTGAATCTGCTTTTGGAAAATTTAAAATTTTAGCAGATAAGAAAAAACATGTTTACGATGAAGATATTGCAGCTTTAGTAGACGATAGTTTGATTAAAGAAGAGAGTTTAATTAAATTAAAATCTTTGAAAGTTGTTGCTGGTACAGGTGAACCTCAAACTGCAGAGATGACACTTGAAGTTTTTGGTGAGATTAAAACTGGTAAAGAAACTGGAGATGGTCCAGTTGATGCAATATTTAAATGTATTAAAAAATTATATGCACATGAGGTTAATCTTCAATTGTACCAAGTGCATGCTGTAACTGAGGGAACTGATGCACAAGCTACAGTAAGTGTAAGAATTGAAGAAAAAGGCAAAACGACTGTAGGTCAAGCAGCTAATACGGATACGCTAGTTGCATCTGCTGAAGCTTACTTAAATGCTTTAAACAAGTTAATAATTAAACGTAAGCGAAAAGCTCCAGACGAAAGTCTTAGTGCTTCAGCATAATTAAGGAAAATCTATGTGGTTTAAGAAATTGAAATCATTTTGGTCTCAAGATATGGCCATCGACCTAGGAACGGCAAACACATTAGTAGTATTAAAAGGAAAAGGTGTTGTGCTTAATGAACCATCAGTAGTTGCGATCATTACAGAAGGAGCAAAAAAAACAGTTCTAGCCGTTGGTGATGAAGCTAAGACAATGTTGGGCCGAACACCTGGAAACATTCAAGCCATTAGACCATTGAAAGATGGTGTGATCGCAGATTTTATCGTGACCGAGGAAATGATTAAACATTTCATTAAAAAGGTTCATTCTAAAAATACTTTTGCAAATCCAAGAATTTTAATTTGTGTACCAACAGGATCAACTCCAGTTGAAAGAAAAGCCATTCAAGATTCAGCGCTAGCTGCAGGAGCAAGACGAGTTCAATTAATCGAAGAACCAATCGCTGCTGCTATTGGTGCGGGACTTCCAATTTCAGAAGCCACAGGTTCAATGATCGTTGATATCGGTGGTGGAACAACTGAGATAGCCATTATGTCTTTAGGCGGTGTAGTTTATTCTAAATCACTTAGAGTTGCAGGTGATGCCATGGATACTGCCATCATTAATTACATGAGAAAGAAATTTAATTTATTAATTGGAGAATCAACTGCTGAGAAAATTAAAAAAGAAATTGGTACTGCGTTACCAACATCTAATAATGTTTTCTTAATGAAAGGTAGAGACATTAGAACAGGTACTCCAAAAGAAATCTCACTCAGTGAAGAAGATGCATGTGAAGCATTAACGCCAATTTTAAATCAAATGTTGGGTGCAATTAAAGAAGCTTTAGAAAATACTCCACCAGAATTATCTGCGGATCTAGTAGATATGGGTTTAGTTTTAACTGGCGGAGGAGCCTTACTAAAAAATATTGATAAATTAATTTCAAAAGACACAGGTTTACCCGTAACCATTGCAGACAATCCATTAGAGTGTGTCGCAATTGGAACAGGTAAGGCTTTAGAGAATGAAGAATTATTCTCTACGATGTTGTCTGAATATTAATTTAGTTAAGATTTTAATATGGCAGAGCAACGAGACGATTTACTTATAGCATTACGTTATGCTCTTTTAAAAAAGGGAACTAAGCAAAAATTTTCTTTATTTTTTTTAATTATAGTTTCTGTTTTAGTTATTATTTTAGATAAATTATCTTATTCCTACATCACTAAGACAAGAGCAGTGCTTAACGATTTCATTTATCAAGTAGCCATTGTCACATCCTCTCCAGAAAAATTTACTAAATATTTGATTGATCGAGGCATTCATCATTACAGCGTTTATGATGAGAATAATTTATTAAAAGAACAAAATGCTGAGCTAAAAGCTCAATTAGTTAACAATCAATTTCTAAAAACTGAAAATGAAATGCTTAAGGAAGCGTTAAAATTAAATAGCAATAAATCAATTGAACAAGATGTTTCTGTTATTGCAAAAGTAGTGATTGACCAAGAAAGCCCTTATTTAAAATCTTTTTTACTGAATAAAGGAACAAGCGATGGCGTAAAAAAAGGTATGACCGTTTTTAGTGATAAATACTTAATCGGCACGATTGTTGAGGCAAATTATTTAACTTCTAGGGTATTATTAATTAATGATCTTAATAGTAAGATCCCAGTGATCATCCAAGACTCAAACGTAAATGCAATCTTATCTGGCCAAGGAGTTAAAAGAAGAATGGTCTTGGACTACCTGCCTGAACAGTATCAATTAGAGCCAGGAAGGAATATTTACACTTCTGGAAAAGATGGAATTTTAGCTGCAGGTATTGCAGTTGGCGAAACGTATTACAATGAAAAAGACAAAATAGTGGAGGTAAGAACTTTAGCTGATCTTGATCAAACACTTTTTGTTCAAATTACAAACGGGCAACTTAGATAACAATGTTAAGTTTTAAATTTATAAAAGAAAAATTCATAAAATCTTTACCTCTAGTTATTTTATATTTTTTATCTCTTAATTCATTCGTTTTAGTCAACGATATTCCAAACGTTGATGTTTTTTCCTTTAACTTACAAATGATCATCATTTATTTTTATGCTTTGAAATTTCCAGAGTATTTAGGTTTTGGTCATGTTTTTTTAATTGGTATTTTTAAAGATGTTTTAATTGGCACACCATTAGGTTCAACGGCACTTTGTTATTTAGTTTTATGCTTAGTGGCAACTTATCTAAGGAATGTAACATTAAGACCAAGACTAGCGAGTGAATGGTTTACTTTTGTGCCTGCTTTATTTTTTTCAAACGCAACCTATTTTACAATCATTAATAATTTTTCAAATCTATCTTTTTACTATGTAGAATTGTTAAGGGTTACTTTCTTTACTTTTTTATTTTTTCCTATTTTTTATTTTTTTCTTAATTCACATTTAAAATTATATAACAAAGACAATGCTTAGTTTTAATTCATCTAACATCGTTAGCAAAACAAGGACTATTGGTAGAAGAATGTTTCTAGTGAGCTCCTTCAAAGCCATAGTTGTTGTTGGAATACTTGGAAGACTTGCTGCACTTCAAATTAATCAGTTTCAAAAATATTCAGGCCTATCAGATAAAAACAGATTTAGAGAAACACAAATCGCTCCTCCTCGAGGCATCATCCAGGATTATTTTGGCAAAGAGATAGCCTCTAATGAAAAAATTTATCAATTACATATCACACCAGAAGATGTCCCTAACATTGACACTCTTTTCTTTAAATTAAAAAATATTATTAATTTAACTGAAGAGAAAGTTTTCCTTTTAAAGAGAAGGATGGCCAAACAAAAAAGATGGGATACCTTAATAATTGCGGATAATTTAACCTGGTCAGAATTTTCTAGAGTAAACCTATTTCTTCATGAGCTATCAGGCTTAAGACCCGTCGTATCAATTGCAAGAGTATATTCTGATAATGCTTCAGCCCATGTTGTTGGATATGTTTCAGAAGTTACGCCAAGAGATTTGAAGAACAAGACTTATTTGCAGGATTTAAGAATAAAAGAAGTAGCTGTAGGAAAAACTGGCTTAGAGTCTTTATATGATCAACAAATGTTTGGCACTCCAGGTTATTTAAGATTTGAGGTAAATGCATATGGAAAAAAAATAAAACAAGTTTCCACCAACAATGGCGAAAAAGGAAAAACTTATCGAACTACTCTCGATCAAGACATTCAGGTTCACGCTGCTGATTTAATTAAAGACGTAAGTGGAGCAGTTTGTGTAATGGATATCTATAATGGAGACATTGTATCTATGGTTTCGTCTCCTGCTTTTAATCCTAATGCTTTTGTGCATGGCATTGATGAACAAAATTGGAAAGATTTAATATCGCATAGAGACAAACCTTTGCTTAACAAAGCTATATCAGGGCTTTACCCTCCAGGCTCAACTATTAAAACTTTAACTGCATTATGTGCTTTAGAGAACGATGTTTTCACTACAAAACTAAATGTGGAATGTACTGGTTACATTGAACTGTATGGTGAAAGATTTCATTGTTGGAAAAAAGAAGGACATGGAATGGTTAATATGCGTAAAGGTATTAAACATTCTTGTGATGTATATTTTTATGAAGTCGCAAGAAGACTTGGTATTGATCGTTTAGCAGTTACAGCTAAGAAATTTGGTTTAGGTGAAAAAGTATTAAAAGGTTTTGCTGAAGAAAAAGCTGGAGTAGTTCCTGGAACAAAATGGAAATTAAATCAATTAGGAAAAAATTGGTATCTTGGTGAAACTTTACATTCTGGTATAGGTCAAGGGTATTTTTTAACCACACCTCTTCAGCTTTGTTTAATGACGGCTCAAATAGCTAATGGAGGTTACAAATTAAATCCAAGAATTGTAATAAATGATGATGAAGATAAAAATCCATTATTAGATTTTTTTAAATTTAGAAATGAAAACCCAAATGATAGTGCTTCAATAGACGATCAACTTAAAAGATTTAATTTAGAGCCTCTATTTAGAAACCAAGAAAATATTAATTTTATTAAGGAGTCTATGTTTGCAGCATCTAATGAGCCAGGCGGAACATCTTACGGATCAAGACATAATGATAAAAAATTTATTTTTGCTGGAAAAACGGGATCATCACAAATTAAGAGATTTACCCAAGAGCAAAGGGAGGCTGAGGTTAAGCAATCAGATATTGATTATTTAGAAAGAGATCACGCTTGGTTTGTAGCTTTTGCTCCTTATCAAGACCCTAAATATGCAATCAGTGTTTTAGTTGAACACGGGGGATCTGGAAGTAGTGCTGCTGCGCCAATAGCTAAGCAAGTTATTCAAAAAGTGATTGAACGAGATGAAGTTAGAAAAGCTTTCATTAGTCAATTAGGTGAGGAGGTATAATGTTTTATAGCAGAGCATCAATCCATACTCCATTTTCTTTCAAAGAAAGATTTTTTAGCATAGATTTTACTTTATTATTTTCAGTTTTAATTTTAGGTGTAATTAGTATTTTTGCACAATTTTCATCAAGCGGTGGCAATTTTGATTATTTTGCCAAAAGCCACGCTATAAGATTTGGAGTTTTCTTTATATTTTTCATTCTCATTTCTTTTATCAATATAAGATTCTGGAACGATTACAGTTTATTAATTTATGCAAGCTTAGTTATATTATTAATCTTAACAAAATTTTTTGGCGTTCAATCTCAAGGATCAAGACGATGGTTAAATTTATTTGTTTTTAACTTGCAGCCGTCTGAAATAATGAAGATTGGAATAATATTATTCTTATCCAATTATTATCACAAGATATCGACTAATGATGTTAACAAGTTAAAATATTTATTATTTCCTTTGTTCGCAATGACTATTCCTTTTCTATTAGTCGTTACTCAGCCAGATTTAGGAACAGCAATATTAATATTTTTTAGTGGAGCGATAATTACTTGGTTAGCTGGGGTTAGATGGAAAATATTTGCTTATCTAACTGGCTTGCTAATCATCTTAGCTCCTATAGCCATATCTTTCCTAAAACCTTACCAAAAAAGTAGGATCTTAACTTTTTTAAATCCAGATGCAGATCCACTTGGCGCTGGTTATCAAATCATTCAATCTAAGATTGCCGTTGGCTCAGGCGGGTTAACAGGCAAAGGATTTTTAAATGGTTCGCAAGCTTACCTAAATTATTTACCTGAAAAACATACCGATTTTATTTTTACATTATTTTCTGAAGAGTTTGGTTTTATGGGATCGGCTTTAATAATTTTATTATACGCAATAATCATTTATAGAATTACTCGTATTGGAATGTTGACACGAAGTATTTTTGCAAAACTTTATTGTTTTGGTTTTGCTAGTGCTTTTTTTGTATTCGTTGCAGTTAATATGGCAATGGTGTTAGGGTTGCTTCCTATCGTTGGAGCTCCTTTGCCTATTCTTTCTTATGGCGGATCTTCAATGCTTGCCATTATGCTTGGTTTAGGAATTGCAATGTCTTGTAATATTTATAAGAACACTACAATTTAATAGTTCAATATAAGTTAAAAATATTAAAATAATTCTTGCCAAAAATCAGGATAACTGATTAAATTTTCAATAATTAAATATTATGTTTGGCGAAAATAAAGATAAGTTAATCAAGGTTGTTGTTGAAAAAACAACAATTGGCGCAGATTTTACCATTGAAGGATTAGTTAATTCTGCGGGTGAAGTAGAATTGGGTGGATCTATTAAAGGACCCGTAAATGTTAAAACTTTAATTATTAGAGAAAAAGGCTCAGTTATCGGAGAGGTAAATTGTGAAAATATCCAGGTAGATGGGTTTCTGGATGGAAAAATTTCAGCTCAATCTGTGAGCATAGGTTCAACCGGCGAAGTTGTTGGTGATATTGAATTTACGGATAACATAAAAGTTGAGGAGGGAGCTTCTTTAGATGGTCATATTAAAAAAGTTGCTCTAGTAAAAATTGAAAATAAAGTAACTAATTTTCTTAATACCACAAAAGAAGTTAGAAAAAGCTTACTTAAAAAGTAAGTAAATCTATTTGCATAAAATACCACATTTAAGCTAAGTCAAATTTAGAGTATTCAATCCCTATGAGTGAACAAAACTGTAAATCAGCAGGCATTATTGGTGCCGGTATCCAAGGCATTTGCATTGGTCTTCAATTATTAAAAAAAAATATTCCAGTAACAATTTTTGATAAAAATGATCCTGCCAGAATGGCATCTTATGGAAATGCGGGACATTTTTCACCGTATGCTGTTTTGCAATTTAATAGACCAGATATTTTAGTAAATGTTCCAAAAATGCTTTTTAGTTCTTATGGGCCTTTAGCCTTAAAATGGAATTATGTGCCAAAACTTTTACCTTGGATTTATAATTTTGTTAAAAATTGCAACACTAAATCTATGTTACATACCGCAAAATACATGCATCAAATTTTAGATTTAGCTTTAGATGCTTATGATGAAATTTTTAAGGAAATCGATACAACCGGATTAGTTGAAAGAAAAGGGATTATTTATATTTGGACTAAAGAAAATCTAAAAAGTAGAGAATTAGAAATTAAAGTAAGAAATGATTTAGGCGTTAAACAAACTTTAGTGACAAAATCTGAAATTTTAGATTTAGAACCTAATCTCCAACCTATTTTTGACTCTGGAGTTCTGTTTGATTATGCCTGGCATGCAAGGGACCCTCACGGCATAGCTAAAAAACTTTTTGATTTATTTATTGAAAGAGGTGGCAAATTTATTAAAGAAAATGTTGCACATGTAGAGCAAACTAAAGTTAATGAAACTTTAATAAAGACAGATAGTAAAGATTATACGTTTGAAAAAATAGTTATCGCTTGTGGAGCTTTTTCAAAAAAATTAACTGATCAATTAGGAGAAAACATTCCTCTTGATACAGAGAGAGGTTATCACGTTCACTTTAAAGGAATGGATCATCTTTTAAATAGAGCGGTTATTAATTTAGACCGAGGTTTTGGTTTAACGCCAATGAACCAAGGATTAAGAGCAGTTGGCACAGTTGAGTTAGGTGGATTAGACAATCCTCCTTCAAAGAAGAGAATTGATTATATTGTTCGATGCGCAAAAGAACTGTTACCTCAGTTAGAAAATCATGATGATGAGTGGCTAGGCTTTAGACCAACTTTACCTGATTTTCTCCCTGTCATAGGACCCTCTTTAAAAAATAAGAATATTATCTATGCTTTTGGCCATCATCATTTAGGCTGGACTTTAGGCGCTATTACTGGGAAAATTGTATCAGGAATAGTTGCTGGAGAAAAAACAAACTTAGATTTAACTCCTTACCATTCCTCAAGATTTAACTAGGATATTTTTGTCAAAAAACGCCATAGCTTATACTTTATTAGTTGCAGCCACCTTTGTTTGGTCTGCTAACTTTATTGTGGGAAAATTTGCAACTTTATTTCAGGTCCCACCTTTGTCTCTCAATTTTTATAGATGGACCATCGTGTGGATTTTACTGCTTCCTTTTACATATAAAGAAATCTTTTCAAAAATTGATGAAGTAAAAAAGAATATAGGCTTGTTCATCATCCTAGGAATTACTGGTGTAAGTATTTTTAACTCAGTTGTTTATTTTGCACTAAATTATACGCAAGTTATTAATGCTTTATTAATGATATCCGTCATTCCAGTTACCGTAATTTTTTTGTCCTCGATTATAAAAGTTGAAAAATTTAATTTCTTACAATTATTAGGCTTAATTGTTTCATTAGTTGGTGTAGTAACGATTATAACTAACGCTGATATAAATAAGATATTATCTTTAAGCTTTAACAAGGGTGATATTTGGATGTTAGTAGCAGTTTTTTCTTGGGCTCTCTATTCAACCTTATTGAAAAAAAGAAATTTACCTTTTACGCAGCTATCATTATTACAAATCTTTGTAACCATAGGCTTATTTTTCTTGTTTCCCCAATTTGTAGGTGAGCAAATGGCCGGCAAAGAAATAACTTATAATAAAGCCTTCTTTTTGATTTTAACCTTTGTTGTTTTCTTCCCATCGATGTTTGCTTTTTACGCTTGGCAGAAAGCAATTGAAGTTATTGGACCTAATCGATCAAGTATATTTTTACATTTAATGCCATTATTTGGAGCAATAATGGCAATCTTAATTTTTAAAGAAAAATTCGAGTTATATCATTTTATTGGTGCAGCTTTTATAATTTCAGGTATTTATTTGTCTAACCAAAAAAAATCATGATTAAAATAGCTGTATTAGATGATTATCAAAATGCTTTTGAGCGAGTAATTGAAATTGATCAATATGCTGACAAGTATGAGTTTCAAATCTTCAACGAACCTTTTGCAAGCGAAGCCGACGCTACGGTTGCGCTGCAAGAATTTGATGCTCTTTTTATAATGAGAGAAAGAACACCGATGACTAGATCTTTGTTTGAGTCTCTTCCAAATTTAAAATATTTAATGACGAGTGGAATGAGAAATAAAGCTATTGATTTAGAAGCCGCTAAAAGCAAAAACATATTAGTTTGTGGCACAGAAATAAATTCAAACCCAACAGCTGAATTGGCTTGGACTTTAATATTAGGATTAGCAAGAAATGTTAAGCTAGAAATTGATGGAATGTTTCAAGGATATTGGCAATCAAGTATTGGATTAGAGTTAAAAGGAAAAATGTTAGGACTAATAGGTCTTGGTAAAATTGGATCGCAAATGGCTAAAATAGGCCAAGCTTTTGGTATGCAAGTTGCTGCTTGGAGTGAAAATTTAGATTTAAGTCATGCAAATAAATTAGGCGTTCTACCAATGACAAAAGAGGATTTGTTATCTCATTCTGATTTTATCTCTATCCACGTTGTTTTAGGTGAACGATATATAAATTTAATTACAGAGAAAGAAATTAAACAAATGAAAAAAACAGCTTTTTTAATTAATACATCAAGAGGTCCAATTATTAATGAAGTAGATTTAATTAAAGCCTTAGAAGATGAAACAATTGCTGGAGCAGGATTAGATGTTTACGACAAAGAACCTTTACCACAAGATCATAAATTAAGATTTTTACCTAATGCACTTCTTTTGCCCCATCTTGGATACGTGACTGCAGAAAACTATGCAATTTTCTACACTCAGATGATGGAAAGTTTAGACTCCTGTTTACAAGGAAAACCCCTTCGATTACTTTCTTAAGGGTTACTTTATCTTAATCAGCTTGATATAAAGAATCAGTTAAAGAGGTTTGTATTTTTTATTTATAGTTTAATTAAGTTTTAGGTAATTAACTGCGAACAAAGAAAATTTGTTTTATGAAAAAATTATCTATTTTAGTTTTTACTTTTCTATTTCTTACCGGATGTTATCAATCTATGGCACTACTTGGTCCAGCCACTGGAGCTGCAAATGGAAAAGTAATTCAATCCTCACTTCAGTCAGCTGCTAGTTATGGCATAAAAAAACAAACGGGTAAGTCTCCCTTTGAACATATAGTAGCTTATTCAGAACAAAAAGATTTAGAAAATTGTGGAGAAGAGAATAAACAAACTAAAAAATGCTTAAACTTAAATGAAAAATTATTATCAGCCCAATCATTAGTTGAGCAAAAAGATCAAATTATTACAGAAATTAAAACGGAGTCTAAAGAAGTCATACAAGAAAAAGCAAAATCAGCTAGAGAGCTAGCTATTTCTGTTCAAGCAGCGATTATAGAAAAATCAAAAATTAAATATCTAGATTAACTCGAAGGCAAGTTTTCATTTTTCCAGCCTTGGTCTTCACCATTACCTTCAAAACCATCACTTATATTTATACAGTTAAATCCTTCTTGTGATAATAATTGAGCTGCCATCATAGATCTTGCACCCGATCTACAAATGATTAACAAATCTTTTTTTATGTCAGCTTTATTTTTTACTTCAGCAACAAATCCTTTATTAGCCTCTGGGTCTGGTGATCTTTGGATAGTTATAAAATGTGTCTTGATACCTAGCGCTTCACCATTAGGTTTTCCAATTTGATCCCATTCCTCTTTGGTTCTGACATCTAAAAGTTCGATATTTTTATTATTATTTAAAAAAGATTTAATGTCCTTACTAGGTAAATTTCTTATTTGTTTAGACATTTTAAATTTTTCTAAGTTCTTTTGCTGCCAAAACCATTTTAGATAAAGCATCTATAGTTTCAGGCCATGCACGAGTTTTTAATCCACAATCAGGGTTAACCCATATTCTAGTTGGATCAATTAATTTTGATGCTTTCTGAATTAACTGTTTCATTTCATCCGTTGAAGGTACTCGAGGAGAATGAATGTCATAAACACCTGGTCCAATTTCATTTGGATATTTAAACTTTTCAAAAGTGGTTAAAAGTTCCATTCTTGATCGAGATGTTTCAATGGAAATTACATCCGCATCTAACGCAGCAATAGAATCGATTATGTCCTCAAATTCTGCGTAACACATATGTGTATGAATTTGAGTTTCATTTTTAACTACAGCTGCAGAAATTTTAAAACAATCTACTGACCAATTTAGATACTCTTTCCAATCTTTTCGTTTTAGTGGCAAACCTTCTCTTAAAGCAGGTTCATCAATTTGAATCATCCGGATACCATTTTTTTCTAAATCTTCCACCTCATCACGAATAGCAAAACCTATTTCTTGTGCTGTATATTTTCTTGGTTGATCATCTCTAACAAAAGACCATTGTAAAATGGTAATAGGGCCCGTTAACATTCCTTTAACAATTTGCTTTGTTTGCTCTTGGGCAAATTTTGACCATCTCACTGTCATAGGATTTGGCCTAGATACATTTCCAAAAATAATTGGTGGCTTAACGCAACGAGAACCATAACTTTGTACAAATCCACTAGATGTAAAAGTAAATCCATTTAATTGTTCGCCAAAGTATTCAACCATGTCATTTCTTTCAAATTCACCATGTACGATTACGTCAATACCCATCTCTTCTTGTTTTCTAATCGCGTCTATTGTTTTATCTTCTAGGAATTTGTTATAACTTTTCTCATCAAGCTCGCCTCGTTTAAATTTTGCACGTGCTTGCCTTACATCAGTAGTTTGAGGGAAAGAACCAATTGTTGTTGTTGGAAACTTTGGTAAACCAAAAATACCCTTTTGTATTTTTGCTCTTTCTACATAACTAGATTTCCTCTCAGTTATTGATTTATTAATAGTTTTTATTCTATCTTTGACTTTATCATCATGAATCAGTTTAGAAGTTTTTCTATCCTGAACATCTGCTGTATTTTTATTAAGTTCTTCTTGGTGAGAGTTGTTGTCTATTACGTTTTTAATAACATTTAACTCTTGTAGCTTTTGTTTTGAAAAAGATAGCCATCTTTTTATTTCAGCAGGAACTTTTTGCTCTAAATCTAAATCGTAAGGGGTATGCAAGAGAGGGCAAGATGATGCAATGATTACATCATTAGAAATATTACTTTTAATGAAGTCAATTTTTTCTTGTAAATTTGACTTCCAAACATTTCTTCCATCAACCACACCTAAAGATAATTGTTTATTTGAGTTTTTAACGTAGTTTTTATTTTTTGTTCCTCGGACTAGATCTAAATGAATAGCATCTACATTACTTGCAAATACTTCTTGTTTAATATCTTCATTTAAGTCTTCAAAGTAAGTTGCAACTAAGATCTTACTTTTGCCAGCTGCAGCCTTAAGTTCATTTAAGGTATTTTTGATTTGAGATACGACATCTGTATCTAAATCTTTAACCAAGATAGGCTCATCTATTTGTATCCATTCCGCGCCAAGCTCAGAAAATTTTTTAATAATATCCTTGTAAACAGGTAATATTTTACTTAACAAATTAATCGTTTTATTTCCGTCTATACCTTTAGCTAATAATAAAAATGATAAGGGACCTAAAATAATTGGCTTTGTATTATATCCAGCAGCTTTTGCTTCTTCATATTCTGCAAAGGGCTTATTAGAACTTAACTTAAAATTTTGGTCTTTTGATAATTCTGGAACTAGATAATGGTAATTTGTATCAAACCATTTAGTCATTTCTAAAGCCGGCACATCTAATTCAGCTGTTTGTGAACCACGAGCCATAGCAAAATAGGTCTTAAGATTTACTTCATTACCATCCCATTTGTATCTTTTAGGTACTGCACCTAATAAGCAAATAGCATCGAGCACATGATCGTAAAAAGAAAAATCATTTGAAGAAATTAAATCAACACCATTATCCTTTTGCGTCTGCCAATTTTTTTTTCTTAAATCTTTAGCAACATTCTGTAATTCATTTTCTTGGATTTCACCTTTCCAAAATTGTTCTAAAGCTTTTTTTAATTCTCTTTTAGGTCCTATTCGTGGGTAACCAATGGTTGCTACTTTAATCATTTATCTTCCTTTTTTTAATTAATCTTTATGATGTTGCCAAAGCTTATCTGTTCCACCAAAGTGGCCCCAGTCACTATCAGCTTTCATTGTACTACTAATTCCACCTCTTGGACGAAATTGTATCTCTAGTCTTAACCTGAAAGGTTTGTAAGCTTCGATCAAGTGTTTATACATTACATCGATCGCACGCTCATAACTTATGATCGTATCTCGATATTGTAATAAGTATTCTTTTAAACTTTTTAATTCGACAGTTGATTTTTCACCATGAAACCAAATTTTAATGTGCCCAAAATCAGGTTGGTTATGTACTCCCATAAAAGTAAATTCAGGAATATCAATATATTGTTCATATCCACTAGCAGGATTAGGTATGGACTTCAAAAGTTTACCGTCAATTTTGTCCCAAAGTTTTTTCATATGAATTTTTTATTACCCCACTAAAAAATTTTTAGTGGGGTAAATCTCTTTATGCTAATGCCTGTTTAATGTCAGCAATAATATCATCGGGATGTTCAATACCAATTGATAGTCTAACATATCCAAGAGTTACTCCAGCAGCTAACTGCTCTTCAGGCGAAAGTTGACTGTGAGTAGTCGAGGCTGGATGAATAGCTAAACTTCTTGTGTCACCAATGTTTGCAACATGGTAAAGCATTTTAAGTTTATCTATAAATTTAGCACCGGCTTCAACTGTACCTAAATCAATACCAACAAGAGCACCATCACCACCCTTTAGATATTTTTTTGCACGAGCTAAAATTTCTCCATCATAGTTTGTTGAATAAATAACTTTCTTCACACTTTTGTGAGATTTTAAAAACTCAACAACTTTTGCAGCATTATTGTTATGTTGTTTCATTCTAAGCGCTAATGTTTCAAGCCCTTGGATGATCTGGAAAGCATTAAATGGACTTAATGGAGCCCCCAAGTCTCTAAGCACTACAACTCTTGCTCTGATGACAAAAGGAATGTTTGCTCCAGTTAATACCGGAACAGCATCTGCCCATACAGCACCACCATAACTTTGATCAGGTTCATTAAGTAATGGTTGTCTTTTTCTATCTTTAATCCAATCAAAGTTTCCACCATCAACTATAATTCCACCAATGGAAGTACCGTGACCACCAATGTATTTAGTCAGTGAATGCATTACTATTGCAGCACCATGTTCTAAAGGCTTACAAATAATTGGTGCAGCAGTATTATCCATAATTAATGGAATTCCTTTTTTTCTACCAATATCTGAAACTTCTTTAATTGGAAAAACTCTCAAATATGGATTTGGAAGCGTCTCTCCATAGTAAGCTCGAGTTTTATCATCAGTTAACTTTTCAAAGTTTTTTGGATCAGCAGGATCTGCAAATCTAACTTCAATACCTTGTTGTCTTAGAGTATTTTTAAATAAATTTACTGTTCCACCGTACAAGTCAGTTGAAGCAACAATGTTATCACCAGCTTGTGCTAAGTTTTGGATACAATACGCAGAAGCAGCTTGTCCTGAACCTACTGCTAAAGCAGCAACACCACCTTCTAAAGCAGCTACTCTTTTTTCAAGAACGTCTACTGTTGGATTCATAATCCGCGTATAAATATTACCAAATTCTTTTAAACCAAATAAATTTGCAGCATGTTCTGCATTTTTAAATTGGTAAGAGGTAGTCTGGTAAATAGGTACCGCTACTGATGTTGTTGCTGGGTCTGCTCTGTAATCAGATCCATGCAATCCTATTGTTTCTGGATGTTTTAAATCAGCCATTTTTTTTCTCCCTTATTGTTTCTCTGTTTGTGCTCATCATTTCTCTCCTTTTTGTTAGGAGAAAACGAGTAGCCGTTAAACGAGGGGTTTAATCTAGTATTCATTTTCTCCTTTTTAGTACTTCGGCAAAATGCCAGGTGTACAATATGGTTCAAATACCCGGTTTAATTTTAGATTGTTCCAAAAAAAAACCACCGACTAAAGCGGTGGTCTAATAGACTTAATCGCTTTAGCAGGATTTATTAAGCGCTCCGCAATTTGACTTAAATCAGCGCTGAAAGGTTTATAGCAATTCAGTATTGTTATTGTCAACAGATAATTATTTGATTTTTTTTAATTCTTCCCCTAAAAATTGAGCAATTTGTTTCATCCCAAATAAGCCTGCGTTTTTTTCAGCTATTGAATTATAATTGGTGTTGGTATTTACATCATAAGTATAATGCGAGCCATCAGGTCCTATGATGTATTCAATTCCTGCAACCTCTATGTCATTTTCCTTTAAAAACTTTTCATATTTTGCCAAATCAGCATTTTTGTAATCTTTTAGTATCATAAATTTATTACCATCAGGGTTTGTTGGACAGAATTGTTCTTCAATATTACAAGCATCTGCAGGGCATAACTCAAAAGATTCAGACGCATCTACTTGAACTGCATAAAAAAACTTAGAATTGATAAATTCAACACGATGAATAACTTTTGGGTCTGCCTCTATATATTCTTGCAAAATTGAAATTCCATCTATTGAATTTTCAAAGTTTACGCTTTCCAAATAACCTTTTAATTCCTCTTTATTTTTAAAGAGCTTTACTCCTAATCCTCTTCCAGCTCTATTATGTTTTGTAATAAAAGGTTTTGTAAAATGATCTGCTGCATTTAGGATTTGATTCTTGTTATTACAAAATATTGATTTTGGAGTTTTGATCCCAGCTTCATTAAGACGTAAATATTGTAATGATTTGCTAACTTCTAGCGCAAGTGCATTTCCACTGTTTATTACTCTTCTTTTATGCCCCGTCAGCCAGTTTATTATTGCTGCGGTGTATTCAGGGGCAAATCGATGACCCCTCGCGTGTGAACTAGCACTCATCCTATTATAAAAAACGCCTTCAGGAGGCGATTTACCTAAATCAATTTCTGATTTTTCAACATGCCAATCTTCGAAAGGTATATTTAATTTATTTAGCTCTGATTTTAGCGGCAAAGTCCATTCATCATTTTCGTGGATTATATATGCTTTCATATTGGCTGAAATTATAATTAAAAACCCAATTTATTTTGAGAAAGTTTTTATTTCTAGCACATTTCCGTGAGGATCCTCTAAAAAGAAAGTTTCTTGCTCTTCTTCTTTTCCCTTAAATCTTACATAAGGTTTATCGAAATATTTAATATTATTTGTTTTTATGTTTCTTTTAATTTTTTCAAATACTTGTTTTTCTAAGTGAACGCCAAAATGAGGTACAGATACCGAACCCATATCAACATTATGTCTTTCCTTTGGTAGTTTTGTAAGAGTTTTATGTAATGTCAATTCATTGCCCCAAAAATCAACATCTACCCATTTTCCCTCTTCTTTGTTGCCAAGTTTGCAGCCAAGTATATTTTGATAAAAAGACACTGCCACATCTAAGTCTCCAGCAGGGATAGCCAAGTGAAAAGGTCTACTCATATTCAATTGTTTATAAACAGATCTTTTAATTTATCAAGTAGACATTATATACATATAAGTATGATTGATTATTTAAATTCTATTAAAGCAAGAGATCCAGCAGCAAAATCTATTTTAAGTATTATATTAACTTACCCAGGAGTTAAGGCTGTTTTTTTTCATCAAATTGCAAATTTTTTTTATTTAGCAGGTTTTGATTTACTAGCACGTATAATTTCTCAAGCTTCAAGATTTTTTACTGGTATCGAAATTCATCCAGGAGCTAAAATTGGTAAAAATTTATTTATAGATCATGGCATGGGAGTTGTTATTGGTGAAACTTCCGAGATAGGTGATAATGTAACTATTTATCATGCTGTAACTTTAGGCGGGATATCTCCTAGCATTAATTCAAATGCTCAAAGAAAACAAAAAAGACATCCAACCATAGGTGACCAGGTAGTCCTTGGCTCGGGCGCACAAATTATAGGACCCATTAAGATTGGAAGATGTGCAAAAATCGCTTCTAATGCAGTTGTAGTTAATGATGTTCCAGAATTTGCAACAATGGTGGGCGTACCAGCTAAAGTTGTTAAGATTGATGAGGCATGTCCAGAAGACAAAAAAGTTCCCTTTACTCCTTATGGAGTTGATGAGAAAATAAAGGATGAGCAATAAAGATTGGGATCCAAATTTAACTCCAGAACAAAATTATATTTTAAGACAAGAGGGTACTGAGTCCCCAGGATCTAGCCCACTAAATAACGAAAAAAGAGAAGGCTCTTATTATTGTGTTGGCTGCGGAACTAAACTCTTTGAGTCTAAAACTAAATACGACAGTGGATCAGGTTGGCCTTCTTTTTATGATGCTTTACCAGGAGTATTTGAAACTAAAACAGATATGCACATTGGTTATCCTCGCACTGAGTATCATTGTAAAAAATGTGGTGGTCATCATGGACATATTTTTGAAGATGGACCAGAGCCAACAGGTAAAAGATATTGTAACAATGGAACTTGTTTAGTATTTAAAAAAAAGAAGTGATGAAAGATTATTTTAAAGAAATTAAAGAAGCCAAAGTAATACTTCGTAAAAAATCAAAAGATTATAAAAAAAATTTTCAAAAGATTGAACAATTCATCAAGGCTGAAGTTAATGAGATTAAGCATTTAAAACAAAATAAACAACAAATCATCCCAGAAATAAGTTTTAAAGATTTAAATACAAATAATAATTCCAAAGTTATTGATCAAATTAAAAGAAGAGGTTGTGTAGTTATAAGAGATGTTTTCGAGGACAATCAAATTAGCCAATGGAATAAAGACATAGAGGAGTATATTGAAAAGAATAATTATTATGAAAAACAAAAAGAAAAAGCTGGTTTAGATAATTATTTTAGTAACTTAAAATCTGGTAAACCCCAGATCTTTGGTTTGTATTGGTCTAAGACCCAAGTTAGAATTCGTCAATCTAATGAGTTAGATATTGTAAAGAAATGGATAAACCATTTATGGAAGTTCAAATATTCTGAGTACCAAGTTTTTGATCCTGCTAAAGAATTAATTTACGCTGATAGAGTTAGAAGAAGAGAACCAGGTGACTCTACACTTGGATTGTCACCTCATTGTGATGCTGGCTCTATTGAAAGATGGATCGAAAGTAATTATCAAAAAATTTATGATAAAATTTTTTCAGATCAATTTGAAAATTACGATCCTTTTGATGCTAAATTTAGAGAAAAAACAGATTTAATAAAGTCTCCAGCTGTTAGTAACACGTTTAGAACTTTTCAAGGCTGGACGGCTTTAACAAAACAAGGACCAACAGATGGAACGCTACAATTAATTCCCATAGCTAAAGGGATGGCTTATGTTTTGACAAGAGCTTTATTAGATGATGTTCCTGAAAATGAATTGTGCGGATCTTTACCGGCTAGAGCATTGTCAGCAAACAATCAGTACCATAAATTACTTTTAGAAGGTTTAGTTTCAATTCCAGTTATGAATCCTGGTGATACCGTTTGGTGGCATCCAGATATCATTCATGCTGTAGAGGATAATCACTTAGGAAAAGGTTATTCTAATGTTGTTTACATAGGATCTATGCCACTTTGTGAAAAGAATTTAGATTATGCTAAAAAGCAAGCTAACTCTTTCCTGAAAGGTGAAAGCCCACCTGATTTTGCTGCTGAAAATTACGAAACTAATTTTATTGGGAGAGCAACTTTAGATGATCTAACTAGTCTTGGAAAAAAACAGCTTGCTTTAGAAGACTGGAAATAAACCAATTTCTTCAAAATGATTAATAAAAATAAGATCTTCACTAAAGGTGTTCTTGATTGTTTACCACTACTTTTACCAGTTGTTCCCTTTGGCATTATCTTTGGTGTAATTGGAATGGAATTAGGATTTGGTCCTTACGTTACTTACGCAACTTCATTTATAATTTTTGCAGGATCATCACAAATTGTATTTATTCAATTGATTTCAGCCGGTGCATCGCCACTAGTAACGTTAACTTCAGTAGGTATCGTTAATTCAAGACACTTATTATATGGGGCTGTCTTAGCCGAATATTTAGAAAAATTAAAATTAAGATGGAAAATATTATTATCCTATCTTTTAACCGATCAAGCTTTTGCCGTTTCAAACAAATATTTTAAAAAAAATAGTAAAAATAAATTTGCTCACTACCATTTATTAGGTTCAGGCTTAGGTTTATGGGTGACTTGGCAACTTTCAACGATTTTAGGAATTGTTTTAGGCGCTATCGTTCCTGAGGAATTAGGTTTAAGTTTTACCATACCATTAACTTTCATCAGTTTATTAGTTAGCGAATTTAGAAAATCTAAACACATTATAGTAATTTTAGTTTCTGGCTGCGTAGCTCTATTAGCTTACAATATGCCTTTTAAAGCATACATCATCATTGCAGCTATTGCCGGGTTATCAGTTGCAGCATTCTTAAACAGGAAGAAAGCATAATATGATTTGGGTAAAAATGATTATTGCGGGAATTATAACTTTTTTAACTCGTTTTTTATTAGTCAGCTTAATTAAAAAAAATTCATTAACTAATAAAACAAAAATAGTTTTAAGCTATGTACCTTCAGCAGTTTTTCCAGCAATTATTTTTCCTGCGGTTTTTTTAAATTTAAATGGTCAATTATTTATTGAAGATAATCCAAAAATTATAGGCGCAATCGCAGCAGTCCTAGTAGGTTATTTTAGCAAGAATGTTGTAACAACTATAATCCTAGGATTGTTAGTGTATTGGGCTTATATTTTTATAGGGTAAGCTCTAATCCGATTTTTTTGAATTTAGGCCTAAAGCTAAAAAATAAGCTATTATGGTTTCCGGTATCTTTTTTTACCGTCTGTTGCCATAAATGTATCATTTCATGCGCCAAAGTATTTAAGAATTCTCTTTTACTAGAAAATTTTGGCATCATTTCTAAAACAAAAAAGCTTGTTCCTTTTCTGTAGGACAAATTTTCCACACATTGGCCATAGGCTGTTTTCATATTTTTAATTTGAATATCATTAAAGGCATTTAATTTTCCTTTAAATAAAGTCTTATTAAATACTCTAAAGTATCTTTTAATATCTTTATAAGTCGTAATGTATTCTTTTTGAGAAGATTTTGTTTCTCTTAAAATTCTTTGTTTAGTTTTAATAACTAAATCATTTTTATTTTTTTTCTTTTTCATTACTGTCTTACTCCTATTTTTTTCTCTCTCTGAATAATAAATAATCCGCTTAAAACAATGATTGTAGCTCCAACAACCATATTTAAAGATGGAACTTCATTGAAATAAAAATAGCCAAACAACATACCCCAAATGATGGTGCTGTATCTAAAAGATGACGTAGATGACATCATTGTTGTTCTTATAGTTAAAATAGAAAAGAAGTAGCCAATAATTAAAAAGATTGCCGCTAAAACAATTATTAAGAACTCAACTAAATTAAATTTAATAAACTCAGTATGAAATAACATTCCAAATCCAAAAACAACCGTAACAGCCAATGAAGTTAAAAATGCTGCATGCATAATATTAAAATCTTTTTTAATTTTTCTTGTGTACGTATCTCTATAAGCAATAAAAAAAGCAGAGATTAATGGAAAAATAAAATAGTAACCAAATTCTAATTTAGTTGGGTTGATAACGATCATCACACCAACAAAACCCATAATGACTGCTGACCATCTTCTCCAACCAACTTGTTCACCTAAAAATATTGCACCAGCTAAAGTAATTAAAATGGGTGCTAAGTTTAATAATGTATAAACATCAGCCATTGGTAAATTGTACAAACCAATAAAAAAGAAAATAGCTGTAATAGCTTCCATCAATCCTCTTAATTGTAATTTTGTATTTGAAGCAATTTCTTTAAAATTTAAATCACCAGAAAGAAATAAGATTAATCCTAAAATTGAGGTTGCAACAATACCTCTAACAAAAACGATTTGGTCTAAAATATATATATTGTCAAATATGTTCATTAGCTTTTTTATCAGCGCATCATTAGCTGTAAAAAAAAGCTGACATAAAAGCATATAGATTATGCCTTGCGTTTCTAAACTTCTATTTTTTAAATATTCCATAGGGCTGGCGATATATAGATTTAAATTTGGAAAAATCCAGAGTTTATTTATGGCTTATTTGTGAATCTAGAAATATGAGCAAATAGCGATTTTTTTAAAATGCTAGGGAGGGGTTATTAGGCAAAGATTGACCCTGGGGCAACCTAGTCTACAAGCTAGGGTAGTTTTTATAGTTTTAAAAAAAGACGAATTTGACGATTAAAAAAATTATCAAGTATTCGATGATCGTTTTTACCTTTTGTAATTTGGTAGTATCAGGAAATTTATTTTTTATATAGTTGGATAAAAGCTTATAGCTAATTTCTATTGTAGCCACAGGAATTAGAATTCCAGATAAAAACCATATAAGATTAAAATTTTTAAAACCATAATATGAAGTTATAATTAAAGTTAACCAAGAAACTTTTGAAACAAACAGAGTAAATAATATTCCTGTTTTTTTTGAAAAAATGGATTGAGTTTTAACTAAAGAATAAGCCGCTAAAACACTGAAAAAAAAACCTAAATATTTTAAAATCATTTTCAATTATAATAATTAGAGCCTATAAGAGTTACAAATATAAAAATAAAATGATTTTTAAATTAGCAATAGCATTTGGCGCAGGTTTTATTAGCTTTTTATCGCCGTGCGTCCTGCCAATTATTCCAGGATATATTTCATATATTACAGGAAAAAATTTAAATGAAATTCAACAAAATAGAAGGATAGTTCTATTCAAAACAATTACCTTTGCATTAGGATTTTCTTTTGTCTTTATATTATTAGGAATAGCTGCATCATTTATTGGAAACGTATTAATTTTCTTTGGAAAAGAGTTAAGAATAGCTGCAGGAATTATTATTATTCTCTTTTCATTAAATTTACTTGGGATTTTAAATTTTAATTTTTTAAATCAAGACAAACGCTTTGAAATAGGTTCATATAAAGATAATTATTTCTTCCCATTTATTGTTGGTGCAGCTTTTGCATTCGGTTGGACGCCTTGCATTGGTCCAGTGCTTGGATCTATTCTTGCATTGTCAGCAACTGAAGCAACGATTGTAAATGGAGTGATACTTCTTTCTATGTATTCTCTTGGTTTAGCCATTCCTTTTATTTTGTCAGGTTACTATATGACTGTATTTTTAAATTCTAAAAAAGGATTTGGTAAATATTACAATAGAGTAACAATAACAGGTGGTGTTATTCTTCTAATCACAGGTGTTTTGATTTTAACAAATCAAATACAAGTTATTAGTTATTATATTTTGACAACCTTCCCATTTCTAACTAATTTTGGTTAATGAGCTACATTTCAGTTTTTGGCATTTTCGTTGCAGACATTAGCTTTGTAGGAAAAAGAATACCTACAGTCGGCGAAAGTATGATTGGCAGCAAATACAATATAAGCCCAGGGGGGAAAGGGTGTAATCAAGCTACAGCTATAGCTAAACTTGGAGGAAAAGTAAGTTTTATTTCTAAGATTGGTAAGGATACTTATGGCGATATGGCAATTAAAATCTTATCAGAAAATAAAATTGAGATTTCAGCAGTAGATATTGATCCTAAATCACAAACAGGAGTAGCTGGGATAATGCTGGATGAGACGACAGGTAAGAATGCAATTAATGTTATCGTTGGTGCACCAGCAACTTTAACCATTAAGGATTTAGAAAAACATTTTAACATCATAGACAAATCTGAGATTTTTTTAACTCAATTAGAAACACCAGTCGGTGTAACCTTGGAATGTTTAAAAAAAGCAAAAGAGAACAATGTATTAACCATCCTCAATCCAGCTCCGGCAGCAAAAATAGATAATCAATTTTTTAAATATGTAGACTATTTTACACCGAATGAAACAGAGGCTGAATTCTACACCGACATTAAAATATTAAACATTGAAGATGCCAAGAAAGCTGCAAAGTCATTAATTCAAAAAGGATTGAAAAAAATAATTATTACTTTAGGTGAGAAGGGATTATTTTATACTGACGGAAAAGAAGAAATCTTTATTGAAGCCACTAAAGTAAAAGCCATAGACACGATTGGAGCAGGGGATGCTTTTAATGGAGGATTTGCTTACGCTCTTTTACAAAAAAAACCAATCAAAGATGCTTTAATATTTGCAAATAAAGTTGCAGGTTTATCTACTACAAAACAAGGGGCAGGAAATGCAATGCCTAGTTTAGAAGAAGTTAATAAATTAACTAATTAATTTATCTAATTCACCAGTCCGATTGGCTTCAATCAACTCTTCTTTGCTACCAATATAATGATCTTCAATAAAAATTTGTGGAATGGTTCGTGCACCATTAGTTCGTTGAAGCATTTCTTTAGCGTTTTCCTTTTTTTCCCAAACGTTTCGCTCTTCAAATTCAATATTTTTACTTTTTAATAATGCTTTTGCCTCATCGCAACGCGAACATGGCGTTCCTGAGTACATAGTAATTTTTTTCATAGTAATTAGATATTAAGTAATTTGTTTAATTTACCTTCTCGCTCTAAAGCTTGTAAGTCATCATTTCCACCTACATGCGTATCGCCAATAAAAATTTGTGGAACAGTTCTTCTGCCACCAGATTTTTTTAACATTTCATCCATCTTAGATGGATCATCACCTAGGTTAATTTCATCAAAACTCACGTTCTTGCTTTTAAGCAGCGATTTTGCAGCCACACAGAAAGGACAAGAAGGACCCGTATAAATTAAAACTTTACTCATAATTAATCTATATCACTTAATTTAATTTTTTCCCTAAGTTTTTTTCTTTCTTCAACAAATTTTTTTCTATTTTTAATGCTTTTAGTATGAACTCTTTTTCTCCACAGTCTGAAAGAAGATGGTTTTAAATTCTTTCGCATTATTTTAATAACTTCGGATTCTGATTTTCCAGTTTTTTCTTTTATTTCTTCAAAAGTAATACGATCAGCCCAAGCAGCCCAAATAATCCAATTATCATCTTTGATATTTGGCTCTGGATTTTTAACTTTTGTAATTGGTATTGTGCTTTTTTTTTTCATCCAACAATATATAAATTAGATATGTTTCCAGTTGATTATTTTATATTTCTTCAAATTATACTCTTCTTATTTATTACACCAGGTTTACCACGAGTAGTAATTGTATCACATTCAATTAATTATGGATTAAGAAATTCTGTTTGGACTGCACTAGGAGATATTTCTGCTAATATTTGCCAAGGTATATTAGTTGTTTTTTTAATTGGAACATTAATAAAGAATAATCCAGACGTATTAATTTATATAAGATGGGCCTCTATTTTTTATATTCTTTATTTAGCTTACGATACTTACACTGCTAAAATAAAAAGTGTTGACTCAACCGTGATTACATCAAAATCAAAACTTTCTTTTTATAAGGATGGTTTTGTGGTTGCAGGCCTAAGTCCTAAAGCGATTGTTTTTTTTGGTACGATTTTTACATCTTTTATAAATTTTGAAGCTAACATTGTTGTTCAATTCATAATTTTAATGATTACATATGTGGTTTTAGATTTTATGACTTTAATGATGTATGGTCTTGCAGCAGAAAAAATTGCTTCTTATTTAAATGGCAAGCCCAATTTGCTTAATACACTATCTGCACTAGCATTAATTTTAATTGCTCTGTTTGTAGCGTTAAGTAAGTAAAAAAATTCATAATTTAAAATACATTACTCGCAAGCATATATTTTAATAGGTTTCTGGTTATTATTTTCTAAGACAGTACAATTACCGCTAAAACAAATTTTCCAATTAACTAAATCAGTATTTGAAGTAGATAAATTAAGTTCTTTGATTTGACCAATTTGTGGTTTGTACACGTACCAACCATTTTTAAGCACTGCATTTTCTGGAGGATCCATTCCAGCACCTGATCCTTTAATACGAGCCTCAACTATTTCAAGATTGGAGTTATTGATCCTCCAATTTTCTTGCCATTCAATCTTTTCAACAGAGTGTGTCCAGCTCAATGTAAATAACGAAATAGCAACTGTTGTTAACTTTGCTCCTGATAAAATACAAAGACTCATTTATTTAGCTAATACTTTTTTATTTTTTAGCCAGCTCATCAATAAATATATAACCAATAATCCTCCAGCAATCTCATCAGTAATTGGTAGAGCGGTGATTAAAAAACATGCTATCACCAGACAAAAAAATCGTTCAAAAGCATTGATTTCTTTTTTTAAATGTCCAATGACAGCAATCCCCAATAATAAAATTGCTATAATTGTTTTTGCTAAAATATATAAAAATGAAACTGTGAAAGAAAAAGTATCTCCACTGTAACCTTGCAGCATTAAAACAGGACTATAAACAGCCATATATGGAATAAGAAAACCAGCCATAGCTACTCGAACAGCTTGCAGAGAAATTTTAAATCCACTTTCTTTTGCAATTGGAGCTGCAGCAAAACATGCTAGCGCGACTGGAGGAGTAAGGTCAGCTAATATACCAAAGTAAAAAACAAACATATGACTAACAATTAATGGCACGCCTAACTCATATAATGCAGGGCCTGCAACCGCAGAAGTGATGATGTAATTAGGGATTGTGGGAATACCCATCCCTAAGATCAAACACATAATCATAGTTAAAAACAAAGATAAAAATAAATTATTTTTACCAACTTCAATGATTAGTTGAGCAACAGTACTTGCTGCTCCAGTAAGAGTTAGGGTTCCAATAATCACTCCAACCAAGGAACAAGCGATACCAACTGGCAATGCAGTCTTTGCTCCTTCAGCTAAAGCATCAAGACAATTCAATAAAGTTTTTTTCCCACCAATTTTAAAGAAATTCCAAGTTATTAAAATTATTAATATGATTGCTACAACATTGTTTCCAAATTGAAAAAAACCAGACGCGGCTATTCCTAAAAAGATCCAAAATAATATTCTTATAAAATTATTTGAAAATCCATAAGTTATTGAAGTACCTAAGATTAAAAAGATAGTTAAGAATAAACCTATCGTTCCAGCATATAAAGGAGTGTATCCATTAAATAATAAATAAATCAAAACCACGAGTGGTATAATTAAATACCATTTACTTTTTATTGTCTTTAAGACGGAAGGCAGACCTTCTTTAGGTAATCCAACTAAATTTTTTTTTGCTGCCTCCAAATGCACCATCCAAAATGCCGAGAGATAGTAAAGTATTGCAGGAATGATAGCTGCTTTAACAACTTCATAATATTGAACCTCCAAAGTCTCAGCCATTATGAAAGCAACCGCACCCATAACTGGGGGCATGATTTGGCCACCCATAGAAGCTGTAGATTCAACACCGCCTGCAAAAGATGAATTGTAACCAAATTTTTTCATCAAAGGGATTGTGAACTGACCAGTGGTAACAACATTAGCCACACCTGAACCAGATATCGTACCCATAAGACTAGAAGAAATAATTGATACTTTGCCAGGTCCTCCTAATTTATGACCTACCAATCCAAGAGAAACATCGGTAAATAATTTTATAACACCAGCTCTTTCTAAAAAAGACCCAAATAAAATGAATAAGAAAATGTAAGTTGACGAAACGTAAGTTGGGATACCGTAAATTCCCTCAGTTCCGTAAGTGATATGTTCTATGACCTGCTTTAGTTCATAGCCTCTATGTTGCAAAATTCCACCTAAATAGTTTCCAAAGAAACAATAAAGAAGGAATATTCCTGAAATAATAGATAAAGCAGGACCCATCGTAAAATATGAAGCGAGAAATACGACTACTAAAGCGATGAACCCAAAGACAACGTCTAAAAAGGTTGGTTCGCCCGATCTTAATATTAAACTTTCATATTCAATGATTTGATAGAGTGCTACTGCTACACTTAGCATTGCTAATGACCATGCAAACACTTTGTAGAAACCTTCTTTGTTTTTTAAAGAAAAAATTAAAGGAAAAGACAACAAGCCTAAAAAACCTACATGCGTAGAGAGCTGTAATTGACTTGTAACCTCAATTAAGTGCGAGGCAATACCAACTTGAAACAAAGAAAAGATTACAGCAATGTAATACAGTATCCTTCCTTCAATGGTTTTTGGAAAACTTATTGGAGATTCAGTTTGTACAGAATTGTTTCCAATTTCTGGATTAAAATTTTTTAATGTATCCACTTTTGATGTTTACTCCCCTCACTTTAATTAAATTAAAGATGAGGGAAGTTTTGTAAAGGTTTTATTTAATACCTTTTTCTTTATAATATTTTTCTGCTCCTGGATGTAAAGGTACAGGCATACCTGTTAGAGCATTATTAATATTGATACTTTTAGCAGCTGAGTGCGTAGCAACTAAAGCCGGCAAGTTTTCAAATAAATGCTTTGTCATCTCGTAAGCAGTTTTATCTGAAACTTCTTTGCTTGTGATTAAGAAATTCACAATACCAGCAGTTTTAGCATCGCTATCAATTCCTTTGTATGTACCAGCAGGTATAGTTGCAGATACATAAGGCGCACCTAATTTAGCAATTATGTTTTCTGGAATCTCAACGATTGATACATCAACAGAATTTGCTAGATCTTTAATTGAAGCAACACCTAATCCAGCAGATTGAATTGTAGCATCAATTTGTCTGTTCTTGATAAGCTCTACAGATTGACCAAATGGTAAATATTCTACTTGACCTAAATCAGCATAGCTCATTCCTGCAGCTTTAAGGATTGCTCTCGCTTGTAATTCAGTACCTGACTTTGGCGCACCAACAGAAACTTTTTTACCTTTTAAATCTGCTAGTGATTTTATGTTTGAGCTTTTTGAAGCAACGATGTGTACGTAATTAGGATAAATTCCAGCTACACCTCTTAAGTTTGCAAGTTTTGAAGCAAACCCAGCTTCAGCATTTCCTTCCCAGCCATACTTAACAGAGTCACCAAGAACGAAAGCAATTTCTCCTTTTCCTGATTGGATTAAGTTTAAGTTTTCAACTGATGCCTTAGTTGATTGAACCTGTACTTTTGATCCATCAATTTT
>ERZ891134.545-NODE-545-length-31022-cov-5.126845_pt1 | contig 31022 bp, 34 predicted proteins | sample MGYA00520888_ERZ891134 | MGnify/ENA primary metagenome ERZ891134 (study PRJEB32303, sample SAMEA104408692) | aquatic metagenome | biome: Brackish water; feature: Coastal; material: water | place: Baltic Sea | collected 2014-10-23 | depth 10 m ... | reverse complement strand
TGCTTTTGTAACTGAGGATGGAGGTCCGAGTGTTGAGATGTGGACGCTTGAAAATCAAAAACTAATTGGTGTATTTGATAATGGAGGCGAGTCAGAGGGATGTGTATTCGATGATGAAAACCAAACTTTGTTTATCTCAGAAGAAGAAACCAATGGAGTGTTAAAAGCCTACGACTTAAATCAAGAGTATCCATTTTCAAACCCAGTCATTGTAGACTCTCGAGAAGGCAATATTGGCGGCGATCCTGAAGGGGTGGCAATCTATAAAACTTCTGATACAGAAGGGTATGTCATTTTATCTTCACAAGGCGACAATAAATATAATGTCTATAACAGGCAGAAGCCTTATCAATTTATTTCTAGTTTTACTGTAGATGATAGCCCTCGCGGTATTGATGGAACATCACACACAGATGGCATCTCAGTTTCTAGCTATAATTTTGGTGGAAAATACACCAAAGGAATGATGATTGCTCAGGACGATGAAAACCTCGATGGGGAAGAGCTAAAAAATCAGAACTTTAAAATTATCCCTTTCAAGCAAGTGCTGAATGCACTCAAATAAAGATTAAGTCTAAAGAGTCTCTATAAGCTCTTTAGAGTAGCCAGCGTAAACATCTATAAACTCAGGATGGGTTAGGATCCAAAATTGATTTTGTTCAATTTTATTGAATACTATGACTGCTAGGTCTTTGGTAGTCATTCCTTTTTTTACACCATCGGCTAGCCACTGTGCATTGTTTTTAGCGCTTTCGTGCTGATCAATAGAGGATTCATCAAGATCTAGCCCTAGATGGTCTCTTTCTATGATATTGGTTTTAACCAGGCCTGGGCACATGACAGACACTCCCACTTTATCATTCTGAGCTAGGTCCTCATGAAGCGTTCTGGTGAGTCCAACCACGGCATGTTTAGTGGTGGTGTATGGTGCCAAAGCTGGCCCCACGATAATGCCTGCCATTGATGATGTATTAATAATATGACAACGTTCGTTGCTATTAATCATCTCATCTACAAAGAGATTTAACCCATAGATAACACTCATTAAATTCACATCAATGATTCTCTTCCAATTCTTTTGATCTGCTTTCCAAGCTCGGCCCTCTAAAAATATTCCAGCGTTATTAAACAGAAAATGAACCATGCCAAAGTGAGCATCAATCTTTTCTTTGCACAGCGTAAATTCTTCAAGGTTTGAAACATCGCATTTCAATACAAGAGAAGGGGAGTCTGGGATAAGAGCTTGAGTTTCAGCCAAGCCTTCTTCGTTGAGATCCATCAAGACGATATTCATTCCAAGGCCGGCAGCATGGACAGCCAAACCGCGACCAATGCCGCTGGCAGCACCAGTGATAAGCGCAGTTTTTTTATTAAACATATCAGCTTGCAAGATAGCCGCCATCGACCGGGTGATAAGACCCCGTGATATATGAAGCTTCTGAGGAGCCTAGAAAATAAATGAGGTTAGCCACCTCATCGGCAGATGCAACTCTTTTGAGGGGAATTCTGCCAAGCATAAAGCTCATGATGTTCTCATCTTTCATCAGCTCAGTATTCATTGGGGTATCAATCACACCTGGCCCAACAGCATTGGCTCTAATGTTCATGTGAGCATAGTCTTGAGCAATTGATTTTGTTAGACCCACAACTGCATGTTTAGAGGCGGCATAGGATGCTTGAGCGGCACTGGCTCTGACGCCCATGATAGAGGCCACATTAATAATGGCGCCTTCAGATGCATGATTTTTAACTGCAAGATTGAGAAATTCTCGGCACGCATAAAAGGTTCCATGCAAATTAATATCAATGGCTCTATGCCACTCTTCCACAGGGTATTGATGCAGAGCATTTAAGCCTGGACTAATGCCTGCACAATTCACCAAGACTTGGGCACTTTTATTTTCATTGCCTAGCGCCTCAAATATACCGGCAACTTGCTCGTGCTTAGTGATATCACAGTTAGCAAAATTTGAAGCATAACCTTCTGATTTAAGGTTTTTTAATACAGATTCACCGGCTTCTTTATTGGCATCAATAATGAGGACTTCATAACCTTCTTTGGCAAAACGATTGATGCAGCTAAGGCCAATTCCAGACGCGCCCCCAGTAACGACTGCGAGGGGTTGGTTGGTGTTTGTTGAATTCATAATGTGTAACGGTTATTTGAGTTAATTTATATCTTATCCACTATAACCAAACTCCATTTTTCAAACAACATTGACAAAATAAAACGCCTTGATACTCGTTGATTCTTTGTTTTGTTTATATGATAGTAAAAATAATTTACGTTATGCATAAAGATACATACATACAAGCGCTGATAAAAGAGCAGGCATTTTTTGAGATTCATCAAGAAGAGGTGCTTGGGTCCTCAATGGAAGTGTTTAAAAATCGACCCAGATCATTGGTCGACTTTCTTGAGCTCTCAGCAAATCATGGCGAGCAGCCATACCTAATCTATCAAGGTCAAACCATTAGCTTTGCCGAGCATTTAGCTTTGGTGAAAAAAGTGGCGCACATCCTTCAGCATGAATATGGTGTTGAGCCCGGGGACAGGGTTGCAATTTATGCGGCCAATTGCCCTCACTGGATTATTTTCTTTTGGGCCACCGTCAGCATTGGTGGCATTGCCTGCGGATTAAATGGATGGTGGAAAGGATCAGAGGCACTCAAGGCCATTGAGGATGCTAACCCTAAGTTAATCGCTGCTGATCAAAAACGCTTTGATCGGATTGACCAGCAGGTGAATCATCCCGCCTTAATTTTTGAAAGCCTAGACCTAACTAAAGATAGCTCAGCCATTGAGTCCTTTGTTCGCTTGCCTGAAGATGAGTGTGCCTGCTTGCTATACACCTCTGGAACAACCGGCACTCCTAAAGGCGTCATGACGTCCCATCGCTCCATGATTGCAAACTCTACCCTGCAAATGTTGCAAGGCGCTGCTGTTTCTCAGGACTCTGGTAGCAAAGGCATTGACTGGGCACGGCACAAGCCAACCAGTCTTTTGACCTCGCCCTTGTTCCATGTCTCAGGGCTTTCGGCAGGCGCCGTGACCAGTCTATTTGCTGGTTCCACCACCTTGGTTTATGACGGCAGGTTTTCTGCTGAAAAGATTTTAGATCTCATCTTAAAATTTAATGCAACCTCTTGGGGCGGCGCTGTGCCGACCGCATTAAAGAGAGTCTTAGATGTCGCTGAAAAATCAAACATACAACCGGATTCTATTTTGGTGGTTGGTGGCGGTGGCGCTCCCATGCCTCCGGCACTCATCGACAGAACTAAGATTACTTTTCCCAATTCTAAATACAGCTTTGGGTATGGTTACGGCTTAACGGAGTCTGGGGCTATTACCATTATCAATTGGGGCGATTCTCTTGCAGACAATCCATCCTCTCCAGGTCAGGCCATGCCAACGATTCACATTGAGATCAGAGACGAAGAGGGCCAGGTGATCAAAGAGGATCGCAAAGAAGGAGAGATTTTTGTGCGGAGCCCCTCAGTCATGCTTGGCTATTTTAATAACCTCGAGGCTACCAATGAGTCTCTTTTAGCAGATCGATGGCTAAAAACCGGTGATTTTGGATACCAAGAAGGGCACCTATTTTTTATTTCCTCACGACGCACTGATCTTATTTTAAGAGGCGCAGAGAATGTTTATCCCCAAGAGATTGAAATTATTCTTGATTCACACCCCATGGTTGAAGAGTCAGCGGTTATAGGTTTGCCGCACGATGATTTAGGCCAAGAGGTAGCTGCGGTTGTGAGAGGCACCAATCCCTCTTTGAGTGAGCAGGATTTATCCAACTGGGTTGCAACACAGTTGGCAGACTTTAAAGTACCTTCTAAATGGATTTTTTCTGATCACCCCTTACCAAGAAATGCTTCCGGTAAATTAATGAAACATGTTTTAATAGACGCATCAAAAAATACGATGGTGGATGAAAATGAGTGAGACTAAAGCTACTTTATTAAAAGCTCCATTTGAGCTTTCATACAAATATAAGCGCTCCAGTGGGCCCATCATGTCTCAAGTATTCGAAGGTCTCGCAAAGAAAAAAATTCTTGGAAGCAAGAGCAAGGCGAACAAAGTGTACGCTCCAGCAGCTGAGTATGATCCTCACACCAGAGAAGCTCTAACTGAATTAATTGAAGTGGGCCCCGGTGGAATAATTGAATCTTGGAGCTGGGTCCATCAACCATCCAACCATCATTTAATTCAAACACCTTTTGCTTTTGCGCTGATTAAATTGGATGGTGCCGATACCGCCATGCTCCACATGATTTCAGACTGCGAGAAGTCTGACCTGGCAATAGGCAACAGAGTTAAAGCTGTCTGGTCTGAGACCCCAACAGAATCCATCGCAGACATCCAACATTTCATCTTAGATATATGAGCAACGATCAAGCACCTAAAGACTATAGGGAATCTCTTATTCACCTTGAGTATCAATACACGGCTGGTTCAGCCACGACCACTTTTCTTAATCAAGTCAAAGAAGGTAGATTGGTGGGACAGGCTTGCCCTAAGTGCCAGGCAGTTTATGTGCCGCCTAGAGGCAGTTGCCCGAGAGACGGTATCGCCACCACCATTGAAGTTCCTTTGACCGATAAAGGCTGCATTGAGTCATTTACGGTGGTCCACATTCCCATTCCAGGCAACCCAATCGTGCCTCCCTATGTGTGTGCCATGGTTCGATTAGACAAAGCCAACATTTCATTCTTGCATTTAATTCAAGGCGTTGAGATTGATAACATTAGAATTGGCATGAGAATCCAGGCGGTTTGGAAGCCAAAGGAGGAGTGGACTCATTCTTTAGAAAACATTAAATGGTTTGCTCCGATTGATGAGCCTGACATTGATGTCTCCACACTTAGGTTTCAAGCATCATGAAAAAAGTAGCGATTGTTGGGTATGCGCAGCACAAGATTTTACCTAATGCGGGAGCATTGAATGAAGTAGAGTTGATTATGCCTGTTGTGCACAAGGTGTTCGCAGACCTTGGAATTTCACAAGATGACATAGGCTTTACCTGCTCTGGCAGTTGTGACTATCTTCAGGGGGCTGCCTTTGCATTTGTTGAGGGCTTGTCTGCCATTCAAACATACCCTCCGATCAAAGAATCTCACGTAGAGATGGATGCAGCTTGGGCACTTTACGAGTCGATCTTAAAAGTGAAAATGGGTGATGCGGACACTGCTCTAATTTATGGTTTTGGTAAATCCTCTCCAGGGAATCTAGATTCCATCATTTCCTTGCAAATGGATCCTTACTATATTGCACCACTTTGGCCAGATAGAATTAGCTTGGCTGCGTTACAGGCGCAAGTGCTATTGCAGAACAATATTATCAGCCCCGATGACATGATGGCTGCAGTCTTGGAGGCAAGACAGCATGGAGCCTCTAATTTAAATGCCTTGTTAACCGATCTCCTCACCGAGGACCTTTATGGTTCAGATGCCTTTAAATCATCCCCTTTGCGAGGTTTAGACTGTCCGCCGATTTCAGATGGAGCCTCTGCCATGATTATTGCTTCCGAAGAGAAGGCCTTTGAGTATACTGATAACCCGATTTGGATAGAGGGTATTGATCACAGAATTGAATCTTCTAATCTTGGTTCGAGAGATCTTGCGACTTCACCTTCCATCGAATCCTCAGTGCAGCACTTACAACTTAAAAAGGTCCACTTTGATGTGGCAGAACTTCACACGCAATTTAGCCACGAACTCCCTTTCTTGCGTAAGCTTTTAAATTTAACCAATGTGCCCACCAATCTTTCAGGCGGTCCTTTGGTTGGAAATGTGATGATGTGTGCTGGCTTGGATGCCATCGGTAAAACTTTTGAAGCGATGGTTAATGAACAGCTCACGCATGGGCTGGCTCATGCAACTTCTGGTCCTTGCCTTCAGCACAACATGATCGTGCATTTGGAGAGACACTCATGATTCAGGCAGGCGTTATTGGGGTAGGGCAAACCAATTATGATTCCAAGAGAAGAGATGTCTCTATGGCTGGTTTAGTTCGAGAGGCGATTGATCATGCCTTGCTTGCGGCAGATGTTGAGTGGGATGCCATTGACGCTGTCGTGCTAGGCAAAGCTCCTGATATGTTTGAAGGCGTTGTCATGCCTGAGCTCTACCTTGCAGATGCCATTGGTGCTGTGGGAAAACCTGTTCTAAGAGTTCATACCGCTGGCAGTGTTGGAGGCAGTACCGCAGTGATAGCTGCTTCGCATGTTTGCTCTGGACAATTCAAAACGGTTTTAACAGTCACCTTTGAAAAACAATCAGAGTCCAATGCCACCTGGGCCTTATCTCCACGTTATCCTTACTCTCCTCACATCAATGCAGGTGCTGGTGGTTATTTTGCTCCGTTTATTCGAGAGTACATTCGTCGCTACGACGCCCCAGAACATATAGGCTGGAAGGTTGCCGCAAAAGACCGACAAAATGCTCTAAAAAACCCTCTTGCTCATCTTCAAATTCCTGGCATCGACGAAAAAATGGTCAGTGAAACACCAATGCTATGGGAGCCTTTGCGTTACTTAGAAAGCTGCCCCTCTTCTGATGGAGCCTGCGCTATGGTGATCACCTCCGAGGAGATGGTTGGTTCAAGAAAGGTTGCTTGGATCAAGGGGATGGCTTTGAGATCGGAAGGGACTCTTTCAGCAGGTCGTGACGAGGTCAACCCTCAAGCAGGCATAGATTGCGCCAAAGATATTTATCAGCAGGCCGGCATTCACAACCCACGCAAAGAAATTGATTGTGCAGAGATTTATGTTCCATTCTCTTGGTATGAGCCTATGTGGTTAGAAAATCTTGGTTTTTGTGAATTAGGCGAAGGTTGGAAGTTAACTGACGAAGGTGTCACGAGGCTCGATGGCAGCTTACCTGTTAATATGTCGGGCGGGGTTTTGTCTTCGAATCCCATTGGAGCCTCTGGCATGATTAGGTTTGGGGAGGCCGCACTTCAAGTGATGGGGCTGGCTGAAGATCATCAGGTAGAGGATGCCAATATTGCAATGGGCCATGCTTACGGAGGCGCTGCTCAATTTTTTGCAATGTGGATTGTTTCCTCGTCTAAAAATTAACTGGAGAATAGGATGAATACAGATCATGCGATAGTTGAAGAAAAAGGCCATATTATGGTCATCACTCTCAACAGACCAGAGAAAAGAAACGCGCTGAGCCCTGGAATGCTTGTAACTCTTTATGAGGCCTGGAGAAAATTAGATGCTGATCCCAATCTTAGATGCGCAGTCTTAACTGGTGCTGGTGGAACTTTTTGCTCTGGGGCTGATCTAAGCGCGATGAAAGACGGCAACGAAGATTCTGAGATGATGGAGAAGCTTAAAGTTATTCCAGACCTCCATTGGCAATCTCTCCTAAGACATAATCGTCCCAATAAACCTATTATTGCAGCAGTCGAAGGCTTTGCATTGGCTGGTGGCACCGAAATTCTTCAAGGCACAGATGTTAGAGTTGCCGGTAAATCTGCTGTATTTGGTCTCTCAGAGCCTTTGCGAGGCCTGTTCCCATTGGGCGGCTCTACCGTGCGTTTAAGACGTCAAATCCCTTATACCCTTGCCGCTGAAGCTTTGCTGACTGGCAGAAGAATCACAGCCGAAGAAGCCCTAAGATTTGGCCTGATAGGTCACGTGGTTGAGGATGGGAATGCGCTGAGTCACGCAATGGAGATCGCTGAAACCATTAGTGCCAATGCACCATTATCAATTCAGGCCATTGTTAAATCTTTGCGTGAGCTTGACGAAAGTTATCCTGAAGCAGAAGCTCTTAAAAGGGAGCTGGAGATTGGACAGCCAATTTTTGAATCTGAAGATATGATGGAAGGCCTCACGGCATTTGCTGAAAAACGTAAGCCAAACTTCAAAGGCAAATGAGCAAACTAATCATAGAGACCACCAACCAGGTCCAGCTCCTCACGCTTAATCGCCCAGAAACAAAGAATGCATTTGATGCTGAGCTATGGAGTTTATTTCGGGATGCCTTAAATCATGCAAGTCAGGACCCAGAGATTCATTCGGTCATTGTGACTGGCTCAGGCAACACCTTCTCTTCAGGAGTAGACCTAGCAAGCATGGTGGGGGATGGCGGCTCTAACTATGAAGAGCCTTTTGAAACCTGTATTGACGCGCTAATTAATTTTACCAAACCATTAATTGCTGCTGTTGATGGTATTGCTATCGGCGGCGGGGCCACTATTTTATTGCACTTTGATGCTGTCTTTATTGCTCCTACCGCACGAATTAAATACCCATTCTCAGATCTAGGTCTAGCGCCAGAAGTTGGCAGTTCTCTTTTGTTATTCGAATCTCTTGGCTATCAAAAAGCAGCTCAATTATTATTTGATGCTGACTGGATTAGTGGTGAGGATTATTTTCAGCTGGGCTTAGCAAGATATGCTGGCAGTGACTTTGCTGAGCAAGCTTTTGCCTATGCGCGCAAACTTAACGAGCAATCGCTTGCATCCATTATTGAAACCAAGGCAATCTTAAAAAGCTTTAATGCTGATGCGATCGCTGAAGCGAGAAAGCTTGAAACGACGGCCATGAAAAAGTTGTATGGCTCCGAAGATAATCTAAAAGCCGTTGAAAAGTTTTTTACCAGAAAGGGATCTCCTGATGCCGTTTGATAAGATTCAACTTTTTCTGGAAACAAACCCTGAATACGCCTGGTTCTTAATCTTCCTATTTGGTTTTATGGAATCGATGATTATTACAGGGAGTTTTATGCCCAGTGCTATTTTATTTTCTTTATGTATATATTTATACAACACAGAGCTCTTAACTCTTCCCTGGATCTGCGGCATTGCCTTTATAGGGTCTCATCTAGGTGATATCGCTGGGTTTATGGTTGGCAAGATCTTTGGCCCCTCTTTTATGGCATCAAACTTTATTCAAAAACGTCAGAAGGGCATAGCCAGAACTCAAAAATTTCTTGATAGATTTGGGCCTTACACTGTTTTGATGGGACGCTTTATTCCAGCCATCCGACCTTTGGTACCTTTTTTGCTGGGCCTAACTGATCTGAGGTTAAAAAGATTCTATCTCGCCGATTTGTTTGCTTGCTCTGCTTGGGCGCTAGCTCTTGCCTTGCTTGTGATCTCTGTAGGCCCTATATTTAATTAATATGATTACTTTAATTATTGCTTTCTTATCCATTGTTGCCTTGCTCTTTTTAGTTCAGCAGCTTCTCTCTAATTCTCCTGATGGCAAGACGCTGAAGTCGATTCGAGATTTGCTGGTCATTATTCTGGCGCTGAGCATCTCTATTGGAGTATTTTATGTGGGATTTCGCCTAGTGAGATTTTTGTTATAAGGCCATGGACACAATTTTTACAAAAATTATTAACAAGGAAATACCTGCGGATATTATTTATGAGGATGACCTGTCCCTAGTCTTTAAAGACATCCAACCGCAGGCACCAACCCACCTTTTAATTATTCCCAAAAAACCTATCCCTAAATTATCTGATGCGACCAAAGAAGACCAGGCGCTGTTAGGCCACTTGATGTTGGTTGCAGGAGAAATCTCTAGAACTCTTGAGCTTGATGAGACATTTCGATTAATTACAAACAACGGAGCAAATGCTGGCCAAAGCGTCTTTCATTTGCATTTACACCTTTTAAGCGGGCGCCCCATGGCCTGGCCTCCTGGGTAAGCATGAACATAGAACAAAGACTCGATCGCCTGGAATCTCTCGATGAAATTCGCCAACTTGCCGCTAAGTATTCTGTGACACTGGATATGCGTGATCTTGATATGCACGTCAACCTTTTTGTGCCCAACGTGAGGGTTGGTAAAGATCAGGTCGGTCGACACGCTTTAAAAATATGGGCTGACTCAACCTTCAGAGATCAATTTACCGGAACCTCTCATCACATCGGCAATCACATTATTGAATTTGAGGCACCCGATTCGGCGATTGGACTAGTCTATTCAAAAAATGAACATGAGACAGACAATGAGTGGGTGATTATGCAAATGCTCTACTGGGATTCCTATGAGAGAGTGGAGGGTCGCTGGCTGTTTAAAAAAAGGTTGCCCATGTATTGGTACGCAACCGATCTCAACAAACCACCTCTTGGAGACACTAAAATGCGCTGGCCAAATCAAGATCCTTATGAGGGTTTTTTCCACGATCTCTTTCCTTCATGGCAAGAATTTTGGAGCAGTGATTATGCTCGCCATGCAGACGTGTCCGAGCCAGTTGAGGCAAATAATTTTTTGAACGCTTTGCGTCGAGGGTCTCAGCCTGGAAAGATCAAGGTGAAGTAAATAAATAAGCTACAATGCCTATTACAAATACCAACGCACCTATTCCCATGACGAACCCGCCTAAACCTTTTATTGTTTGTGAATCTTCATTCATATTCTCAGTATAACCAACACTTGGGGACTTAATCAATTATGAGTGCTGATAATAGACTGGAATTTCCAATCGAGACGGTTCCAAAATCAGGATCTTCGTATGTGATCAATGAGCATGTTCGCTGGGTAAGAATGCCTTTACCTATGTCCTTAAATCATATCAACCTTTGGGCCTTGGGATTAAATGACAACCTAACACTGGTTGATACAGGGATGCATCTAGATGACACCAAGACGGCTTGGACAGCATTATTAACATCAGAGAACCTCAGCATTAACGATGTAATTGTGACTCACATGCACCCAGACCATATTGGCATGGCTGGCTGGTTTGTAAAGAATCACAAGACTTCCTTTAGTATGAGCAGGACAGATTATCTGCAGTGCCGGATGCTTTCTGCTGATACCGGCGATGATGTTCCCAATGACGCGATTGATTTTTATACCCAAGCGGGAATGACTTTGGCTCAGATAGACTCCTATATTAAAAGATTTGGTTTTTTTGGCTCAATTATTCATCCCCTGCCACATTCATACAATCGCTTGAAAGATGGCGATATCACGACAATCAATGGAATGGAGTGGCAGGCCGTTGAGGGCAGGGGCCACACCATGGAGCATCTTTGCTTTTTCTCTAAGGAATTAAATATGTTTATCAGCGGCGATCAGTTACTGCCAACTATTAGCTCTCATGTGGGGATTTTTCCAACAGAGCCAGAAGCCAATCCTGTAGAAGATTGGATTGCCAGTTGCCATAAGCTTATTTCAGTTCTACCTGAAGATGTATTAGTTCTTCCTGCGCACGGCAGACCATTTCTTGGCGCTCATAAAAGGCTTAATGCTCTTATTCAACACCATGAAGTATCTTTGCAGAAGTTGTATGATGCTTTATCTGAACCCAAAAGATCCGTTGATGTTTTTAATGTTCTTTTCAAGCGAGAGATAGATGACAGTAACTTAATCATGGCCACAGGGGAGTCTTTAGGACATTTAAATTGCTTAATCAAAAGAGGTCTAGCAAACAAACATATTGCTGAAGGTGTGTGTTGGTATGAACAAGCCTAAATTATCAAAAGAAGCTAAGGCTTGGATTTTATATGATGGAGGTAACTCTGCTTTTGCCACAACTGTTATCGCAGCCTTTTTCCCAATATTTTTTAATGATTTCTGGGCGAGCGGTCTAGAGGCAGAAGTTAAAACAGCATATCTCGGATGGGGCTTAACAATTTCAAATCTTGTTTTGCTTTTTACCTCTCCTTTTATTGGAGCAATCACGGATGTTTCAAAAACAACCAAACTCCTCTTTACCAGCTTTGCGTTTATTGCAATTTTTTCAGTAGCCATTCTCTACCTCATACCGGCAGGCTCATGGCTGCAAGCACTGATTTTTTTTGGGATAGCTAATTATTGTTTTGCCGCTGGCAATACCCTTTATGACAAGATGTTGATCCAGGTTTCCAATGAGTCCAATATTGCCAAAATCTCAAGCTATGGGTTTGCTTTTGGCTATCTTGGAGGGGGAGTATTATTTTTGATTAATGCTGCAATGACAATGAAACCAGACCTCTTTGGGCTAGACAGCGTGGCTGAAGCTGTCCAATGGTCATTTTTAAGTGTTTCAGTCTGGTGGACCCTATTTTTAATACCCATCCTTTTGCGAATAAAAGATCAGGGAGAGAATGTACCTGGCTCTCATTTTAAAAAAGCCTTCCAAAAAGTTTTTCATACACTGCGAACCGTTTCTTCTAAAAAAAACGTCTTTATCTTCTTGTTAGCTTTTTTTCTATACATAGATGGGGTTCATACAATTATGGCGATGGCAGCAGATTTTGCTTTAAATCTTGGATTGCCCAGCAGCGATGTAATTGTTGCACTTATTCTAGTCCAATTTGTAGCCTTTCCCACCACCTTGCTGTGGTCTAAAGTGGCCCAGAGAATTGGAGATAAAAACACTTTACTCATTACAATTTTTCTATACTTAATCGTGATTGGATATTCAGCGTTCCTATCTAATGCTATTGAGTTTTATGTTTTAGCCTCGATGGTTGGCGCGATTCAAGGAGGCATTCAATCTATCTCCAGAAGTTTTTATGCAACCCTGATTCCACAAAATGAATCGGGTGAATATTTTGGTTTTTACAATATGTTTGGGCGCGCAGGAGCCTTTATGGGCCCAGCGATGGTCGCCATTTTTGTTACCTTTTCAAATGACACTAGATTTGGCTTGATCCCTATTGCAGCTCTGTTTATCATGGGCGGCATAATCCTCCTCAAGGTCCAAAAACCCAATGCATCTCTTTAGCCGCAATTCTATTATTTTGTATAGCTTGCTTGGTCTGGTCAGCTTATTCTTGGCGGGCTTCATCAAAGATGTACTTGAATTTAATACCTGGATTGAAGTGATCATTACCTCTAGCATTATTATTCCTATGTACATGTTGGCTAGAAAAATCTTTGGCAGGTATCTTGGAAAGGAATGAGTGACGAGAAAAGATTGCGCCCTGATTATTTTCCTGCTTTACGCTCAAGAGCAGAAACGGAGACCACGCCAGACTACTTAAACTATCTTAGCGATACTATAGAGCTAGCCCACAATAATCTATTAAAAGAACACAGCCCTTTTTATAAAATTTTAACTATTTTTAATACTAAAAAACCACTTGGTTTGAATGATATTAAGAGTATTTTAGACGAAGTCCAAAAGCTTAAGAAGACCTAGCTCTCCAGATTTTCTTCAGCACAGTTTTGAAATTAAAGGCTTTATGCGACACTAATTCTTTGCAATAAAATTTAGGAGACGAACAATGAATTGGTACAGGATAAAAACTTCGTTTATCGGGCTTAAGCGACTTGCAACAATTTCAGCCGAAGACAAGCAAGCCTGCATTGATGCGTACAAATTTTTCCAACGCATGCAGGAAGGTGAAAAAACTGAGACCGAGGATGAGACAAAAGCAGTAGCTGCTTATTACAAAGTATTAAATAATATGCTCTCAGTATTTGACTTAGAGAAGCTCTATATTCCACCTCAACTTGATGCTTCCAAAGGTCTGTATGATAACCAGCTGCTGTGTGAGCAATCTCTTCTAAAGCAATTAGATCTAAAGAATCCAGAATCATCTCACCTCTTAGACATGGGTTGTGGAAGAGGCCGCATCTCTCACTACCTTGCAACCATGACTGGAGGTCAAGTCTCTGGATATAATATTGATCCCAATCAAATTGAAAATGCTGTTGATTGGGCTGAAGAGACAAATATGTCTAATAGGCTGCACTTTAAAGTGGGTAATCATCATGATCCCCTGGACTACGATTCAGAATCTTTTGATGGATGTTTTTCCGTGCAAGCTGTCTGGCCTTTTTTTAAGAAGGATGAATTAGATGATTGTGCGAGAGAGATGTATCGAGTCTTAAAACCAGGCGCAAGATATGCCTGCTCCGAGTATCTGCTCTCTCCATACTTTGATTGGAATAACCCTGAGCATGCTGCGCTTCACAGAATATATCTTCCAACGTTGGCGGCAACTCAATCCATGTATCCTGCCGATGTATGCGCAGCACTTGAAAGAGCAGGGTTTAATGTTTTGATTTCTGAGCCATCTAAAAGTCCGGCATGGCCAATATGTGAGCAGAAACGAAATCTAATATTTGGAATACGAAAAATCATCCGCGGACTTGAGAAGATTAAAATACTTCCAGCCTGGGTTGAAGAGTCATTAGAGCTTCTTCAGACTGGCGGTCAAGCATGGACAGATGCTGAAAAAGCTAAAATTGCTGATTTAAATTGGAGAATTGTTGCAGAAAAGCCTGTGAGTTAAGACTCACTTATCAATTTTTTGAGCAAGCTTGGGCGATCAGTGATGATCCCATCCACACCCATATCAATGAGTGATTGCATGGTCTTGGAATCATTAATTGTCCACACCATGATCTTGAGACCTTGGTTTTGTATGTAATTAACAAATCTCTTGGTGACTAACTTTAATCCATATTGATAAATGGGAATTTGTAAGCAGTTACCAGGAATTTTTTTGTTATAAAGTTTAAAGCTTGCCAAGAGTAATTTTAAAACCTCTTTTGGTCCCATCGAAAGACAAACTTCAGGATAGGCATCAGCGACTCTTTTTAACCTATCACTGTTAAAGCTTGCGATGCAGATTCTATTCATTGCTGCGCACTTTTGAATGACTTTTAATGCAGGCATCGCCACTTCATCAGTTTTGATATCAATTTGAAATAAAGCTTCTGGGAATTCCAGCAGGGCAGCTTCTAATGTTGGAATAGTGTATTTTTGAAATATGATTAAGCCATCTATTTCAGAGCTTTGCATGGAACTAAATGCAATATTTTTACCTAAAATTCTCTCTAAATCGTCATCATGAAAAATGTATGGAATCCCGTCTGATGAAAGCTGAACATCGGTTTCAATATATTGACATCCTATATCTAATGAATATCTAAAGGCTTCTAATGTATTTTCAGGAGCTTCCAGGCTGCCACCTCGGTGGGCCGAAATTGAAATTCCTGGTTGCTGAAGATATGAATGATATTCCATTTTAATATTGTACCGAGATTGGTGTAAAATCGTTATTTCTTGATATCAAATTTTAATGCGAGGGCTTTTTGGCTAATGGATACTGATAACACATTGATAGAATCAGGTATTAACTTGCTGTTAACCGGTATGATAGTAGTCCTTTTCTTCCTGTCGATACTTATTCTTTCAATTCACCTGTTGAAGTTCTTCTTCTCAGGATCATCTCAGCAACTTACTCCCTCGGTTCCGACTCATAGTGCTAATCCACCCATTAACAAGGTTCATGAGAGGATTATTAAAGAGGTAATGGAGCACCGTCACCCATGAGCGAATTAAATAAAATAGGCGTAACAGAGGTTGTTCTAAGAGATGGGCACCAATCCTTGTTAGCAACTAGATTCAGATACAAGGATATGGAAGCATCCCTTAACCAGCTAGACCAAGTAGGTTTTTGGTCTGTTGAATCTTGGGGAGGAGCAATTTTTGATTCCTGCATTAGATATCTTGGCGAGGATCCATGGGAGAGAATCAGGAAAATTAAATCTATGATGCCCAATACGCCTCAACAAATGTTGTTAAGAGGGCAAAATTTACTGGGCTACAAACATTACGCTGATGATGTAGTGAAGAAATTTGTTGAATGCTCAAAAACCAATGGGGTAGATGTCTTCAGAGTCTTTGATGCGTTAAATGACCCGCGAAATATGTACCAAGCGATGCAATCAGTGATTGAAGTTGAAGGTCACGCTCAAGGGACTATTTCTTATACTACCAGCCCAGTTCATACCATTGATTTATGGATTGATTTAGCAAAAAAAATTCAGGATATGGGAGCTCACTCTCTTGCAATTAAGGATATGGCAGGCCTATTAAAGCCTTATGTGGCCTTTGAACTTGTTTCAAAATTAAAAGAATCATTAGAAATACCAATTCACCTTCATTGCCATGCAACGACTGGCATGTCTGTGGCTACTGGCATTAAAGCTATCGAGGCAGGTCTAGATAACATTGACACATCCATCTCATCAATGAGTATGACTTATGGGCATTCACCAACCGAAACAATTATCAGCATTCTAGATGGAACAAACAGAGACACAGGGCTTGATCTAGATAAATTAATTCCAGTGGCTGAGCATTTCCAGGCTGTGCGAAAAAAATATAAAAGTTTTGAAGGATCCTTAAGGGGTGTAGACGCAAGAATACTTGCATCTCAGGTGCCCGGAGGCATGCTGACCAATCTTGAGAACCAGCTCAAAGCTCAAGATTCATTGGATAGATTTGATGAGGTGATTCAAGAAATTCCCAGAGTCAGAGAGGACCTGGGGTATATCCCCTTAGTGACCCCCACTTCACAAATTGTTGGAACTCAAGCCGTGATCAATGTTCTATCTAACGCGCGTTATTCAACCGTTACTAACGAGGTAAAATCATTACTTAAAGGAGAGTATGGAGCGACTCCTGCGCCTGTGAATAAAGAGTTACAGCGAAGTGCCATTGGAGATTCAGCTATTATCTCTTGTAGACCTGCTGACCTGATTGGTGATAATTACAATGGAATTGTTGATTTATTTCATGCGGCTCTTAGAGACAAAGATATTCAGGTCACAGCTTCTGATGAGAATATCCTGATCTTTGCGATGTTTCCTGAAATTGGTTTGGCATTTTTAGAGCATCAATCAGACCCAGAATTCTTTGAAGCTGAGCCAGCTGAAATTATCGAGAAGTCTGATCAGTCCTATTTAGTTTTCATCGACCATCAAGAGTACTCAGTGACGGTCAAACGTGATCATTCTATTGATATCAATGGTTCTTCGAAAAAGATTGGCAATGAAGAGTTTTCACCATTAGCCCAGGTCGGTCAAGGCTCTATCATCAGCGCGCCTTTAGGCGGTAATATTTTTAAAGTGATCGCACAAGCTGGGCAGTCATTAGAGGCTGATGCAACAGTGCTAATACTCGAAGCAATGAAAATGGAAACAGAGATTAAAACCCCGCGAGTCGGGATTGTGACTAAAATATTTGTTCAATCTGGCGATTCCGTGAAGCCGGGCGATCCATTGTTTGAGATTGCTTAGCATGAACTTAGATGCAATTTTTTTAAATTTGGGTATTTTTAGCGCCACCTCTGGCCAGTTTATTATGTTATTTGTTGGCTTGGTAATTTTATATCTCGCCATTAACAAAAAATTTGAACCTCTTTTGTTGCTCCCAATTGGCTTTGGAGCAATTTTAACAAACATCCCAGAAATTGGATTGGCTCTTACACCCATTGAGAAGCTTATGTATGCAGATTATCCAGAGCAATTAGCCGGAGCTCTGTCATTAATTACTCTTCCAGATTCTGAGTCCTTGCAAGAGTTTATGAAGACAGCATCTCACTCTCAAGCTTGGCTGTTAAATGAATATGCGCATGAGCTGGGTTATACACCTGGAATTTTAAGTACCTTTTATAATGTTGCTATTGGCTCTGGCGTCGCACCTTTGGTTATCTTTATGGGAGTGGGCGCCATGACTGATTTTGGTCCCATGCTAGCAAATCCAAAAACATTAATTTTAGGAGCGGCAGCACAGTTCGGAATTTTTGCTACCGTTCTCGGAGCCTTGTTGTTAAATCACCTAGGTTTAGTATCTTTTACCCTTAAGCAAGCTGCGGCTATAGGTATTATTGGTGGCGCTGATGGCCCAACTGCTATTTACGTCTCCTCGATCCTTGCCCCGGAGCTGCTCGGCGCAATAGCTGTGGCAGCATACTCTTACATGGCACTAGTTCCCTTAATCCAGCCGCCTATCATGAGATTGTTAACAACGGATTCTGAGAGAAAGATACGCATGGTTCAGTTAAGAGAAGTCTCCCAAAGAGAGAAAATTATTTTTCCACTTGTTTTAGTCTTGATGGTGGGAATGCTACTTCCGAGTGCAGCACCACTGATAGGGATGTTTTGTTTTGGCAATCTTATGAGGGAATCATTGGTGGTAGAAAGACTTAGTGATGTCGCCCAAAACTCTTTGATCAATGTTGTAACCATTTTTCTAGGTCTAGCGGTGGGATCAAAATTAGCTGCAGATCAATTCCTGACAGCCGAGACTCTTGGGATTCTTGCGTTAGGAATTATCGCCTTTTCAATTGGCACTGCCTCCGGGGTTTTAATGGCAAAGCTGATGAATCTGCTCAGCGTCAATAAAATTAATCCTCTGATCGGTGCGGCCGGCGTTTCAGCTGTCCCAATGGCAGCTCGGGTTGCCAACAAGGTTGGTCTGGAGAGCGATTCTCAAAATTTTCTTTTAATGCATGCAATGGGTCCTAATGTTGCAGGCGTTATAGGCTCAGCCGTAGCGGCTGGTGTCATGATTCAGTTATTGGGCTAGTAACATGGACCCTTTCAAGGCAATTAGACCTTATCAAGACCATGAGGTTAAGCCTGTATTAACAGCCTTGATTAATAACCCAGACGTATTAAAGGCTCTGTTGAGTTTGAAATATCCAGGTTATGTTCTAAAGATTCCTTTATTTAAGACGCTCGTAAAAATATCTTTAAAGTTCAAGGCTAATAAAATTCGAAGCATTGATGATTACCAAGATATTTTTAAAGATTTGATGGATCATGTTATTGAAACCTCTACTTCTAAATTAACAATCGAAGGTGACGACCAATTAGACATAAATTCCAGCTACTTATTTATCTCAAATCATAGAGATATAGCTCTAGATGCCGCCTTTTTGAACCTATTGCTCAGCAGGAAAGGCCATACAACTTTTAATATAGCAGTGGGAAATAATTTGATGCAAGAGACCTGGGCATCAGATCTGATGCGTTTAAATAAGAGCTTTATTATTCAGCGATCTGGCAGCTCAAAAAAAGAAATTTACTTAGGCCTTTCATTAGCATCTGAGTTTATTAAAGAGACAATTTTTGATAAAGGCGAGTCTATTTGGATTGCGCAAAAACAAGGCAGGGCAAAAGATGGGATTGATCAAACAGACCCAGCATTGCTCAAGATGATCCATCTTGCAGAGAGAAAATCTCAATCCATTGCAGAGTACTTTACTTCGCTCAAAGTTGTGCCTGTCTCCATTTCTTACGAATTAGACCCCAATGATCGACTCAAAGCTTTTGAACTTGCTGCTGTTGATAGCAATACACCCTATGTTAAAGAGAAAAACGAAGATTTAAAAAGTATTGCAAACGGAGTTCAGGGTTTTAAAGGCCATGTGCATATCACAATTTCTGATCCCCTCGTGCCATCACCAGATTTAACCTATGAGGATTTAGCGACCTTGATTACAAACAAGATTGTTTCTACCTATTACTTACATTCTACCAATTATGCAGCTTATGAAATGCTGAATCCGGGCTCTAGCATCGCTAAAGGTCACTTCGACCTATCTCACACCCAAGAGCTAGCTAAAAGATTAGAAGGTCTAGAGGAAGCCGTTGGCTCCAAACTGCTCGAGCAATATGCTAACCCCGTGATCCAGCAAATCTCCTTAATATAGATAGTTTAACCAGAGTGATAGGCGCTCTCGTTGTGCTCTGTCATATCCAAGCCTTCATTCTCACTTTCTTCATCGACTCGAAGTGGTGTCAGCAATGAAGTCACTTTGATAGCAACCCAGGAAAATACCAATGTCCATAAGCAGATAATAACCACCCCTTGCAATTGGATAAAGAACTGGTCAAACACGCTTGGCTCAAATCCTGCAGATCCTGCTCCCAAGAAGCCATCAGGCTTACCAAGGAATGCCAGCATCAAGATGCCTACTATGCCTCCAACTCCATGCACTGGAAAGACATCTAGAGAGTCATCAATTTTAAAATATCCTTTGATAAGTTGAGTTGCGTAAAAGCAAATGAAACCTGCCATTAAGCCGATGAGCATGGCACCTTGAGGGCCAACTGTTCCTGATGCAGGTGTGATGGTAGCCAGTCCAGCAACCATTCCTGTGGCAATGCCAATAACAGTAGGCTTTCCAGTTTTCACCCATTCTACTGCCATCCAGGTTAGAGCCCCAACCGCAGCACTGATGTGTGTTACTAAAATTGCCATGGCTGCATTAGAATCTGCTGCTACAGCGCTTCCACCATTAAATCCGAACCAACCTACCCATAGCATGGCTGCACCCATCACGACCATAGGCCTATTATGTGGCACCAAACTTGATCCAGGAAATCCTTTCCTAGGCCCTAAGACTTTAGCGACTACTAGCGCACCAACACCGCAAGTCGCATGAACGACCAGGCCGCCTGCAAAATCTATGACCCCAAGCTGAGCTAAGTATCCACCACCCCAAACCATGTGACAGGCTGGGAGGTACACAAGGGTTACCCATAAAACAGTGAAAATACAAACAGCACTGAACCTCATTCGCTCAGCAAAGGCTCCAACAACAAGTGCTGGAGTGATGACAGCAAAAGTCATTTGAAAAATTACAAACAAGCTTTCGGGCAAAGAGCCTGATGTAGCTTCGCGCGTTAAGGTTTGAAGGAACAAAGCTTCTGAGCCACCAAAGAATTGACCGGTTCCAGTAAAGGCTAGGCTATACCCATAGATGACCCAGATCACAGAAACAATGCAGCAAATAGCAAAACATTGCATGAGCACAGAAAGAACATTTTGAGATCTCACCAGACCACCATAAAAAAGAGCTAGCCCTGGTAGCGTCATAAATAATACCAATGCAGTCGCCGTAAGAATCCAGGCTGTGTCACCAGCATTAATCTCAGATGCCAAGATCGCAGGAGAGGCGCAGGTCAATAAAAATAGGGCACTCACATTACACAGTTTCATTACCTTGTCTCGATTCAAACTAAATAGCGTCATTGTTAGTTTCCCCAGTTCTTATCCTGATCACACTTTCAACATTGGTAATAAAAATTTTTCCATCACCAATTTTTTCAGTGTTAGCTGTTTTGGTAATTACATCGACTATTAATTGACATGACTCTTCGTTTGTTAGAATTTCAAGCTTTATTTTCGGCAAGGTATCAATGGTGTATTCAGCACCTCGGTACAACTCGGTGTGACCTTTTTGTCTGCCGAAACCCTTGACCTCAGTAACGGTTAGACCTTCAACGCCTGCTTCAAGAAGAGCGTGTCTGACCTCTTCAAGCTTAAAGGGCTTGATTATTGCTGTTATAAGCTTCATGAAATTTCCTCTAATAAAATTTTATTAATTCTTAGTCTCTGCTTATAGACATGCAATAGTTAAGCCAATAAAAATTCTAATTTTAGCGCTTATTTAAAGGGAAATGGATAGTAATCATTATTATTTGCACTTTTTTGTAGCAAATATAAATATTGCAGATAAAAAAAAGCCGTCGACGTCGACGGCTTTTTTAGTTAAAGCACTTATTTAAGATTTACTTAAATTCAGGATAGGCTTCCACACCTATTTCTGAGATATCCAGTCCAACTGATTGCTCCTCGTCCGAAGCTCTAATTGGCATGACTATATTGATCAGGTATACAGCTCCATAGCTAGTTATAAATCCAAAACCCGCAATAGCGATTACTCCATAGAGTTGAGTTAAGAATGAGGCATCTGCGTTCGTGAATGGGACGACCATTACACCGAAAATTCCAACGATGCCATGGGCAGAAATAGCTCCCACTGGATCATCAATCTTTAAGGTTCTATCAAAGAAGAGGATGGAAGCGTAAACAATTAAGCCCCCAATCAATCCTATGATCACAGCTTCACCGCCACTTGGTGCGCTTGGCCCTGCGGTGATTGCTACTAAGCCAGCAATTGCACCATTGATAACCATAGTCACGTCACTCTTGCCTGTTAAAACGAGGCTCACAAGTAATGCTCCTATTACTCCGCCAGCAGCTGCCATATTTGTATTTAGGAACACCTGACTTACAGCAATAGCACTAGCTTCATCACTAATCACTAACTCTGAGCCACCATTAAATCCAAACCAACCCAACCATAGGATTAATACACCCAAAGCCGCCAAGGGTATGTTTGAACCTGGCATCGGATTAACGGATCCATTTGCACCATATTTTCCATTCCTTGGCCCAAGCAACGCTACCACTCCAAGAGCGGCCGCAGCACCTAGCAGATGAACAGTTCCAGATCCTGCGTAATCAGAATAGCCTAGGGTGCTTAAAAAGCCTCCACCCCAATTCCAATAACCTTGAACTGGATATATAAAGCCAGTTAGGATCACAGTGAATGCAAAAAATGGTAATAGCTTCATTCTTCCAGCGACTGCACCAGAAACAATTGACATAGCTGTCGCCACAAAGACGACTTGGAAAAAGAAGTCAGCTTGTTGCGAATAATTCATGCCGTAAGCCATTCCAATTTCTTCTAAAGGCATATCAGTAGATAGCCCCCATGAAGTACCTATTGCAGGCAAGATGCCGTAAGTAATAACCTCACCAGCTTCATCTAAGCCGCCGGATATAGCTAACACCGCATCTGCAGGGTACATGAGGACAAAACCACAGAGCAAATACATGACACATGCAATAGAGAACAACCCTAGATTTTTGGTTACAATTTCTGAGACATCTTTCTTCTGGACTAGTCCAGCTTCAAGCATTGTGAAACCTGCTGCCATCCACATCACCAAGGCACCAGACATAATTGCGTAGAAGGTATCTAAAGCAAATTTAATTTCTTCCATAATTTTCTCCTGTATTAAACGGCGTCATTGCCGGTTTCACCTGTTCTGATCCTAATGACATCATCTAGACTAGAAACAAATATTTTTCCATCTCCAATTTTGCCTGTGCCGGCAGAAGAGGTAATGGCTTCGGTAACGGTCGCAAGGTCATCGTCCTTAACAACAACCTCGATTTTGATTTTAGGCAGGGTGTCTACAGTGTATTCAGCCCCCCTATACATTTCAGTGTGACCTTTTTGTCGGCCATACCCTTTAACCTCAGATAGTGTGAGGCCCTCAATGCCAGCGGCAATTAGGGCTTCACGAACTTCCTGAAGTTTGAAGGGTTTAATGATTGCGGTAACTAACTTCACGATTTATAGACTTGCAGACACTGCAAAGAAAAAACCGTCTTCATCAGCACCATACCCGCTGTCGCTAAAGTCATATGCAGTAATACCGCACTCAAATGATCCACAAGTAAAGCCGTAGCTAATAGTTAGATTATCTCCGTAATCATCATATTCGCCGTAGGCCACTGAAACTGGACCAAATGCATATGAGACTTCTGTGTAATCAGGAGCCCCATCTTGACCAGAAGCCAATGTAAGACCTAGATCACCGTAGCTTAAACCAAGGTAGATTTCTTCAAAATCTAGACCAGTTTGGTTCTCAGGGTAATCAAAAGCAATGTAACCAAAATCAACACCTACTTCGCCAAGAGCAAAACCATAACCAGCGTAATAGTCTAGTTCGCTTCCTGCTCCATCATTGAAGTTTACGTTTGATCCCCAGATGCCTGCATAGAAACCAGATTCAGCTTCAAAATCAAAGCCGCCCTGGATTGCAGGACCATCACTTTGCGTCATTCCCCTCCAGACATAATCCGATGCAAATGAGACATTTGCACTAACCGCTGCAAAAGAAGGTAGGGCAAGCATTCCAACAAGTAATAACAATTTTTTCATAATTTCTCCTATTATTTTATGAAGTTACATTGGTATATATGCAATTATCGTGCCAATTAATTTTTAACCTTTTATAGCGATCATTTTTATTGATAGGAATGTATAATTCATGTTCAAAATTTAAGAAATAGCTTAATTTAATAAATTAGGGAGATGAAAAATGGAACTAAAAGATAAAGTAGTAGCAATTACAGGTGGAGCTTCGGGTTTAGGTGAGGCGTCTACAAGACATTTTGTTGCTCATGGCTCAAAGGTCATGATTCTTGATATTAACGACGTTAATGCAAAGGCTATTTGCGATGAACTAGGCGATGATAATGTTAAGTACATTAATACCAATATTATGGAAGAGCAGCCTGTGATAGATGCCATGACATTTATTAAAGAGTCTTTTGGAAGGCTTGATGTTGCAATTAATTGTGCTGGAACAGGTTATGGTGGAAGAATTCTTGGCAAAGAAGCCCCTCATCCATTAGATCATTTTAAATTCATCGTAGACCTCAATCTTGTTGGTACATTTAATGTTATGCGTTTGGCAGCTGAGCTTATGGATAAAAATGATGAGTCAGAGTCAGGTGAAAAGGGCGTGATTATTAATACCGCATCAGTGGCTGGCTACGAAGGTCAAATTGGGCAGTCTGCCTACAGCGCTTCTAAAGCTGGAGTCATTGGGTTGACCTTAACTGCTGCCAGGGACCTAGCGAGACATTCAATTAGGGTGAACACCATTGCTCCAGGTATCTTTGATACCCCTTTGATGAAAATGGCTCCCGAAAAAGTTAGAGAACCTTTGCTTCAGTCAACTCAGTTTCCTCATAGATTTGGCGACCCAGCAGAATTTGGCTCACTTGCTGCTCATATTGTTGAGAATACATATCTAAACGGAGAAACAATTCGTTTGGACTCTGGAATGAGGATGACACCAAGGTAATGTCATATTCAGCTTACTATGTTGAAGAATCTAACGGGGATTTTTCGGCCTCGATTCATGAGTTAGAGCTCACCAAACCTGAAAGCGGCTTTGTTCAAATTGAGGTCTCTCACTCATCACTGAATTACAAAGATGCTTTATCAGCGACTGGAGTCAAGGGAGTCACAAGAGAGTACCCCTTTGTTCCTGGGATTGATGCAGTTGGCGTAGTTACAGATTCTGCATCAAACATATTTGCGAAGGGCGACGAGGTCATAGTCACGGGCTATGACTTGGGGATGAATACCCCGGGGGGCTTCGGTGAATTTATCACCGTGCCAGCTGAATGGGTGGTACTCAAACCAAGTAATTTATCAGCGGTTGAGGCTATGTCGATTGGGACTGCGGGGTTAACAGCTGCAGCGAGCGTTTTAAAAATACTCGAATCCAATCCAAGCAAAGATTTACCCATTGTCGTAACGGGAGCCACCGGCGGCGTTGGATCTGTTGCTGTGATGCTGTTATCAGCCTTAGGTTTTGATGTGAGCGCCTTAACAGGCAAAGAAGCATCACGAGATTTTTTATATTCAATCGGAGCTAACTCCATCATCTTACGAACAGATTTCTTAGAGGCTCCATCCAAGCCAATGGCTCGACCTATCTTTGCAGGGGCCGTTGATACCGTTGGTGGAAGCATTCTCAGCAAACTTCTTCCCCAGATATTGCCGCATGGTGTTGTAACATCTTGTGGGAACGTTGCAGGTATTGAAATTAATACTACAGTCTTCCCTTTTATTTTAAGAGGCATTAGCTTATGCGGCATTGACTCTGCAGAAGCTCCCATTGAGTTTAAAAAGACTCTTTGGAATAAATTTGCAAATGAATGGAAGCTCGATCTAACCTCTCTTGTTAGAGAGGTCTCGAAAGAGCAATTAAATGAAGAAATACTAACAATACTTAAAGGCGGCCAAGAAGGCAGGGTTGTTTTAAGTCATCGGGAATAACAATATGTCAGATAATCTAAAAGAATTTTTTGAATCTCAAGAGGCGAACGAAGATAGTCAGAGTGATACTAAAGTTGCGCTGCTGATCGTCATTGTGGCAGTGGCAGCTGCAGTTTTTTGGGTATCAGGCCAGTAAAATTATTCTGATAAAAATCTTTCTGCATCAAGTGCAGCCATACAGCCAAAGCCTGCAGAGGTAATTGCTTGGCGATACACCTGATCCGAGACATCTCCAGCGGCAAAAACTCCAGGAATACTTGTTGATGTAGCAAGTCCTTTGGTTCCAGATTTAATATTGATGTAGTCATTCTCCATGTCTAGCTGACCTTTAAAAATCTCTGTATTAGGGTGATGACCAATGGCAATAAACACACCCATTAGCTCTAAAGTTTTAGCCGCTTCATCTTCTTTGATTGCAATTGAGTGAACGCCTCGCTCATCACCTAATACCTCTATCAGCTCTGAGTTCCAGTGCATTTCAATTTTTCCCTCTGTGGCTGCATCAGCCACTCTGTCTCGAAGAATCTTTTCAGCCCTTAACTTATCTCTTCGATGAATGAGATGAACTTTTGAGCATATCCTGGAAAGGTAGAGGGCTTCTTCAGCCGCTGTGTTGCCACCCCCAATAACCGCAACCTCTTGATTCTTATAGAAAAAACCATCACAGGTTGCGCAGGCTGATACGCCTTTGCCTAGAAATGCTTTTTCCGATGGCAGGCCAAGATATTTTGCACTAGCTCCAGTTGTAATAATTAACGCATCGGATGACCAGTTTTGGCTGCCATGAAGCTTAAAAGGCTTTTCAGTTAAAACAGTTTCATGAATGTGATCGTTGATAATCTGTACATCGAACATCTCAGCATGCTTTTTCATTCGCTGCATTAATTCTGGTCCCTGCAACCCATCGTGATCTCCTGGCCAGTTTTCAACGTCCGTGGTAGTTGTGAGCTGACCACCTTCTTCGGCCCCTGTTAATAAAAGCGGGCTTAATCCAGCTCTTGCAGCGTAAATACCTGCAGCATAGCCAGCCGGCCCTGAGCCTAAAATTATAAGTTTGTGATGTTGATATTCCATGGCGCCATTATAAGATAGTGTTTAAATAAATTGTGATCTTTTCTAACTTAATGCTGTTTTTCGAAATACAATACATAAAAACCGGAGATTGCTATCGCTCAACAACCTGAAGATTCCAACCTTTCAGCGGGAACTATAAAGAACATTACTGCATTCTTATGCCTTGGTTTGGCTCTGTATGTATTTATTTCCCTTGTATCTTATTCTTCGATGGATGCTAGCTTCTCTTCGGTAAGCTCTATGACCAATACAGTCATTAATCTTGGTGGCCCATTCGGAGCTTACTTATCTGATGGTCTATTGTCAGCTGCAGGCATGGGAGCCTATCTAATTCTCTTTATTATATCTTTTGCTGCAATTAGACTGCTCTTTTTTTATAAACCCAAGAGTGCATATTATAAATTTCTAAAGATTGCCTCGGCTGTTATCTTAGTTTCATCCTTTGCATCATTTTTTGAGTATTACTTTGCGGGTGATTTTTTTCCACAAGGCTCTTCAGGGGGTGTGATAGGGGACCTTATCTTCTCCACTCTCTCCAATATTTTTGGTGTTGTTGGCTCACTGCTTTTTCTGACCATCTTTCTGCTCGTAACTGCGTCAATTACCTTTTCATTTTCATGGCTCACGGTGATTGATCGCATTGGCTATTTTTCATTGCTAGCATTTAACTCGGTGTATATACATTTGAAATCCAGTCTGATATTTCTATTAGATAAAGTGCAAACTATTAACATCAAAGCCTTTGCTGGGAATCCAAATATTTCTTTGGATCAAACCGCATCTGACACGAAGCCAAGAGAACTTAACATTACTAAAGATAACTCTCCCACGCATCATGTTCCTCCAACTCTACCTAAGGCAGTCTCAGTTGAAGCAATTGCTTCGGGCGACGAGAATCCCAAATCTTCAGCGACAGTTTATAAGTCAAAGAACAAGAATCTAGATGCTGAAATGCCCTCAACAGATCTTTTAGATAGAGCTCTAGATGATGGCTCGTCCTTAAGCCAGGCTGAGCTAAACCAATTAGCGGATCTTTTGGAGGTCAAGCTTGATGAGTTTGGAGTGATTGCTAAAGTAGTGTCTATTATACCAGGGCCTGTGGTGACACGATTTGAAATTCAACCTGCTCCAGGCACCAAAGCCAGCAAGATCACGAACATTGCTCAAGATATTGCCAGATCTCTTTCTGTCATGAGCGTGAGAGTCGTAGAAGTGATCGAAGGAAAATCAGTGATAGGCGTCGAGATCCCAAACACTAATAGAAAAATGGTTCGTCTGACTGAGATATTATCCTCGGCTGAGTTCAATCAATCTGTTGCTCCGCTTTCGATGGCTTTAGGCCAGGATATTGCTGGTAACCCAGTGGTTGTAGATTTAGCAAAAATGCCTCATTTGCTTGTTGCAGGGACGACAGGTTCGGGTAAGTCTGTTGGGGTTAATGCCATGTTACTCAGCTTACTTTTTAAGTCTGATCCTAAGCAAGTGCGTTTTATCATGATTGATCCCAAAGTTCTTGAGTTATCAGTGTATGAGGGAATCCCTCATCTGTTAACGCCCGTCATCACAGATATGTCGGATGCCGCAAATGGCCTGCGCTGGTGCGTTGCTGAGATGGACAGAAGATACAGGCTAATGTCCGCAATGGGTGTGAGAGGTTTAGACGCATTTAATATTAAAGTTGCAGAAGCTAAAGCAGCTGGCCAACCCCTTCTAGATCCCTTGAGAGAGGAAGATGAAATTGAACTAGAAGAACTGCCATCTATTGTGGTTGTTGTGGATGAGTTTGCCGATATGATCATGGTGGTTGGAAAAAAAGTAGAGCACTTGATTGCAAGGATTGCGCAGAAAGCTCGAGCCGCTGGAATTCATTTAATTCTGGCCACTCAAAGACCTTCTGTTGACGTCATCACCGGGCTGATTAAAGCAAACGTACCCACTCGAATAGCCTTTCAGGTTTCTTCAAAAATTGATTCTAGAACTATCCTTGATCAAGGTGGCGCTGAGCAGCTACTTGGTGCTGGAGATATGTTGTATTTGCCGGCGGGACACGGCGTTCCTATGAGAGTTCATGGAGCTTTTGTTGGTGATGATGAGGTGCACAGAGTGGTTGATAGCTGGAAGCAAAGAGCTGAGCCCAATTATCTTGATGAGATCACCTCTGATCTCCAGGACACGGGTCTCATTCCAGGATGGTCAGGTTATGATAGTTCTGAAGCCTCTGATGAGGATGATGAATTTTATGATGAGGCCGTGAGTTTTGTGATTGAGTCTAGAAGGGCATCCATCTCAGCCGTTCAGAGAAAATTTAGAATTGGCTATAACAGAGCAGCTCGTTTAATTGAAACCATGGAGATGGCTGGTCTGGTCTCTGAAATGGGCAGCAATGGAAGCAGGGAAGTGCTAGTTCCTAAGCAGCAATGAGCCCTAAGTTATTTTTAATACTCGCAACGCTCACATTTCTAGTTTCTGCCCAACAACAACCTTCACTTGGACATCTAAACAAGGCTCTCTTAAATAACTATTCCTTTGTTGAGAGGTCCCTAGACCCTACCGGGTTAAAAATTGAAGAATCCAGAGGAGAAATTTTGTTTAATGCCGCAGGATTTACTGTCAATATTTCCACTCCATTTAAAGGGCGTTATGAGGTCACTCAAGAGAGAGTGACTATTTTGGATATCGATCTAAACCAATCCAGAATCATAAATCTTGAAGACGTCGATAGTATTTTTATCAAAGCATTGCTTAATGGTATTGATGATCAATCACCAAATTATGAGGTTAGTTTAACCCAGCCAAATATTTTAACTCTTAGGCCCATTGATAACTCTTCTAACATTGACTTTATATTCAATAAAGAGATTCTTGGAGCTATTCGCTATAAAGATAATCTTCAAATCGAGCACAGCATTGAGTTAACCGAATTATGATGAAGTTGTTATATATTGCTTTAGGTGGCGGGGCAGGCGCTTCCTTGAGATACCTTGTAAATGAGGGCTTGAAGAATGTGTCCGTGTTCTCTTTGCCGCTTGGAATTATGGCCGTGAACTTTTTGGGATGTTTTTGTATTGGCATTGCAATGGCGCAACTAGCTGAGTGGAAAGAAAACCTATATTTTTTTTTAATAGTGGGATTTCTTGGTTCCTTTACCACCATGTCTGCATTCTCTCAGCAAACTATTGAAATGCTATATAATGGCAGGGATATGAATGCCCTGGTTTATGTTGTTGCCTCAGTGGGCTCATGTATCCTCGGAACATATATAGCCTACACATTATTTAAAGCATCATAAAATATGATTGATACCAATTTCATTAAATCAGACCCGCACAAAATTTCTGCAGCCTTAAAGTCAAAAAAATATGATTTGAATATTGAGGCTTTTGAGTCCCTTGAATTAAATAGAAAGAATGTTCAAATGCAAACTGAAGACTTGCAGGCCCAAAGAAATGCCCTGTCAAAAGAGTACGGTCTCTTAAAACAGGAAGGCAAAGATGACGAGGCTTTAAACGCCAAGATTGGTGCGATTAAAACTGAGCTTGATTCCTGCTCTGAAAAGTTAGCTGTAATTCAAGAATCCTTTAAAAATTTCTTACTAGATATACCAAACATTCCCTCAGATTCTTCTCCTAAGGGGCAGGGCGAGAATGACAATGTTAAGGTTCGTGATTTTGGTAAGCCATTGATTTCTGGTGGTAAAGATCACCTTGATATTACTTCGCTTATAAACACTGAGGCAGGTACCATGCTTGCTGGATCAAGGTTTGCAGTCTTAACTGGAAAAATTGCAAAACTTCAAAGAGCGCTCATTGCTTTTATGCTGGATAAGGCTGCAGAGCATGGTTACGAAGAGCATTATTTGCCATTAATCGCTAATTCTGAGTCTCTGCTTGCCACCGGCCAGCTTCCAAAATTTGCAGATGATTTATTTCAGCTGAACGATGATTATTTTTTAATTCCAACAGCAGAGGTGCCTTTAACAAACCTTTACCGTGATCAGATGATTGCTGTAGAGCATTTTCCTTTAAAGCTAACCGCGCACACGACGTGTTTTAGATCTGAAGCTGGAAGCTATGGGAAGGATACAAGGGGGTTGATTCGACAGCACCAATTTGAAAAAGTAGAGTTAGTTCAGATCTGCCATCCCGATCACTCCTACCAAGCCCTGGAATCTCTTACCGCTCATGCAGAGACCATCTTACAAGCACTCAATCTTCCCTATCAAGTTGTTGAGCTTTGCACAGGCGATCTCGGTTTCTCAGCAGCAAAAACATATGATCTGGAGGTTTGGATACCCAGCCAGGAAACTTTTAGAGAAATATCCTCCTGTTCTAACTGCACTGATTTTCAGGCTAGGCGGGCCAAAATTAGATTTAAGGAGAATGGGCAATCACGCCTTGCGCACACCTTGAATGGCTCTGCTTTAGCGGCGGGTAGAGCGCTCATAGCAGTGATAGAAAATTATTTCGATCAGCACTCAACCATTAATGTTCCTGAAATCCTGCAAGATTACACCAAGTT
>ERZ891134.542-NODE-542-length-31139-cov-5.228381_pt1 | contig 31139 bp, 29 predicted proteins | sample MGYA00520888_ERZ891134 | MGnify/ENA primary metagenome ERZ891134 (study PRJEB32303, sample SAMEA104408692) | aquatic metagenome | biome: Brackish water; feature: Coastal; material: water | place: Baltic Sea | collected 2014-10-23 | depth 10 m ... | reverse complement strand
GAGGCAGCTGCCACCCGTGAGTCTGGTCGTGCTACTGCTAGAGGATCTGTTTACCATGAAATTGTTGAATCGTACCTGCGTAATACTTACAATCCTAAGGAATGGGAAGAGAAAATCATTCCGAATATGCTGTTCAGATGCTCTAAAAGTAATCTTGATCGCATTGATAATATTCATTGCATGGAAACCGCTCTTTATTCTGACTTCCTTGGTCTTGCTGGGCGTGTTGATTGCATTGCTGAATACGATGGCAATCTTTCTGTGATTGACTTCAAGACATCTAACAAACCTAAGAAAATTGATTGGATTGAAAACTACTTTGTGCAATGCTGTGCATATGCTACAATGTACTATGAACTCACTGAACGTGAGGTCAAGCAACTGGTTGTGATCATTGCAAACGAATCTGGTGGCACTCAAGTGTTCATCAAAAAAGATATTGATCAACAACTAGCACTGCTAAAAGAATATATGCAAGAATTTATTGAGGAGCAACATGGAATTAAATGAAGAACTTGAGAAAAAGTTCCTGACTCCCAGTAAATTTGCTATGGAAATTGAAAAGATGGTCAAGGAATCTAATGGTCTCATCAATTATATTGATGCTGTGGTAGTTTACTGTGAACAAAATGAGGTTGAGATAGAAAGTGTGCCCAAACTCCTATTAAAACCACTGAAAGAAAAGATCAAGAGGGATGCACAGTATCTGAACTATGTCAAAAGAACTAGTAGAGGTATTCTCCCTGTGTAACTGGGTCTGTCCAAATACAGTAGAGAAATGTCCGCAGAATTTTTTAATGCACCAGCAGTTCGAGCAGAACTAGCAAACATATTCACTCTTCATGAAGACATGGTGCGTCTTCTTAATCCTGCCGTGTTGAATATACTCACGCCAGAGAAACAGAATGAGAGAATCGAAAAAGTTATTGAGTTGATTGAACGTCAGAAGATCTTCTACACTAGATTGACTCTAGAAAGTTATGAAGATGTAGAGTTGCGGGAGGTCCGACACAAGATCGATAGCATCGGTCAGAGGTTCGGGTTTGAAGGCACCTTCAGTCAACATGCCGACACCATGATTCAACGTCTCAAAAAGAGGTTGACACCACCTAAATAGAGTGTTATTATGAATCATGTGGACGAGTTAATCCACTCAATACGTTAATCCAACAAATACGAGGAATCCAATTATGTCTTTCGCAGCACTCAAGAAGTCTTCCTACTTCGACAACCTGAAGACTGAGATCGAGAAGATCTCTAATCCTCAGGGACAAAGTTACACTGATGATCGTCTTTGGAAGGCAGATCTTGATAAGTCTGGTAATGGTTATGCTGTGATTCGTTTCTTGCCCCCCTCTGAAGGGGAGGATCTGCCTTTTGTTAAGGTCTGGAGTCATGCTTTCAAAGGTCCTACGGGACAGTGGTACATTGAGAACTCCCTGACCACCGTCGGCAAGGATGATCCTGTTGGTGCTATCAATCGTGACCTCTGGAACAGTGGTCTGGAATCTGATAAGCAAACGGCACGTGTACAGAAACGTAAACTGTCTTACTACAGCAACATCTATGTGGTCAAAGACCCTCTGCACCCTGAGAATGAGGGCAAGGTGTTCCTGTTTAAGTACGGCAAGAAGATCTTTGACAAGATCGTTGAGGCAGCAAAACCTCAGTTTGAAGACGAACGTCCTGTTGATGTGTTCAACTTCTGGCAGGGTGCCAACTTCAAACTCAAGATCGTGAAGAAGGATGGTTTCTGGAACTATGATAAGTCTGAGTTCGAGTCTCCCTCTGTTCTCGGTGACTTCTCTGATGGTGAACTAGAGAAGATCTATAAGCAGCAGTATTCTCTGACTGACTTCACCGATCCTTCTAAGTTCAAGACCTATGAAGAACTGGAAGCACGTCTGAATCTTGTCCTTGGTAAGGTCCAACCTCGTGTCACTGCTCGTCTTGATGACGAGGTTGCTGATGAAGAGGAAGAGGTGGTGTCTGAAGCACCCTCCTGGACCAGTCAAGTAACTGACCACAAGTCTGCCGAAGCAGACGACGATAGTCTAGACTACTTCAAGAAACTGGCAGAAGAGGACTTCTAAAATGACTACCCCCAACTGGCAACATCATTCCAAAAAGGAACAGAAACGTCATCTGAAACCACAGGCAATGCGTCAAGCAAAGAACCGCAGGCAGTCTCTCAAAAAGAAACTGCTTGCTGCCTGTGCAGTGCTGGTTGGGGTGTCAGCAGCACCAGCTCAAGCAATCACCTGGGGAGAGTTCTGGGAACCATTCAATGATAAGCACCACCATCATTACGAACGTGAGGTGCATCATTATCACCATGCTCCCCCTAGACCAAGAAGGTGTAGGTATAAGGTGAGACGGGAACGGTACATCCCAGGTGATTACTATCATGAAGGATACACCACATGGGAAACAGAAATTGTTTGGAGAGCATGTGGTAGTTACAACGACAACTATAGGTACTAAACCAAAAACGACCTATGAATACCAAAATACCCCGAAAAAATCTCGGGGTATTTTTTTGCTCTTTAGGTTTTTTATTTTACCTGAGTTCTCTTGAGGTAAGGTCCATCAGCATCAACTGAATCTGGATACTTAATCAACTCTTCAAACTCATCAATGAACTTTTGAATGAACTGATTCTTGAGAACTTTAATACCTCTCTTCAATTCATTCTTTCTTTGTTCAAGATCATAGTTTGTCAGTGGTTGGATCTTATTGACTCCATGTACAATACCTTCATAGGTAGTGAACAAGAAATTTGAATTGACAACGGTTCCTTTTTTGACTAGAACGTTACCTTTGGTGTCAGTAATCTCATCAGTTTCATACTGAACCACATCATATAGTTTGCTTCCATACTTCCTGTCAAGATAATCTTCAAGACTAGTAGTATCCATAGGCCACTCTTCATAGAGATTGGTATATCTGTTACATAGAATGATGATCCAATCGTACTCAGGTGTGCCGTAGAATTTAGTTGACACTGAGTCAGGTCTCTCACCATCGTTGACCACGTAGTCATCGTAAGCAAAGATATATTTTGCTAGGTCATCTCTAACCGAAACTCTTCTATAGAGATTCTTGATCACATTCTGATCCAAGAAAGAACTTCTAGCAGTCCTCTCTGAGATTTCAATGTTTGGTAGATACGAGAAATAGTTTGCCATCAGAATTCGTTTAGTTCTTTCAGTGCTGCACGATGAAGCATGACGGTTTCTTGGAATCCCATTTGAATTTGAACTGCCATCACATAACCGTCAGGAGTTGATACATATTGACCATCAGGTGAGAAGTTCACATTAAAACTTTTGAGAACACAAGCACCAGGACGGTAGATGTCTTTAATTTCTGATGCAGAGTTTAGTTTGACACGACTTCTATTACCATTGGGTTCGTTCATTCTTACAAACTCAAGGTCAAAGTAAGAAGGAATACCTAACCATCTATTGTTACCACCACCATCAAAGATACTACCACCTGATTCACCACCACCATTTAGATCGGGGTGCATGTAGTATCTTAAAGTATTTACAATATTCTTAATTTCTTGTGCTTCAGTTTTGCTACGTGCTACCATCTTCACAGTGAAGTTATGGTTTCTATATTGAGCACCTCTGAATGTAATCTCTCTGAATGGGTTGAGGATTTTACCTTGCATCAAAGCACTTAAAGAGTTTGCATCAACACCACCAGAAAAACCTGCCATTTGAATGAGACTGTTGACACCTGTTGCTGCGGCATTCAATGCCAACTCAGGACTAGCATTATTTGCGCTTTTTGATATTTTCTCAGCGATGTCGTCGGATGCGGCACCTGATGACAATCCTGCTGCCATTGAAACTAATCCAGACCCAAGATTACCTAAGTCAACACCTTGATAGGACATACCATAACTAACTGACAACTGCCTAGGCATTGCCAGAAAGATAGATGCTTGTGCTTTGGTTACAGGTGCTTTTGCTTTACCACCTGTAGATCTTCCTTTACCACCGTCAAAGAACTGATAGATACCCTGCCCACCTTCAGTAGCAACAGTGATTTTCAGGTAGTCTTTAGGACCATCACCTTTAACTTGTCTTGGATATACCAGAGGTTGTCCTTTTGCCATGGATAAATACTTCTAAACGTTAGTTATGGCGTACAAAGGTAGATTCGCACCGTCGAACTTCCAAAAATATAAAGGTGACTCTACAAAAATTATTTATAGGAGTTTGTGGGAAAGAAAGTTTATGGTCTGGTGCGATACCAATCCCAACATCCTTGAGTGGGGTAGTGAGGAGTTCTTCATACCCTATATATCACCTGTTGACGGTAGACCTCATAGATATTTTCCAGATTTCTATGTAAAGTTGAGAACTACTACTGGTCAGGTGAAAAGATATGTTGTTGAGGTTAAACCTTTAGCACAGTGTCAGGCACCAAAGAAACCAAAGAGACAGACGAAGAAATATATATCTGAAGTGAAAACATATGCAGTCAACCAAGCAAAATGGAAAGCAGCAGTTGACTTTTGTGAGAACAGACTTTGGGAATTCAAAGTCATCACAGAGAAAGAGTTAAAAGTATGAGCATCTTTACAGACATACAATCATTAACCAAGGGGTCTGGTAAGAGTGAGACTTGGTATAGGAAGCAGTGGACTAAACGTATCCAAGGATTCCAACAGTCCAGACCACAGGTGGGTGGTATCTATTACTTTCATTACATTGCTAAGCAACCTGAAAGAATGGAGTGGTACGATAGATACCCTATGGTATATTGTATTGCTGTAGATGGAACTGGATGGTTGGGTGCAAATCTACATTACCTTGCTCCTGGTTCTAGACTTGGTACGGTAAACCAGATCAAAGCATCTGATACTCGGGCAGAATTATTCTTTCCACGTTCTACTATACATAGATATAGAAATACTGAGATCAAATCTCCTGTATATAAGATCCCTGAGGAAGAGTGGGATTCAGTGCAACTACCATTAGAGTATTTTGTAGACGAATCACCACTAGCACCTAACGGGAGTAGAAGAATTCCTGCTAAAAAAGTCTGGGGGTAATCAATGACACTCGATGTCAGTTCAATGCTTACAAAATTATCTAATGCTGGTTTTGCAACCAGTAATAGGTATGCTGTACAGTTACAAGTTCCCAATGTCTTAGCAGGAGAAACTTTTACTATTGATGGTCAGAATCTAGGTGAGATTCTAAACTTCTATTGCGATTCTGTATCTACTCCCACCAAACAGGTCACCACAGCACAGCACAGAGACCATGGTGTTGGAATTAACTATGCCACAGGAACTGTTTATGGTGAGGTGACTCTTAATCTGATGTCTCCAAAAGATCTAGACTTCAACAGATTTTTTGAGTCATGGTATGCTGCTATTCATGATGATACTGGTAACGTTGTCAACTATTACAACGACATTGTATCACCTAGAATGATCATCTATAAGTTAGAGAAGAACGGTAGAAAAGAGAAACCAACCGCAACTTCTATTACTGGTAGATGGGACATTGAAAATGCTTTGCCATATAATATCAGTCCATACCAATTAAGTTCTGCTAGAACACAACTACTTCAAACTAGAATTTCTTTCAAGGTAGAACGATACAGATTCAGGCAAGGTGGTGCATTCAATCTTGCTGCTGAAGTTCTTGGAAAGACATCCTTCTTTGACGACTAAATAACTAAACTGAAACTGAGTTTTAAACCATGCCTTTGCCAAAGCTTGTCGTACCTGAGTACGAATGTGAGTTGCCTTCTACAGGTGAAAAAGTAAAATACCGTCCGTTCCTGGTTAAGGAAGAGAAGATTCTTCTGATGGCTATGGAATCGAACAGTGAAAAAGACATGATGAATGCTGTCAAGTCTATCATCCGTAACTGCACATCGATCAAACGTAAGATTGATAATCTTCCCACGTTTGACATCGAATATCTGTTTCTTCGCATTCGTGCTAAGTCAGCAGGTGAAGAAGCAGATGTTATTATCACTGCACCTGACGACGGTGTGACAGAAATTAAGATCAAAGTTCCTCTAGAGGAAGTTGTATGTGAAAAACCTGAGGGTCATGATCCCAAGATCATGCTTGATGATGACACTGGTGTTGTCATGACTTATCCTAGTCTTGATACCTTTGTGAAAGAGAACATCTCTGGTGAAGGAACTACTCAATCAGATTCTGTTGATGCTGTCTTCTCTATTGCTGCAGGTTGTATCTCACAAATCTTCCAAGGTGAAGAAGTGTGGGAAACTAAAGACTGTACCAAGAAAGAAGTCACTGAATTCTTGGAGAGTCTGACTAACGATCAGTTTATGAAACTGCAATCATTCTTTGAAACCATGCCTAAGTTGCAATGGAAAACTGAAGTCACTAATCCAGAGACTAAAGTGAAGAGTGAAGTTGTTCTTGAGGGACTTGCGTCTTTTTTCGGGTGAGCATGTTGTACTCTAGTTTGGAAAATTATTACCGAACTAATTTTGCCTTAGTGCAACATCACAAGTGGAGTCTAACTGAGATAGATAGTTTGATGCCCTGGGAAAGGGATTTGTATGTGATCATGCTGACTCAACATCTTGAGCAGGAACGTGATATGCAGAAACAAAACCAACCATCAGCACCATACGAAGGTTAAATGGCGACACTTGCTAAACCACAGAACAAATTAGCACAAAAACCTCAACAATATAGAGAGGTTGGTGGAGCATCATCGCCTACAGTCAAGGCATTAAATGGTGTGGGCAAACAGATCTCCACCAACAATACAATTCTAAGTAGCATTGCAAATTCTTTGACGAGAAGACGCAATGTAGATCACAAGATTCAGAAGTCTCTCTTTAATGATATTGAGAGAAGAAGAACTGCACTAAAAAGATTAAACGGACAGAAGAGAAGACCACAATTAGCAGCACCCAATCTACAGAGACGAAGACCAACAACACCTTCTCAGGCAGCAGCAAAGAATTTAGATAAGAAACCTGTTGATGATGGTGGTGGACTAGGTATTCTGAATGGTGTCTTTGGATTCTTCCGTGCAATCGGTGGGGCACTATTCAAAACATTTATTATGGGGGCAGCTTTCAAGTGGTTGTCCGATCCAAACAATGCAAAAAGATTTGCTGATGCATTTGGAAATTTCTACAAGTGGGTGTTAAAACCTCTTGCAAAGTTTGTTGTTGGATGGACCACCTGGGCATTAGATGGTATTGGATCTGCTGCAGGTGGTATTGGTAAGATCATCAATGGTGTCAAGAGTGGTGAAGTCGGTGAACTGATGACAGGTTTTGGTGACCTGTTGAAAGGTCTACCTGCCATCGGATCAGTTGCATTCCTATTGAATCCTCTTGGATCATTGAAGTTTATTTGGGATATCATTAGTGGTATTGCTGGAATCAAACCACCTAAAGAGACTAGTGGTGGAGATGTTCCTGGTGGTAAACCCAAACCCAAACCAAAACCCTCAGGTCCAAACTTTTTTGAGAGACAATTTCAAAGAGGAAAGAACTTTGGTGGTCGTGTTGCAGAAGGTGCACGAAAAGGTATTGATGGTGCGGGTGCTGGTCTTAGGAAACTTGGTAATGGTTTTGAGTCAGGACTAGTCAAGGTTGGTCAAGGTCTGAATGGCATTAAAGATGCTGCCATGAGAAGACTTGTGGAACCTGCTATTGAATATGTAAAACCTTTACTAGGTAAACTGAGGGGACTGAAAGGTTCTATTGAAAAGAAACTAATGAATGTTCTTGGACCTAAGGGTGCCAAGATTCTGAAAGAACTAGGTGGCAAAGGTAGTGAAGGTCTGATGAAGAAGATCGGATCGAAAGCAATTCCTATTGTTGGTGGTATTGCAAACCTATACTTTGGATATGAGGCACTGAAAAATGGTGACCCGATCGGAGCACTGTTGGAGTTTACCTCTGGTGCATTCGATCTGATTGGATTGGTTCCTGGTGGTCAATGGGGACCTATGGTTTCCATGGGTCTAGATGTTTACAATTTTATTCGTGGTATGGTTCCTGGTATCACAGATGCCGAGAACAATCTAGTCAAGTCTCTTGGACTAGAACCAATCATGAATACAGTCAAAGAGTTTGGTTCTAAACTGCCAGGTGCTGAAACTGGTAGAGGTCCTGGATTTGATGCTTACGATCCTAGAATGAAGTCTGGTAACTTCTTGGTTGGAGCACTTACTGAACTTCTCAACATTATGCCTGGTGGTGAGATTCTAAAGAATGAGTTTGGTCCTCAGTTGTTTGCAGCAAAGAGAGCATTTGGTGCAGGTGTTGTCTCTCTAAGTGAGACTCCTATGATGGCACCTGTCATCTCGGCAAAGAATCAAGTCAAGGAACACCTTAATAAATTCTTCCAAGCAACTGTACAACCAATCAAAGATGCTCTAGGTGAGATACTAAAAGGTTGGTTGAGCAATTTGCCAAGTGCTGTTACAGATCTTGCTAGAGGTGTTGCACCTGGACTCACAAACCTTGTAGGTCTAGGTGATGCAGAGTCTGTGAAAAGATCAACTGGTGCACCTACTCTTGATTCAAGCAGGAATTATGGAATTAAAGAGAATGATAAGTTTTTCTTTGATGATGATAAAGGTCAAAAATTCCATGCAGTCAACACTGGTTCGGGACTTCAGTTTTATGAAGGTGGTGTTGCTGGTGTGGGTGGTCGTCTAAGACATACCACAAATGAAGATGGAAGTGCTGCGAACACAGGCATGGTTCAGGCATTCTTGAAAGCAAAAGAAGAGGGCGCTCGTGCTCCTGGTGCTGTTAATAATGCAGGACCATTAGGAAATGTTGGAAGTCCTGGTGAGATTTATCTACACTGGTCTGCGGGCAATAAAGCAACAACAAGATATCCTGGTAAGTATCACACTGCCATCACTGGTGATGGTAAGATTCATAGAGATTCCCCTTATTCTAACAGAGGTAGGGCACACACTGCATACAGAAACAGTAGAGGTATTGGTATTGCTGTGTCTGCGATGGCAGGTCCTTCGGGTAATTATGACTGGGCAAATCCCATTCAATATGAGGCAATGGCACAAGAGGTTGCTGACCTAGCAAAAGCATGGGGATGGTCTAAGAGTGATATCACTGTAAAAAATGTGATGACTCATGCTGAAGCAGCATCAGGTAAAGATGGCAGACTAAATTTACATCAACCACCACATCCAGATGCTTCAACAAACCCTGATAATCATGGACCAACGGCATGGGGTGGAGATGGTGCACGTTGGGACTTGTGGCATCTTCAAAAGGACGACCCTAAAGGATCTGGTGGACCCAAGATCCGTGAAATGATTAAACAGAGAATGAACAAGGGTGGTCTTGTTAGAAAAGTTGGTGATGGTGAAGATGAACTGCACAAGAAAATCGCAGGTGGTGAGGAACGTAAGAATCTTGGTGGTCTTGTAAAGATTGCTGAGACTCGTGGTGCAAGAGTGATGGGTCAGTCATCGGGGATAAATAGAGAGAGTATCTTGCATCCTGGTATCACTAGAGCTCCTGTTGAGATCGGTGCTGTCCAGAGAATTATTATGCCAATCCCAACACCAATGTCCGCAGAATCTGGTGCAGGTGGTGGATCTGCACCCCCATCACCACTATCAACTTTCGGTCGATAATATAAATGGCAGCAACGTCTTTCTATAAATTTGTAAATCCTCGTGGGGTCAGACCCACTGGAGGGACAGCAAAGATTGCTGGAAAAAATTATAAGACGAAAGGTGACGGGACTCCAAGAATGCAAGTCCTTGCTCTCAATAGAATTGGTGGTCAGTTGAATGAACAGACCAGGATCCTGAAGAGTATTAAACTATCTCTTGATAAGAGTACCAAAGCATCGATCACTAATGCTAGACTTGCAAATAAATCTATTGTAGGTTTAGCAGCAGAGGATAGAAAGAGAAAGATCAATGCTGCAAAAGATCAGAGAATATCAGCAAGAGAAGCAAGAATCAGAGCATCTCGTGCTAGACTAGGTGCTAGAGAAAGTGCATTAGGAACAAAACCTGCTGCAGAAGCAGCATCAGGCACAGAAGATACAACACCCGAAAGTGGGGGTGGATTTTTTGCTGCTATTGGCAAGTTCCTGAAGACTCTAGTTCTTTATGGTGCATTGAAGTGGTTATCTAATCCAGAGAATGCAAAACTTGCAGTAGATCTAGTAAAAGTTTTAATAAAACTTGGTAAGATTATCTTCAAGTTTGTAGAGTTTGGAGTTGTCAATGCATTAGAAGGTTTCACTAACATATTTGCTAGTGATTCATCTCTATTAGATAGACTTAAAGGATTCTTACAGTTTGCTGTAGGGATATTCTCTCTGTTCATGGTGAACAGATATCTGAAGAATCCTTTCAAACTTATTAAAGATGTCAAGAGAATCTTCTCTGCATTCAGACTGATACCAAAGGCATTAGGTCTTGCTGCTAAGGCTGGTAAAGCAGTTGTCATGGCAACCAAGGCTGGTGTTGGCAGAATGAAGGGAGGAGGCCTCCTCAAAGGTGCTGCTGGCATTGCTGCTGGTGCTGCAGTGGCATGGGGTGCTTCAGAACTGTTGGCAACACGACCTGCTGCAGATGGGACTTTAGATGCTGCTGCTTCTAGGGGTGATTATAAAGCACCAACAGGAAGTCAATCTGGTGGTGAGAGTGTCCTGGGGTCATTTGAAACTGGTGGTATTGTACCTTTTAGAAGACAAACAGGAAGACCATCTGCTCAGGGTGGTGCTCGTATTATTAGAGGTAGGACTTCTGGATACCGTGCCAATGTTGGTGGTGGTGCCATCGAAGCACATGGAACTGAAGCAGTTGTTCCTATCAAGAACAGATATACTGACTCTGGTAATGATCCTCTTGCTGCTATCTTAGGTAACAGTAAGAAGATGGCACAGGGAATGGCAACTCTCGTTCCTATGCCACTCAAGATGGCAGGTGCTGGAATCTTAATCGGTCTAGGTTCTTTGTTAGGTAAGATACCCTTTGGTATCGGCAATATGCTTGGACCTATTGCAAAAACATTGATGGGTCCTATCCTACAGATCTTTGGTGTTGATCCTGGTATTCTGGATAAGGCTATGGGTCTGTCTGGATCAGATCAACAGGCAGCAAAGGACTTTGGTGAAGCAATGACCGATGCTATCAAGAATTGGTTCAAGAGTATTCTACCTGGAGGAAGGCCAGCAGCTGCTGCAACAACACCATCTGGGACTACACCATCTGGGACCACACCAACAGGGACAGACCCAGCTGGGACCACACCAACAGGGACGAGTCCTCCTGGAGGTGACCCTAAGAGTGTTCTTGATTTGATTGCATCTGTAGAATCAAATGGAAACTATGATGTATTCAATACCAGTAGAGGAAAAACAAACGCAAAGGCAACTGAAAAAACAGTTAGTTGGTTAGCTAAGAATGCTCAGGGTGCTATTGGTAGATACCAGCACATGCCAAGATACATCTTGGATAGAGCAAAGGCATCAGGATTTGACGAGAACACTAAGTTTACTCCTGCTGTTCAGGATAAAATGACCATTGATATGCTCAATAGTGGTCATAGTATGCAACGTTGGATCAAGGGAGAGATATCCAACGAAGAGTTTGCTGCTAAACTAGCACCAACCTGGAGAGGTTTGCCTCAAGGTCCAACTGCAGCAGGTAGACTGGGTGGAACAAAAGACAGTACATATAATGACCAATATGCTAGTCGTAACAAATCACATAAAAACTGGGATTCTGCAGTCAAAGCATTAGCACAAATCAAGGGACAACGTATGTTCCTTGGTGGTATTGTAAAGGGTATTGGTAAGGCAATAAGCACTATTGCTCCAATTGCAGCATCATTTATTCCTGGTATTGGACCTCTAGCATCTGCTGCTATCGGTGGTATCAGTGGCATGATGGGGGGTGGTGGAATCGGTGGTGCTATCTCTGGTGCACTTGGTGGTATCGGTGGATTTGGTGGTCTTGGTAATATGATCGGAGGATCTGTCGGTGGATTCATGCAGTCCGCAGGTGGTTTATTTGATAGTGCATTTGGTGGACTGATGAGTGGCAACTTCAACATGGGCAACATCCTTGCTCAAGGTGGTGAGATGATCTTCGGTCCTGGATTTACATCGATGTTTGGTGGTACACTAGACGCATTGAATATCGGTGGTAAAGGTTTAGGTGCATCAAGTTTCCTGAAGCAGTCTGGCAGGGGTGCTCTTGACTTTGCTGTTGGTCAACTTGCTGGCACCAGTGGTGGACCTGACTCAAAGCAAGCTTTTGTTCCTGGTGGATCAACAGTCTTAAACGTTAATGCAGCAAAGGTATTTTCTACATTGATGAAGACTCAACAGGTAGCACAAAACTCTGCCAAGATTCAGAACTTGGAAGGTGCAACCACCATGTTGACAGATAAATTAGTAAAGGTTACCAGTGATGTGATTGCTGGTGTCCTTGTAGAAAAGGGCAAGATGGCAGAGTTGCCACCTGCTCTAAATGATCAGGCTATGGCACAGATACTACCTATGATTCAGCAAGCAATTATCAACGCATCTCAGTCTGCACAACAGGGTGGTGGAACACCTAGTCCTGGATTCCAGAAGTCTACTTCTGGATCCAGTCTCACATCTACCGTTGCTGGTAGTCTTGGTTCTATTGCAGGTAAAATTCTTGGTGGAGGTGTTAAGTAATGGCAAGGGAAAGATCCTCAGCAGGAATCAATAATATCGGTGATGCTGTAGTTAATAGTATTGTTTTAAGAAAGGCAGACGGAACTAGATTTCCTGATATTACTTCATATGTTCAGGGAGTCACAATTCTACAAAGCATTGACTGTCCCAGTGTAAGAGTTATTTTAACCATTCAAGATAACGTAGGTCTCTATACACAATTGGTAGGTCAGGAGGTTCTAGATATTGACATGGAAGCATTTGGTGGTCGCATGACATGGCAGACTTATCTTAATGAGGTTCGTGACCTGATTGATGGTGAGAAAGTCAAGAAGTATAATATAGTCTTCAATTCTAGAGAGAGTTATTTGAATGACAATCAGAGACTCTTATTTGCGTACAAGAATACCAAGATCTCTGGAATTGTCAGTGATGTTCTGAAGAAACGATTGGGCACACAAAAGAAAGTTGAGATTGAATCAACAGAACACTCAGGATCTTTCATATGTCCCAATTACAGACCCTTTGATTTTATTGCTCAACTAGCAGCAAAAGCAGTTCGTGGCAACAAACCAGGGCAAGCAGGATATCTATTCTATGAGGCACTAGATGGATTTCATTTTGTGTCTATGGATAAACTCTGTGAAGGAAAGTCTAAGTATGAGTTTACATTAAGACCAAAGAACGTTGCTCAGAACACAGGTCCAGAGGATCAACTAGCAATTAGAAACTATGTGATTGATAGTGGTCTAAATGTACAAGAGAATCTTAATAAGGGTGCCTACGGTGGTATCTTCTACGGTGTTGATTTCGTGAATTTGAAATCTGAAAATAACATAGCGAAACGATGGTCAATCAATAAAGCATACGATAGAATGAGTCATCTGGGAAGTACGAATCCCTTCTCAGAGTTCCAGAAGGTCGAAAAACAGATCGGTGGAGTATCGAGAGTTTTCTATTCATGTGTATCACCTCATCTTTTTGGGGATACTATCACAAGAGAAGAAAGCACAACTAATAATACTGGACCCATTGGTGGGCAAACAGGTAAGACGATTAGAACCGCACAAAATATTAGTGGGGGAAACTATGAAACTTCTGCTGATGCCAAACCATATACTTTGTCCAGATTCTTGTCACTAGATCATATTAGTGGTAGAATTACTGTTCCTGGAAATTTTGGTGTCGTTGCTGGTAATGTTATTACTATCAATGTGCCTAGATGGGACGGGGAAAACACAGTTCTTGATAAGAAAAACTCTGGCAATTATTTGGTCAGTGGTGTTACACATCGATACGCTGCAGGTGGCAAAATGGAGACCGACATATATATTGCAAGGGATTCTTATCAGTAGAGGTATGGGCTATGATAAGGGAGAATTTAGTCGAGTTAATTGACGACATCGATGACAAAATCTTCTTCTTGCGTCAGAAGTTAAATCGTTCAATTTCAGATCTAAACACCAAATCAATTTACGAATCATCAAAAAGTATTATCAGTCTTATATTAAGAAGAGAGGATCTAATGAGTCTAGAAGAAACTGCACAAGAAAAAACAATTGAAAGTCACATTGAAAATGATAAGGTAGAGATTGAACTGGCATATCAGTACGGGAATCTTCCTAAGGCACATCATCTAGAGGATGAGTTGAATCAGTTGGAAACATATCATGCCAATCACCCAGAAGATCATCACGATCCCACATCTCTGGAACTATATTGCAATAACAACCCAAGTGCTCCTGAATGTTTGGTCTATGATGACTAAAACCAAAATCGACCTTCGATTTACAGAATCCCTCGAAAAAAACTCGGGGGATTTTTTTGTCTATAGGGTTTTCAAATACTTGACAAAGGTTCGGAAAGTCAGTACAATAATCCTTGTAGAGGGTTCAGAAAAAAGTTATAAATACAGAGTAGATACAGAATATGAAATATGACAACCCAGTCATTTATTGGTAAGGACGGTTTTACTTGGTGGGTAGGACAAGTCGAGAAAAATGATGGGGATCCTGCAGGACTAGGTAGGGTCAAAGTTCGTATTGCTGGTTGGTACACAGGGGAGAACTATAAAGAGAATATCCCTACAAATATGCTTCCATGGGCCCATGTGATGCAACCCACTACTGAGGTAGGCATCAAAAACATTGGTAAGTCAAATAATAGACTTGGTGTTGGTGCCATTGTAATGGGTTTCTTCCTGGATGGTGAAGAAGCACAACAACCCTGTATTATGGGTATTTTGCGTTCTTTCATCAATACAGGAACTGATGATGCTGAGAAATTAAAAGCAGGTGAATGGATTGCTGATATTAAGGGCAATGGTGGTGGTTTTACAAATGTCAAAACTGCTGAAATCAATCATAACCGTGCTCTAGGTCAAGAATTAACTAGAAGTCAGACTAAAACAGGTTCTAGGGTCAATAGTAACGATAGTGCTTCTAATGGATCACTAAACACCAATCCTGGTCGTAGTGATGACGGAACTGGACCTCAAAACACAGGACCTGCTGGTGCTGGTGCTACAAAACTACCTGCATCCGCAGCAAACCCTTCTGGTGTTCCTAGTGTATGTCCTAGACCTGTTAGTAACGGTACAAAGGGTGATTTTCAGGAATATGTCGATACACTGAGATATATGCTTTGTGACCTTGGTGTCACGATTGGAGAGGTTTCTGAGGGATATAACGGTGAGTTCTTTTCGGCAATCACTGGTTCACTCGTTAATATTGATTTAATCATCACCAAAATTAAGAGATTCATCTCATATGCTTTCAATGGATTGTTTGCTGAGTTGAAAGCAGGTATTGCTAACTTGATTGGTGATGCTGTAACTCAGATTATGGCTGAATTTGCAGCATTGCCTTTCGTTTATCAACTTCTGATTGACACTGCTATTCGTGTTGTCAACAGGTTCATGTGTGATTTTGAGATTGGCAATAACTTTGCATCAGCAATTTCTAATGCTGCAAATTTAGTGCAGAGTTTTGCTGATGGATTGATAAACTTAGTGTCTTCAACTATAACGGACTACATATCTGGTGCTTTGCTGACAGTTCAGAATATTACTAGCAATATTCAGAATACTCTTGGTCAGGCAATTAAGATTGCTGGCAGCATTGCAAATGCTATACAAACAGCAAAGAATGCCTCAGAGGCAGCAAAGGCAGTTAGTAAAACTGCCGAATTCTGGTCAACTCAGCAAGGTAAAGATCTAATTACAAATATCCTGAACTTTGTTCTAGATATTCTATTAGATCTGCTGTTCCCAGATCCGTGTCGAAGAGATAAAGCAGACGATAGGGTAAAGAACTGGATGCCGTTGTATGGCACCTCCGAATGTAGTACCGAGGTGTTGAGAGGTTATGAGAGGTCTGACAATAACCCATATACGAGGGCAAACTCTCCATGGAACCTAGACCTACTAAATGCTGCAACAACGTTGGTTGAGAACTTTATTGATGGTTCTTATGAACAGTCTTCTGCTGAACCTGGAAAGAGATTCAAAAGAAAAGTTGATCATGCTGGCAACTCACACGTTACCGATGAAAAGGGTAATACACACGAGCACAAGACAAAGACTGAGACTAGAATCATTGAGGGTGACAAGTGTGAACATGTTAAAGGCAACTATGTCATTGAAGTTGATGGTGACCTAATCATCAAGGTTCATGGAGACCAAAAAATCTCTACTGATGGTGTAACACAGCAGTTTACCTCCTCTGGTCCTGAAGTTGATAAGCAAGGTAACGTTAAAGGTAAGGCAAGAGCAAGAGAAGCTACTCATACTGATGCATCAGACTTCTCACGTGAATTTAAAGGTAGTTGGCACATTGGTGCAAACAAAGCATCTATTCATGCTGCAGAAGGTATTGACCTGAAGGCACAAAAAGGTAGAATCAATCTACAGGGTGCTAGTATTGCTGGTAGTGCTCCTGCAATCGGTTGGTCATCCAGTGTTACTACTAACTTCTCATCAAAAGCAGAATATAATATTATTGGTGCAAGTATTACAAGTCTGGCATCTTCTGCCCTTGGTTTTGGTGGTACACTAGATCCCAGTGTGGGTCAGTTTAACTTTGTGCTAGGTAAGAGGCTGACTACATTCCTTTCACCCACAATTACTACTGATACCACATTGCACTTGGCACCTGCATCAGTTGTGACACATAAGCAATTGACTGGTGCTGCATATAATGTGGTTCAAGGTGCAGGTGGTGCTATGACCTTTACTGGTATTGCTGGATGTTTCTTTACTGTTAATACCGCAGGTGGTATTTCCCTGGCAACTTCTGGTGTTTTTAGCATGGCAACAGCAGGTAAGATGTTCCTTACTGGTATCGGTGCCATCACCATTACCGCAACGGGGCCCCTGACCTGCCTCGGTGTTCCCATCATGCTGAACTGACCCCTTGACACCCCCTGCAGGGGGTGCTATACTATGAGGGTAGTCAGGAAGCACTCATGTCTGAATCAGTCCTTGAACATGTTTGGGTTGATGTCCAGCATCGCAAATTTCAAATCATCTCCAGTGATGGTGAGGTTCGTGAAATAGAATGTGCCAAAGGTAACAAAGGCATTGGTCAGTTTATGAGAGTCCTGATGGAAATTCGTACACAAGTACCTGAAGATGACATTACCTACACCGAATATGAAGATGCCTTATCTGACCGTTGAGGAACTAGAGGCAAATTTTGATTTTGTTCTGACACTTGTTGAACGTGGTCAAACTTTTCTGATCAAATCAGAAAAGGGTAACTGCATTCTTGCTCCTTATGCAGAAATGCGTCCAAAACTCCAACTTCAGCAAGAACTTTCGTCAATGTTAGACGAACAATTGACAGGATTAGGTCAATCTGCTACTATATAATTTAACGTGTTGGTTTGATACGTTGGAATATAAGTTAAGCACAAGATATTGCCTTATTGAAGAAATCGGGTATGTCAAGATGTACTTCGTTGAAAATATTCCGTTTACTTTTGATGAGTTAGAACCAATTATGCAACGTGATCCTGCGATTGTGTATGAGGCATCTATCAATCCTGAGTACGAAATGGAAGACCTTTGGAGGTGGAGTGATTATCTCATCATGGAAGAGTGTCATCCAATGATGTACGTCTTGAACTTTAAAAATCCCGAATTATTGCCTGAGTAGCTCAGCTGGATAGAGCAACGGTTTTGTAAACCGTAGGTCGTCGGTTCAAGTCCGACCTTGGGCTTGAGGGTAATCCTCTGTTATATCCTTGAGGTATATTACGATTACTCCATCATTCCTCTATAGCTCAGTCGGTAGAGCGTTTGACTGTTAATCAAAATGTCCCTGGTTCGAGCCCAGGTGGAGGAGTCCGTGTGAAGGAAGTGCATTATGAAGTTCACTGTGATTGATCGTGATGAACTCTATGAGGCATCAGAAGTCAATAACAATCTGGAGATCGTTGAACATCGAATCACAGATCATCTACGATACTATACAGTAGATAATTTTTTTAAGAGACCACACAAATTTATTCCCTTACTGCAAAAATTTCCTGCTTTGTCGGGACTTTTTTATGGTGCAAGACAACAGTTTACACCAGTAGAACTTCGCAATCTAATTCTTGCTTATTGTGATATTGGAAAGGCAATTGGATTGGAATTGAATCCTAAGAGTTGGATCACGTCTAGTAACATCATGTGGAAAGACATGATGACAGTGAATCATGATTGGAAACCACACAATGATTTTGATGTGGTTAGTATGGTTTGGTTGACTGACACAAAGGGTGGGACAGGGTTTTATAATTTTCACGGGTGTCCTGCATACAAAATGCTTGACCAATCTAGGTTGATGATGCTACAATCTGATGAGAGACCAAGAGAACCAGAACCCTGGAAAACTTTTGATGGTGATCATGAGTGGGAACTATATCACGTTGCCAAAACAAAGTTTAACAGTGTTTTATTCTACAATGGTGATTTCTTTCACAGTCCATATCCAATTTTTGGTAAAGGATATAGGTATAACTTAGTCTCATTTTATCAAAACTTTGAACAAAACCCCAATTTAAAAGTATGAAACCTCTTAGTCTAGAAGAATACCAAACAGCTGGTGAAGAATTTTGGCCAAAGTATTGGTATATTGCCAAAGAACTTGGTGAAGGTGCTAAACCTGAAGAAGTTCTAAAAGTCATGGAATCACTTGCAGGTCTTGCTATGAAAAATCGACTCGAAGACAAACTCTCCATCGGTTTCGACAAAAAGGTTCAGACTGATGAGTGAAGAAGTAAAAGAGCATCCTGAAATCGCAGAGGTTGACTGGATTGATGATGCCTTTCGTGTCTACAAAACTCAATATGGATTGTGGCACAGTGCAGCAAAAAATGGTGAAGAACTAATTACTGCTATGACTGAGCAACAATGTATTTCTGGCACTCGTTTCTATCTGAAAGGTAGACAAGAAGGATGGGGAAAAAGTAACAGTCGGGTTATGAACGATGGTAAAGTCGGTGGAAAGTTATAAATATCCTTCGTTAGATCCAACTACACCCTGGTTTGAGTTTCTCTCTTATCAAGAATGTTGTTGGTCTCTCAACGTTCCCGTGTCCCTGCAGAGGTTTATGAAATATAATGCATTCTTGAATTCCCGAGGTATAAAATGATGTATGAATCACTAAACTGTTTTGAAGAAGCACTGAAACATTTTGGTACTAGAGTTGAAATGATCACTTGTATGGAAGTGGCAAAGAAAATTAGTGCAGAGGACGCATACCAAAAGATCAAAGATGAACTTAAAGAACTCAAAAAAACCAGAAAACAATTCAACCGAGGAGATTGTGGAAACGACTGCTGATTCTCTCGTTATTGAAGAACGTGCAGACGGTTCGTTTTCTATAGATTGGGATCCTAACGATCCTAAATGGTCCTGGATGAATGGATTGTCAGAGGAAGAAGTTGGACAGTTTGTACATGATGCCATTGAAAAGTTCCTCGATTCCAAAAACGTATAAATAACATCGTATGCAGCACAGCGGAGTCTAGTAGTGCCTTCAGTAAGAATTACACAATTACCAGAACTATTGAGTGCGGACATTAGTGGAGACGTTATTCTTCCTGGTGTAAACACAAACGATGCTCTGAAACCAAATAGAAAGATCAAGGTCAGTTCTTTCTTCCAAGCAACTCCAAAGGGAACTATTCAGCAACCTGGAGTTGCTTTTGATGCTGACCGAGGTGTTGGTGTGTATTCAAGTGCATCTCAAAGATTGGGTTTTGTGATTGGTTCACAAACTTCTGGTGCTGGTGGTGCTATTATTAGTAACTATGCATCATCACTTGAGATTAGTAGAGTTGATAATGGTAGTAATAATATTACCATGCAACTATCAGCACAAGATAGTAATTCCTCAAACAGTGTGAATGTTGAGATTATACCTCGTGGTAGTGGTTTCTTCACAGTTGGTGGTCAGGGTGCTGTCTTTACTGATAACATTACTCAGTTTGCTGCTACTAACGGTAGGAGAGCAAGATTCAACTGTGATACTTTGAATTCTGGTGGTGATGCTACTAAGGTGTTTAACTTCCCTGGTGGTGTTACTGCATCTGATACTCTTATGACAGAGAATGCTGCTCAGACATTCACAAACAAGACTGGTTTGTTTTTAGGTGATTCTGATTCTGCATCTACTCCTTCTTCTATCTCTGCTGGTCTACGAGTTGTAAACTCACAGAGCAATAGAACTGCACAGTTCGTTGTTGGTCATTGGACTTATACTGGTACTATTACATATAGACTGCCTCAGGCAAGTGATACCACACAAAGCACAGAGATTGTTGATACTCTGACTACACAAGACCTTAGAGATAAGAATCTAGTCACACCTACTATTAGTGGTACTAACCTTGCCTTCAAGGTTGGTTTCTCTGCTAACAATCTTTCTAACTCTAGAACTTATACCTTTGCTGATGCTAACCTAACCATTCTTGGTGAAGAGAACACAGCAACGGTTACCAACAAAACATATGCTGATCCTCTATTTGCATACAAAGGTTCCAATGTTCAGGTTACCACACAAAGAGTTTCACTAGATCTTGCAAATATTTCTTCTGCATCAACTAGAATCTTTAAGTTCCCCGATCAACAACCTCAAGTCAATCTAGTTGACGAAAATGTTATTCTAGTTGGTGCTGCAACTCAAGATGTCTATAACAAGACAAACATCAATGCCCAGTTTAAGACTGGTTATGTTGCATGGGTCAGCAACGAGTCGGTAAACGAAGGTGATATTCGTTTCTATTTTGATGCTGGCACAAGTGTTTCACGCATTTATCAAGCACAAACCAGCGGCACTACTGGTTTAACAGCACCTGTTCATACAACTGGAACAGTAACTGATGATAATATTGACTGGTTGTATCTAAGGAATCTAAATAGTTTCACAACGACAATCAAAGCAGACGCATTGTCTGTAAATCGCACGGTTCAACTACCTGACCGTGCTGGTACTATCATCACCGAAGACACTAATGGTGCTGCTGTTACTGATTTGATTGCTTCTCGTAAAGTTTCTGGTGATCAGTTCGCAGGTAGACTCAGACAAAAACTCTATTTCCTAGCATTCTCGTAAGAACAAATCATGGCACAAGGCAGACTAGCATCTTCAGCACCAGGGAATACCCTGACCAATTTGTACCAGACATCAGGATCTGAGGTTGCATCAGTGACACTGAATGCTGCTGAGACTGCTGGTGCTGGAGCAACCATCAATGTTGGACTGAGAAACTACTCTCAGGTGCTCACTCTCAACGCAAACAGTTACACCTTCTCACCTGGAGATAACATTTCACTCTATCAGGTTGTCATTGACGGTGTGGTTGACTTTGGAGCACTAACCTTCGGCAATAGTGGTTCAACACTCTCTAATACGACTGGTGTTGCATCTGGCAAAATGTTATCACAAACATCATCAGGTACGACAACAACAACCTATTATCAGAAAATTTTTAATACACAGAGACTGGAACTCTCCAATATTCAGAACTCTGGTAGCATTGCTGTTGGTGATACTGTCTATGGTGACTTCCAAGTTGGTGTTATTGCAACCACTACTGAGTCTGGTGGTGCTACAACCAACGGTGCATTGACTGCCTCACAGACATTTACCTCAGTTTCTTACACCTACAATGGTGCTAACGGTATTAACGCAGTGTTTGACGTTACTACTGATGGTTCAGGTAACGTTACTAGTGTTGTGATTCAAGATGGTGGTGAGGACTATATTGGTACTGAAACCTTCACTGTTGATGGTGCTACATTGGGTGGCACATCTTCCACTGATGACCTAACAATTACTGTTGCTACAGTTTCTTCAACCACACCTACTGCATTCGGTCTTGTGACTAAGGTTGGTGCTACTTATCTTGAAATCATTGAAGATGGTAGTGCAACCTCTGATTTCGACTCAGCAGAAAAAATTTGGGACAGTAATACCAAGAACACTGCTGGTTTCTATGCAGACATTCAGTCAAACACTGGTGATCGTGCACGACCTTACTTGTCACTAGCATCAGGTTCTACTTCATATGCAGCAGATCCTTCAGGTAGTGCATATGCAATTACACCAAACCTCAATGCTCAAAGAAGTAACACAATTATCATCAATCTAGATGATGTATCAAATAATAATTACAACACCCAAATTCACGATACTCAAAACGGTACAAACACAGGCACAGGTAATATAATTACCGCAGGTGTTGTTTATAAAGGTGATGCCGCAACCATAACTCAAGCAGATTACGAAAACACCACTACATTCAACGCATACACCACCAGACAGATTGAGTTCACTCCCTCTAACACCGAGACTACTCCTCTGTTCCTCTATGTTTCAGGTCAGAGTGAGTTTTTCAGTGCTGATTCTGATGACGACTTTGGTCAACTTACTTTGACTGCTAATACAACTGCCACAACTACCGTCACACTCTTTGGTGTAAGTGGCACATGGTTGGATACTATGTCAGTTCAGTTGCTTGCAACAGATGGTATTACTAACGTGACTTATACTCTAGACTCTGTTACGATTGATGCTCAGGGTAAAGTTATTGAATGGGATACTGCAAACAGCAAACTATACATTTCACTGTATAATGTTGCAGTTCCTTTCGGTGGAACTGATGTTGTGAAAGATTTTGCTGGTACTCCTGCTAACGCAACCGTCAACTCAGTGGCAGACATTGATGACTCTGACTGGTTGATGAAAGGTAAAGCACTAAGTGCGAATACCTACGAAAAACTTGGTGGTCTTGTTCTTGGTCCTGACCAGAACATTGCAGTTCAAGCAGCAACTGGAGCGGTGGCATTCTCACTCTTCGGTTTCACAGAGACAGTCTAAATACAACTAGGAAGCATCTAGGAAATGGCACTATCAAGACTCAAGAATATTATCACGTCCAAAACTGGGCGTATCATTTATGTATCGTCTGATGACTTTGATGCATCAGACTCTATTGACAACAGAGGTAACTCATCACTTAGACCCTTCAAATCACTTCAGAGGGCACTTCTTGAGGTCTCTAGATTCTCTTATCGAGCAGGTCTGAATAACGACTCTTTCGATGCATTCACCATTCTACTGATGCCTGGTGATTATATCCTTGATAACCGTCCTGGTCTTGCTGACTATAATACAGTAACAGCACTAACAGACTCTTCTAACTTTGATATTACATCAGTTAACAATGAATTTTATAAGTTCAACTCTGTTGATGGTGGTGCTATTGTTCCTAGAGGTTGTTCCATTGTTGGTCTTGACCTGAGAAGAACTAGAGTTTTCCCCAAGTACGTTCCTTATCCTTCTTATAACGAACCCTCTGGTGCTTTTGCTAATACTGATACTCTAGCAGCACAATTGGGTGTTTCTTATAACAACGAACCTGGACTATCTGCAGTCTTCCGTATCACTGGTGGATGTTATTTCTGGCAGTTCACTTTCCGTGATGGTGATAACAACGGTGTTTACTATAGAGAAGATGACTTCTCTCAGTTGACTGCACCTAACTTCTCACACCACAAACTGTCTTGCTTTGAGTATGCATCTAAGACTGACCTAGATCTATACTATCAGAAAATTTCTAAGGCATTCATTCAGATTCCTGACACCTCTGGTGTTATCTCTAACGACCAGATTCAGACTCGTGTTGAGGAGAATCGTATCGTTGGTCCTATCTCCGACGTGTTTGCAATCGGTTCTATTGTTCGTAACGGTACGACTGCTATTGCATCAACTGTTGACTCTGCTGGACAACCTACTAACCACGGTTTCTCTGTGGGTGTGTCGGTTAACATTGCTGGTGCTGACGTTGATGCTAATGGTAACCTCTACAATGGTTCGTTCATCGTTACTTCTGCATCTGGTAACCAGTTTACCTATCAGATGGCAAATGCTCCTGCTGCAAACGCATCAGGTACAAACATTGAAGTCCGAGTTGAGATTGATACTGTAGACTCGGCATCACCATATATGTTCAACCTATCCCTACGTTCTGTGTGGGGTATGAATGGTATGCACGCTGATGGTTCTCGTGCAACTGGTTTCAAATCGATGGTTGTGGCACAGTTCACGGGTATCTCCCTACAGAAAGATGACCGTGCATTTGTGAGATGGAATGGTTCTACCTATGTGCCTGCAAGTTATGGTGATGGTGCACACCTAGATGGTGATGCTAAGTATCGAAAGGGATGGGGTCACGTTCATGTCAAGTGTAGTAACGACGCATTCATTCAGGCAGTGTCTGTGTTTGCTGTGGGTTACGAAAGACACTTTGAAGCAGTTAATGGTGGTGACATGTCCATCACCAACTCCAACTCAAACTTTGGTAATACATCGTTGAGATCTGTTGGTTTTAAAGCAACAGCATTCAACAAAGATAACTCAGGTAGAATTACTCACATCCTGCCACCCAAGTCAATCTCCCATGGTACTTTGACTCTGACTAGTGTCAGTGGCACGTTTATTCCTGGACAGATTGCATATCAGGAGAACAACGCTGGTATTACTGGTCAGATTGTTTCTTGGGATGCATCAACTGGTACTTTGATTGTTGACCAAATCAACGGTGACTTTGTTGGTTCTGGTGGTACTTATAGAATCTATTCTGGTGCATCACCTGCAAATGGTGGTACAAACTATGGTACACCTACGACATGGGTGAGAGCAGTTAAGGAAGTGAATATCAACTGGGTTTCACTTGATGTTCAGAAGACACTTCTATATGGTCAGACAACTGTTGCTGGTGTGACTGAAAACAGACTGTATCTGTATGGTTACACTACTGCTAATGGTTATTCTGCAACAGCAGGTCCATCAACTAAACTACAAGGTTTTAATATCGGTGGTAGAGACAACGATAGAATCTATGTTCCTCTCTACGTTGATCCTAACATCATTCCTAATACTGGTCTTGCAGCTCCAGGTTTCAAGGTCTATTCTTCCGAGATTTATACAATAGGTGGATACAATCCTGTTCAGTGGGACTCACAGAATGGTCAGTGGTATATCCGCACCAATGATACAGGAATTTATGGTGTTGTTCAGGGACAATCTCAACAAGGACAATACTATAGTGGAATTCAGTTTACTGGTATCTCCTATGTGAGACGTATTCCTGACACTAGAACTCTTTCTGAAAGAACTTATCGTGTTAGATATGTTGTCCCATCTACCAGAACAAATCCTCTGCCTCGTACACCTATCACTGGTTTTGTTATCCAACCAGTTTCAACAGGATCTACCAACCCAGTGTATGACAATACTTTCTACGTTTATAACGTAGAAGAGTATCAAAAGTATGAAGCAGGTGTAGCTGATGGTATCTACTATATGACTATATTGAAGGGTAATGTAACACCATCTACACCCAACTTTAATGATCGTAAGTTTTCTCAGCAGGTGACAGAAGTCTATCCTGCATTTGACAGAGACAATCCTAAAGACGATCCTGATGCTGCTGTTTCTATTGCAGATAACCAGACTATTGGTCTTGTGTATGCAACAGATGGTCAAGGCAATAAAGATAATAAACTATCAATCACTAAAGAAGGTATTATTGATTTCTTGGGTGAGACAAAGAATAACCTCAACTGGGATTCTGTCAATGAAAAATTGACATTTGGTGGTGTTGATTACTTCATGAAGTCTAAGATTGGTGATACACCAGAGAACCGTGCAATTCCTTTGAATGCACTATCTCCCTATCCTGGTTTCGACGTTGAACTTCGTCGTCACTCAATTCTGAGATCTGGTAACCATACCTTTGAATATCTTGGTTTTGGTCCTGGTAACTATTCAACAGCATTCCCCTCTACTCAGAACAGAGTTCTGACTCAAGATGAGGTCAGACTATCACAGTCAGTTAAAGAGAATGGTGGTGTTGCTTTCTACTCAGGTCTGAACTCTAACGGTGAACTGTACATTGGTAACAACGTTGTTAACCCAATTACAGGTCAGGTCACATCCGAAGATATTGCAACCCTGAACATTGTTGGTGAAGAAGGTACTCAGGTGGATACATTCACTGAGGTTACTATCTCCGACCGTTTGACAGTTCTGGGTGGTGATGGTAATAACCTGGATTCTACATTCTCTGGTCCTGTTAACTTCCAGAACAGTATCAACGTGCAGGAAGGTGTGTTTAACAACCTGCTGCTGAATGATACTCTAGGTCAGAACGTTCGTAAGTTCTTCCTAGCACAGGAAGATGCACTGAATCCTGGTTTCCCTGATGTTGATACTACACTAGCATATAACCAGGGTGATATTTGCTATAACATCTCTGTGGGCCCTGGTGGTAACCTAGGTTGGGTTTATGTTAACGGCAACTGGGTGCAGTGGGGTATCACTAACATCGGATTGTTTAATGTTCTTGGTAACCAACTAGGTCTAGGTAGAGCTCCTACGGCAGGTTATACACTAGACGTTCTTGGTAATGTTCTAGTTGCTGGTAATCTGAATGTCACAGGTCAGGTTGGTTTTGCTGGTAAGTATGGTAGTAGATCCTACGTTGGTAGTGGTACAGTTGGACCTTTTGATATTCGTGATCCAGCAACACCTCTTCCTGCAGGATTTAACCATAATGTGAATACTATTCTCGTATTCCTGAATGGTGTTTGTGCTAAACCACAGACCAATGCAGTGAGTGATCCTGGTGACTACACAGTTGTTAATAATCAGGTGGTATTTACTTCGGCAATCCCTGCTACCGCCCGCATTGTTATTAGAGAATTCCCCATCTAAATAACTCTAGTAAATAAAGAAAAATGCCAGCACCTACCTCTCCACAGGCAACTCCTATCCTGTCGGTTATTAACCAGTCGAACATTCAGGACGACGGTGTTACACCGAATAAACTACAGGATGATGGTGAATATACCATGGGGTCTCTGACCCTGGGGACTGCTGCTGGCAATTTCTTCAAACTACCTGTTCTCACGGCCGCACCTACAGGCATTACACCAACCTCAGGTATTACATATTATGATTCTAATGAAGAACGACTAAAGATCTACTCAACCACAGATGGCAACTATCTAAATATTGCAAAGGGTAGAGATATTGACACAGTTACTACCTTTAAGATTTTGGATAATGGTGACTTTGAAATGAAAAAGTTCTTCCCACAATCTGCAGATGGTGAAACTCTAGAGTATGACGATGGAGATTTTGATGTGGTAACACTGATTGGACTTGAAGCAAAAGCAGAACTGTCCACAACAAACGGAAACCTAGTATTTAACCTACCATAATGGCAATTCTCGGGAAACTACATTTCAATAAGACTGGTGCTTGGAAGATTGGTCAGGCATACAAAAGGGACGATATGGTTAGATACCATGAGTCCACTTGGTTGTGTAAAGTAGCTCATACATCATCCAGTGCAAATCATCCTGAGACAGCAGGTCAGGCAGTCTGGCAGGAATGGTCTCCTGGTTTTGGTCAGTATGATAGATCTGCTCCTATTAGATGGCAGATGCAAACTGTAGAGGGAAGTAGTACAATCAATTCTTGGCAGGGTGATGCTACAACTCCTGCACCTGATACAATTAGAATTTTTGCACATAAATTTCAAACAGGTCAAAAGGTTGTCTTTGATTACAATCCACTTTTCCTAGCAGAGTATGACATGGAAGGTGGTAAAGAAACCATCGACAACTATAGTAGAAAAACTGTAAGACCTACTTACGAAAAGGATAATTATGAAAGCATTGGTATCTTCCGTAAGAGAGAATACTATGTGATCAAGGCAGATGCTAATAGCATCAAACTAGCACTTACTAAGACAGCCGCAGAAAACGGCACTGCCATCACAATGACAGATGCCAACATGTCTTCTGGTGCAGATAAAGAACTCCCCATGTATCTGTATCCTGAGGAGTATGTGCATTGGAATAAAGATGAGACATATCAACCTGGAGATATTGTCAAGTATCACGATACAATCTTCATCTCTAAGACATCACACTCTGGTCAAGTTCCTATTCATGCCGACTATGAGTATGTTTATCAGGTGAGAGCATCTGGTGGTGTATATCAGATCTCTACTGATGGTGGGCAAACATATGTCACACAGAAAGAATTGAATCTAGTTAGAGGTAATACATATTACTTCGATCTATCTGATGCATCACTATCAACTCACGAGTTCTTGCTATCAACTCTACCTGATGGTGCAGTTACTCCTAGTTTGAAGATTGTTAACATTTCATATGCAGTTCCTTGGAACGTTAAGCAACCTTCTATTCTAAGTGGTACACCTTCTTACTACACTGGACCTCCAACTCAAACCGATTTGATTGAGTATGGTCTAGCATCACAAGGTACTGCTGGTGCATATCTAAGACTCTTCGTTACTGAAGGTTTCCACTACGAAACAATTTACTATTATTGTGACAATCACCCTAACATGGGTGGTAAGATGAATATTGAAGATCTCCGTGAGGATATCGAAAGAATGAACATGGGTATTAACTTTACCCGTCCCATTACAGATAAGTATCTTCAAAATTATTACAGTGCAACTGATGCACTGTACAAGTATAAAGTGAGATGGATCTTTGAATCTCCTGATGCTCGTTCAGTCAGACAAGCATATAACGAGAGTACAGATGCACCTAGAGCACAACAAGGTTATCGTGATGTTGCATCTACAGGTAGATTCCAGATTGACATCGGTGATGGTCAAGGATGGCAGAGATGGGAAGAACTGAAGTGGATTCCTGGTAAAGCATATAACTTTGACTTGAGTGATCCTTCCATGGAGAAGTTCACATTAAAGTTCTCCACTACTGCTGATGGTACATGGGGTGGTGGTGTTGAATATACTAGTAATGTTTCCGAAGGTGGTACACCTGGACAGCAGGATGCATTCATTCAAGTCAATACCTCTGCTAATGTTCCTGGTACAAATATTGATCTGTATATCTATTCACCTGAACAGAAGGGTGCAGGTATCAAATTTAAACAGATTCGTGTTGGTATGATTGACCGCATGAATCGCACCTATTGGGATATTGTTTCCCGTGGTGAGAATGACTACAGGTATGCACATAAGTGGTACTCTCAGTACGGTATGGCACCTGAGTACAGTAGAGACGGTTCATTTAGACAAGAAGATTCACCTTGGGGTGATCCTGATGCACCAATCTATGTCAGATCTCTAGTGTTTGATGCTACCACTGCTGGTGGTGCAGTTGCAGGTAATGCCATTGCTATTCCTAATCATGGTCTAGAGACTGGTCAACCTGTCCGATATGTGTTCCCCTCTGGTGGTTCGGGTATCATGACTGGTGGTACTGGTGCTATTAAATATATTATCAAGGTTAATAATAATAGTATTCAGATTGCAACGAACGAAACTAATGCAATCAATGGTACTAATGAAGGTCTGTTCCCTCAAGGTACAGCAGGTACTAATAATGTTAACCTGTATCATGCTATCGTTGAGGAAAGACTGCCCTGCTCTCCTGGTGATAAACTAGGTTATGCTTCTGAGGGTAATGGTGCTGGTCAAAATCACTCTGCTAAGTATATCACTAGAAATGGTGGTATTGCTCAGTGGGGTCGTGACTATTTGTATAACCTGATGGGTTACAACTCTCAGGACTGGTCCAACAGAATGCCTGCTGTGTCATGTGTGAATCACCATGACTGGGAGCAAGGTCTACTACCCACTCCTGATGGTGCTCCCCCTAAGTGCACTATGTTGCTGACAGGTTGGAGATCAATGCTTACACTGTTTAATAACGGTGAAGTTCATCACATCGGTTATACTGTTCATGGTCAAGGTGGTAGAGGTGATGATGGTGAGGCTGAAGGATTTACCCGTGTCGGTTATGATGGAGCACGTCGAAATCGTGGTCTAGAAATGGTCTTCAAGGGTAAGAAGTGTGTTAGAATTGCTTCTTCCATGGAAAGTGGTGACAGCATTCATCATAACGCATGTCTAATTGAGAACGAGAGAGGTACTCTCGATCTTTACACCTGGGGATATAATGCCTATGGTCAACTAGGTCACAATTCCACCACTAATATTGGTTCTCCTCGTAGAGTTGAGTGGGATGAAGGTCGTCGTGGTAGAATCATTGACGTTTGGTGCAAAGGTGGTTCTTATGGTTCAACCTATGTGTTGACAGACTATGGTAGAATGTACACCTGTGGTTATAACGGCCAGGGTGAACTTGGTCTTGGTGATACTACTCAGAGAAATTTATTTCAGACATCAACTGCACTGAACTGGGGTATCTCTGATACACAGAATGATTGGTCGAGGAGACCTCGTAAGTTTGTGATGTATGGTTTCCACAATGTGAAGACCTGTGCAATGCTTCAAGCAAACAATCAGGTTGTGACTTGGGGTAGAAATGATTATGGTCAGTGTGGAGATGGAAGTACAACTAATAGAAATACTCCTGGTGCAGTTACTGACTATTTGAACTCAACACCTTCTGATGTTGTGAATATCTGGGGTATGGGTGGTGATAGATATACATGTCTGTATATGTCCCGTGGTACTAGTAGAGATGATAACTATCTCTGGGGAACAGGATACAACACTTATCAGTACCTGATGAATAGTAATAGAGGTAATAATACCACCTATACATTTACTGACTTCAACGGTAACAGTGCAACTAGAGATACTAGAAAGTTCTCTCCTTGTCAGAAGACTGCTGAATCTGATACAGATCGTCTAAATTCTAGTATCACTGACCCCAACACAGATGCATCCAGAAACATTACTGGTTACGGTACTGGTTCTCATGGTAATAGATTTGTGAGAAATGTTCACTTCATCAGAGGTTGTGGATATACTGGTGTTAATGGTCAGTATTGGGGTGGTGCTATCTATTCTAATGATCCCCTACATAACCCTGGTTACTGGTTGTTCTTCGGTAGAAACTCTGGTGGTTGGGCATCTAATGGT
>ERZ891134.538-NODE-538-length-31408-cov-24.336204_pt1 | contig 31408 bp, 31 predicted proteins | sample MGYA00520888_ERZ891134 | MGnify/ENA primary metagenome ERZ891134 (study PRJEB32303, sample SAMEA104408692) | aquatic metagenome | biome: Brackish water; feature: Coastal; material: water | place: Baltic Sea | collected 2014-10-23 | depth 10 m ... | reverse complement strand
CAGCGGGCGTGCCGCTGCAGGCCCAGGCTTGGATTCCAGGTTCAAACAGCTCATCGGCGCGTTCGGCACGAATGGGGGTCTGAAGGGTTAATCCATGGCCCGTGGCGGAGCGCTCCTGGTCGGGGCAAACCACCGTGACCTGATGGCCAGCAGCGGCTGCCGCAGCCGCCAGGCTGCGGATGCCGTCGGCAAACACGCCGTCGTCGTTGCTGATCAGAATCCGCAGGGGCTTCATCAGGGGGGTTGATATGCGTTGGATGGAACCTAGTCGTGATGGCTGCCTACAGTCATGGCCGCGATACCGATGCCTTGAGCGCCACGATCTCCCTGCAGCAGCTCACTGATCAGCTGGACGCCTTAGAGGCGGAGGCGGCCGTTGAGATTCAGGCGGCCGCCGATGCCGCCGCTCTCGAGCAGCTTCGCGTTGGATTGCTGGGTAAAAAGGGGCGCCTCTCAGCCGTTCTGGGGGCGATGGGCAAGCTGCCAGGGGAGGAACGCCCGCTTGTAGGCCAGCGCGCCAATGTCTTGAAGACTCAGGTGCAGCAGCTGCTATCTGAGCGCCTTGAGGCGGTGAACAGTGCTGCGATGGCGACACGGATCGCCGCCGAAACTCTTGATGTCACGGCGGCTCCGCTGGGGGTACCGATGGGGCATCGGCACCCGTTGATCACCACGACGGAAGAGATTGTTGATCTGTTCTGTGGCCTTGGTTATCAGGTGGAAGAAGGTCCTGAAGTGGAGACGGATCACCACAACTTCACGGCGCTGAACATTCCGCCTGAGCACCCTGCGCGCGATATGCAGGACACGTTTTATTTGCAAGACAACCTGTTATTGCGCACCCACACCTCACCGGTGCAGATCCGACACCTGGAAAACAATCCACCACCGGTGCGGATCGTGGCTCCAGGCCGGGTGTATCGACGGGATGCGGTTGATGCAACCCATTCGCCTGTCTTCCATCAGGTGGAAGTGTTGGCGATTGATGAGGGCTTGGACTTCAGCCACCTTCGCGGCACGGTGATGCAGTTCCTCAAGGCGTTCTTTGGGGACCTGCCGGTGCGCTTTCGCGCCAGTTACTTCCCCTTTACGGAACCCTCGGCTGAGGTGGATGTGCAATGGCGAGGGCGCTGGCTTGAGGTGATGGGCTGCGGAATGGTGGATCCAGCAGTGCTCGAAGGGTTAGGCCTGGATCCCGATCGATGGAGCGGTTTTGCTGCCGGTTTGGGAGTAGAGCGGTTCTGCATGGTGCGTCATGGCATTGACGACATCCGCCGTTTGTACACCAGTGATCTGCGCTTCCTGGATCAATTCTGATTCGAATTAATCCTTGAGCTGCGAGTCAGCCCAGCCAGCTCAGGAGCACCTGCTTCAAAGAAGGCATGGTCCATTGCTTGAGCTCTTCATCCGCCGCCCACTGAATCGCCCGAACGCGTTGCTCTGAGCACTGCACCGCCTCCGCGACCGATTGAAAAAGATCGAGCTCCTGGGCATTGACGTCTGTCAAATCATCCTTGTCTCTTGAGACCATTGCCGTGAGATAGGCAAGCTTGATGGCAAGATCTCGTTCTTCTTTTGATGTCAACGCGCTCAAGCGCTTCAAGAGCTCATCACGCTCAATTCTCTTGGCACTTCCCCTTGCCACACTTTGATGACTTGATGGCGACGAATAGCCTTCAATTAAACGGTTTTTCAGGGCATCACGATCTTCCTGAAGACCGTGGCTATCGATAAGAGTGATGATCAAGTCTTCCTCTTCCTTAGACATTGAGCCGTCGCAGTAGGCCACCTCCTGAACAAGCTGAAGCAGGGTTATGGAGCTGCTTTCGTTCATCTTCAAGGCGTCTCCTTCCCGACTTATTAGCGTTATTTGCATCGATATCACCCCGCCTCCTCGTACGGGTGTTCGCCGCGATGCTCAACCACCTCAATTTCAGATGTAGATCGAGACGTTGAATCCTTGAGCGTTGACCATCTCATCTCGGCCGTCAGACCACTGGCTGGGTAGAAAGCTCCCATCTTTCTAAGCGTTAAGGCTCCTGAGATCGTGATCATCCAAATCAAAGAGCAGGTTGCTTAGCCAGTGAAAGCCGATTGGATTGAAGGGGATGACGGCTTAAGGCACTCAATCTTTTGCTGTGCTGCCGCTTCAGGGCAAGATGCATTTAGTAAGATTTTCTCAGCGTTCTCTCATCGTTGTCGCGTTTAAATAATGCATTATTAAGGAGCGAAAGCAAGTGACTTTTGGGGGGTTTAGACAGCCTCCCTTTTTTCTGAGCATTTCGCTTTCATGGTTTAAAATTTACTAAATCTTGGTATTGGTTGAAATAACAACGTAATTTGCAAATAATAATCAATATCTAAAGTTATCAGATATGTATTCTTGAAATTGTTTTCCTTGAGGCTCTACGTCTGGGTCGTTAATATTTAGGCATTTTTCGTGCATCTGCTTTAAACTCTAGGTCTTTTCTTGGCCCTTGCATGGCTGTGCTTAGAAGACAAATGCAGGAGGTTAGATGCTTTTGACTCGTCCTCAGCTTTTGTTAGCTTTGTTACCAGATTCCATGTGTCTTGCGGTGAGAGCTCACCCTCTTCATTCCACTTAAGGCTTGATAGGTGATGAGTTGACATCTTGAATTCAACGAGTGACGAGACCCTAAGGGGAGTGGCGGAGCTGGCGTTACTCGTTGCACACCTTTTAACGGGAGAAATTATTAAAAAGGTTCTTTTTGATACATCTTGTTGGTCAATGTTCAAAGGTTTGCCGTTGACTTTTCTAATTGGGACTTCATAAGTCCTTATTGGCGAGGAATCTTGCTCCATCGTCCAAGGCGAAAAACTCAAGACATTGATGCTTTACTCATTACCTATAGCGATAGGGCCATGGCGTCGATCAATCTGTTGATTTTGGGCTTTGTCCTGTCTGTTGTCCTCATCCCAACAAGTGAAGCCAAAGATCCTGCACCACTCAAACTTGGTAAGTGCGACCCTGTTGGCGCAGTCAAAACTCTTGATGCAGGATTAAAGAAAGGGAAAAGCCTGAATGATGCGATGGCAATGGTCATCAAAAGTAAGCAATTTGATGGCTCAAATGCCTGCATCACGTTCATTCGGGAAGCGTCGATGGAACGGCGTGAATCAGCCCCTTATGCGTTCAAAAAGCTTTGGATGGAGTAATCACTATTTATTTTGCTCCTTTTACCGTTAAAAAGTTGGCTCTTTGATCAGCGAAGTGCTGATCATATTTAAACCTCTACCACATCAGCCTTCAGCGACTCCATCAAGAGATCAAACCGAACGGTGTCTGCTAAGCAACACACTGTTATCAGGAAATGTGACATGAGGTAGCCAGTCAAATGGGCTTCTCGACTGACATCAATTCGATCTCTATAGGCGTCAACGGTCTCGTTTAGTTCGAGGCTTGCCTGTAGACAAATGTTTTCAATTCTTAAGGATGTCATAGCTGTTCCCGATATTGCCACTCTGAGCACACATCCCATCCTTGGCATCAGTCGGTATACCTACGCGCTTAAATGTGTCTGCTTGGCAGTGAATAAATTCATAGAAGAACAGGATGCGCTGCCTGTTTGATCACTCCTAACCTTTGGTCGGGGGCTTTTGTTTCAGATGTTGTCATTAAGCAACCCTCAATGGCAACGCTGACTATCGGCATTGCTGATCTTTTGTTGCTCGCCTCTGGATTTGCTGGACTTGATCGGTCTTTAGCGGTCATCGTCGCTAACGATTATGGAGGGTGCTCTCCTTCTTGGTAGGAGTCTTTGTTTTGTATTGGTATGGCACAAAGCTGACAGGTTGCGTCAGGATTGTGTAGTGACTTGAACAACAGTTGTGCTACTTCTCGCTCTGTTTTGTATTGTGAAGGCACAAAAGCAAGCTTGTTTTGTAACACTTTGAACATGATATCGGTTGACGCTATGGGTATAAAAGAGATGTAGCTTATCTACCAATCACGTTCACCTCACATCCCCATCTGTGAGGCGCAGATTCTCAGGTCACGGAACGGGGGCCTGTATTTCTGAGCAATCTCTCATGACCCTGACTTATCGCGGCAAGCAGTATGCACAAACCAAGAGTGCATCGACATCTGCTTCCAATAAAATTCGTCTTACTTACAGAGGTGTTGTCTACGCCAAGTGATTCAACCCGTTCATATCAAGTTGCCCTCGCTTGATCAGCGGGGGCTTTTTTGTGCATTGATCTAGAGATAAAGCTTAGATGTTCTCATTTCTCATTTCTCATTCCCTCCAGAGAACCGTAGTCCATTGCTTGAATCGTCGATAGATCTGTACGTTTCGGTGAAAGATGAGTTCGAGACTATGCGTAGACGAGGTGTTTTTTTGTCGTTTTTATCTGCAGATTGATGCCTGACTGTGGTCTGATGCGCCTGTATTGACGTTTTTTGTGCCCTAACCGGACCCGCGATTGGTGGTTTCGCAGGGCAAAACTCTGCAAACTGTGGCCTTGCCCCCCATCAAGTCCTGCAGATGTGGTCGCACGCTGTTCACTGCGTCATCAATGTCTGTTCTTAGTGTGTTCGATGGTTCCTCGCGAGCCTTGGAGATTGTTCGGATCGTCTCGCGCCATGAGTGGTCGTTTCTCTCTCAGCTCCTCAACCGTGGTGATGCCTCCGAGACGCGACTGCCCCTGCCCTCAGTGCTGTGCAACATCCTGACGGAGTTGGGGCCTGTGTACGTGAAGCTGGGCCAGTTGTTGAGTACGCGCCCCGACTTGTTGGGGGAGGATTACATCGAGGCATTGAGCCAATTGCAGGCGGATGTTCCGGCTGTGCCCTGGGAGCAATTGAGACCCCAGCTGGAGCAAGAGCTGGGCTGCTCTGTTGACGAGGCGTTTTCAACGTTCGTGGACACACCGATTGCGGCTGGAAGTGTGGGGCAGGTGTACAAGGCGACCTTGCCTGAGCTGGGTGCTGTGGCCGTGAAAGTGTTGCGGCCAGGGATCGCTGCCCAGGTGGAAGAAGACGGTCGCTTGCTTCGCAAGATTGCCGCCCTCGCTGCAGCAACGTCTCTCGGCAGTTTGTATGACTTTGTGGGTCTTGCTGATCAGGTGCTTGAGGCGTTGGTGCGGGAGCTCGATTTCAGGATTGAGGCCTCCAATACCTTGCGGCTGCAGCGCAGTTTGGAGGGTTCAAGCTTTGTTCCTGATGGTCAGATTCGTCTGCCCCATGTGGTGCAGCAATTGTCGAGCCGCAGCGTCTTGGTGCTCGAGTGGATTGAGGGCGCATCGATCCTCAGCCCTGAAGCTCGAGAGGCTCTAGAGGCTGGACCTGGGTTGGTGGCAACAACCACTGCTCTTCTTGGTGCCTTTGTAGAGCAGTACTTTGTGGAGGGGTTTTTTCATGCGGATCCCCATCCCGGCAATCTCAAAGTGCTGGCCGATGGAAGGGTGATCCTGCTGGATGCGGGCATGGTGGGCCTGTTTGATCCGCGCACGCGCAGCAACTTGCTGGATCTTGTCTTGGCACTGATTAACCAGGACGGCGCCCGGGCAACGGATGTGTTGGAGCAAATTGCACCCCCGGCTCGGGGGGTAAAAGTGGATCGTCAGCACTTGCAACGCCAGCTTGATCAGCTGATTGCCAAGAGTTTTTCCAAGCCTTTGGAGGAACTGAATTTCGCCCTGTTCCTTGCCGCCTTGCTGCAGCTGGCGAATCGCTCTGGGTTAAGGGTGCCTGGAACCCTTGGCCTGTTTGTGAAGTCCGTCACCAATTTGGAGGGGGTGGGCAACTCTTTAAACCCGGCATTTAGTTTCACCGGGGAGATGCAGCCCTTGGTGGCGCAGCTGCTCGCCCGTGCCGTGATGCTGCCTCAAGAGCGGCTGATGCAATTTGGCCTTGATTTGCGCAATCTCACGATTGATTCCCCGCGCCAGTTGAGTCAGCTGTTGCGCCGCTTTAGCAGTGATGAATTGGTGTTTGCCATTCAACTGGAAGGGCTTGAGGCTGTGCGTTCCAGTTTGGAACGGTTGTCGCAACGGATTTCACTGGCGATTCTTGTGGCCTCGCTGTTGCTGAGTGCCACGGTGATGGCCACGTTGGCCCAACAACCTTTGCTGAGGGATGTGAGCGAGGGATTGTTTGTTGGAGCCACCTTGTTTGGTCTTTGGTTGATTGTGTCGCTGCTGCGTTCTAGTCGCCGGTGAGTGCGATGAAGCAAAGGCGGGTTTGCTTGTTATGAACGAAGCCAAGGATGTTTCAGTCCAAACAGATTCAGTGAATCCATCACGACTTTGTTGAGGGTTTTCCCGAACACCACCTGTGGCTCGTCAGCGCGAATCGGGATCACAGGGTGTTCAACGCTTTGAGACTTCGCTGTTCCCGCGATGACCTTGCGTCTGAGCAGTGAGTTTCCTGCTTCTAAACCGCACACATAGGCGCGCTCCTGGCATAGCCCTTTGGCGCCATGTTCTTGCGCGCCCATCCGCACCCAATCGCCAGCGCAGACGATCGAGGCGATGGAGGTTTCCAAGGGTGGCCGTTGCTTGAAACTTCCCGGGGAGAAGAGCGACACGCTCTTGGGATAGCGCTGCACTTCAGAGTCGAGCACCGTGGCTTCCTTGAAGCGCGGATCGCTGATCGGTAGCAACTGTTGGGTGAGCAATTCGATAATGGCTTGATCCTCCATCAGCGCAATTTTGGAGGCGTTGTAAAAGTCGCTGGCAATCACGGATCCCTGTGGTTCACTCCCGCCCCAGAGAGCCTGTTCGGCCTTGCTCTGCAGTTGGTCGAGCATGAAGAAGGTGCCGCCTGCTCCTTGTAAGGATTCGAAGCGAGAGAACACATTGGCCGGGTAGGGGATCGGGACATAGCGATCGAGCCATAGCCGCACGGACACCACATCAATCGCGCCAAGCGATCCAGCTGCAACCAGCTCCGGTGCTGCCTCTTGGCACTCTGGAGATTGGGACATGATCGAGCGGATGCCTTTGGATCCCACCGCTAAAACCACCGCATCCACGTTTTGAATGCAATCGGTTTTGCCCGTTGCAACGGATTGAATGCCAACAGCGTTGATCTGGTTGGTTCCTGTTGCGAAGCGCAAGCTGGTGGCCAGGGTGCCGCCCAACACGCGCAGCTGATGCTCTGAGATCAGGCGTTGACTGAGGGGTTCAAAGAGTTTCTTGGCAATGCTTTCTGCATTGATCCAGCGCACATCAAATGAATCTTGATGGGCTAATGCGTAGTAATACAGCAGCTCCATCGTTACGGCAGCTGATAACTCCTCTGGTGGCTTGAACAGGCCCACAAGCAAAATGGGCCTTAGGAAATCATTGATCAAGCGTTGGCTAATTCCTAGCTTGATGAATAGGTCTTGGGCGCTAAGTTTGTCGTATTCATTGAAAATATCTTCGCTTCGATTCAGGTCTAAAATCGTATAAAGAAGTCCGCTAATACTAAGACGATCTTGTAAAGGAAGCCGTTTGAAGTTTGTGAATGTGGCCACCATCTGGCCTAGGGGGCTGGGCCAGGCTGGTGCGTCGCCAAACACCGGAGCTGTGGCTTCTAGGCCATCGGGAGACCAGAAGGCGCTGGTGGTGAACTCGGTATAGATATCGCCGAGGTTGAGGTCTTCCGTCAGGGCATTGATGTTGGGGTAGTCCTTCCAAAACCCCCGCGTGCCTGCCTCGAATGGTTTGCCGCTTTTGGTCATCAGTGGTGTGCTGCCGGTGGGATCACTGATCCCGTCGACCAGGGTCACGCGAACACCCGCTTCGCAGAGAGATTTGGAGGCGCCCCACCCTGCCCACCCCGCTCCGATCACGACCACATGGGACGGCGTGTTGTTTGGCATCGCTTGGGCTCGCCTCTGGGGGTTGCCTGAACGCTACGCAGGGCTGGTGGCGGGGCGGCCCTGGCTTCAAAAAACAACCTGACGCTGCTGTGAGCGGATTTTTCTCATAAAATGGGCGCGTTCTTTTGAGACGCGATCGGTGCCCAGGGTCGGACTGATCGTGAATGACGGAAAGTCACTCGCCGTTGACACTGCTCAAACGATTCAGGAGCGGCTCGAACGCGCCGGCCATGAGGTGGTCCGAGTTAGCAGTTCCGGCGGCATGGTGGGTTTTGCCAACCCAGACCAGCACTTGCGGATGCTTGGGTACAACGCCTGTGTGCCAGAGGGATTCGATGCCTCAATGGCGCTGGCCATTGTGTTGGGAGGTGATGGCACGGTGCTGTCAGCAGCCCGTCAAACAGCACCGATTGGTGTGCCAATTTTGACGATCAATACCGGTCATCTCGGCTTTCTCGCCGAGGCCTATCTCGGTGATCTCGATAAGGCCCTCGAGCAGATCCTCACCGATCGCTGGACGATCGAGGAGCGCGCCAACATGGTTGTGACCGTGATGCGCGGAGACCAACGGCGTTGGGAAGCCTTGTCTCTTAATGAGATGGCCTTGCACCGTGAGCCTCTCACCAGCATGTGCCATTTCGAAATTGCGATTGGCCGGCATGCACCTGTTGATATTTCCGCTGATGGAGTGATCCTGTCGACACCCACAGGGTCGACGGCCTATGCCCTTAGCGCTGGCGGACCTGTGATCACCCCAGAATGTCCGGTGTTGCAACTCACGCCGATTGCGGCCCATTCCTTGGCCTCGCGTGCGCTTGTGTTCAGTGACCAGGAACCTGTCACCGTCTTTCCAGCCACTCCCGAGCGCCTGATGATGGTGGTGGATGGAAGCGCAGGTTGTTACGTGTGGCCTGAGGACCGGGTTTTGATCCGGCGAAGTGATCATCCCGTGCGCTTTGTACGCCTCTCGGACCATGAGTTTTTCCAGGTGTTGCGCAACAAGCTGGGCTGGGGCTTGCCCCATGTGGCGAAGCCGGATCGTCCATGACCGAGCAGGGCGTGTTGGTGTTGGTTGGTGCTGAGGCCCTGCAGCTCAAAGATCGTCTAGAAGCCTCGGGCTACACAGCTTTGGAGTGGGGGGCTGGGGATCGAGCCATTGCATCTGATGGCCAGCAGCCGATGGCTGCGCTTGTGTCGCCGGGCCAGCTGCCTCAAGTGGCTGAGCTGCGCCAGTGGCTTGGAGCGCTGCCGATTCTGTTGGGCGTGACCGAAGACAGCATCGCCTCTCGAGAGCTTTGCTTCAGTTCTGGAGCAGATGACTTCTGGCTGTCCACCAGTGCACCAAGCGATCTCTTGCAACGCTTGCGCCTCCATCTGTCTCTTCAGAAACGCAAGGAAGAGCACTGTTCTGTGGTGGTGGTGGGCGATTTGCAGCTTGAAACCACTAGCGGCCTCGTGCGTCGTGGCACGCGGCCGATTGGCCTAACGGAGCGCGAATCGTCGTTGATGCTGCTGCTGTTTAAGGAGCGGGGCAAGGCCGTGAGCCGCAGTCAAATCCTGCGCGAGGTTTGGAACGATGAGCAAGGCGTGTCGAGCAATGTGGTGGAGGTGTACATCCGCTATCTGCGCCAAAAGCTTGAGGAGGGTGGCGATACTCGCTTGATCCACACCATTCGTGGCCGTGGTTATTGCCTCAACAACGGCGTTCCTTTTCTGAAGAGCTCTTAATGGACGTTTCTCCCCCCCAGCAGTTGCCCCTTGAGGCGCAATGGTGCGTTCGCCCCGACAGCTGTGTGTTGTTGGAAGTGGCAGATCAGCCCCACGAGCAACGGCTTGGACTGATGCAACGCCCGGCTCTGCCACCGCTGAGGGGGATGTGGTTTCCGTTTAAGCCAGCACGTCCGCTGCGTTTTTGGATGCTCAACACGATTGCGCCACTCGACATGGTGTTTGTGCACCAGGACGAGGTGATTGCGATCGAGGCTGAGGTGCCGATCTGTCCGGCGTTGCCTTGCAAGAGCTTTGGGCCGATGGCTGATGCGGACAGCGTGATTGAGCTAGGGGCTGGAGAGGCCAAGCGCCTGGGTCTTGGCGTTGGAGACGCGGTGGTGATCGAAACGATCCAACCGGTAATGTCAGCCAATGAAGCAGAGGTGGTACGCCCTGGAGACTAAAGCGTTACGCATGGGTAACGCAGAAGTGCCTAGCTGAAGAATCCTTTGGATTGAAGCCACAGCCCAACGGCAAGCAACGGGCCAACCCCTGCAATGAAAAGGGTGATCTTGAGGCGCAGGGGTGAGACCTGGGGTTTGCGTTCTCGGATGGCCATCCTGCGAGCTTCAAAGTGCTTGATTCTGACCTTTTTCTGATCAATCGCGTCAGGCCCCGTGTTGTCAGGGAGCGCTTCCCTTGAGGATCAACACCGGATTCATCGGAGCAAGCCGGGTGCCATCGGCCAGCGGTTGGCCGCGCCAGGCCTGCTGCTGACTCACCTTCACCGAGTACTTGGCGGCCTCGAGCACTGGCCTCAGCTCCGCTAAGGCTTCCAAGGTGGCAAGAGGAATCACCACGTCACCCTCGGGGGCCATGCACTGGATCACCTGCTCCAGCAGGGCCCTGCGTTTGCGGCCACCGCCACCAATCAGCACCCGGTCGGGGGCAGCTAAGGCAGCGGGAAGGTTGGGGAGTTCTTCCATGGCATCCCCCTCCAGCACTGCTGCTGGTTGAACCCCGAGGCGTTTGGCATTGGCGGCGATGAGCGAAGAACCACCGCTGCGCTGTTCAATGCAAAGCAACTGCAACTGCGGCCGCAGCCGCAGCGCTTCCAGGCCCACGCTGCCGGTGCCAGCACCAAGATCCCAGAGCACGCCGCGTGCAGGAAGGTTGAGCTCAGCGAGCAATTGGATCCGCACCTCCCGTTTGGTCATCAAGCCGGGGCGGTCGCTGTGTTGGAGAAACACACCATCCTCCAGGCCAAACAGAGGAAGTTGATCGGCGGGTGGAGCCGCTTGAGCTTCCGCGAGCAACACCACCAAATGCAGGGGGTGCAAATCGCTAGGCGTGGCTTGGCAGGGGGTCAGCCGTTGCACGCGCTCACTGCTGTGACCAAGCGATTCGCAGAGCCAGAGGGCATAGGCCGATTCCAGGCCGCTGCTGCGCAAGCTTTGGCGCACCTCGTCTACGCCACCGCGACTGGGATCGGTGAGCACGGCCAAGGCGCTGGGGCGTTGTTGCAAGCGCTGAGCGAGGGGTGCTGGGTCACGGCCATGCAGGCTGAGCCATTGCGCGTCCTGCCAGGGCCTGCCCAGTCGGGAAAATGCCAGTTGCAAGGACGAGGGGCCTGGATGAAAGCGCAGACGTTCGCGTCCCAGGCGCTCGATCAAGATCCGGCCGATGCCGAACCACAACGGATCACCGCTGGCCAGCACCACCGCGCGCTGATCGCTCCCGAGGGCCAACAACTCCTCGCTTAGAGCGATTGGATTGTCACTGGCGATGCAGCGCTGGTTTGGTTCAGAGTTACGCCATTGCTGCAGGGCAGGCAGCAACCGTTTGGGGGCTGCCAGCAGGTGGGCCTGCTCCAACAAAAGCTGAGCTCCGGGTGGGAGCGAGCCGGGCGCACCGGCGTCGGTGCCGATCACATCGATCATCACGCCATTGTGCTGCGTTCAGAGCACCGTCCTTTGTTCGCCCTTTTGCTCCCGATTGTGCTTAGTGGCGCCATAAAACAAGGGAATGGCCGGACAAGACGCTGCGGCTTGATTAGGACGTTAAAAGCAAAGAAAGAGCTCATGGCACAAGGTATTGGTTCGGTTTCAGGGCGCTTGGCTGGTTTCACGTCGGCCCTGAGCCTCGGACTGCTCTCTGTTGCCGTTCTCCCTGCCGCGAAAGCACAAGCGGTTGCACCCTCGAACACCTGCCCTGAGCCCGCTGTTGTTGTTCAGAGTGATGCAGTCGTTCCTGTCACGAAGGCAAACTATGCAGCGGCTGAAACACAGACCGTGTTTGCCAAGTACATCGCCAACGTTGCCAAGGGAAGCTGCAGCGGTGGGATGGGTGTGCTGTTGAACGTCAGCAAAGCAGCAGATCCAAAGGATCGAACGGTGATTCGCATCAATTTCGATACCTTGTATTCATGGTTGATTTTGGATCTCAATGATCCGGCAACGATCACGCTTCCCGAAACAGGTGGTCGTTATCAAAGCGCCATGGTTGTGGATGATCAGGGATATACATCTGTGTATAAGAACCCTGGCGATTATGAATTAACCAAGGAAAATGTTGGCAGTCGCAATGCCTTGGTAGGGTTCCGCACCGGCGTGAACATGAATGATCCGGAAGACCTCGCCAAAGCTCGCGATTTGCAGAAGAAATTAAAGGTGAGCCAGGCGAATCGTGGTGAATTTGTGCAGCCCAATCGATGGAACCTCGAGGAGATGCTTGCCTTACGCGCTGCTTACAATCAAGAACGGAATGAGCAAGGTGTGAAGTCTGAAGACCTCTATGGCCGTAAGGGTGTTATCTCTCCAGAGCGCAATAATATGGGCGTTGCTGTGGGGATTGGAGGATTACCAAAAGAAGGGGCTGTCTATCTCTTCTATACGCCGTCTTCAGATGAGGCTCAAACGCTCACTCTCAAAGATGTTCCCTATGGAAACAATGCATTCTGGTCTTTAACTGTTTACGACAAGGATGGCTTCCCTGTTGGTGACAATTACAACGTCAACAGTGCCTTCGTAACAGCGAATGATCAAGGTGAAGTGGTGCTGAATTTTGGTGGTGATTCCAGTCAAGAGAATTACCTTGGCGTTTACCCAGGTTGGAATGCCACCTTGAGGATTTACAACCCCACGCCTGCTTATTTTGATGGCTCCTGGACGCGTCCGGAGTTGGTGCTGAAGTGAGTGTCTGATGCGATCGCGAAAGATCAGGGTCCTATGGCTTCAACCGTGGATAGGCCCCATTTTTGATCCCAATGGTGCGTAATGCTGCATCGCTGCTGGTCTGCAGTGATGCAGGCCCTTCATTCATGGTTATGACTAAAAAAACAATGATCGACTCAGTGGGATTTCGTTTGTTCAGGCGTCAAGCGCGCACCGTCTTGATGGCTTCAGCTCTTGGAGCAGGGCTGCTTGTTGGTTCGCAAACCAGAGCTGACAGTGGTCACTCTCATGCAACGAAGCACAACTGCCCTGAAGCGGCGATTGAGACCAAAGCCACTGCGGTCACACCGGTGACCAAGGCCAATTACGCCGTTGCTGAGACGGAGGTGATTCTTGAAGATTACGTCCGCAAAATTGCCAAGGGAACGTGTGGCACGGGTGTTGGAGAGTTTATGCACCTCAGTAAGGCCATGGATCCAGCGGATCGGACCATCCTGAGGCCCAATTTCGATACGTTGTACTCCTTTGCAGTGCTGGATCTTGACAGCCCTGCAACCGTTGTCTTACCTGAAACAGACCGCTATCAAATCCTTGAAGTGGTTGATGAGGAGCATTGGATTCCGGTTGTTAGCGCTAAGCCCGGTCGTTATGAGTTGACGAAGGAGGCCATAGGGAGTCGCTATGTGTTCGCGTTCGTGCGCACACAGGTGAACATGCAGGATCCCGCTGATTTGCAAGCCGCCGCTGCTGTTCAAAAGCAAATTGGTTTGGAGCAGGCCAACAAAGGTGAATTTATCTCTAACCATCGCTACAACATGCAGGAGATTCTTGATCTCCGTGCCGATTACAACAGTCGCCGTGAACCCGAGGGTGTGACCTCGGAGAACGCCTTTGGCAAAAGGGGAGAGATCAGCGATGAGCTGCGTAATTTCGGCGTTGCAGTGGGCTGGGGTGGATTGCCTAAGCAAGGAGCTGTCTATCCCTTCCCCAAGATTGTTGACTCCATCGAGCCTCACACTCTTGTGATGAAGGATGTGCCGAATGATCCTCGGGCTTTCTGGTCCGTCACGGTGTATGACGCCAAAGGGTTTTCAACCGGTGAAAAATATAATGTCAACAGTGCATTTGCCAAGGCCAATGAAAAAGGTGAATATGTTATTCATCTAGGTGGAGATAAAAATCAGGATAATTATCTGGATATCTATCCGGGTTGGAATGTGGCTATTCGTGTTTACTCTCCAACAAAATCGTATTTCGATGGCAGCTGGAAACTACCTCAGTTTCAGCCCGTTCAATAACTTTGAAGCCCGGGTTTTTAACCCGGGCTTTTTGACTTGACGTTTTGTATGCCCGATGTTGTGTGATTGATTATCAGTCAAACAGCCAGCGCAGGCCAAGGTTCACGCCGCTTTGGTCCACGCTGTAGGCGTTGCCTCCGCCTCCGGCGTAATCAAGCCCGAAGTACTTATAGGAAAGGGAGATTTGGGCTGAGTTTCCAAGGGCGTAGGCAATGCCTGCCTGCGCCGTTCCGCTCAGATCCTGTTCTCCGCTTAAGCCAAACCCGCCGGCATCCAGGTAGGCAAACGCCTGCCAGTCTTCACTGATGGCATAGGTGCCGAAGGCACCGATCAGCGGTTGCACCCAGGTGTTACCCCAGCTTTCGCTGGAGGATTTCTCCAGTTCACGCGTGTTCTCGCGGCTTATACGTCGCCCCTCCACGGAGACGGTGGTCTCGTTGCGAACGGACCAGCTGGTGTTGAGGTTGGCGTCGATCACTCGGGCTCCAAGCAGGCCAAGGAAACTGCTACTTCCTTTTTTCATCCGTGGTTTCTGAATCGCTCCTGCTCGGTAGCGGAAGGCCAGATCAACGATGGTTTGATTGACATCAGCGTCAACATCTAGATCTCCATCGACGCGAATCGTGCGCTGTCTGAGTGCAGATGGAAGTCCGAGCTGATTGCGCAAGGGGTTCGTTGTTTCCTTAAAGAAGGATTTGGATCCGCTTCCGGACTGGCTCCCGTGATTGACACCGGCCATGAACCCGAATCGGCCATATTCAACTTGTGCTTTAAAGGTGAGCACTCCATCGAGCGAACTAAGCACATCCGAGAGGGATTGTTCCGCGCTGCTTGTATTGCCGTTGATGGTTGTTGTGCTGTAAGTGGTTGGAACTAAGAAGGAATAGAGATCCAGGTACACACGCCAGCTGTCTTCCTCGTCTTGTTCCTGTTCGGGTTGCGTTTCTTCATTATTCGCTTGACTGAGCACGAGGGGTGCAATTTCTTCTGTTTGTGAGATTTCAGGATCGACGTTGGCTACTACATCAGTCTCAATCTGAGTTTCATTGGTATCAACGATTTCTGCCGCAAGTAACGGTTTCATCGATGCTTCCACGCACAGCGTGCTTAGTGGAGCGATGAGAGCCAGGGGCAGAAAACGTGTCACGTATGGAGTTGAGATTCGCTGAAACTTAGGCGGGGCAATTTGTTATTGCTGCTGAATCTGATCCCATTCGTGCTGATTTTTGTGGGATGCCCTTGTCGGCTTGGTTTGATGCAATAAAACTCAATCGGTTTTTGGATCAAATTGATGATTTCGCGTTTCCGTGGGCGTTTAGGCCTTGCATGGCTGCTTGGATGTGCGGCCCTTCTGGCCCCTTCCGTTGCTGAGGCGCAAGAGAAGTCTGATTTTTTGGTCGCTGACCCTGTTGATTTTGATTTCACGCCTCTCGTCCACAGTGAAATTGCACAGGCTTCTGCAGACGGTCAACCTCCTGGTACGGATAATCAACCGGTCACGGTGACTCCAGGCGAATCGGTTGCTGCGGAGGAGGGTTCATTGGCGAAGGCGGCGCAAAACCCGATTGCCAGTTTGATCAGCCTTCCCATTCAGTGGAACAGCACTCCAAATACGCAATGGGCGCCGAATCTTTTGGACCCCAAGGCCAAGCAGAATCAGACTCAAAATGTAGTCAATGTGCAGCCGGTTATTCCTTTCAAGGTGAGCGATGGCCTGACATTGGTCACACGCACGATTGTGCCTTTTATTTCCCAGCCGTGGGTTGGCGGTACCTCGATTCAGGCACTTGGAGATATCAATCCATCGGTGTTCTTGGTACCCACGTTGAAAGGCAATTTCACGGTTGGTGTGGGACCCACCGTGGTTCTCCCAACAGCTACTGACAGTAGGCTTAGTTCTGGGCAGTGGAGTGCTGGTCCTACAGGCGTTTTGGTTTACACAAAAGGAAAAATCGTTGCCGGTGGTTTGATTAATAATATTTGGTCATTTGCTGGAGATGGCAAGAAAAATGATGTCAATAAAATGTTGATCCAGCCTTTTTTGAATTACAACCTTCCTAAGGGGTGGTATTTGACCAGCTCTCCAATTATTACTGCAAATTGGAATACCCCTGATAATAAGGGTTGGACAGTTCCTGTTGGTGCTGGCTTTGGTCGCGTTTTTGTGCTCGGCAAGCAGCCAGTCAATGCTTCTCTTAGCGCTTATTACAATGCGATTAAGCCAGAGGTTGCTGGCGAAACTCTCATCGGCGATTGGACATTACGCGCACAGGTTCAGTTCTTGTTCCCAACTGGTAGCTAAGCCCTTCAACTGTCATTGATGACGATAATGTCAGGGTGTAAAAATTGATCTTTTCACCCTGCATCTGTTGGTTGCCGTGGTTGGGATGATGCTTCTAAAGGATCGGATTAGCATGCTTTTAGATTTGGATTGAGTCTACTTTAAAATTATTCTTTTCATGAGCAATCAACACGGTCGAATGATTATTATTCCATCAGGTGAATACTCAATCGGTTCCGATTCTTTTTATCCAGAAGAAGCGCCTGTTCGTTCTATTCAAATCAAGTCTTTCAAGATCGACGAAACTCCTGTTACCAATAGCGAGTATTCGTGTTTTGTCTCTGAGACTGGATACGTCACGGTCTCTGAAAAGCCGCCCGATCCTGTCTTGTATCCCAATCTTCCGCCTGATCAACAGAAGCCAGAATCAGCGGTGTTTATTCCGCCTCCTCCAACGCTGGATCGCAATCAACCAATGTCTTGGTGGGCCTTGATCGAAGGAGCCGATTGGCGGCATCCCCAGGGGCCTGATTCCAGCATCGCCGACAAGATGGATCACCCTGTGGTTCATCTTGCTTATGAAGACGTCCTTGCCTACGCCCAATGGATTGGCAAACGTTTACCGACTGCTGATGAATGGGAGGTGGCTGCCAGAGGTGGCTTGGTTCAGCAGAACTATGCCTGGGGTGCGGAGATGACTCCAGGTGGTCAGTGGCTTGCCAATGTTTGGCAAGGAGCGTTCCCTTGGACAAACGAACAGACGGACGGATGGTTCTGGACGTCTCCGGTGGGATCGTTTCCCGCTAACGGCTACGGCCTTGTCGACATGTGCGGCAATGTTTGGGAGTGGACCACAACCTTGTTTCCGGTTCCCAAAGGTGAGCAGGAGCGTCGGATCATCAAAGGTGGATCCTTCCTTTGTGCTGAGAACTACTGCCATCGCTTCAGGCCAGCGGCTTTGATGGGACAAACAACTGATACAGCAACCTGCCATATGGGATTCCGTTGTGCGGCGGATTCAGCCTGAGATGTGAGTTGATCCGAATCGTGCTCAATTCATCCCTGCCGATGTTTGCTCTCGAATCCAGTAGCTAATGCTTAGGGAAGTTTTTGTTCTCTGATGCCCCGGCTTGAAACCAGTCTGTTGATCTTGGCTTTGCTCGGTGGGGGGCTGCCGCTTGGAGGTCCTGTTCAAGCCGCGGATGCACCAAGCCACTGTGAATCCAACGTGGGATCCCCTTCTGATCTGAAGGAGCTGAAACACGGTCTTGTGCAGGGCTACCTCGCACAGGACACTCTTCCTGATTCCCTAAAGCTGCTTGCTCCGCCGCCTGCTCCAGGATCAGCGGCACAGGCGCTCGATGATGAGTACGCCAACCTCAACATTGCTCTTCAGGAGACCCCACGCTGGAACCAAGCCGCAACGGATGCCGATCTCAACTTCCCTGCTGCTGCGTCAATTTTTTCCTGCAGTTTGGGAGTTGAGATTTCTGAGGAGCGAACACCCAGGCTGTACACGCTCCTGCGTCGCTCACTGACCGACGCGGGACTTGCTTCTTACAAAGCAAAGATGCACTACCAACGGCCTAGGCCATTCGTGAGCAATAGACAGTCGATCTGCACCCCTGAAGATGAGTCGATACTCCGATCCGACGGTTCTTATCCGTCGGGGCACACATCAGTGGGCTGGGCCTGGGCTCTGATCCTCAGTGAGATTGCTCCAAGCCAACAGGATCAAATTCTCCAACGTGGGATTGAGTATGGAAAGAGCCGAAACGTCTGCAATGTGCACTGGTACAGCGACGTGCAGGCGGGGCAGCTCATCGGCTCAGCAACCGTGGCCCAACTGCACGCCAATCCCGTCTTTCGCGCTGATTTACGAGCAGCAGCAGCAGAAATCAAGGCGCAACAAGCGCTGAATCAAAACGCAAACGGCATCGACTGCGAGCTCGAGCAACAAGCGCTGCGTCCCTGAACGACTTATCCCATGACCAAGCCATGCCCTCAACCCTTGTCCTGAACGCTGATTTAGACGTCTGCCCAGCCCTTGGGACGTGGATCATCAACAACACCCAACTGCTATCTGGGTTTTCACTCTTGATCGCAGAAGACGTGCTGCAGGAGCTCGCGAAGCGCTATCCCTTGCAGGGCCTCTCGATCGTTCAGGCTCGGGCGATTCGCCAAGGCGGAGATATTGCGATGGCCGCCACGATCCTCAACGGTGAGATCAGTGGTCTCATTCACTTCCCCTCTCCACCTGAACGTCATGCCAGGGATGTGTTGTCTGAGCCGTTGGTTCGTGCAGCACTGCTCCAAGACCTACCGATCGCCCTGAACCCAGCCACGGCATCGGCGTTGATGCAGGGCGTGAAAAGAAGCCGCAGGGGGTATCTGATTTTTAATCCCGTCTCCGGTCAAGGAGATCCTGAAGCCGAGCTGGCCGAAATTCGCTCTTATCTTGAACCGCAGTTCATGCTGCAGATTTGGAAGACGCGACCCGATCGAGACCCCGCCGAACAAGCCAAAGACTTGATCAAGGAGATCAATGCCTTTGATGCTGAAGGGGAGGGAGATTCGATCATCATTGCCTCGGGCGGCGATGGCACGGTTGGTGCCGTTGCTAGTGCCCTTCAAAACAGCAATATTCCCCTTGGCATCATTCCCCGTGGCACCGCCAATGCCTTTTCGGTTGCGCTGGGAATTCCTACGGGATTGAAGGCCGCTTGCACCAATTTGCTCCTTGGCAACCTGCGTCGGGTTGATGTTGCTCTGTGCAATAACCGACCGATGATTTTGTTGGCTGGCCTCGGCTTTGAGGCAGGAATGGTGGATAAAGCGAGCCGTGAATTAAAGAACATTCTCGGACCCATGGCCTACATTTTTTCAGGTGCCCGGCAGCTGGTGGATCAGCAACCTTTCCACGCCACGATGCAGATTGATGGAAAGGACTACAGGCTTGATGCCAGCGCGATCACGATGGCCAATGCCGCTCCGGCCACATCCGTGATGGCCCAGGGTTTTGGAGAGGTGATTCCGGACGATGGATTGCTCGAGGTGATTGTCGCTTCTCCGAAGGACCGCATCAGTGGGCTTTCTGTGCTCTCAAGTCTTGCTTGGTCAGCGATCATGAGCAGTAGCGCCAATCACAACAACAACATTGCTTGTTTTCGAACCAAAGAACTACAAATTGAACTGGATGATGTTCAGAAATTGGTGATCGATGGTGAAGTTCTCGATGCGAAAAGTATTACTTTGAGTGTGAATCCTGGAGCCCTGCAGGTGGTTGCTCCAATCCCCTTGAAATCTTGAACTTCGCCAGTGATCCCAGCATCCAGCGGAAGATCAGCAAGATGGCCGCGCGCGTGCGCTGGAAGCATCCAGAGCTGATTCGCCAAGGGATTGATCAGACCCGACTCGTGATTGACCAGGGGAATGACAACCCTGGGAGCGACGATGCCTTTCACTTTTTGGTTCTTGGCGATAGTGGCACTGGTCGTCATCGCTTCCAGAGTCCTCCCCGTCGGATTGCTGAACGACTGCTACCGCATAAAGCGGATGCAGCTTTTCTGCTGCACACCGGAGATGTGGTTTATCTGGTTGGCGCTTTGGATCAGTACCGCGCCAACTTTCTAAGGCCCTACCGGGAATGGCTTGATCACGGCAACGCTTGGAAAAGCATGAGCCCTGAAGGCTTGGTCTTTAATCAGCCATTTTTGCCAGTTCCTGGTAACCACGATTACTACGACCTTTCATGGCCTGTTGCCTTGCTCGCGGGGCTGACCCTTCCGTTGCGCCGCTATTTGCAATGGTTTGATGATGTCGATGCCGGCTGGCGCGGCTCTCGCCAGGGTGAGGCCTATGCCCGCGTGTTTTTGGATGTTCTGAATCAAATCCCCCCAGCCCGGCTGACGAACCATCTCGAGTTGCATTACGACGCTGTTTGGGATGGACAGCGATGTTTGCGATACCGGCCTGGTGTGAACACGCGTCTCCCCAATCGTTATTTTCGTTTCCGACAGGCTGGTGTTGATGTGTTTGCGATCGATTCGAACACCCTGATGTCGCCCGAAAAACCAACGAATAATCTTCGCAACTTGCGAGGAGATTTGCGCAGTCTTGAAGAACGTCGAACCACTCTCTACAAAACATTGGCGAGTAGCAACCTCGATGAAACCCACCGAGATGAACTGTTTGATGCGTTGGAAACGCTCCAGGAGGAATGCTTCGATCTTCAACGTCAAATTAAGCAACTCAATCAGATCAATCAAGCAGCGCTAGTTGATCATGAGCAACTGGAATGGCTCAAGGAGGGGTTAATCACATCCCATCGCGATCCAGAAGTGAGGGGCAGGATTTTGACGATGCATCACCCGGCCTATGTCACCGAGAAAACAAAATGCAACCAGGCCGATACGCATGCGATTCGCAGGCAATTGCGCGCTGTTTTCGATGCTGTTGTGAGAGCCCTCGGGGAGGAGATCGGATCGGCCAAACCCGTTGATCTTGTGCTGAGTGGGCACGCCCATTGCCTAGAGGTGCTTCGCACCCATGACACGGGACATGCAGACAGCCACATCAACTGGGTGATTTGCGGCGGCAGCGGCTATGGATTGCGAGCTCAGCGACGGGAAGGTGCTGAGATTACGGAACAAACAGTGGATGGAAAGACCAGGGTGGTGGCAACGAGCGAGCTGTTTATTGGGCGAAACTCGACTGATTCAGGGGGACGCGATGGCTACAGCGGTTTGCGTGTCGACGTTGAAGAGGGGCGCCCCCTCACCATCCGTTTAACGCCTTTGGTGTCGTGCCGAGATGGCAAGAGTTGGCTGGATGCAGATCCTGATCCGATCAGCTTGAGGTCGTGAACTCTTGATTGAATGGATCACTGATTGCCTAGCAGTGGTGTTTCCTTTTTGGTGTGTTGATTGACTTAATGCGAGTGATTGCGTTGATAGATTCTGAGCTGGTGACTGATCCATCCAGGGCCTAATAAGCCAAGAACGATGATGGTGAGTGAGGCGGTGAGCCGGCTTGAGAGCGTTCGTGCTTCTTCTAGGCCGCCCAATACAAAGGCGATGCCAACTAAGACACCGAAGACACCGGTAAATGTTCCACTGAGCGTGCGCAATAATTCTCCGATCGATCGTCCTTCAACAGCATCAGGATTGATGCCGACCCGAGAGCCTGAAAAAAAGCCAGTGATGCCTAAGACAACAATAAAGAGAAAGCGTTCTAAGGCCGTATTCGCTGGTGCAGCCCCTTGTTGTTGAATATTGTTCACCATTGATGATGCTGTTCCTAGGAAACTTCCGCTGCAGAGTCCGATCCCAGACCACCAGAGCAAAGGTTGATGCAAGCGATTTCGCAGTCTGCTCAGCAAAATTAGCAAAAGGCAGCTTATGACTAAGCCTGCAAATAATGATGCTGTAAGTGTGATAAAATAGCCGATCGCAGCGGAAATAAGTAAAGCGCTCAAGTCGGATCCTCTACGGGGCTTTAACTTGAGCGGGGTTTCATTGATTGGATCGTTTTGCATGGGTGTGATTTCGTTGTTTTCGACGCATTAAGCCTGTGATGTGGTTTTTTTGCGCCATTTCATGAATGGTGTAGATCCGATTGCTGTGATCACGACGTAGCCCACGACAGCAGCCTTAATGTCCATCGCGCCGGGAGCCATCTGTTGAACGATCAACAACGCCAGGCCTGGATTGCGCATGGAAAGAACCAGCGGAATAGTGCTGCGCTCGACGCTGTCTTCTCCGGCAATCGCAAACCCTAGAGCGAGTGCGATCCAGGTGAGGATCAGCATCAATAAGGCACCTTTGAGGTTGCCAATCAGCATTGGCGCGGCTTGTGGTAATGCCACGATCAGGATTAAGACCAAGAGGGCTAACAACAGCGCAGTGGCTATTTTTTGTACCAGTGAATTCCAGCGTTCGGCCCACTCACTTCGCCATCGTCGGAGTGACACTCCCACCAGGAGTGGAATCAACTGCACGGTCAAGATCTGGAAGGCAACGTCTTGACTTGGGATATTCCACACGGTTTCACCTGCTTCGCTTGGCAGCTGACTGACCCAAAGCGGGACGCTGATGATGGCTGCGCAAGCTGTCCAAAATTGCAGCCTTGTTGCTAATTCAGGGTTCTCCGCTAGTTTTCTGCTCTTCAAGGCAATCATGGGAGCGCTTGGGCAGATTGCCATCAGCATCACTGCCATTTTGATCGCAGGCGAAAGACCATCTCCCAGAGGAGATTGCAATAGCAGAAGTGCTGCGAGTGGCATGGCAACGCAGGTGGCAAGCAACACGCGAATGAGCAAAGCAGGCCTGCGCTTGAGAAGCCCGAATTGCAGGCTGGGCAGGTTGAGGCCCAGTGACACCATGATGAAAAAGAGGACCAGTGAAATCAGGAGTGACATCGGAATAGGGGAAGATGTTTTGGAAAAGCGGGAATGGTGACTGGCTCAGATCAATCCGGAAAGCAGCAATGAGAATGCCAATACTCCGATCACCAGAACAGCTGTTGCTGTGGCAATTGAAAGAGAAGGCTCGTCTCGGTAGAGGTAGGGGTCGCTGCGTAGCCGAATGAGTTCACGTTTGTGTTGGCGCATGGCAATCAGCAATGTGAAGATCCCGACTCCGATGAATCCCATCGACATCAGTTGCACGCCAATGTCTTGACTTGCGTTTCCGTTGCCTCCTGCATCCCGGATCGCACTGATGATCTTGTCCAGCCCGAATCCGAAACTGATCAGTGCGAGGGCCGTGCGGATCCAAGCCAGGGTGGTGCGCTCTGCGGCAGCTCGGTTGCGTGTTTTGGCCAATTCCGTGCTGGTATTGGTCATCTCTGCTGACATCATTTACCTCTATTGCAAGATTAGAAACCATTTCCAATTCGGGCCTTAATCAATGATCCCGTTTGTGCCGAATTCTGCATGTTGCTGCAAATGGTTTGTTTATTTTCATGTTTCGAGATCACAATTGTTTGAGACCTTGCGTGGATGACGGATGGAATGGGTTGAGCATCTTCTGACACACACTGCGGAGGGATTGCGCTTGTTGCTTGAGATCCTTTCGGTGCTATCGGTTGCCGTTGGCTTGGTTGCAGTTTTTAGCCCTGCTGGTCCACTCCGTTTACGAGCGATTCCACCTCGACTCTTGCAACGAGGGCCGTTAACTTCCGCCCGCTTGACATTTGGCGGATGGATTGCCTTGGCTCTTGAATTTCAGCTTGGTGCTGATGTGGTGCAGACCACCATTAGCCGTGAAGCTTCTGCTTTGATTCAGCTTGGAGCAGTAGCGTTGGTGCGTACATTCCTGAATTACTTTCTGAGTTTGGAACTCAAAGAAAAAGAGCAGACCTCTTAAAGAGATCTGCTCAAAGACATGCTGCATTTGTGTTGGCTTGGTTTCTCTATTCGAGATACTCCACGTGCATGGTGTGAATCGTTCCGTTGAATTTAAATGGTGCCCGCTCGTGGTAATCCAGGGAAACTGGAGACCCGAGCGCTTGACCAACATCCAGGCAGTCATTAGCAGTGAACAGCAGCGCTGCCACTCTTGGCACAATGCCTTCCATCAGTTGTGTGCCATTAAGGGACACTTTGATCGCTAGTGGACCTCTTGGATTGTCGTCGGTGTGTTCGGTCACCACCTCCAGCTTGTGTCTGCCAGCGGGTAGTGGCTGATCAGAGCGCAGCTTGGTGCGTTCAATGATGAATAGGTTGTACTCGTAGGTGAGGATCCCTTGATCCATGAACAGGGTGAGACCACCTGAATTGGCACCAAGTTTGTAAAGAACTCCACTGGCATTCTCTGGAATGTCCATGTCGATCGTGACTTTGTTGTTTAGGCAACCAAGACGTGGAGCACAGGTCTCAGGAATGCGGGTAATGGTGCCAGGCAACTCCCAGGATGTTGCTTCCGGGGCCACCTTCAGTTCGGGGTGGAAGATGACGGTCCAGAGACCACCACCAATCGGCATGTTTTTGTATTTCGCCGATTCCACCAGGAACAGATTCTTGAGCATCTGCAGTTTTTCTGGATGCTCATTGGCAACATTCTTGCTCTGACTGAAATCCTCGTCGAGGTTGTAGAGCTCCCAGACGTCGGTGTCTGGTGACCAGGTGAGGATGTCGGGGTCGACGCCCTTCACCCAAGGCAGGCGTGGCCCCACGGCTCCAGCCATCCAGCCATTGTGGTAGATGGATCGAGAGCCCATGATGTCGAAGAATTGGGTTTTGAGTGCACCCGGTGCATCCGGCGCATTGAAGGCATAGGCAAAGCTGGTGCCGTGAATCGGGTCTTGTTCAACGCCATTCACCACCTTGGGTGGAGTGATTCCTACCAGCTCGTAGATCGTTGGCACGAGATCGTTGCAGTGGTGGAACTGCGACCGAGGTTTGGGATCTGGCTTGATGCCCTTTGGCCACTTGATCGCCATCGGATTGCGAGTGCCACCGAGGTAGGAGGCCATCAGCTTCATGCCTTGATAAGGCGTACTGCCAGCCCAGGCCCAGCCTGCGTGATACATGTTGTCCACCAGCGGGGAGCCAAGCGCATCCAGCCCGCCTAAATCGTCGAGCACTTTGATGTGCTCATCGATCTCTGTGGCAATGGAGTTTTGAGCGAGCAGCTCAGAGATCGTGCCGTCCTGGCCCTCGCCCGATGAGCCGTTATCGCCCCAGATGTAAACAACCAGGGTGTTTTCTTCGTACCCGAGCCGTTCAATTTCAGAGACAATGCGGCCAACCTGATGATCCGTGTGTTCGGCAAAGCCTGCCAGCACTTCCATCAAACGCGACTGAAAGGGCTTCTGGTGGTCGGGAATGGAATCCCAGGCTGCCATCCTGGGATGGCGTGGTGTGAGTTGGGCGTTCTCTGGAATCCAGCCTTTGGCTTTGGCGTTCTTGAAGGCACGCTCGCGGTAGGCGTCCCAGCCCTCATCAAACTTGCCTTTGTACTTATCAGCCCATTCCTTGTTTACATGGTGCGGGCCATGCAGGGCTCCTGAAGCCCAGTACATGTAGAAGGGCTTGTCAGGACTCAGGGCTTTGTGGGTTTGAAGCCAGTTGATGGCGTCATCGGCGAGGTCTTCACTGATGTGATAACCCTCCGCTGGCGTTTTCGGTGGCAACACCACTGTGGTGTTGCGCACCAGATGCGGCTCGTATTGAGAGGCCTCTCCTGCCAGGAATCCGTAGAAATATTCGAATCCCAGCCCCGTTGGCCAGTTCTCAAAGGGACCTGCAGCCGTGGTTTGGTTGGTGGGTGTGTTGTGCCACTTGCCCCATGCACCGGTTGAGTAGCCGTAATTGCGTAGTACGTCGGCCTGGAGTGCACAACTTTCTGGAATCCGTCCTGAATAACCGTCCCAGTCGTTCGCGAATTCACAGATTTGGCCATTGCCCACGAAGGTGTGGTTGCGACCGCTGAGCAGTGAGGATCGTGTTGGCGAACACATTGCTGTGGTGTGGAAGCGATTGAAGCCCACGCCACCGTCTTTTACGTTCTGCAAGGTGGGCGTATGGATATCGCCGCCAAGGCACTCCGGCAGTGCCGGACCTGCATCATCAATCAGCACCACAAGAATATTGGGTGCATCGTCTGGCAGCCTTTGGGGTTCGGGTAGCGGACTGTATGTCGACTCCTGCATCGTCGTTCCGGCTTTGCTGCCCGACGGCTTGGCAGGGAACGGCAGGATTGAACCGTCGACGTGTGGATTGTTGCCCATGGATGAGAAACCAGTCGTGCGTTAGCTGACCATTACTTGCTAACTGCAGGTTCAGTCTTTGACTCGGCTCGGGAACTCAAACCTGCCCGAATGGGATCTTTGGCAACGATCAGCGATTCGTTGACTTCAGCCAGGTCTCGCTTGGAGTTTCTGCAAACAGCTTTTGGTAGGCCTTGGCGAAATGTCCGCGGCTCTGGAACCCATAATGCTGGGCAACTTGGCTGATCGTTTTAAACCTTTCGTCTTCCCGTGCTTCCGTTGATCGCAAGATCCAATTCACTTGCTCGAGGCGTATATGTTTCATCATTTCCATCGGCCCCATTCCGAATGCTTCTTTTGCGCCTTGGATCAGGGTTCGCCTTGATGCAAACAGCGATTCGCTGATTTGATCAAGATTGCTTCCAACATGAGCGTTTTCGAAGGCCAAATTGACAAATTCTTTGATGAGGATCTGTCGGGGAGATGGTGCGTGGGGGATGTAAGAAATATTGGACTTATCACTTATAGACTTTACAAATTCTGCGTAGAGATGATTTGTTATTTGCCGGTTTTTTTCTGATGTTAACGCTGGTTTAACGAGAAGCCTCTGACATGTTTTTCGAAAATGTGCATGCATCCTAGGGGTGATCTGCAATGCATTGCTGGCTTCGAGTTGTTCAATTAGATCTTCTCGTTCGCAGTAAGAAATGAAAGCATTGAAACGGCTGATAGAGAGAATGATGAGATAAGTGGTTGTATTCGCTGTGAGTTGGAAATGAGATTCTTTCTGCCCTTGGCGAAACCCATTGAGGGAATAGGGCGCAATCGGTTTGTTGTACATCAGGTGTTCATCGGCCAGTCCTGTGGCTTCAAAACAAAAACTCATGCAATCGGCTCCTCTATCTCCATTCAGGAGTAGGCGTTGATTGGTGCGGATTTCTAGCAGGACCATACTGCCTATTTCTGTCAGGCTGAACTGTCCATGCAGTGCACCTCAGCTGACCTGAACCACGTCAAAGGATTTTCCGATCAGCATGAACAGCTGCTTCAGTTCGCTCGCAGACTGAAATCCAGTTGTTATGTGCTGATCAATCTGATCACCATTTGATAGTTGTGAGAAGGTTCCAAGATGAGGTGAGCTGATGATGCTGGCAGGCACGATCGTTACTTAGACCTCCTCATTGTAAGCGAGTTTTTCTGCATCAATGATTTTGATGCATCGAGGGAGTGTGCGTCTTGAAGGGGTAGGGATTCGTCTTTCTCAACTTCATTTTCGCTTACATCGTATGGATCATGTTTGCTTTCGAAAGTGTTTGCCTTGGTGATTCGCCAAAGTGATTTTGATAGGAAGCTGAAAAATGTCCTCGGCTTGAGAAGCCAAAATGACTTGCAATTTCTCCTACCTTATTTAGCTTAAGTTCCCTGCGTAACTCTTTGGATCTGAGGAAATGGTTCACTTCCTCGAGGCGGATTAAGCGAAGCAGCTCCATTGGTCCCATTTGGAAGTTTTCTTTGCAACCTTGTATGAGAGTGCGCCTTGAGCTAAAGAGAATGTTGCTGACATCATCAAGCTTGAGCGGGTTTGTGCTGTTATCGAATCCCCAACTGATCAATTTGCAAACCAGTTGTTGGCGTGGTGCTAGTTCGAATGCCTTGAAGGATTGATTGTTTCTGCTTGAAAGCGCTTCCAGCATCAGCGCGAAGATCTCTCCTGTATGCAGTGAACGCAATTCTGGGTTGTTAGATGGGTTGTTTAAATGCCAGCAAAGATTGTTTGCAATTGCAGAATAATGTGCTGGATTTAGCTGTAATGAATTGCTGGTATAGAGACTATCCCGTAATTCAAACGCTCCGCAGCATTCAAGAAATCTACAGAATTTTTTGGCTGAGGTGATGGCGATAACAGTTGTTGAGCTTGCTGTTAATTGGAAATGGCTTTCGTTGAGATCTAGTTTGAATCCATGCAGGGAATGGGATTCAATGGATTGGCAGTAAACTTTGTGATCAGAATGGTTTCCACTCGTTTCTAAACTAAACGTGATGCAATCTTGTCCGCGTTCGCCGTTGAGTAAGAGCAGCTGATTGGTTTGAATACTAAAAATGCTGAGATCATTGAGGTGAACAACAGCGAAGTGGCCTTGAAGTTGACCGGTAGACAGCTGTAAAACATCAAATCGTTTGCCAAGCCTTAAGAGCACAGCGGCTAATTCGCTGGCGGAGTTAAATTTGGTACTCCAGCTAATGCTTTGCGATGAGCCGGGAGGGACAGAATATTGGCTGGTTATTGCGCTTGGCGTCTGCAACATGCTTGGCTCCTCACGCAATGGTGTGCAAATTATGCATAGTTTTCGCTAAAAATGGCAATAAGACTCCCTAAGTACTTTGTTGGGGACCATTGCGGTTTCGAAATGAGCCTTCATTCTGTCCCTGCGGGCTGCGGGTTTCTAGGTTTGTGATGTCTGTGTCTCGCCTTTTCGATGTGCTGGTCGCTGGGGGATGCATTCGCCCCACCACGCTGCTTGCTGGGTTAAGGCATGGATCCGTGTCCCCAAGGCGTTTTCCCGTTGCGTTGTTGCTTACGGCCAGCGGCTTGGCGGTCGAGCCGTTTGCCTGGCTGCAAGCCCTGATCAATGGGCGCAGGATTCAGGCTTGCGCCTGCCCTGATAACCCAGTGGTGGTGATTGGTCACTGGCGCAGCGGCACCACCTATCTGCACCAGCTGTTGGCGGCTGATCCAGCTGCCGCCACCGCTCGCAACCACTTCACGATTGCGCCGCAGGCCGCCTTGGTGCTGAAACCGCTGCTCAAGCCCCTGTTGAAGTGGGGGATGACACAGCATCGCCCCATCGATGCTGTGCCCTGGGGAGCAGAGGATCCCCAGGAAGACGAGGTGGGGTTGGCCCGGCTCACCATGGACACCAACATGGCGGGCATTGCTTTTCCTCAGCACTACCCAACGCATTTCCGCCGCGCTGTGCTCAACAGCACGCCCGAGTTTGAGCAGACGTTGCTTCATTTCACTCGCCTTACCTGGTTGCATGAGGGAGCTGGTAAAAACCACCTGGTGATCAAAAATTCTGCGCACACCGCACGGGTTGCTTTGCTACTGCGTCTGTTTCCGCGGGCCCGGTTTGTCTATCTGTACCGGTGGCCGATCGATTCGATTCGTTCGCTTGCGCAGGTCAAGCAGCGGTTAGCTCAATTGGCAGGTCTGCAAGAGCCTCCATCCAGCCTGCGGCAAGTAGAGGAAACAGCGGCGGCCCATGACCAATTGCAAGAGGCCTTTGCTCGGTCGCGGCATTTGATCCCCAAGGGGCAGCTGGTGGAGATCGCTTACGACGACTTGGTGCAGTCACCGCTGAATACGCTGCAGCGGATTTACAGCGCTCTTAAAATTGGAGGTTGGGACTCTGCGCGCGAGGCGATTGCGGCTCGCATTGCCAAGGGCAGGGCGTATCAAGCGGAGCCTGTTGTCTTAGATCCGGAGGCTGAGCAACGCCTGCAGGAGTTGCTCAGCTGAGCCGGAGCTGTCTCTATGGCGGACCGGTTACTGACCGAAGGCCACCTGACAGGCTGCATTGAGCAATTGGGCCTCATTGGCATTGAGCGGTGCTCCGCCGTTGAGGGTGCCATCGCGGCAGTTGGCGTTGAAGCGCACGGTGTCATAGCCGTTGTCGGCTTCAAAACTCACCACATCCCCAGTGGCCGTCACGCTGGGGTAGTAGAGCGAGTAATCGGAGTTGGGGACTTCGATGTAGCTCACTTGACTGGTTTGAGCTGAATTCACCAGCCTGTTGATGGTGCCAAAGGTGGCCATGCCAGCAAGACCCCAGGCGGCTGCTTGGCCGGGATACCAACGCCAATTGTTGTAATAGGACCCGCCGTACCAGCCGTTGTTCCAGGGGCGATTGTTCGACCAGCTCGATCCGCTGTACCAACCGTTGCCGTAGCGATCCCAGTTGTTCACGGCATCGCGGCGGGTCTCGGAACGATTGTTCACCCGATCATTGCGGCCGCTCTGGCGTTGATCCGTGCGGCTGGTGCGTCCCTGCTGACGGGAATCAACGTTGCTGCTGCGCGAGTTTTGGCGCGTTCCCCGGTTGTCGGTGCGGCTCGTTTGACGCGTATCACGGGTGCCGCTGCGCGTGCTTTGCCGGTTGCTGCTCGTGCTGCTGCGCGTGGTTTGGCGGTTGCTGCGGGTGGACTGCCGGCTCCCTTGGCGGCTGCCGCTGTAGGAACTAAATCCGGTGCGGCCACTGCTGGAGCGGCTGCTGGAGCGTGATCCACTGCTGCGTGAACTGCTGCGAGAACTGCTGCGTGATCCCCCTCCCCTGGATCCCCCGCCGCCTCTCGAGCCGCCCCCGCCGCGTTGGCTGATCAGCAGCTCTTCTGTGGCAGACGTTGTTGTGGCAGAAGTTGTTGTGGCAGAAGTTGGTGTCGCCTCAAAGGCGGAGAGGGCTGCTGCTGGTTGCAGCATCAGCAAAACGCCGATCGCTCCTGCCAGGCCTGTCTTTTGGACTTTGTTTGTCATTTTTGAATGGCCTCCATGAGGCGATCGCAGCCGTTGTCAAAGCAAGACACATCCACACGGCCGTTGCCGGCAAAGGCCAAGCCGAGGCGGGTGCGGCCTTGAATGGCATCCCCGCCTTGGGTCAGCACATCGGCCAGAAAGGTGGGATTGTTCACGCAAAACGCCTTGCTGTTGAAGCAAAGCTCCTCTGTTTTGAAATTGATCGAGGCGTTTTTCACCGAGGTCCAAGGCGCGCTGTTGCTAGCCCGCCCTTCGATGCGGACGTAGGGATCTTCAATCACGCGGTAACTCACCGTGCGTGATCCAAAGCGATGGCGATATTCCGTGGTGTCATCCACATCAATGGCCTTCACTTGGCAAGAAAAGTTGGGGGAGGTTGGGGTGCTGCAGGTGGTGTCGAGCACGTAAAGCTCCTCGGCAAATACCGCTGGAGCACCAAGGCCGCTGCAGAGCGCCAGCAGAGCTGTCAGCACCTTGCTTCGTTTGGAAACAAGCATGAAAAGGGTGAATGCGCGGAGGCGTATGACCTCCATCCCTTCAAGATGGCCACAGCGAGAGCGGTGTGGTTAAAATGTGCACCAATGGGATCAAGGAGCGCCGGCAACGCCTCCACGACATCCTGTTGGCCCTCCTGGCCCAACAGGGTGATTTAGAGCTGATGGATGTGGATAATCCCTCCGGCTTGGTGAGTGGGGGCAGCCGCGATGCACCAGCCGATGCCGCCCGCTGGCTGGAGCGCAATCGCCGGGTGTTGCAGCGCTATCAAGCGTTGGTGCGTACAGCGGTCACGCTCGATGCCCTGCTTGATGCGGAAGACGGCATCGCTCAGGAACCTTCTTGATGGAGCAGTTGTTGCTCGCGGCCAATGATCAACA
>ERZ891134.537-NODE-537-length-31415-cov-8.035172_pt1 | contig 31415 bp, 27 predicted proteins | sample MGYA00520888_ERZ891134 | MGnify/ENA primary metagenome ERZ891134 (study PRJEB32303, sample SAMEA104408692) | aquatic metagenome | biome: Brackish water; feature: Coastal; material: water | place: Baltic Sea | collected 2014-10-23 | depth 10 m ... | reverse complement strand
CAAAAGGTGTGGACGCACTGATTTACGCGTTTCCCTATTATTTGAACACAGTGCTGCGCTACAAGTGGAGTCAGCCTGAAGCGCCAGAGGGTCAGCAAGTGCCGCTGGACGCGGTAAACAAGTTTTGGCATGCGACGTTTGTCGATCCTAAAAACTATCGCGACGGCGGCGCCCCGAATGCTGATACGCTCTACTCACCAGCCTGGGTATACGCCAAAGAACAACCGATCATTATTACAGTTCCGGAGATTCCGGGTCATCGATATTTTGCGATTGAACTAGCGGGTTTTGATTCAGACAACTTTGCTTATATCAGCAAGCGCCTCCACGGCAACGGTGGCGGAAACTACGCCATCGTGCCGCCAGATTGGGATGGAAACTTACCGGACGATGTGGAGTTCGTAGCCCATAATCCGACGCCATGGTTCTACGCCATGGCCAGAATTTATGCTGACTTCAATGACCCCAGTGATCAGGCAGAGGTAGCGGCAATCCAGTCAAAAATGCAAATTGTTGGTTTGAGTGACTGGGGTAAAGTCAATCCACCCAGGCCCGCGCACCCGCCTGTTCCCGATGTCGGGGATCTGAGTGAGGCACTACTTGAAACCGATGTGGTTAGTTACCTTAAGAAAATGGTGATATCTGACCCTATGTCTTTCTGGAATAACGTCAATCGCGCAATGACCGTCAACGGTGTGCCGGAGCGTGATCAGCGCTATTTGAAAGATTGGACCGGGTTACATATTGGGCCGAACCAGGATGTATCCGAGGCTGAGGAAAATGAGCAGGCAGGTCTGGCCGAGGCAGTGCTTGATGGCATCATGATTATGCGCGCCCATACCACCTCTGAAGAGAACAAGGTCAACGGTTGGGGTGTGCCACCAGTGGGCTTTGGCCGCTCCGGGTTTCATGGCAATTTTTATATCCGCGGGGCCATTCAGTCGATGCGGGGCATCGTGGCCAATGATGCAGAAGAAGCCATGTATATGGCCAGGGCTAAAGATCAGAACGGTGACAGCATTACCAGCGAGCACACTTACGAACTCCACTTTCCGTCGGGACAAGCTCCGCCAGCAAAATATTTCTGGTCACTCACGGTTTACGACCAGTACGCCAACCTGATGCTCAATGACTATGAGCGCTATGCCATCAGTGGTAACTCAGAGGACTTGATTTACGAAGATGATGGCAGCTTACGGATTCTGATCGGTGGAAAGCCTCCTGAGGGGATGGTTGGCAATTGGTTGCCGGCAGGTAAGTCTTTCACTCGAGTTACATTACGAGTCTATGGGCCCGAGAAGGCAATGGTTGAGCGAACCTGGAAACCGCCTCAGTTAAGGAGGCTTTAACGAAACCTTGCAAGATAAAGAGTCTCGAGGCTGACAATGAAAACACAGTTCACTGAAATCCTGCAGGGGTACGCCAGGTCTTTTACTATCTGGCACAAGCGTCACATCCTCTTTAAGTTTTGGAATTACAATGACTGAATTGAGGCTAGTAGGTAGCTCGGTTTCGCCCTATACCCGTAAAGTGCGCGCGCTTTTGCGGTATCGGCGTATTCCGTATCAATTCGTCAGGGCAGGGGGGCGGGAGTCTGAAGCACTTCCGCCTGCACCGCTGCCACTGATTCCCTATGTTGTATTGCCAGATCACAACGGCGAGCTGACAGAGGTGATGGCCGATACAACGCCTATTATCAATCGTCTCGAAGACGAATATTCGGCGCGTACTGTCCGGCCAATGGATCCGGCGTTGGCTGTGATCGATGCGTTGCTGGAAGAGTTTGGTGATGAATGGTTGTCTAAATGCATGTTTCATTTTCGTTGGTCACAAGTATTGGATACAGAAACCTCGTCTTCTTACCTGGCTTATGCCAGGGATATGACAGCCACGGCCGAGGAGGCAGAGGCATTTGCCAAGATGTTTGCCCAGCGGCAGATTTCCCGAATTGGTGTGGTGGGTTCAAATGAAACAACCGGGCCACTTATCGAGGAAAGCTGGGAGCGCTATCTGGATGTGTTTGATCGTCACCTGCAGAACCAGTCGTTTCTTTTGGGCAGTCGCCCCGGTGCCGGCGATTACGGCTGCTTTGGTCAGATGACTATGCTCGTATTGACCGACCCTACGCCACAATTGATTTCTCGTCGTATCTCACCTCGTGCTTTTGCCTGGACAGAAGCCATGGAAGACCATTCTGGATTGGAGGTCGATGATGCTGATTGGATTGATCTGGATGCGCCCCCCGAGACCCTCAAAGACTTGCTGTGTGAAGTGGGTCGACTGTTTGTGCCTTTCATGCTGGAAAATGCGAAGGCAGTGGCAAGCGGCAATAAAATGCTCGAATGTGAGCTGGACGGAAGACCCTGGGTGCAAGAAGCCTTCGTCTACCAGACCAAATGCCTAACATGGCTGAAAAAGCGCTACGATAATCTTGGTGAGATTGACAAGGCGCGTCTAGATAATCTCTTGTCTGGGACTGGTTGTGAGGCGCTGTTTGCAAAATAAGACGGGTCGTTGACGTGGTCGCGGACAAAGCAGATTGTCCGAAGAGGATATTTGGAAAAGCGGCACTCTGAATACACTGGGTAGCATAACGCTATCAATTGTGTATTGGAGAGTCTGCCGTGATCTATAAGAATAGCTGCAACCATTTAACCACCTCCCTCACAATGGCCGTCGCTACAGCGCTGCTTGGCAGTAGTGGGCTTGCCCTTGCTCAAGAGGTAGCGATGGAAGAGGTTTTTGTTACCGCCCAGAAACGTTCCGAGTCAATTCAGGATATCCCATCCACGGTCAACGCGATCGATGGCGATGCCCTCAAGAACTTCAACGTGTTCTCGTTTACCGACCTGGATGCATTGACTGCGGGCCTTAACATCAACAGTTTCAACGGGCGCAGCGGCCGGATTGACCTGCGCGGTATAGATTACAACCCTAACTCCGCGGCGGAAACTACAGTTACCACCTATTGGAACCAGGCGATCGTGGATTCCAACGCGGTGTTCCAGCAGATGTTCGATATTCAGCGTGTCGAGGTGCTGCGTGGTCCGCAGGGCAGCCTCGCTGGGCGTACCTCACCCGCTGGGGCCATAAACATTCACACGGCGCGGGCCAATCTGGACGAAATGGAAGGTGGAATCCGGACCACGGTCGCCGATAACGATCGCGTGAATACACAGGTGGCAGGTAGTTTTGTATTGATCCCTGGTGAATTGGCAGTGCGGATCGCCGGCGTGTACGACGAGAGTAACCTCGACGAGATCAAGAATGATGTGAACGGGAACATCACCCAGGACCAATCCAAGGCCAGCCGTGTCAGTCTTAGCTGGTTACCGACGGACAGCCTGAGCGTTGACTTGGCGGTCCAGTACCTGGAACGTGTTAACGACGATATTTTTGGCCTGGAGGGCGCCCCCACTGGGATCCCGGGGCTGCAGGATCCAAATGGAGTGCTGCGAGAATTAGGTGCGTTCGATCGACGCGGTGCGGTGTTTGGTCTGGAAAATGGCATGGAGGACAACACGACTGCTAAGTTCTGGAACTCTTCACTGGTGCTTGAGTGGGACCTGAATTCTCACACCATCACCTCGGTGACTGGCTATCACGATACCGAATCGACAAGGGGCTTTGATGATGCTCTTGGTAATGCCAACCCGGCAAACGTGGCGCGTCGTGTTGCGATTGACGACCGTACGGACTGGTCGCAAGAGTTACGCATTGCCAGTAATGAAGGCGATCTTTGGAATTACATGCTGGGAGCCTACTACGAAAACTCGGATGTCTATTTCAGCCAGGAGAACTTTCTAATCCCCGCAGCAGCTAACGCACCCCCGTTCGGCGCGAGCGGCAGCACCAAGTTGGTTTTCCCCGCAGATGTCCGGCGCTGGGGGCTTTTTACTCACAACCAGTTCTATCTCGCCGAAGCCTTGACTCTGCAGGTAGGCCTTCGCTACCAGGAGGTTGATCAGGATCGGGAGTTGTTTAGTGTTGCTGGCACAGAGGGCTACTCCCCTCGAACCATTCCCGCTACGTTGCCTGCGGATACTTTGCTTCAGCAAGTTTTGAGCGATGGCAAGAAAAATGAGAGTGATGACTCTGTCACGGGTCAGTTTGCCTTGCAGTATGCTCTAAGTGATGACTTGAACATGTATGCGGTGGTTGGAACTGGTTGGCGACCCGGCGGCTTGACAGTGACCGCGACGGTGATGCCCGAGGACCTCCTGATATTTGAGTCGGAAGACAGTACCTCCTACGAACTGGGCTTTAAGAGCACCTTGATGGAGGGAGCCTTGAGGCTGAACGGCTCACTCTACTATCAGGATTTTGATGCCTATATTTCCCGCCGCAACGCTCTGAGCGTTCGTGGTGCAACTGGCAATATCGACATCACTGGACTTACGGTGAACGGTGACGCTGAAGTATGGGGGGCGGAGATGGACCTAACCGCGCTTCTCAGCGAAAACTGGTACCTAGGAGGCTCCCTCAGTTATTCCGACGGCGAGTTCTCCGATGGCACCGAGCTTCCTTGTAGTGAGTTCGATGACAATGGCGCACCTGTGATTCCGACAGGGCAGCCCGTAGCACGGTGTGACGTTGGCGGCGATGCCATTGGTTCCTTCCCGGACTGGACGGTCAGTATCAATAGCGAATATAGCGTTCAATTCGACAGTTTTGAGGGTTATGGACGGGTTCTCTACACCTACACAGGCGTTCGCGACAGCCTGACGCTGGAAGAAGAACTTGACTCCTACTCTCTGGTGAGCCTGTACTTGGGAGTGCGCGCAGATCAGTGGAGCGTTGAGTTGTTCTCCACCAATGTGTTTGATGAGGAAGCGCTGCTTGGCGGCGGCGGCACTCAGGCCACAGCGCTGGTGCGCGGTAGGCCTACTGGCTACGGCCAGCGCTTCCCTGTTCCCGGTCGTAGGATTGGACTTACTGTAAGCTATAGCTGGTAGTCATTTAGGCTAAAAAGTGGACCTGCAAGGCGAATAAAATAGTAAAACTAGAGCTTCTTTTTAGAGGCTTTTTGGTTGTTTCGCACACAGGCAATAACCGCGCACGAGCTCGGCAAAGGTGAGGTTTGGATTAGGGGTGTAGCCGCCAACTTGGGCACTTGCCACAGAGTTCACGTCAATTTTTGATGCAAAAGATCGCATGCTCAGTCTCCTATTCTCTATCCTGCAGTCGCAGGTGAAAAAGTTTCTGAGCTGTGTAAGTCCTTGTGCCGCAAAGACTTTATCGATGTTTGGTAGGACCAGGCGGATTCGAACCGCCGACCTCTACCATGTCAAGGTTCACAGAACTCGCTACAACACGTCAGGACACCTCAAAGATTACTACAGAAGTGACGTGATTCCTTGCTATGGTGTCTGAGAAAACTCAGCTATTTCTAGGGGCTACTTGTGTCCAGGGTGGCGGTGTCTCGTCGAGAGAAATTAAGGTACTAGCTTGGCGGAAAGAGCGTGACAGACGAGTCGAGGAGTATTTGACATATCAGGTCATCTAGCAGCATACGTCCTCGGTAAGGCAATGTCGCTTTTTGAGCGCTACCTTTTCGAGGCAGCAGTAACGCGCTTTTAAACGCCATTAATCAGCCAGCTTGGAAATAAAAGTATGGCAACTGACAATGGGCTGAGCGACTCTAAAGACATAAAGCATTTTGGGTAAACCCTATGGCAGCCGATAAAAAGATCGAGATCTTGCGACACGCAATAGAGCTGATTGCCGACGAGGGTTACGGCAGTTTAAGCATGCGAGCCTTGGCAAGAGCGAGTGGAATGAAACTAGGTGCGCTGCAATACCACTTTCGAACCTGGGACATATTACTGACAGAGCTGGTGCATTACATTGAGTCTGAAATTACCTCGGCGTTTGAGTCAGGTGGCTGGTCCGGTGATGATGCCTCCATTCGAGATTTGGTTGAATTTATGCTGGATGAGCATGTGGGCACGTTAGATGGGTTGTTTAGCGATCGTCTCTGGGCTCAATTGTGGGCGATGGAGCAGGTAGAGCCCCTCGTTTCCGACTTACTCGAGGATGTTTACGCCAAGTTCTTATTGATCTTGGAGACGAAAATCGCGACCTACGGTGTCAAGCAGCCACGATCAGAGGCATTGGCCATTATGAGTATGATCGAGGGCGAATCATTATTCATGGGGGCAGGTCGCCGCTGGATGACGGACCGATCATCGGTTCGCGAGGTGATTCTAAGTTTTGTCGCCCAGCGCTACTCACGCGCGTGACAGACACAACCGACCGTAGCAGACCGGATTAGGTCATTTTTAGACCGTCTGCTCTTCGACAGCGCGATAGGCGGCGTCGAAGGCCGCATCCATCAGCGGCATTGCTTCCGAGTCTGTGTTGGCCACAGAGATACGACCAAATTGTGCTCGACCAATTTCATGAGGCGCCTGTCCAGGCTCCCAGTCGGGGTCATCTAGCTTTACGTAGGGGTAAGCGTATCCGTGGGGTATTCGGTTGACCGTAATTGCCTGAATATCCGATGCATGATTAAAGCCATATTGCCCGAGCATCGATTGGAGTTGAGCCCGGATCTTTTGTTCGTAGTCCTCGAAACGTGTGCTGTATATCTGCGTGCGAGCCAACCGAAGTTGATCTCGTACTGATACGCCCGCGTCGGGTGCGTCCTGTGACATTGGGGAATGCATCATAAACATGACCATAGGGTCACTGGGACTCCGTGGAGGTTCATAGCCACCTACGCTCACCGTGGGCGCGCAGCTTACCCACTGAAAGGGGTCATACGGACATTGAAAAAGCGTGGCGCCCGCCTGTGAAAAAGCCTCTCCATCACGAAGTTGCACGTTGGCGTAGACAAATGGGGTTTTGACGCCATACCGCAGACCCTCTTTTTGTGTCTCCGACATTTCAGGGCAGATATCAGGGATGAGACCGTTATAACAGGCCATGATGCAATGCGATGCGGTGACACGTTTGGCCTCTCCTCGCTCAACATAGTCCACTTCCACTCTCGACGAAGGTAATTCTCTGACCCCAACCACCGTACTGTTAAGACGCAGCCGCACCCGATGATTCTCCCGGTCCAGCGCGTCGTAGTTGAATCGCGCTGCGACGATATTTTCCGGGCCCGTGGCCTCGGGTGCCGCCTCGGGAATCAAGTGTCGGACTAGTAAGCGGGCTACCGACGCATTTCCGTCAGGGAACATTCGTGTATACAGAAGACTGTCGAGAAAGGCGCCGCCCAGTTTGGCAGCAGTTTTGCCAAACCACCCCATCGACTTGATACCGCTCCCGCCGCCTAAGATGGCTTCGCCAACTGTTAAGTTCCAACCGGTCATACCACTGAGGTGGAGGATGATTGCATTGAGTATGGGTAGGGTAGAGGGTAATAAACCCACTCTATCGATTAGGTATTGGTTGTAGCTTACCGAGTTGATGTAGTCCCACTTCTCGCTCATGGATAGCTCATCTAGGAAATCTTGCTTGCCTCCCCAGAACGCGGTGAGTTTCCTCTTCTCGTCTTCTGGTAGGGGAAGGGATGCAATGACGTCGTCGTAACCGTCCGCGCCAAACATCACGTTATTCCAATTTCCACTCACCATGGTATGACCGGCCTCCCCAGGAAGTGCCACACCGTTGTTGGCATCCAGATTCCCCACCAGAGCCAAGTCAGCGGCGGTGCGCTCGGCCATTAGGTCAAGGAAATCCTCATTGAGACCAATATCGCTCATTAGTTGAGTTGCTTCATCGCCATAAGATAGCCACTCAATGTTCTGAGCACCGCCAAGACTGACCATCATTCGGCCGTCTTGATGAAACTCATTACGTTTTGCATGCCCGCCAAAATCGTCGTGGTTGTCCAAAATAAGAATCCGCGCATCCGGCCCCATCTTTTTCTGAAAGAAGTGCGCAGCGGCTAAGCCGCTCATGCCTGCACCCACAACGGCAAGGTCGTAGTGTTCGTCCAGTGCCCGATACGCACTTGGTTTCTGTCCACGCCAACTCAGGGCATGTGCGACCTCGTAGGAGCCCTCATGGCTGCCACGCATACCGGTCTCTGTGGGTGGGTAGTAGCCAGAGAAGTTTCTCGATTGAGGGCCCGGAAGTGCCGCTGTTTCCACCGGCGAAGTCGACTTTTTGTCGCATCCTCCGAGAAGCATTCCTCCAGCTCCTATAGCGATGCTCCCGACTAAATCCCTGCGCGTAATTTTGTAGCTCATTGGTCAACCTTGCCAGCATGTCAAATGACATGTTATAACCTGTCACTTGACATGTAAAAGCCTTTGTCCGGGTTCAGAAAAGATTTAATAGGATACGGAGAATAAGAATAAATGCAGAGCAACAGGTCGAACACTATGGTTGATGCATCATTTGATCGCAGTCTTAATCAATTCGGATTTTTCACGGTTATTCTGTGCATCCTTACAGGTTTTGCGGCGGCGCTACTTCCTTTGGATGCGCCCGCTGGAGCCAACGCGACAGACGCCGAGCGGCTGGCTTGGCTCACGGGAAATATGGGGTCGTTTGTCGCGGGCTGGGTGAATCAGATCATCGCAATGCTAAGCCTATCAGGCTTCTTTCTCGCTATTGCGTTGCGCGCCCGTCACGTTGCACCGCTAAGGGTGATCCTCGCTGTCGGCGCAGTGGCTATGGCCACTATGGCATTTGCAATTCCCAAGTTCATGGCAATTTGGACAATTCCCATGTTGGCTGAGGCATCAGTCACCGGGGGCTCGGGTTCCAAAATGGCTGAAACACTACTCCCGCTGCTAAACGTGTCCATACCCTTTTCTCTGTATACCTCTTTCGATTACCTCGGATTTTGGCTTTACGCACTTTTTGCTGTCCTGATGATGGGCGCGGTAGACCGTGTGGACAGACTTTCAACCATTGCAGCTGCGTCGCTGGGCCTGTTTGGCCTGGGCTTTCACGTCGCTCTGATTTTGTTGCTCACCGGCGTGATTGGCGCTGCCGATATTGAGATCGTGTTTGGACTCACATTCATACCCCTCCTCTTTTTACTGCTCGTCATGCTCGCCATTTTCAGGCGTGACCGAACACCTTTGGGAGGGTGACTCCCCTAACTCGAGAGCGTCTACAGACGTCTACATGGGGATGTGTTTACCCCAGCATATTTTTCCCTTGCAAGGAGATAAGACTATGAAAAATATTAATAAAAAACAGATTTCTATTGTTATCGCGGTGTTATTCACAGCGAATTCCGCCTTCGCACAACTCGAGGAAGTGTTGGTTACGGCTCAGAAACGTGAGCAAAGCCTTCAGGAGGTGCCGATCTCGATCAGTGCTGTGAATGAGGAGCTGCTTGAGCAAACAGGCGTCAATACGATTACCGAAGTCATTCCGATGGTCGCTGGCTTAAGCGGTGCTGACTATGGTTTAGCGACCAACACCTGGGCCATTCGCGGTATTGGTAGTAACGACTGGACCATTGGTTCGGAACCCTCAGTCGGGGTGTTTATTGATGACGCTTACGTGGGCCGTAATATCTTTGCGACCAGTAACTTTTTTGATATCAATCGCATCGAGGTGGTGAAGGGTCCTCAAGGCACGCTTTTTGGAAGAAATGCGGCCGCAGGTGCGATCAGTTTGGTGACAAATAAGCCGGGTGATGAAGATGAGCTCCACCTCGGCTTGTCGATGGGTGACGAAGGTCAGCGGCGTTATGAGCTAGTGGGAAACTGGGCGCTCAGTGACTCGTTTGCATTGCGTCTCGCCTATCAAAACCAAAAGTGGGAGGGAATGTGGACCGAGGTAAACAGCGGTCAAGAAATGTATACCGAGAGTGACGTACTGCGCTTATCGGCTCGGTGGGATATTTCTGACAGCCTCGAAGCGCTTTTTAAATACAACAAGGGCGATGCCGAAACAAACTACACCAGCGCTGTGAGCATCCTTACCAACCCGGCTCAACCGGGTGTTGAGTACCCGGATCGTTTTGCCATTAACCAGCCCAACTTTGAGCAAAATAAAGACGACGGCTTTGGCTTGCGCTTGACCTGGTCGTTGAGCGAGTCACTGACCTTGGTATCGATAACAGACTCGCGAAGCGGTGAAAATGATTACTTTGAGGACGTTGATGGAACAGCCGACGATCTTACCATCGACGAGGCTGTCTTTGGCGTTCCTGGCGGGGCGGTGGGCGGTCTCGATATACCCGTGGGTCTCGGAGGTGATGCCGACTCGTTTTATCAAGAATTTCGGTTGAGTGGAGGTTCCGAGGCCATCGACTGGTTCGCAGGCGCGAGTTACTACAGTGAAGATTTAGACAATTCCCGATGGGAAGTTGACTACGTAGCCACCGCGCTCGGTTTTCCGGTCGGAAGCCAACGCATCTCCAGCAAAGCAGAAAATGAATCAATGGGGATTTACGGCGACATCACCTGGCAAGCATCTGATCAACTAGCACTGACCGCGGGCGCTCGATGGAGCTCCGATGATAAGGACTGGTGTACAAACACCTTACAGGATGATTTTGGTGAGGCTGGCGGACCGACGCCTGGCGAGCTGTGTGAGACAAAAGAATGGGATGAGCTTACCTCGCGCTTCATCGCTCAATACAACGTTAGTGACGCCACAATGCTGTTCGCGAGCGTTTCGCAGGGCTACAAGGGTGGTGGTTTTAATACCTCAGTCGCTGACTTAGATGGTGATTTTATTGCCGAGACCATCATCGATTTCGATCCTGAGACCAGTACTGCCTACGAGCTAGGCTTCAAGTCGACGATGATGGAGGGGCGGATGCAGTTAAATGGCTCGTTCTACGTTATCGACTATGAGGCGCTGCAATTCGCGACTTTGACACTTGAGACGGGGCTACAAATCGCTAACGCGGGAGACGTCGACTCGCGAGGCTTTGAGGTTGAACTCAATTACGCGCCCAATGACAGCGTCCTACTCATGGCGAACTATGCGAACTCCGAAGCGGAGGTCGGTTCTGGAGTGCTCGATGGTCAGACCTTGGCGTACGCACCCCAATCGACCTATTCGCTAGGCGCTATGATTGACCAACCCTTTGCCAGCGGCACTCTCAATTGGTTCGCCATGTACAACTACACAGGCGACTATTTCCATGACATGGATAACTTCTTGGAAGAGGATGGTTATGGGGTCATGAACGCCAAGGTTACCTACGTGCCCAGCAGTGAAGCCTGGGACTTCGCAATCGCAGTCGATAACCTGACTGATAAAGATTACGCGACGCTACGGGGGGACTTTGGCTGGGGGCCTATGCTGCATTGGGGTTACAAGCGCATGATTAGAGCTGAATTGAACATGCGTTTTTGATCGGCTTTGTGTCTGCTTACATAGGAGTATTCAATGACTAAACGACTGACGTTCATCCTTGTATTGGCGGTTACTTTAATGACTCCACTCTCACAAGCTGACTCCTCCATATTGCCACTTAGGACAGAGTCCTTAATGACGGAGCCACTGCAAGCATTGCCACCCTGGCCAGAAAGCATGCTGATATCCGGTGAAAGTGCTCATGGGCAAAAAGTGCTTCATGAGGGCGAGTTTGTTGTCGTCATTTACGAGTCAGTGCCTGCTGTTATCGGCATTAATGAGCCTTATCCGTACGATGAGTTCGTGCGGGTGCTCGAGGGGACAGTCGTCCTGACTTCCGTCGCAGGCGATCGTCAGGTCTATGGACCGAATGATCATTTCCTGGTGCCCAAGGGGTGGATGGGCACCTGGGACATGCCTACACCTTTTCGAGAGTTGGTTATTGTAGAGACTGCGGCGTGGAATCAAAGCGAGAGCACTATTGCTTCCACGTTTGGCTCCAAACGCCCCACAGGTGAGGCTGACCCTGAGGTACTGCCCTTGCGGGTGGATGCACTGCTAGAAGATACCTTGGAAGCATTGCCACCGTGGCCAGAGGGTGTTGTTGTCGCTGGCATGAACGAGCATGCGCAGAAGGTGTTGCATGAGGGGGAAGTGGTCGCCGCACTTTACGGTGCTGACGCGGCTCGTCTAACGGTGGCCGCACCGTTCCCCTACGATGAGTATGTCCTTGTTCTGCAAGGTCAGGTAGTTCTTACCTCCGAGGATGGCAGCAGTCAGACCTTTGGTGTCGGTGACGGCTTTCTGGTGCCAAAAGGGTGGACAGGCACCTGGGATATGCCTGAACAATACCTTGAAAAAATTATTGTGGAGACTGCTGCTTGGAACGAGGCAGAGGGTTAAGCCATTAGGGTGATAGCTGTATGAAAAAAGGCGTTAAACGAGAGATATCGCGTCGAGATTTCCTCGATGGTGTGGTTCTGGTGGCTGGTGGTCTGGCGCTCTCTCCCTTAAGCAGTTTGGCCGGCTCTGGTCAGACTTTTTCGCATGTGGGATATCCACCCTCGCTGACTGGGATGCGGGGTAATCATCCAGGCTCTTATGAAGTGGCACACGCCTTGGCCCGATACGGGCAACGCCCAACCGACTTCGCCCCCGTTGATACCGTCTACGACTTGGTGGTCGTAGGTGGGGGTATCAGCGGGCTCACTGCAGCCTACCTGTTTAAAAAACGCGCCGGGCCAGATGCGAAAATCCTCATACTCGACAACCATGACGACTTTGGTGGTCACGCCAAGCGCAATGAGTTCTCCGCGGACGGCAGGACCCTGCTGGGTGTGGGCGGAAGCCTTAACTTGGAGCAGGGCGCGATGAGCGATGCGGCTCTGGCGTTGCTGGAGGAGATCGGCGTTGACTTTACTGGCCTCAGGCAGGCGATTGACCCTGGATACATGATCAGCGACCCCTTGTCCGAGCACGGTTTGTATCTCAATGCCAATGACTTCGGGACTGATAGGTCTATCAATGGTCCCTGGAATCTCACGTGGGCGGGTTTTGGCGATTTTTCGGCGGCAATTCGATCGCTCGAGTTGGCAGAGGCGGATGAGGCCGGGCTGATAGCCCTCATTGGTGCACAGACGGATCTTTTGAAGGGCATCCCTAGTGAGGAGCGAGAACAGTTCCTGCATGAGACCGTCTATGCCACGTTCTTGTCGGAGCGAGTCGGCATGTCCGAAAGCGGAATTAAAATTACAGAGCCTTGGATTAAGGCCCTGTTTGGCGTCAGTGCAAAAAGTGTTTCGATTTACGAAGCACTGAAAGCAGGTGCCCCGGGCGCAACCAGTGTCACGCCGCCTGCACCTGATAGCGCCGAGGCTGAGGAGGTTGATCCTGACCTCTATCGCTACCCGATATTTCCCGACGGGAACGCCTCTGTCGCCAGATTATTAGTTAGTCATCTTGTTCCAAGCGCGGTGTCGGGCGATGCCGCCGAGAGTATTGTGACCAGAGTCGTTGATTACGGTCGTCTCGATCGCGAGGGGGCTAGCGTCCGATTGCGCCTGAATTCCACTGCTGTGAACGTCACAAATCGAGACGATGGATTGGTTGATGTAGCTTACGTAGTTGACGGCAAGAACAGGGTGGTTCGGTGTCGTTCCAGCATTCTTGCCGGGTACGCCGGTATGGTGCCAAGTCTGTGCCTAGAAGTTCCGGTCGAGCAGCGGCAAAACTTAGCCTATGGCGTAAAAGTCCCGTTTATTTGCACCAATGTTCTTTTGCGTTCTGGGGCTGCGGTGCGAAAACAAGCCGTATCGGGTTATCAGTGCCCGGGATCGTTCTACAGCCTCGTGGCCTCGGCGCCACCGGTGAGTCTCGGGGGTTATGAAGCTCCGACCGGGGATGATGACCCGCTGGTTGTGTGGATGATCAGTGCACCTGCACCCGAGGCTACCGGCGGAGAATCAGCCCGTGATCTATGTCGGCAGGGGCGGCACCGTTTGCTCTCCATGTCGTTCGATGAGATTGAGGCCGCTACCCTAAGCCAGCTAACCGGTATGTTTGGATCTTCGGGCTTCGATGCTAAGACGGATGTCGAGGCGATCACCGTCAATCGCTGGGCGCATGGGTACGCCTACGAGTACATGGATTTACACGATCCAAAGTGGCCAGCAGGGGAGGCCCCTCATGAATTGGCAAGGGCGCCTATTGGCCGAATCAGCATCGCCAACTCCGATACGGAGGCACACGCGTACGTGCAGTCCGCGATCGACGCGGCGATCAGAGCTGTGAACGAGATCTTGTGACGAAGTCGACGTGTTTACTCCGTAGGTGACACATTACAGCAAACATTTTTGGTGACTTGAAAACGCCAAAAACCGAACACAGAGCGAGGTGAGATAATGGCGCCATCGATTGGTCATATCCCTGCTGAAGCAGCGGCGCAATTTGGCAATAAAACAGCGCTGATCTGTCCTGATAAAACGCTGACATTTAACGAACTGAATCGGCTATCTAATTGCTTTGCTAACGCGCTTGCTTCTCTTGGAGTCACGCCAGGTGATCGCGTCACTCTCTATTCAGGTAACTGCTGGGAATGGGTGGTTAGCTATTATGGCGCGCTGAAAACAGGAGCGGTGATCAACCCTATCAATGTCATGCTCACTCCGTCAGAAGTGGAGTTCGTGGCGAATGACTGCGGTGCAGCTATTGTCATAGCGTCCCATGAAAAAGCCCTATCGATCGCGGGCGTCCAAGCCAAGTCTGGTGTCAAACAGGTGATTGCATTTGGTGACAGTGCATTACCCGATGACGCGCTCTCATTCAACGATTTACTCGCGTCCGCAAGCGACGAGTTCACTATTGGTGAGATCAACCCAGATAGTTTATCCACCATCGGTTACACCTCTGGTACGACTGGCCATCCGAAAGGCGCCTGCCTTTCGCACAGAAGTATCGTTCTAAACGTGGCGATGACGGCGCTGATGCACCAGCGCTCTGACCGAGACACTGTAGTCACGGCACTTCCTTGCCCTCACGTATATGGCAATGTGGTGATGAGTGGTGCAGTTCAGTCGGGTATGACCTTGGTGTTACACCCCGTATTTGATGAACAGGCCGTGTTAGAAAGTATTCAGACACACAGAGCAACGATGTTTGAGGGTGTGCCAACGATGTTCATGTTCCTGCTGAACCATCCGGACTTAGATCGGTATGACCTGTCATCGCTTCGTTGTTGTACCGTGGGTGGGCAGACCATGCCCAAGCCGAAAATGGAGGAGGTTGAAGCGCGCTTTGGCTGCCCTCTTATCGAGCTGTGGGGAATGACAGAGTTGGGTGGACTCGGCACCACGTTTGCGTCAAATGGCTTGGTAAAGCACGGATCAATCGGCGTCGCACTCCCTTATACAGAGGCTCGGATTGCCGATGCTGAGGATGCGAAAAAAAGCCTACCGGCAGGTGAAGTGGGTGAGTTGATGATTAGGGGCGGTATTGTGATGCAGGGTTATTACGGCAATGAAAAAGCGACACAGGAAACGATCGAACCCGATGGCTGGCTCCACACGGGGGATCTCGCCTCTATGGATGAAGACGGTTGTGTGTTCATTGTCGATCGAAAGAAAGACATGATTCTCACTGCAGGCTACAACGTCTATCCGGCAGAAATCGAGCGAGTGGTTGCAGGCCACCCGCACGTCGCATTGGTCGCTGTGGGTAGCATTCCTGACGCGGAAAAAGGTGAGCTGGCCAAGGCGTACATTGTGCCTAAGGTTGGTGTAACACCCTCCGCACAGGCGATTATCGACTATTGCCGCGAGCACTTGGCGGCTTATAAAGTCCCTCGGGCCGTTCAGTTCGTTGAAGATCTGCCGAAAACCAGTACCGGGAAGGTCATGCGCCGTGAGCTGCGAACACTAGATGAACATTGAGAGTCGGGTCTTGTGCATTTTTAAGGTCGGACATTAACTGAATCAGGGCAGTACCCTTTGGTATTTACGGTCGTTGACGAGATCACGAGATGAGCGAAAAGAAGTCTAAGAGCCCTGATTCAGCGTTACCTATTCTTATCCCGCAGCATTTTCTCGACGGCGAGGGGCTGGTTATAGGTGACCCGGCGGAGTTCGACGATGAAGGTATAGCTGGTGAGGGCGAACCCTTAGGTTTCAGAACGCACAATTTCCATACAGGCAATATCATAGTGTCAGTGTATGAGTCGAAGCCGGGCAAGGTCAGAATTGAGGGCGCTGTCTATGATGAGTTCATAACGGTTCTAGAAGGTACTTTGATTTTAAGGCCCGACAGTGGAGGCGAGTACACGTACAAAGCTGGTCAGTCGCTGATAGTGCCGAAGGGCTACACAGGCGGATGGGAAATGCCTGAGTGCTATCGAGAGTTAATTGTGGTGGATACCCAATTCATGGAAGAGCAGGATTGAGCCCATGATGTATTCATCTGTGCGGCGCTGGACAATCGGCCCCAAAAAAATAGGAGGTAGGACCAGCCAGATTGAACCCTGCGTGCGCCTTCGCGTTGCTCTGGCGGACTAAACGCTCCTAAGGTCGCAAGTAATGGCTTTCTAAGCCTCTGAGGTATCGATTTTGCGACTTGTCTTTTATCAACCACCACCCTAGCTAGGTAGTGATCAATGTTTGGCTACCAGTTCTATAACTTGGGGAGTAAAGTTCGCGTCTTCGATATTCGGGTGTACGCATGGGCGGCCATAGGCTCTGTCTAACAGTGCGTTAGCAGCACTTACTCGAGCAGCATCAGTTTTACCTCGCGTAGCCACCTCCACTAGTACTTGTAATGCAAGTTCACAGTGAGTTTTTGCTAACTCAGTGATTCGTTCATTCTGAAGTGGTGTGGACCTATTTTTTGACCCAGCGGGTCTACCGGCACCTTCACGTTTACCACCATGCATAACTAATGACCTCTTGAATTAATCTGGATTAATTTTTCAAGTGTAAGGAGATGATCTTTGGTGAATGTTTGAGAGATTTCCCTCTCGGAGTTTTGATTGGACACACTTAGCCTTTTCAGGCCAAGTGATCGTTCTGATCTTCGGAGCCATGCCATCGATCAATCCCTCTCGGTATAGCGTCACCTAATAGGTTGGGGGCGGTTGAGCGGTCTCCCCATCACGCGCTGCCTCTTAACGCAGAACCACTGGCTTGCCATACCGACGACCGCCAGTTGTCCGCAGGTTACCGTGAGGTAGAGCCTGCTCGTGAGAAATTAAAGGGTTCTTCTCTTACCCAGCTGAGGTCACTGCCAGACTCCGTAAGTAACACTTTGTGTCTCACTTCCTGACTACCTATCACAGCCATTTGTAGGTTTGAGGGAGTCCGGTGTTGCTTCTGGATTAAATAACAAACCATAAACAACGCGACCGAATTCGGAAGTCACTAACGTGCACCGGTTCCCTCGGCTCGGGATAAGAACTTGAGAGTCGATAAGCGTCGTCCGATATTGCCGAACAAACCATTGGAGCGAAGCGAAGGTTGGAAAGATCTTCCCTCCGTTCTCTTGATGAAATTGAAACCACTTATGAAGGGGCCTCAATTGTGTTAAACGCTTATCTGCTTCCCGCATATCATCCTCGAAGAACACACCGCCACGGTGTTCTCGGAGCATGAGGGGCAGAAACGCACGCCCGTTATTTGGGCGTGCGCTTTTTTTTAAGAGAATTTGACGTTGGTGACGTGGGCGAAGGTTTTCGCATCGCAAATAACAGGGTTGGCTTTGAATTCAGTCAAGCGCGTTCGTATGCGCGATTGAGTTAACGCTGCTAGCTCATCTCTTGGCGCGCCGTTGAGAGTCATCAGAGACTTGACCCGCCGCACTAATCGCCGTTCGCCTACTATCGGGTGTTCCTCCTGGAGGTCGAGGTAGGCGATATAGAGAAGCACGTCAGTCTTGTCTCGGAGTTGTATTCCCCGCTCTTTGTTGCTGCGGGTAAGCTCTCTGCTTTGTTTCTCTCTATTCGAGATCACATGGGTCAATTGGCTATCAATTTTCTGTTGAACAGTTGTCGAATCGTCTGACTCATCTAGAACGCCCAGGATGAGCGAGGCTTTACGGTTCGCTTTGTTGGAGTCGAGGGTCAAATGAAGGAGCTTCTTTTCGCGGGCCGATAGGCCATTGGTGATATCCGAAACGGTCTTCACGGGCTTTAACGACAAGCTGCAGCGAATTTCGTTGGCATCTTTAAGGAGTTGTTCACTCGAGCTAATAGCTAGATTTAGCTCCTTAAGACGTTTAACCCTACTCATTGAAAAACCCTCTCAACGACTGACTTTCGATCCTCGACATTACTATGCATGTATCGGGCGGATGCGGTAAGAGTTCGGTGTGCCATAACCTGCATGATTTGCGCCTGTGATACTCCCGCGGACGCCAGTGCTGAACCGCAGCCATGTCGAAGCCAATGGAATGTTCTACCCTCAAAGCCCGCCTCTGAGCACGCTTTATTGAGGAGATAGCGGTGATTGAAGGGCTTTTCCGTTAGATAACTCTTAAATATCAAGGCTGACGGATCGGCCTTAGGGAGCCTCTGTAATTCTTCTATACAACTGTCTGTGAGAGGGGCAGTATGAGGTCGACCATTTTTAGTAATAGCAATAGAGGCTGTCTTCGCCTCGAAATCAATGTCTTCCCATCTTAAGTCTTTGAGATTCCCGATTCGTACGCCCGTGTGGAACCCCAAAACAATCAAGCAAGCCAGTTTCTTCCAGCGAGTATCGACGACCCGCGCAATAGCTAAAAGGCGTTCGACCTCCTCGGGTCTGAAGTATTTATCGGGATCAACAGGCTCTGGGGCCTTCTCAAACCCACGAGTCGGTGGCACGTGTGAGCGTGGAAGCACACGAAGTCGTCGCGCATATTTGAAGAGGCCAGCAAGGGTCGATACGAATCGATTGATTGTGGAGCCAGAGAGTGGTTGCCCCGTAGGTTGGCCCCGATCCTTGCCGGTACCACCTTTCAGCTTTCCCCTGGCTACTAAGCGATTAATTGCTTGGTCAACTTGGTCTTCGCTAATTTGATCGACTTGAAGTGGGCCTAATTCATCAACCCAAAAACGAATGCGGCCTAGAGAGCCGCTACAGTGCTCACGCGAGGCAATCCATGCCTCAGCAAGTTCTTTGAAAGTAGTCATGTTCATTTCCTTCTATCGCAAATGGTCACTACCCTAAAAAGGGCGATTTGTGTCCACCGTGGCGGTGCGATTTCCAGATAAATCAATGACTTATCATATTTTTGGTAGGACCAGGCGGATTCGAACCGCCGACCTCTACCATGTCAAGGTAGCGCTCTAACCAACTGAGCTATGGTCCTAGTGGGGCGGCAGAGTATAAGGGGTGTCTAGGTGTACCTCAAGCACCCCGTGCTCCTGAGTTGGTTTAAGTCTTCAGCGCTTTTTGCAGTGCCTCTAAGTCACCTGTACCACCCATGGTGGAAAGCTCCTGACGCAAGCCTAGCGCATATTGCGGTGGGACCACCTCGGGTGCCTCGCCAGGACCGCCTGGTGGCGTGTAGTAACCCAGTGCGTACTGCCCCATGGCATACCCGGCAAGTTCTTGAAGTGCGGGGCTTAAGTCCTTGGCAAGTTCTGGCGGGCAGCTTAAGTACTGATTTTCCTCTTGGCGCAGCCAACCGAGCGCGTAGGTAATGTTGAGTCCGACTCGGTCTTGATCGCTATTGTTTGTGCCGCCGCCGTGAAAGACGGACCCCGAGTAGACGAGCACAGAGCCTGCCTTCATTTCGGCTTGAGTGATTTGTTCGAGCTTTATTTTCTGATCGTCCGGCCACTTTGTGCTACCGGGTACCACCTGTGTCGCACCATTTTTAGTGGTGAAGTCGGTGAGCGCCCAGATCGTATTGAACTGAGGCTCAAGGTGAGACAGGTGTTTACCCCATGCCCACCGGTCTCGGTGAATGGCCTGTGCCGTTTCTCCGGGTCGAATACGAATAATCTGCGTGAGATGCAGCTGCACCCGCTCGCAGAAGGGAGCAAGAAACTCACGACACGGCTCGAGTATTGTTGAATGCTCAATAAGCTCTCGGCACTTTTCTGAGCGTATTAAAAGACCCCCCGTACGTGTCGTATTAAAACCAGCAAACGGATCCTCCCCGTTACTGGTGTGGTTCATGTAAGGGTCGGTCTCTGAGCGCAGCTCGGCAATAAAGTCGCTGCTCACAACGTTGTCGATAATGAGCGCTCCGTCCTCACTGAGCACCTCCGCAATCGTTTGAGCGTCTGTCTTTGACGAAAAATGTTTAATCTCAGTCATGGCTATGCACCGTCCCTTAATCGTCTTTCATCGCAACACATTTGATTTCAATCTTCATTGACGGATCAACCAGTGCCACCACCTGAACTAATGTCTGAGCAACTTCTGGCGGCTTGCCGTACAGGGCCTGCCGCGCGCTAAAGAGCTCTGTGACTTGTGACATACACTCATGCATATCGGTGACAAACCACGTTTCCTCGACAATGTTATCCATGGTGCAGCCAAACGCTTGAAGTACAGACTCAATGTGCTGATACGCAAGCTTCATTTGTTCAACTAAACTTTCAGGTGCCTGACCCGTGGCGTCTGTCCCCACTTGGCCCGCCATGTGTAGGGTGTTTCCCACTTGAACACCTTGACTGAAAAAGTCGGCGTAAGGTCCGTTTCTAAGAAGTTTTTTGTCCAGTGCCATGTGTCCCTCCGCTGGCGCTCTTTTCGTTATTAAGTGCTTGCTTGGCGCCTTGTCTTCAACATTGACTCAATCTAATACCAATGCTTGGCTGTGAAAAGCGCATTTATTCATCGTTGGATAAATCCAAAAATCGCTGATCAAAAAGTGGCGGTTTTCGTATCATGGCCGACCTGTGAATTCTCACGGCCTGCTGTAAGTCTGCGACAATTTCAGGGTGCTTGACTGCAATGTTCTCCCGCTCAGCCACGTCCCGCTTTAGGTTGTAGAGTTGGGGCGTCTCGAGGGGGCTTCCCCCTTGGGCACGATCAAACAGGTGAAGTTTGAAGTCGCCTTTACGGTAAGCACGCAGCTCGCCCTTGCGATACAACGCCACCTCGTTCCGCGGGCTAGCCCCGCCGGTGAATAGCGAGTCAGTCAAGTCAAAGCCGTCGTCGGCCGTTGATGCATCAATACCCGTAATCGTGGCAATGGTCGGGTAGAGGTCCAGCACACTGCCCAGCTCTGAGGTTATTTTTGGAGTTACTTTTCCCGGCCACCAGAATACGGTCGGTACCCTGACGCCGCCTTCGTAGACTTCTTGTTTGGAACCTTTGAAAGGACCGGCGCTACCGGAAAATTGGGTGCTTGCTGATTGCCAGGGGCCGTTGTCACTTGAGAAAAAAACCAGCGTATTGTCATCAAGCCCCGCCGTTTCAAGCGCTTTTATGATTTCACCGACGCTCCAGTCAATTTCTTCAATGGTGTCTCCGTAAGGTCCCGCAAGACTTTTGCCTTGAAACGCCTCGTCAGCAAAAATAGGCAAGTGCGGCATGGTGTAAGGGAGGTAAAGAAAAAATGGCTGATCGGCCTGTTTCGCTATAAAGCGAACGGCTTCTTTGGTGAGTCGTGCAGTCAGCGTGGGTTGCACGGTGGGCTGCTCAAGTAACTCGTCGGTGCACCCGTGCTTTGTGCACTCACTGCGCCACAACGGGACATTGAAGTCGTTGTAGTCAGGCGCCTCAAAGCTTTTAAGAAAGTCACTGAAAATCGCCATGAGTTCGCTGCTCTTGCCGGCTTTTTGGAGCTTGAATAAGTCTTCAACCCCCGGTCGTCTAACGAACTGCATGTCGTTGGAATAAGGTATCCCGAACCAGTAGTCAAAGCCGTGGCGGGTGGGGAAAAAGTCGGGTGCATCGCCCAAGTGCCACTTCCCTAAAATGCCCGTACGGTAGCCCGTGGCTTTGAGTGCTTCAGCCAGTGTGACCTCGGCGTGCGGAATACCTCGAGTGTCGCCGGGGAACATCACGGGAGTCCCCACACCATAAAGTCCTGTTCGTACTGGGTGCCTTCCGGTCAGCAGGGCCGCACGACTGGGCGAGCAGACAGGGGAGGGGACATAGAAGTCGGTCCACTGCTGACCTTCCTTGGCGAGGCGATCGATAGAGGGCGTGCGAATATAAGGGTGTCCGAAGACGCCGAGGTCACCCCAGCCCATGTCGTCGGTGTACAAGATTACGATATTGGGTTTTGAGCCTTCCCGCGCACTCTGCTCGTCAGTGGTTGCAATGGATGTGTTCGAGAACAATACCAATAAGGCGCCGAGAACAGCCGTGAGTAATGAGTTGCATCTTTGGTAATAGCCAGTGGTACCTGTGTTCGTAATCATTACGTGGCCTCGATACTTGTGACGAGTGGGCAGTGCCTATTGGGCTGCCTGCTTCACCTCGATGTTCATTTTCAAAACCTGCCTTTTGCTTGAGAAATAGAACGACGATCAGTCGTTACAGTGAGGCACTTTAGCCCTTTTAGTCCTCGGTACTTTCATCATAGCCGCGCTCAGAGGCCTTAATGCCGCTGGCCTCAATAGTGATTTTGCGTGCCTTGTAAAGCGCACCCACCGCCTGTTTGAACACTTTTTTACTGACACCAAATGTCGCGTAAATCGCGCGGGGAGGGCTTTTGTCGGTCAGTGCCAAAAACCCAGAATTTTCGCTTAGCTTGGTCTCTATGGCGTGAGCCACGTCCTGAATTTTAGACTCACTAAATCCGGGTCGACTGAGTGACAAATCAATTTTCCCATCTTCGCGAATCCGCTGAATGTATCCCTCTAGCGTCTGCCCTCGGCGAATTCTTCGGTACAGCTCGTTACTGTAGAGCAACCCCCAGAACTGGTGATTAACAATGGCCTTGAACCCAAGGTCGGTCTGCTCGGCGACGAGTAACTCCACCTGTTCACCGACCTCGAGCCCGGTGGCTGTGTCTTCAATCCAGTGATCAATGCGTGTCGAGCCCGCAGGCCGTCCCTGATTATCAATGTAGACTTTTACCAGGGTGAAGGCGTCCGGTTTCAGGGGGTGCTGTTGCTCCGCAAAAGGAACAAAAAGGTCTTTACTTAGGCCCCAATCAACAAAAGCACCGAGGTGATTCACGTCGACGACTTTTAGCCAAGCGACTTGTCCAATGGTCAGCGTACTCTGCTCATTCACTTCTATTTTTTGTTTGATGTTAAATTCCTATGTCGTCCATGCTGTGCCGACTTCCGGCTTTTATGCTCTGCGTTTTGGATGAATATCGCTTCTACTCCAACCGGCATTCGAGGCTGTCACAGTGCGGCTTTGGCAACAAATGTTACGCTGTGCTTAGCGTACTCGTTTCGCGCCCGTCGGGACTACGCAAAAAAGAACTCTTGGTAGATTATTGTGACTATTGACGGCCCAGAGCGACAGTCAAGCCAAGATTTTCTAGGAATTCATACGCCTTGCCAGTACGCTCTTCCCCTCTCATTCTCATGTCAATAATAAGGAACCTGTCATGGCTATTGGTGTAATTGCAACCATTCCCGTCCAAGAGGGCAAGAACGAAGAATTTGAAGCCGTATTTATGGCGCTCGCAGCTCAGGTCGTCGCCAACGAACCAGGCTGTAGTTTTTACACGCTCAACCGCAGTAAGTCTGACCCACAGACCTACAAAGTATTAGAGTCGTACGTTGACAAAGCTGCGCTTGAAGCGCACGGCAAGACTGATTACTTCAAGGCGGCGAACGTCAAGCTTGGCGGCTTAGTCGCCGGCATGCCAGACGTTGAGTACCTCGACGGTATTGAAGGCTAACCCGCTGGTACAAACGATCAGGGCGACTCGTCTTCGAGTTGCTCTGCTTTCCACTCCATAGCCATTCGCACACGACCCTCGACCGAGGGATGCGTGTAGAACAATACTTCCTGCAGTGCGCCCGGCCTGGGATTTCGGTATTCGGCGGTCTTAACGAGGGCTGAGGCGAGGCCGTCCGGTAAATTGACCGTCTCCAATGAGTACCGATCCGCATCGGTCTCGTTCATTCTCGAAAGCGTATTATTAATGGGTGCGAAGAACGTCATTAACACGCCAACCAGTAACATCAGCACAGGAATACTTGCTGGATTACGAATGTCCTCATCAGCCGAAAACCATCGAGCGACAGGTGCAAATAACTTGTCCGCAAGCAAAAAGGCGACAACAATTTGGGCGCTGAGTAACAGTACGATCCACCAAATGTGCCCCGAGACGTAATGGCCAATTTCGTGTCCAGTCACAGCCTTCACTTCATCCAAATCTGCTTGTTTCATCGCAACGTCTGAGATCGCAATACGGGCTGATGAACCGATGCCGGCGACATTGGCGGTGAAATTGTTCGACTGGCGTGACCCGTCGTACATGAAGATACGCTCGGTGGGAATATTGGCCTCGACGGCCAGTGCTTCAATTGCTTCCTTTACCTCGCCCTCAGGCACCGCGGTGTACTCGTTAAACAGTGGCTGTATCAGCGTTGGGCCCAAGATCATCATGAGCGTAATGACGCTGGCGGTAACCCCACCAAACCAGGCCCACCACAACTTCCCAACCCGGTTCACCAGCACGTAGAACAAGGCCAATAATACGCCCATGATCACGGCGCTTAACGCCAGACTCAGGCCGGCTTGTCCAAGGAAGTCGCCGAGGGGCTGAGTGGTCATATCGTATTGAGTTTGACGGTACCAGCTCGTGTAGATCGTCCAGGGGAGTTCGATAATCGACGACAGCACAATGAACGTGGCGCTGACTCGAAAGGCACGATTGAAGAGCCCTTTTCCGGACAGCTTGACGGCCAGTGTGGTCAGAATGCCGCTGCGAAGGATGAGCCAGGTTGAGAGAACGGTCACGACCAAAGACCAGAGCATGAGCCAGTGATTACCTGCGGTGTAGGCCGCCGCTTGCGCAAGGGCTTCTTCGCCTAGACCGTCGATATAGGCTTTCGTGGCCATTTCAGCGTTAAATGCCATGGTGTTTGCTCCCATTTTTTTTTTATTGTCGGTTCGGCGCAAGGGTGGCCCGCACGCAACGGTGTTGAGCCATGATAAGGCGATGGGCTTTTGGGAGCTAGGGTGTTGGGTGTGAGAATAAGGAAGGATCGGTCGTGAAGGCGCTCGAACTGAGGGTTGGTAAAACCGCAGCAAAGCGACTTGCTGAGGAGGGCTGGCACGCAGACCTTGTGGACGGTCTGATCGGTGCATCAGGCGGTCCAAAGTGGCTCATTCTTGGCCAACTCGACCGTGTGCTCGTCGGAGAGTTATTTGCCGGACGCAATCGACCGCTCGATGCTGTTGGTTCATCGATTGGCAGTTGGCGACACGCTGCCATGGCACAGCCCAATCCGTCCGAAGTGTACGATCGATTCGAGCGCGCGTACCTCACTCAGCGTTACGCGTCGGCAAAGCCGACGGTTGCAGAGATTACAGAGGTGGCACTCGGACTCATGAGGTGTTTGCTGGGCGAGGGGGGTGAGCGCCACGTTGTTGCGCATCCGTGGCTTCGATCCCACGTAGTCACAGCGCGTGGAAAGGGCCTCAATGGCGCTGCACCGGGCCCAGGCTTAATGGCGGGAATGGCCGTGGCGGCGCTGGGCAATGCCGTAAGTCGGGCAATTTTACCGTTGTCGTTTCAACGCGTTGTCTTTGCGCACCAAGAAGCGCGGCCACTGGTGCCGTTACTTGACGGGTTTGAGACGCAGTACGTCGCACTCTCAGAAGCCAATGTTTTCAATGCGCTCATGGCGAGCGGTGCAATTCCTTACGTCTTCGACGGCGTGTACGAAATCGAGGGGGCGGGTGAGGGTGCGTTCTGGGACGGTGGCATTATTGATTATCACTTTGAGGTTGAACGTCTTCCTGAAGACCAAGTGTGGCTCTATCCCCATTTTAGCAATCGTATGACGGTGGGCTGGTTTGACAAGTTTTTGCCCTGGCGAGCCAACCGGCAGGTCTCGTCAGATCAGCTGATCACGCTCTGCCCGAGCGATGCGTTCTTAGCGCAGTTGCCGTTCGGAAAGATTCCAGACCGGCGAGATTTTGGGAAAATACCGGAATCGATTCGTGAACAATATTGGCGCGACTGCGTTCAGGAGTCCCGTCGCCTTGCAGACGAGTTCCACCAACTTATTAACGGCAGTGACCCACTGGCAGGCGCGGTAATACTCTAACGCCAACTGAAAGCGCCTCAGGCGGTTAAGGGTTGGGGCCATCCACTCGCTGGAAAACTCTTCGTCCATCCGACACTGTGATATCCACGGCTATGGTGTGGATCGAATGGACCGGCGTTCGATAAGGGTCGCGATCAAGTACAACAAGGTCAGCTTTTTTACCTACTTCGAGCGTTCCAATGGTGTCTTCCATCCGTATTTGCCACGCCGCATCAACCGTGTGCGCGCGAATGGCTTGATCGACGCTGAGTCGTTCATTAGCGCGCGCTTGAATCGGGTAGTTCGGATCACCGGCGCGCTGGCGTGTCACGGCCATTTCAATGTTGAATAGGGGGTTGAGCGCGTCTTTGCCGATCCAAGACACCGGGTAGTCGCTGCCGAGCGTAACGCGACCATCGTTTCGAAGAATAGACGCGAGGGGGTACAGTTGCTCAAACCGGTCAGGGCCCAAGAACTCCATGGCGATCTCGTCGTACTCGAACCACGTTGGCGTGGTTTGAGCCACCACGCCCAGCGCTCCGAACCGCTCAATGTCGGCAGTGTCGACCACTTCAATGTGGCATATGGTGGCCCTAACATCGGCCGTGGGATGCGCCGCTTGTCCGGCCTCTATCGCATCGAGGGCAGTGCGCACAGCACCGTCACCAATGGCGTGAAGGTGAAGATCGAAACCTAAGCTGTAGGCCTCAAAAACCGCGTTAAATACCTGTGTGTCGGGCAGGAGTGGGCTTGCCTCGTGCCCCTCGGGGGCCAAGTAGGGTGCAAGCGTGACAGCGGTCTTGGCTTCAACCGTGCCGTCTAGCGAAAGCTTGAGGGTCGTGACTGAGAACAACTCATGGTCATAGATCTCGCGCAGCGTCGAGAGTTCTTCGTGTGCAGTGAGGAGGTCTTTGGGGGTATTGATGTAAAGCGAGCCGACCATGCGCAGTGGCAGTGCATCAGTCTCAGCCAACTCGTGCGCAATCTGCATGCCAAGCCGCCCAGTATCGATCATGCCTGCATCGAAAGCAGCGGTCAGCCCAACAGCTGACATGTCGCTGAAAAATCCAGGTGCTGCCGCCCTAAGTGAGCGTTCACTGACCACGCCAAGCGCCTCTTTGACTGGCTCAATGGCGGCGCCCTCGACTAGCCATCCCGTCGGATTTCCTAACTGATCGCGCTGAAAAAAGTGGGCGCCGGGGACGGGGTCTGGCGTTTGCGCTGAAATCGCGGCATTCGCGAGGGCTAGCGAGTTTGCCCAGGCCGTGTGTCCGCCTTCGTCAATAATCAGTGCGGGTCTGTGGGGCACAACGGCGTCAAGTTGTGCGGCTGTGGGGCCGTTAATACCAAAAGCTCGGGCAAGGAAGCCCGATCCTAATACTGGGTTTTGAGAAGGGAAGTTGGCGGCATGCTCGGCGATCGCTTCTAACACTTCGTCGGCCGTCTGTCCGGGTGAGAGCATGACGCCGTTTAAGAGCGGCAGCGTATCCATGGTGTGAATATGAGTATCGATAAATCCGGGAAAAACCACCCGGCCGTCAAGCTCAATGACCTCGGTCTCGTCGTTCATCAACAGGTTGATGTCGGCCTCGGTCCCAAGGGCAATAATCCGACTGCCCGACACCGCAATGGCGGAGTGACGACTGCCTTGGGTGTCTAACGAATAGACGGTTCCACCGCGCAAAATAAGTTCGGCAGACGTGTTATCGGCGACAGCGGTCTGGGCTAGTAAAAGCACAAATAAAGCAATAATTCGGATCATCTGACGTCTCTCTTGAGTGCCGCACTCGAACCCAAAATCTACTTTGCGTCCGGCGCCGCAGAATACAGCCCTAGGCTGTTAGTTGGAGAACTGAGCCAACACTGATTCGATAGTGAGGGTTTTGAGCGTGTTTCCGGCTTCGTCAAGCATCTCGGTCAGCTGACCATGGGGCGCGTACAGGTTGAACAATACTGTCGCGCCCTCGGGTCCACCTCGCTCCATGTGCACATCGCCCTCAGGCATCTGCGAATAGCTTCCCGCTTGCCGAGTGACGGTAGAAACCGCTTCGCCGTCTTTAAAGGTCACCACTTCGAGAGACCCTTGGAGCACGGTCGAGCGCACCTCGCACAGGTGCCTATGGAAGTGGCAGTACTTACCCGGCTCCCAACAGTAGACGAGGTCGATGTGGCCTTGACCGTCGTAGCCCAAGAGCGCACCGCTGTAACCAATGGGGTAACTAAATCGGTTATCCGGGCCATAGACTTGCCAGCCCAGTGTGTCGTTGTCGAGGAGGTTTAATTTCATGTTTCATTTGCCACGATTTTTGGACGTTATAGCCAATGATTAAATCAATTCGGTGTTTTTGCAGCAATAAAAAAAGCGGCATAAGCCGCTTTTCTGATCAACCAGCTAGCCGCTTACTTATAACTGACCTGGTTTAAAATAACGTAATCGACTATTTCTCTATAGTCCTCGTAACCGCGTGCGGTCTTTTCCTGCTCATCTTCGTCGGCGTCATATTGCTCCGCCATCGCTTTGTTAACAGCGTCATAGCGCTCTTTGGAGCCCGCCATTGCACCCATATTTGGGTAAGTGACAGTGAGGAAGACGTTAGGCTGAGCGGCGACAGGTGCTACCCACACGTTGTAGTCGAGCACATAGCCCATCTCTTTTTGAATTTCCATGGACGAGATCCACGTAGACTCGAGACGAGTGAGATACGTGTCGACATAGTTAGGCTTTACTTGCACAACAGTCAGTTCTGTTACTTCTTTACTCAGCTCGTAGTCCTTCCAAATTTCGGCCACAGTAACGGGCGCCCAAAGAAGTGCTGCAATAACCGGGGCTGCAATAACTTTGATGTTCATAACTCAAATCCTCGCTCTGATTGGTTTTGGCGGATTATTCCCCCACGGATAACCTACTACACAACGCTCATAGGCGATGCCCCAATCAAAGTACCTTCACTGAATCTAATCCCAGAATGCGACAATTGGGTCTGAACTGAACATGCGCGCACAACGTGTTTAAGGTGCTGCACTGAGCGGTGACGCCGCATGAGTTGGAGGAGCCTTACTGCGGATTCTGGGGAAGCACGAGTTTGGGTTCAGTATTTGGCGAACAACGATATACTCCCGCTGGTTGACACTCTGCCTTCGTAAATGCAGTCCAAACCTGATGCCGTTTCTTATGTTTGATTTCGCTGTTGTTCGAGACCCCAAAAATCAGGCATGGCTCCGATTTACGGACTGTCGTGATTTCAAGCATGCGACTCGACATGAGGACGTTGTCCGGGTTATTGACGAGGTTGAGCGGGACGCGCGTGAACGTGGACTTCACGCTGTGGGCTACGTGTCCTATGAGGCCGGTCACGCATTTGATAGTAAGTTTGAGCCGCAGAGCATCGACATGCCGCTAGTGGCTTTTGGCCTCTTTGCGCATGTTGAGTCTGTCTCAGACGCCAGTCAGCTAAAGGGTTTTGCAGAACGTTCAGTAGATCGCCTATCTCCCGATGATGGCCATGATTGGGTGCTTTCGGAGTCACAAATATCGTTTGAGACGAAGGTCGAAAAAATTCGTGAACACATCGCCGCGGGCGAGGTTTATCAGATTAACCTCACCTCGCGACTCGCAAGCGCCCGTCGAATCGACTTCAACGACTTTCTTCGACTCGCACAAGACATGCCCTATGCGACATTTTTAGAAGGCGATGAATTTTCCGTAGTGTCCGCCTCGCCTGAGCTGTTTTTTAGTCGCACAGATGGTCAGGTCGTCAGTAAGCCCATGAAAGGGACGGTCAAAAGGGGGGTTAATAATTCGAAGGATGCAGAGGTTGCATCTTGGCTTCACGCTTCGGTAAAGAATCGTGCTGAAAATGTCATGATTACCGACATGGTTCGAAACGATATGGCTCGATTGTCGGACAAGGCGAGCGTTAACGTCGCGTCGCTATTTACGGTCGAGCGCTACCCTAGCGTTTGGCAAATGACGTCGACGGTTGTCAGTGAGGCGACACCCAGCCTCACTGAAATATTCACAGCACTGTTTCCGGCTGCATCGATTACCGGTGCGCCAAAGCATGCGGCAATGAAGTTAATAACCCAGCTTGAGGACTCCCCCCGGGAAATTTACACCGGTGCCATTGGTCATGTCAGCCCCTGTGGTGATGCAGTCTTTAATGTCGCTATTCGCACCGCTTGGTGGGAAAAAGCGTTCGACCAGACAAAGTTTGGCGTGGGGTGTGGGATTATCTGGGATTCGGTCCCCACTGATGAGTTTCATGAGTTGGATGCCAAGGCTCGAATTTTAAGTCAGCCCAGTCCTGATTTTCATCTGTTTGAAACCATGAAAGTGACCGATCAGGGTGTTTTGCGTTTGCCACTGCACCTGGATCGACTGGAAGAATCCGCGCGTTATTGGAACTTTGGTTTTGACCGGGCGTCCGCCGAATACTACCTGACGCAAGCGCTCTCTCTTATCGATGCGTCACACGGTGCAAGATTGCGGCTCGCTCTCGATCGAGTGGGGGTCTTGAGTCACACACTTGCGTCGCTTCCAGTAAACGATCCATCCGCGGTACCGGTGCAGCTTAAGTTGGTTACGACGCCTATAAGCTCAGCTGATCCGTTTTTAAGTCACAAAACCAGCCACAGAGTGGCCTATGCGCGTGCCGATAGTGAGGCAGGCAAGCACTGTGCGCCCTTGTTGTTCAATGAACAGGGAAACGTCACCGAAAGCTCGATCGCCAACGTGGTTTATCAGTTCGACGGTAAACTTTATACACCGCCCGTCCAAGATGGTCTTCTCCCTGGGGTTTTCAGGGAGTGCTTGTTACGGGAGGGCCAGGTTGAAGTGCGATCTTTGGCTTTGGAGGAGATGACTCGGGTGGAGGCGTGGTGGTTGGTGAGCGCGCTTCGAGGTTGGCGCGACTGCCAACTGGTTACTTCAGAGTAATCTTCTTTTTCATCAACTCGGTTGTGAGCGCTTGCCTGAGTCTCGATCGAACAAGCCGAACAGACCCACGACGATCGCCGTTTCATCGGGCATCGCGTTTTATAGTAGGCACATGTCGTCTGTAAAGCCTCTATTAACCGAACCCGAAATCTCACGCGTCGTTGAAATGGCGTGGGAAGACCGCACGCCATTTGAGGTCATTGAGACCACCTTTGGTCTTTGTGAGTCAGAGACCATTAAGCTCATGCGTCGCCACATGAAGCCGAGTTCATTTCGGCTCTGGCGAAAACGAGTAACGGGTCGAGTGACTAAGCACCGAAAGTTACGCGGCTTTGATGTGGGGCGAGGTTATTGCCCGACACAATATAAGCGGTAGAGGTCAAGCATGGTTGATATTGCACAGGCGCTGGTGTTGTTGCTTTTAGGAGGCATGCTGTTCTTCCCCAGTGTGGTCGCGCCCGTGGTGTTCGCGTCCTTGCCTGAGGCGCAGGCAGGTGCGTTTCTGCGAGCGATGTTCCCACGCTACTACGTCTTCATGATCAT
>ERZ891134.530-NODE-530-length-31591-cov-10.941749_pt1 | contig 31591 bp, 63 predicted proteins | sample MGYA00520888_ERZ891134 | MGnify/ENA primary metagenome ERZ891134 (study PRJEB32303, sample SAMEA104408692) | aquatic metagenome | biome: Brackish water; feature: Coastal; material: water | place: Baltic Sea | collected 2014-10-23 | depth 10 m ... | reverse complement strand
GCAGTATTTTGCCACCAATGTTTATTGAAGTCATAAATGTTTGCTACGTTACCCTGTTCTAAATTTGCCAAAACAAATGCTCTCCAGCTATGTTCTGTTCGTGAAGGATTGCCGAGAGAACTAGGAGTTTCAGATAGGTCTTTAGCTTCAACAGTCCATGCGGCAGCAGGAAAATATCTTTTTTGATCTAAACTCATGTGCATAGCCAAACCTTGTTGTTTTAAATTGTTAGAACAAGATGCTCGTCTTGCTGCTTCTCTTGCAGATTGTACAGCAGGTAATAATAATCCTACTAAAACGCCGATGATTGCAATAACTACCAGTAATTCGATGAGAGTAAAACCTTTGCGATTTTTCATTATGATATATCTCTTATGTGGGTAAGTATAGATGTTGGGGTAACAGTTATTGAAACCCCTAAGTCTTATCATACCCATTCTCAAACTCAAAATGAACTTCGGCATTGTTAGTATTGTGTTAAAATCAATAAGAGTAAATATCTACCTTAGAACCTGTTAATTCTGCTATAAAAGCTATTGCATCTTCAACATTATAAAATTCTGATATGATCCTACTTGCCCTGTGATAGCCTTCGTTGTATATAGCAACTACTCTGTATAATGGATCATCTAGTGATTCAGGAAGTAGGTCTAAAAATTCTTCTCCGTTTTCAACAGTTTCAATAAAAGTGCCACCATGAGGATCAGATAATTCTAAGCATGTATTAATTCTGAATCCTGCATAAGCAGATTTAGGATTAGTGTTAGGGACATAAGCATTACACAGTCTGTTTGAGTTGTTCATTCTCTTGCTCCTGTAATTGTCTTTGTGCTTTTTGTAATTGTCGAAGTTTTTCTTTTTTGAGGTATTTATAATATCCCAAGAAAACTTCTGAAGTGATTACGCCCATCCCAGCGACGAGCGTAACCACAATACCGCACACAAACAGTGCGAAATCATCCATTAAAATATCCCCCCAGAGAAAGAATACTAGGAACCCATAAACCAACAAAGATAGCCTGTTCATGTGCTACATCAGCATTTCCCATAAACCAAAGTGAAACACTTAAAACGAAACTAGCAAATGCTGCTACCACAAAATAACTCTTACTATTCATTATCAACCTTTCAAGTTTAAAAGTAAAAAATCAACAGTAGGGCTGGTCGGGATCGAACCGACACTGTATGGATTTTAAGTCCATTTTCTCTGCCTATTGGAATACAGCCCCAAATGCTACAAGATAATGAGTTGAATTTAAATCTAATTAAATAACAGTGTGAATCTTGTAACACTACTAATTCTAAGAATTAGCATGATGGGACTTTAGCCTTTTGACAATCTCTACCATTTCTGCTTCTCTGTCTACAGTATGTTCAGGCTTTTTTCTTTCCATTTTAGGAAGTTCAATTCCTTTAGGAGCAAGAGTTGCTTTTACCCTAGAATATCTTGCCATTGTTGTAGTGATTTTTTGCCCTGTCTTTTCGGCAATTTCTGCATAAGTCCTGCTAGAAAAAACTGCTTCTAAGAATTGTTCATCAGAGCATCTAACTCTTTGAGTTTTCGTATCCATAATATGTCCTCCAAAACAAAACCAAAGAACTCGGCTCAGTTGATACTGATACTACCTTGTCCTATTTCTTTTATTATACAATATGTATCGTCTAAGTCAACCGCTAAACTTGAATTTATTTACGATTTTTGTTTAGCCAGCTTTTATAACCAGACTCACTAAATCCTTCTTTCCTATCCAAAATCTTACCATCATCATCAAAGATGAATGATGTTGGTATAACCCTAACTTTTAATTTATTTTTTAGGTCTTGATCTTTATCAATATCAATTATCTCTATGCTTGTTAGATATTGAATCTCGTTAGGTTTTAATTGTAAAAATCTTTTTAGTTTAACACAACTAGGACACCAATCTGCACCTAAAACAATTAGTTCTTTAGCAGATACAGATGTGGTTAATAGTATAAATAATAATAAACTAAAGAGTATTTTCATTAGGAGTCTTTTTTTATAGGAAGAATTATGGCAAGTAATAAATAAACCCATAACAATATACTTCCTGTTGCGAATGTTCCTACAATCGCTAAGATTCTTAATATACTAGCGTCAATACCCGTAGAGTTTGCAAGTCCAGCACAAACCCCAAATACCATCCCGTTTTTCTTGTCTTTACTTAGTTTCATTATTTTCAGCCTTTACTGTAGTGGTTGCGATAATGCGTTCAGCATCGTACATTGAATATCCTACAACATAAAACAAGTATTCTTTAGTAAGCATGTATTAACTCCGGTTCTGATTTGATATTTTCTATTTCATACTTTAATATCTGTTGCTCTGCGGCAACTGTTTTGTCGATTAATTTTAATTGATCTAAGGCAGTTTTTACGGATTCAACATCAGTACATTTTTCAGTTTTAATAGTCATAGTGTCTCCAAATATGTATGAATAATTGCCCTATTATAATACACCTATTTTTTATCTTTTGTCATATTAATAAAAAGATAGACTACACTTAAATCAATAACAACCACTATCCACCATACACTTAATACTTCCAGTAAAGTATGATTCATTTCTTTTTTTTCTTCTTCCTAAAGATTTTCTCATAATTCTCTGACCATTGTTTATATGATACACTTTTCGGCCTGTTTGTGTCGCCTTTCCCGTTTTTATTTTCTGACATTTAATTCTCCAGAACATAAGACCAATAACGACTATCTTCTTTCTCTTGCAGAGCATCCCAATATACACATCTAGCAATATAGGAAGGAACTCTTAGTTTGCCACAATTTACACTCCAATGTTGCTCCATACGCTTGTATTTAGCACTACCCTGCTTGCTTTTATTATAGGTAAGATGTTCCATATTGTAAAGTCTTAACTGATGTACGTCACCACATAGAACTCTAGCAAAGTTTGGATGAATCATCTCTAATGCAAAAGACACCTTAGCCATACCTAGACCAGTAACGCGATTTACAATTTCGTCACGTTTTTTTACATGATACTTTTTTGTAGTTAAGTAGAAGTCTGTAGGTTTAGCCCAGAATTGTGTTGCAAAATCCCAGATGTATTTTGTACGATTGTTATGTAGACCTACTCCTGAGTTGGCTAGTTTATTTAATAGAACGTCCTTGTCGTCTACCCATTCCTTGTAGTCCTTAATTGCTTCATAGCCACGACAATTACCCTGCCACGAAGTATGTACAGAACAGTATGCGAAAAGGTATCGACGGAAACGATCACCGTCTGTTTGTGGCGCAACAGTTTCCCAGTAGTCTTTGTATGCTTCTACTTTTTCTACGGGAAATGTTTTAAAGAAGTCGTCTGCTTTAGACCGACAGTATGTAGTTTTCTTCTCAGGTTTAGTTTCTAATGCAATTACCATAACAGTCTCCAAAAAGTTTCCAAATGTGATACTATCAATTCTATACTATTGTTATCGTCTTGTCAAGTGGTCAACTTGAATTATTTTAAAACTGTATTGTATAGCTTGTTCTGTATCTGTTTATAGTCTTGCAGAAAATCTGTAGGATTGGTAAAGTTATTTTGTATAGGCATATTAGATATAGATTGTTTCTCTATTGGGTCTTTATCTTTTATAGGAATAGTATGATGAATATTGTTATCGAATAAAAGATTTTGTATGTATAAATATTTATTTCTAGCAGAGGACATATCTTCGTATTTTAAAATGAACTTAGGTTTGTTTATTTTGTTGAATAGTTTTAAGTGTTTGCTATACATATTCTTTTGTCTTTCATAATATCTATGATATTCTTCTGCATCCCATTGTACTTTATGGATTTTATTTTTATCGAAATTATCGTCTAAACTACACCACACATTTGTAGCAAGTCCTTTCTGCAAACTAATGAAACTATCTAATAAATTATGTCTATAAAGTAAAATTACTCCATCAAATATATCAAGTAGTTCTACAGTATTTATATTTTGTTTAGAGAAATGTAAATTAAAAATCTTTAAACAGATATTTTGTTTCTTAAATTCCAAGAATAACTTTAAACTATTTACATCTACAAATTTCTTAATCTGATTTGGTAGAGTGGAGATGGATAGTTTATGCAACATATCTCTGTAATCATTTATTCCTAGTATATATCTTTTCTGTATATACTGGGCTAGTCTATGTAAATGCTGAGAAATGTGTGTATATCCACCACCAAAAAACTCTGCCGCATTTATAGTATTTGTATTAGTAGAAATAATTCTACAAAGTAAACCGCTACCCGTTCTTGGTTCAGCTAATATTAAAATGTTTTTACTGCTCATATAACTTTGTCTTTATAAAATTCTACTCTCTTATAGTCGCTATGAGGATTGTGATATACAGGAATTATGTTATCTGTGAAAGGCATAAATTTTCTTGTTAATCCCTTTTCTTGTAGTCTATTATATAAATTAGAATCTTCTCCACCATAATTAGCATAGCTTTCATCATACATGCCAATATCTAATATGTGTTGTTTTTTGCAAATTAGTAATCCATTTAAATATTTTAAAAATCCTAGATTTGTTGCATCTGTCCATTTAGATGATCCTGTCATAAATTCTGTGTCCCAATTAATATCAAGCCATTCATTTAGTTGATAATAACCATTAAAAACATAATCTACATCTGCTTTAATAATATATTCATGATTTGTATTCTTAATAGATTCATTAATAACTTTAGAGATATGATAGTTTGGCTTATTTTGATATTGTACTATTTTTATTTTATTGCTTAAAGATTTTAAATAATCAATATCTAAGTCATCTGAGTCCCAATCAACTATTACTATTTCATTAATAGCTTTTTGGTTAAGCCAAGAATGTACAGATACTTTTAATTGATTAAATCTATTTTTAACACCAACAAGTAATGACAACTTGGGTAAGTCATAATTATTAAAAACAGGTTCACTTATTGTAAGTTGATTTTTTTTATATACATACCAATGAAAATACAATCTGTGTTTATCGTCTATTCCATTGTCTTTGCATAATGGTTGATAAAAATCTTTTACTTCTGGATACTTTTGTTGATATGCAACCTCATCAAAATCCTGATCTACTGTAAAAACTTGATAAAATTTATTTATGTGTGATATTTTTCTAAACACCATAATAGTATTACGAAACCATTGATGCTCAGTATTTTGTCTAAGTTTATTTTCAGCACCAGAATCATTGGCATAACCTAGTTCTGCGAATTTATTTTTAATATATTCATTTGATCTACAATTAACATGACCCAAACCATCTTGGTCTTTTATAGCCCAACTTAAAATAATACCTTCTTTGGAATGTTTACAGAGGTTTTTAATAAAAGTATCAAAGTATTTTGCTGGTATATGTTCTCCAACCTCTAAAGATAATACCCAATCATATTGTTTATTTAAATCAAAATCTATAGCAAGATCAACGACATCACACATCCCATCTGTTTTAGCTTTAGTATCTGGACTGCCATCATAGCAATCGGTAGATATATTATTATCATTTAAAAATTTAGCATAATAACCTCTACCACAACCAAAATCTACAACACTTGTTACGTTTTCTTTTTTTAAAAAATCTAGTAATGACTGTTTTAATAATTCATCATGCTTATGATCTTGTTCATCAACATTAAACCACCATCCATGTTTATTAATATCTGTCATACTAATCTCGCATCACCATGTAATACTTTAAAAGTAGGAAATCTAAGACTTATGCCTCCCTCCTGATTCTTAGTCTCTTCAAAATACTGAACAGTTATAATTTTGCCCAAGATACCATCAGGATTTTTATAAAAGTCTTGTCTCTGTTCTATAGAGAATCCGCTACCAACTCTAACAGTATGATCTTTGTGCTTAATGTAAACACAAGACAACATTTCCTGTTCAGTCTCTTTTCCATTTATTGTTAAAGGAAACATCCCTATTTCTGTGTCTAGCACTTCATACTCAGCATCATGGAAAGTTTTTACTTTAAGTAAATCTTTACTACGCTTACCTTTATATTGAACATTCTTACGGAGCATAACACCTTCCCAACCATTATCGTCTGCTTGAGATACCCATTCTTGGAAATGTTCGTCGTCTTTTACTATCTCCATTTCTAGTACAGATAAGCATGGACATTCATTGTTTTCCATAGTGAATAACAGCTCTTTATATCTTTGATAAAGATTGTCATTACTTTTCTTTGCTTTAAACTCATCTTGAGTCATCATGTCAAAGATTTTATAAGAAGGATTCTCAATAGTATGGTCTTTCTTCCGAAGTTGTTTCATAATACCTTGAAAGTCTTCGTTGCCATCTTCGTCTATTAGGCAGAGTTCCCCGTCAAACACAACATCAGATAAACCAATACTTGCAATCCCATCGGCAACAACACCCAAGGTAGTAAATTCTTTGCCTGTTCGGGAGTAGAAAGTAGTATTGCCAAAATGATCAACAATAGCCAAACATCTAACCCCATCAAGTTTACGAGATACAAACCATTCATCTTCCCACTCCACTAATTTAGGCTCATATTTTTCTGCAAGAGCAACACTAAACTCTGGTATAAAATCTGGAATAACTTTATTAATAAGTTTAACACCAACTTTGGTTTTAAGGTCTTTGTCTAGGATACAATGTACAAGTTCTTCCTGTTCAGGAAATTTGTTAATATAGGTATTTACAATCCTAATAGCGTCATGCCCTGTAAATCTACGAAGAGTTAAATCATTAAAAAGTTGACACAAACCATATCCCGGCTCACAATCTCCGAAGGATAAGTCTGGTCGCTTCTTAACTTGGCTACTGGTTAAACCATACATAAGATAGTCATTATGTGCTAGGTTTAATACATTTCTAGCATGAAGTTGATCTCCATTATCTTCTTCTTTACCTGCCTTACAATACTTAGCGATAATATCCTGTTTGGCATTTGTACCGCTGTTGTTACGAAGTTCGTTGATCATAGCCATAACATATTCTGTGCTGTTCATTATAATATCCTGTGTCCTGTGATTACTGTTACTTACAGTATATACTACTTATCGGTAGTTGTCAATCAGAATCTTTAGTGCAATCACCAGTGAATAATTCTTCTATAGATTCTATTTTTGATGACAAAATTTCTTTTTGAAGTTGGGCAGTCTCTTGTTGTGTTTTTAGGTCATCTATATCCTGTTGTGCTATAGTATTTCTTACTAATTTATTAGCATGTTCATATCTCTGTATTTTTTTTGATAAGTTTTTTTCTACAATTTCTTGTTGTTTTAATTCTAGTTTTAAAATTTTTAGTTCTGTGTCTTTATTCATTTTTTAATTCTTTTGAACGATAGTAGTATACTATTTTTTTAAATGCTTCTACTCTAGTCTTTAGCGAAAGATATTCATTTTGATCTGTAAAAACCTTATTTAAAGTATTTGTAATCTTAGAACCTGTTAAAGAAAAGTATGCGGGGATAATGGAATGAAGCATTAATAAACACCCCGCTGTTATACATTTAAAACCATAACCTGAAGCAAATCTAAAATGCTCCCAATATGTCATGTCATTTTCTCTCAAATGTTGTTTAGATTTTTTGAACATTAGATGTATCTCCAAGTTATAGTATTGCCGCAATACTATACTATACACCTTATGTTTCAATAAATTTTATATATCTCCAATGAATTGTGTGATGTAAATGAAAAGTTTCAGGAAAAAAATACAAGTTCATAGATTGAAAAGCGGCACAATCTTTCCTTATCTCTGGTTCTATTACTTCAATTTCAATATGAGTAAACATAAATGTAGTACAAAAATATGTTATCTGCTTCGGTCTGCCATCTATTAAAAACCTGAATACCTGATTATGCCGAACTATTTCAACGGCATTTAAAAGCAGCAGGAAAGATAATAAGATTGCTTTAGTTTTCACAGTTGAAGGCTTTTATATAACATTTTATTTTTTAATTCAAATAAATTATTGTCTGTCACAACCCTTATATATCTTTTCTCATCAGTGTCACACTTACTATGGTCATCATATTTTAATGTAGAGATATATGTTTTACAGTATTCGGATGCTTGAATTACATGATGTTCCAGTAGTCTTTGAACTTTATTCGCTGTTCTGCCAATGTAAACTATCTCACCGTTTTCCCAGAGGAAATATACCATAGGCTCTGTTTTTATAGCCTCATCTTGTCTGATTAAAAAAGTTTCTACGTTTTCAGCGTTTAACGGAATGGCTTGTAGCTTATATTTTGCGATACAATTCTTCGTATCATCTGAGATTTGCATGTCCATTGATTCCGCATATTTAGCAAGCCCTTTGGCATTTTTTTTCTTTTGATCATAAATAAGACGATATGAAAAGTCCTCTATAATACCATCCTCATAAACAGCATGAAAACTATAACAGTATTCTAGCCTAGTAGTTTTATATCTGAAAGCCTTTGGATTTAATTTTACCATAATATCTTTTACGTTTTCACTTTTCCACTGCTTCATGTCTGATCTCATGGTTGGATGCTTACTTATGACATAAAGCATAATCTCTTTTTCTTCGCCTTCTAAAATATACTTACCTGTTTTCCCTACACCTCTATAGGTACGAATATCTTTTAGTAGTGCTGAGACATATTCTTTTTGTTTATAGTTGCTTCGTTTTTTAAAATCTTCTAATTCCATAATAATATTAACTCTTATAAAAAGTGGAGGCGAGGGGAATTGAACCCCTGTCCAGTATAAATTCCATATAAACTTCTACATCGTTAGTCTGTTGTTATTAATACTACAGACAAAATTGTTTGTCTTTCCAACGTCAAAGTGATTACACTTATTGTATCCATTTACTTTAGGTGGAACATCCCTATCCGATTATCGGAGTCAACATAATTGGGTAAAAAGGTTTATGTAACCCCTCTCACCTAAGCGGCGAGTGCTAATACAGAAGTATCGGCAATTAAAAATGTGATCTATTTTTAAACTGGCCTTTAGATCAACCAGTCGATGCAATCTATACTTCTATTTATCTGTCGATACCAGTACGCCCCCTTATATAAATCTAATGCCTTCCGGTGGTTTAGTAAAAACTTCAATGTTCTGTCTTATTATAACAGGTGCTAACTCTTTTTCAAGTTTTTTTATTTGGGAATGTTGCACCCAATTTGTCGCTATGCTTATCATTAGTAAGCCCCATAATATCCATGTGGCAGGATGTATTCTATCCATATCATATACTCTGATCAAAATGTGTTCTGTTTACTAAATTAAATTCTGCACATCTACTCATGTGTTTTAAAGACGTTGATCCAATATATGAGCAAGCACTTCTTAATCCTCCTAAAATATCTTCAACAATTAATGAAGCATCACCTTTATATGCTACTTTCTTTATTCTGCCTTCACTTGCTCTATAATTTTTTACTCCACCATATTTCTTTTGTGCTGCATGGGATGACATGCCATAAAATTTTAACGCTTTTTTATTACCATTATCATATTCCCAATCACCTTCACATTGATCTGTACCAGCAAGCATACCACCAAGCATAACAAAATCAGCACCAGCAGCAAATGCTTTGCATACATCCGAAGAAGTTCTACACCCGCCATCTGCACATATTAATCCTATCCTACTTTGTCCTGCTCTTAAACCATGTGCAGCATGAGAGCATTCTATTATAGCCGATAATTGTGGATAGCCTACTCCTGTTTTAAGTCTAGTAGTACATGCACTTCCCGGCCCAATGCCTACTTTTACAATATCAACTCCACCATGTAAAATTATTTCTTGTACCATTTCTGGAGTAGAAACATTACCTGCCATAATAATAGGCTTTTGTCCAAAATCTTCTCTAATTTTTCTACAAAAATTTACAAAGTCATCAGTATATCCATTAGCTACATCGACACAAATATTTGGAACGCCATTAGTAATATCACAAAAATATTTTAATTTATCATAATCATTTTGTTTTATTCCTATACTGTACCATTGATGTTCATAGTTTATAATAATATCTGGATATTGATTTTGTTCATAATGTTTATGGAGGCATGTTGGCATACCATATTTAGACAAAAGGTGAGACATACTAACTGTACCAGTAGTATCCATATTAGCAGCAAATATTGGTATACCATTCCATTTCTGTTTAGAATGGTAGAATGAAAAGTTTCTATTTAATTCAACTTCTTTTCGTGATGCAGTTCTACTTCTTTGTGGAACAAGTAAAACATCATCAAAATCTAATTTAGGGTCATAATTAATTTTCATTATTTGTCTCTTGTAAAGTCCATAAAGTTAGAACTCCAGAATTAGGAGTAGGATTAATTTCTTCCCAATCGTTAACTAAAAATAAATTTCCCGGTATATTGTATTCAGGATTACTAATACTGCAACTTTCTATTTGTTTATTCATAGATAGTCTATTCCCAAATCTCTTTTGCACAAATGATTGTTTGTTTTATATGCACACTTATCTTTAAAGAAACAATAAACACCTAAGCATTTTGATCTTGGACAATCTTCTTTAATGGTGCTGATAATGTGCTTGATAGTTTTGCCACTACATATTAAGTCATCAATAATTATATACTTGTTTGGTATTGGCCCTTCATATTGAAAGGGTGAATATCTTTTTTCTTTTCGTTTTCTTACAACAAGCATATTCTTTTTTAATAACTCTGATATTTGTGGAACAACTAATAGTCCGCTAGTACCACAACAAGCTATAGTGTCAAAATGATTATTGAGATTTTTAAGATCAGCAATAGATTGGAAAATAATCTTATTTCTAATTTTATGATTTAATAAAAGTGTTGTATGGTCACACCCCTGCAACCATCTACCGTCTTCTGTTCTTCTATTAATAAGTTTTTCAGCAAAGTGTGTCGTCATTATAAACCAGTATACTTAGAGTTGTAGTATTCTTTAAATCCTGTTGAAACAGCACCAGTGATAGTGTCATCTCCAATAGTCCTACGAATATGTAATTGAGCATCAGGATTATTTAATAAATATGGTGGATAAGAATTTAAATAAGGACAATAATGTGTTACCAAACTTGTTCTAGTTAAACCATTATTATTGTTAGTGCCTCCATGTAATAACCCACTGTGCCAAAATAAAACATCGCCTGCTTTAGCATAAAATTTTTCTGTAACTAGACCAGCTTTTTTTGCTTTGCTTACCAATGTGTCGCTATAAATATTAATTTCTTCTTTAGTAAAGTTCCAAATTGATCCATCTTTAAATCTATGTGGTTTTAATTTATGTGATTTGGGATAATAAATAAGTTCTCCACTTTTTTCTTTCACATCTTCTAAAGCGATCCAACTAGCAACAAAGTTACCAACACTATTAACTCTAACAAATGTTCTATCATCATGTATAGATTGACCAGAACCTTTTATAAAAGATAAAGACTGAAATGCTAAAGGCAAAGTATCTCCACCAAATATAGTTTTTAAAAAGTTTCTTATTGGACGACTAAATATTGCTTTCTGTGCTTTACGGTCGAAATAATGAGCATCTAATATTTTTAGTTCAGCATTTAAATATTTTTTAGCTTTAGGAGAAAATTTTTCAAAAACCTTTTTACCATTACAATAATAATTACAGTATGCCTGATTGTTATATCCTGTAGCAATATTTGTTTTTAAATATTTTACTATGTCTTGTGGTACTGCATTTTTAATAATTGCATAACCATCTTCTAAAAATTTACTCACACATTCTTTTGTTTGAGTATCTGTGTCTGAAGGTATGTGTGGACAATGAATATCTATAGGTAAAGTTGAGAGTTCTTGATTCCAATTATATTTCATTGTTATGCCCCTAAAAATAATAGTAGAATGACAAACCTAATCATTGATTGATAACGAGTTAAATATTAAATAAATTAATATGACGCACTAAATCAATCCCTATTGTGTATGGTTTTAATTAGGCTACTATATTTTAGTTTCTATGATGAACGTGTACGAGTCCTGCGCTTAGTCTTGCGCATAAGACCATAACGTGTTTCACCATTACGCCCTGTACTACGAACAACATTAAATCCACTCTTAGTAACAATCGGCTTGATGTCACTAATAGTTGCCCTAAGATTACCTACATCAAACATAGAGTAGGCACTATCTTGGCTAAGGGTCTTGCCCTTAGTTAGATAATTAATAACCTTATCCTGCTTTGTCATATTAGACCTTTCACGAATTATGTGGTTAAATATACCAAAAGATTCTAGCTAACCACAACAAAACTAAAATCTTTTATTCATTTTCGGCATCTTCTTCATAATAGTCTGGAAATGCCGGAATGTCAAGTCTTTCTTTATCATGATCCATCCAGAATGTCATTTGTTCAACATCGTCATCCCATCCACATTCTATATGTCCTGCTGCTGCCATTTTACATAAAGCAGATTGATACAGGATTACTCTTATCTCATCTAAAATAGTCCCAAAAGTATTATTCGATATAATATAATATCCTTCTGAGTCTATACCAGTTGATGCGCCCTCTATTATTGTTTGAACTTGTTCGATTGTTATGAAGTCATTTAAAGTTTCTGTGTAAACATTATTTTCGCTTAAACTGTTTGCCGCTTCTTCTCTAATGGTTTTACTAAACCCCTTTATATCAACTATGCTATACTCTTTCATTTGTTTTCTTCGCTTTAGGATTTTTAGGTTGCATTTTAGCCAAACGATGTTTAGTTCTATACGTTCCTGTTAATTTACAGTGATCGTCCTCACCCATCCAGATATGACAAAATCCACCTTGTTTTGTTCCGTATGCAATAATGCCATTTTTATCAACATCGAAAACAGTGAATTTACCTCTACATCCCATAGGGATGAACTCTCCGTCAACTACGCAGTATGGGCCTCCTGTAGCTTTTATCCTGTCTCCTTTTTTTAATTCTCTCCAATCGAACTTCCTAATCATCCGAGTGGTTTTCTTTTCTTTACTTTGAATAGCAAACATAAAAGGATGTTGGCATTCTGTACACATATATGCTCTTGGGCCACACTGATGTCCACATTTCTCGCAAGTCTTTTTACCTTTAGGCATAATCAATTCTCCTGTGAAATAAACCGATACTACCAGTATAACATACTTATCGGCATTTGTCAAGAACAATCTTTAATGCCAATTTCTAAGAATGTTGGCAACAATAAACATATTAGTAATTATAGCTTGGATAACCAGTAAAGTTCTTATAAGTGCTATGTTGTCACTTTGTCTATCTGTTGTACCAGATTTCTCACCTAATGCTTTGCACCAAATTTTCCAATATTTCATGGCCCACTATTTATCCATATTAAATTTTGAACATAACAAATTAAACCTATCATCACAAGTACAAGCAATATAGGTGCGATCCAATGATGCAAGAGTATATTGGAGCGTAAATGAATAGACCAATAATCACTGATAGCATTGTCGATTTCGTCTTTTGAATATCCTTCATTTTTTAATACCCAGTGTAACTGTTCTTCTGTTAATTGATCTTCTTTGTCCCAATATCTTCTTGCCATTACTAATAGGCGTTCGTCCTCATCTATATTTCTATACATTTTTCTGTTATCATTTCTACCGCCTTTAGGTAAAAATATGGGTTTGATGTTATCTCGCCCATTTAAAATTATCTGGCATATCTTTTACAACAATACCACATTCCATATTTACTTTGAGCATATCCAACATCTACTACAGACATACCACTGTTACTGTAGCAACAATTATTATATGCTTCATTTTGAGTCCAACCACTACCACAACCCTCATAAGTGTTATGATGTCCACCATAATGAGCAACACAATTTCTGGATGCCATTGTATTAGCAACACCTTGAGCCGATCCATTATCTATCTGAGTAGAATATGTATACTTATAGGTTGTGTTACTTTTCTTTCTACTTCTTCTAGCCTCGCAAATATTTGTTAATAAAGTTATAGCAATTAAACATAATACTATTTTTTTCATAATTATTTCCTCCATGAAATAGAAGGGGTTTGATGCAATCTCCCCCCTGTTAAATTACTTGCAGTCACACTGATTACAAGTATTGCCATTACAAATAGTTCTAGTAAAAGTTCTTGAACGAAGAACATTACAACATCCGTCTGTAACTGTTCTGGTTCTTGAGTATGTGCTGCCAGTTTTATTGCAGGCACAATCAGTAGAACGAATAAAAAGTCTCCTGCCAAACAAGCCTCTACGCACCCTACAGTTGCATGTGCTACAGTCGCAAGGACTGCAATCGCAACCCTCTGATACTGTTGTTTGAGGTTCAGCTGATGTTGGTGCTTCACCAGCAAAAGCAGTAACGGCAAAACTTGATAAAATAAGTGCTAAAAATAATCTCATACTTTCTCCTTAAAAACTAAACTAACTCAGGTATTATGAACATATCATAATTTAAACCTTTGCATCCCTGCTATTTTAATTATAGTGCCAAGATGAAGAGTTGAATCTATATTACTATAAATAACTGTGTGAATCTTGACACTATTTTAATTTTCTTAATTTAAGACAAGCTCTAATTGTCTTTCCTTATGTTCTTTAAAACTTACAGTAGGATCAAAATTATCAGATAGCATATACTTAAATAGTCTGTATGCTTCTCTTATACTACGAGCATAAATTAATCTGTTACTATGATAAACAGCCTCTTCTTCTGGAGTAAAATGACCCCTTCTGATTCTACGAGTACTTTCTTTACCGTCTTTATCTATTGTCTTAACTTTTCTTTTAAGATTAATACCCACCTTTGCTGCTTGAGCAATAACCCAATTCATAAGACCATGATAAAAAAGAGTACTTCTAGCTACGCCACCTCTAAAATGAAAAGGAGTCATGCAAAGAATATATCTATAGGCATCATTATTTGATGGAAAATTACCAGTAGATTCTCTTTTTCTCAATGTTCCATGATAATCTCTAAGAATAGATAAAATACTATATAGTTGTGGCATACTAAAATTCCAATCATTTTTAGTATTAACTTTTAGCTTACCTGTTTTCTTATAAATTTCAAAACCAAAACAACTTTTAGCTTCAGCAGAAAGGTTTTCATAAATATACTGAAGATTTTCAAGCAACCAATCGGTATTTTTGTCACCTCTTGTCCTAGAAAGATCATACTTGTCCATTCTTGCAGCATTTAATATTTGATTTAAAACTTTTTTCCATTCCCAATACTCATGTCTTTTACTTCCTTTAAGAACTCTAAATGAGATTGGAGGGTTCATTAAAGAAATACTAGGAAAATCTTTTAAAAGATTATAAATAGCTATTGGGTCATACATATCTCCTTTATCTATATCAGAATAAGAAGATGCTCTTGGCATAGATTTTTGAGGAAATAACTTTAATACAATTCCCTTTTTTGCAAAAGCCTCGTATAAAGTATGCAATTCTGTTTCTGTAAAAGGCTGAGATAAGGAATACTCTTGCCTTGGACAACCTAAATGAGCATACTCACAAACAACTAAACTATCTTTTGGTAATGTTTCATGTAGAGAAAAAACTTCTGCATGAGAAATCACCCTGCAATCTTGCCCGTTGTGAGAAATTGTTGCGGTATTTTTGCCGAAATCAATTACATACACATGATCAAATTCATTAAACATTTTCATAATAATCTCTCTTTTATTAATTCTGTAAAAAATTCCATATCGAATTAACAGCTTTAACTAAACACGATCTTCAATTAGACAATGTATAATCAAAACATAAGGTATTATAACAATCATGTAGTTGCAGAACAAGATTAAATTCATTATAAAAAATTATTTATCCTCTGATGTGTCTTGTATTCTTTTTAATCTTTCTTCGTATTTTTTTTTGCTTTCTTTAGCCTTTTGTATAAAATTACTGAAGGCTTGTTCTGCCCCTTCTGACACAACATCGTCTGTCATAGGTTCTGGATATATTTTTCTGGCTTCTTGCTCCAAAGAAGGTAGAGGTCTTTTTTTTACATCTTGGATTTTGGGCGTAGATGGATCAAGAGGTCGTCTTTCTGGTTCTTTCATTTTACTCTCCTATTTAGATGCTAGTAAATATAAACCAATATTAGAAAAACTATATCCAAAATAAGCTATGCCCATGCCGACATTGCCTTTATATATTTGTTCTAAACTAACATAAAGATAAATTAAGCCAGTCATAACTATTAGCCAACCACTCATGCCGGTACACCCTCCAAGAATTTAGAAATTGCTTTGTCTTTTTGTTTAAGTTCCATATCAATATCAAAATCTAAGTCGTAGATAAAAAAGTCTTCTTCTGCGTATTCGGCATGTTTTCTTGGATTGTTACCGGGAGCCGACTCTGAATAATGAAATAATGGAGTGTACCCCTGCCATGTATCATAACACAAATGTATTGCTTCTTCTTCTGTCAATTCGTCTGGGTGGCAAGCATGATGCAAATAGTCGAACGTAATTGGTATATTGGTTTTGGGATAGAAATCTTCTATTAGTTGTTTTACAGACCAGCAATTAAGTTTATCGTCATTTTCAATAACAAGACGGTTACGACAATTATCACTAAGTCTATTAAAATTTTGTATAAATCTTTGTACAACCTCATCATTACTTCCTTGTCGGTTGTTGATATGCAAATTCATTGGGCAATTATAATCTGCTGGACAACCTATCATGTCAAGAAAGGCACTGTAAAAGTTTAACTCTTTAATTGTTTTATCTACTGCTTCTGTATTAGTTGATGCAAGCACGTTGTATTCACTGGGATGGCATGATACACGAACATTATTTTGTTGTATTGTATATGCTATACTGTCTATTTCCTCCATGATGTCAGTATATTGAGGGAGGTCGTGTAAGCTAATATTGGCAAGATTATAAGTAATAAGAGGAAATAAATCGCTACTGATACGATAACAGTAATTATACTCTGCACAGTGTAAAATCGTAGCATTAGTCACCTCCATGTTATTGAGTATTCTTGATCCTAAAATAGACAATGCTTCTTGACGATCTAGCTGACTAAATCGTTTGTAGGTCATAGTTTGAAACCTAATATTAGGATCAATTTCTTTTAATTGTTCTGAAATACAGCAAAGTCCGAATCTCATAATTATACCTCCAGCATACGATTATAATATATTATCGGATGCTTGTCAAGAAAACTTTAGGCTGAGTGAAAATACACCAAACCCTACTCTATTGCTCTAGGAATGATACGTTGAATCTATACTTAAATAGATAATAATCTGAACCCCTAGAACAATCAGTAAGAATGTACAGTCCAAGTAGTTTCGTGAATACTATCCATACCTAATGTTTCAGCAACCTTTTTGCCTTCATCAGTCATAATAGTTTCAAACAATCCATAAGGCTCAAACATAATGTATAAAACATCCGTCATTATATCATAGCCTGATTCTCTACAACTGTCAAATTGTCTAAGTGTCCAATCAGGAAGGTCTTTAAGTGAAATACCTCCATGTTCACAGAAGGTTTCCAGCATAAACCTATTACGTTCTTCATCGCTTTCATAACCTTCTACCATACTAATGGCATCAATAAAAACTTCAATAAAACCACTTTTGCTCTTTACCATTATTTTAAATGATTCATCATTAATTATTTCTTCTTGATAAAATATGTTGGCAATAATTTCCCTAGTTGCTTTCTTTTTAATGCTAACTATATTTACAAATTCTAGCAACTCAACAGCAATAGCACTTTCTGTAAAAATATCACTTCCCATTATTCATCAGCCTCCTTAGCAAATCTATAGTATAATCTTTCTACCTCTTTTAAGTTATAAGAATATGGAGCAACATTATCTCCATTCTTATTGTTCCATCTCATGTCTTCATGCAAAGAATCAAGAGCATCAAGAACAATATCCATATCGTTTTCTTCAATAAGATGTCTCATTAAATTTTATCCTTTAACAAATCATTAAGAAATTCTTGAGCAACATGATCTGGGTCTTCTTCAACAGTCACATCACACATATCTAATTCACCATCAAAAGCATTTGTATATGCTGCCCCTAAATCTTCTAGGATATAATTATCACGCTCATCTTCATCTAATTTTAGATAATCCGTTCCAGAGATTAATGCTTCTGCTGCTGCTGCTGCCATTTCTCCAATATATTGAAATCTAATACTTTCAGGGTCAGCCTCAACCCAACCAGCAAATCCTATAATAATTTTACTCATAACCAAAATCCTTTCTTTGTTCCAAGTATATCATAGTTATCGTCAATGTCAAGTAGAATCTTTAGTCCATTCCAATGCTTCAGCTATGATAGGAAATCTAGTGATAAAAATATTTTTACACTTTAAAGCAATATCCTGATGTTCTTTCTGTGTACCATTAGCACTTCTTAAATCTATATAATGTATCCAACTACGAACACTACCACTCATATATATCCTAGTAGGAGTTGCTAAAGGCAATATAAATCTGGCACATTCTTTTGCAATACCGTCCTTTAACATAGCGTCATATAATGCTTTTGATTTAGCAAATAATTCTCTCATCTGTAGATTGTATTTATGTTTAACTTCTTGATCAACATCATCTATACTATTTTGTCTGTTTTTATTATCTTGTGATCTTAAATTTGGTAAAGGTATTTGTTCATCCAATAAACTTGTATCAGCATATCTTTGACTAAATTCTTGGAAAGTAAAACTTCTATGTCTTAATATTTGTGCGGCTAGTCCTCTAGTAGTATTAATTTCAAGAGTCATAAATGCCATTTCAAATATAGACCAGTGTTTATGTTTAATGCAATAACCAAGTAGACCAGCAATACTATCATTATCTTGATTGTTTGGGTTGGACACCCTAGCACAATAGGCTATATTCTTTTCTGCTTCTGGGCTAACATTAATTAAAACAACTTTATTGTTATCGTTTGTTGTCATATATTTTATCCTCTATCTTTTTCCACTGTGGACAATTTTTGTATATCTGTTTTGTTTCTTCTTCAGTAAAATTAAAATCTATAACACCATCACCCCACGTTCCCATAAAACCATGAGTAGCTTTTTTAAGTTTATCTTTTGTAGCACCAGAAACTCGTTTATTATCTTTTAATATCTCTTGATCGTCTATATGATAACAGTTTTTAAAAAACTTATGAAAGTCTAATAATAAATGTTCTAGTCTTAAAATTATTGGATCAGTCATATTATTTAAGTAAGACATTAAATATTCATCAACATGAGTCCAATGTTGTTCATCGCAAAAAATAGATATAGCTACATTTAAATCGTTTTGTGTTTTTATTTTGGGTGGTGCGCCAGAGCGCAAATCTGTTGAATTATAAGACAAAAAATCTATATCTTCTGGATGTTCTGGATTGAATATTTTCCCTTCTATACATTTAGTTTTTGAAAATTTAAAAACTTCTGGAAACTCTAACATTTTTTTCAAATATAAATTATTATTATTAGCAGCATAGTTTTTAACTGTAGTATTATGAGCAATATGGGATATTAAATACTTTGGCAGTTTTTTAATATTAATAATATTAAGAAGTTTATTCCCTTTCCATTGTTTTGGAATCTTGTTGGAATGTGTTTCTGATCTTAACATCCTATACTCATCTTGAGTAGGTAATTTTTCAGAATCAAAAACAATTTTCTTATTATGCTTATCACAATATTTATGTATTAGTGATGTAGTTTTTGTAGAACCGGACTTAGCAAATGACCAGAAAATAAATTCATCAGTTATTATCATAAATCTTCTTTTCAATTTTTGACCACTTAGGACAGTTTTTATACATCTGTTTTTTTTCTTTCTCATTAAAATTAAAATCTATAGAGCCTCCTTTATGTTTTACAAGTTTATCTTTAGTTGGTGCTGATACATAATGTGTATCTCCTAAAATTTTAGGTGCTTCAATACAGTACAGTTCTAAAACAAAGTCATAAAAATCTTGTAATAAAAACTCCATTCTTAAAAAATGAGGATCAGTCATGTTATCTAAATAAGACATTAAATATTCATCAACACCAATCCAATTCTTTTCTTTAACCCATATCTGTATAATAGATTCAATTTCTTTTGGGTCTGTATGATATTTATTATGGTTTTGTAGGAATGGAATATCCCAAGCATACTCTGGTAAAAATATTTTACCTTCAGAACATTTTTGTTTAGCCCAATCATATACTTCTTTAATTTCTATTAATTTCTGATGTTCTCCACCTTTGTATTGATATAACCCTATTGTTGTCGCGTGTATAACGTGAGACTTTAAAAATCCCGGCAGTTTTCTAAAACCAATAACATGATCGAGTTTTTTAGCAAAGTCTGGTAAAAAAATTTTAGCAGATAAGTGCTTATCAGGGACTTTATTTACATGCTTTTGATGATCTGTTGAATCATGTTCAAAAACAATACCACCAAGTTTATAAGCATCTAAAGTTCTATGAATAAGTTTCTGTGTTTTTGTACCTCCTGTTTTAGCAAGATGCCACCACACAAAATTATCTGTTATTATCATTATCTTTATTCCACCACTTAACTAATCTGTCCCATACTGGTCTGAAGAAAAACAAAACAACATAAGCAACAACCGCTTCAATAGCTTTACCAAAAATAGTAGTCATTGTTATTGATTGTTTTTTAATCTTTTTATCATCACCATGATCCGAAGTCATAGTCTATTTCCTTCTGAAGTTGTTGTTGTGCATATCTTTTCTGATGTTCAATATGTTTATTATCTGTAATATCATTGTAAATATCCATAGCTAATTTACTTAAACTATTGATAGTTCCTTTTCTTTCAGGATTATCAACAAGATGCCATTCATAATTATATGGATTATCTACATTGTCAGATTTTTCTCTGTCAACTTTATATCCCTTATCCTTAGCCCATCGTTTTATATTAGTCCAATTCATTCTTTGTAAGCATCTCCCGGTTTATTTTTTTATAACTTCTAGTCTCAGGATCATACTCCTGTATATCCTTGTCATATCTTTTCCATGCTTCCATGTGTTTAACGGCAATCATTTGCTTTTCTTGTCTCATTTGTTGCAGCATTTGATGCTCTATTAGTTTATAAAGATCATCTATATGTCCTCTAACCTCATGGCAATTACCCATACCGTCAAGTACTTGAGATATATGCTGTTTTATATCTGGTTGAACACAAGCATACTTTAAAGGTAGCTTGTCCTTCTTGCTCATTTGTTTATAATCTTTAGACATGCTTTAATCTTGGATAAATCTCAAGTACCTTTTCTAAAGAAGAAATGATCTGAAATAAATACATGCTTTGAGTATTGTTAATATCATCAATGTGATCTAAATCTTCAATCATATATCTAAATATATTTTCATAACCAACTTCTTGTAACAAAGTTCTTATAGATTCTTTTTGTTCTAAATAGATTACTTCTTTTTTAATTTCTTTTCTTTTTTTGGAACTAACTGCCATCTGTTTCTGATTTTTCAACTGTTGCATTGTTTGGAAATACTTTCTTGATTAATTCTAGTTTAGAATTATTGTTATCTAAAATAGACAAATACTTATCTATAACACCTAAAACATCTGGGTGATCACCAACACCAGCACCTCTGGTCATATATAAGTCTATAGTAGCTATTGCTTCATCTACTTTAGCTTGGTATTTAGATTCTAATGCTTTAATAAATCTATTCATTTATCAATCCTCTGAGTTAATGTAAGTAAAATTAAAAGCCCTTTGATCATCTGGTATGTTTACTTCATCTGTTGTAGAAACATAATAATCTGGAGGCAGAGGCAACTCATCTCTTTTAAGATGGTCGTACAACATCCAGTGTGTAATATCGTTGGAGGTTAATAGTTTATTTGCTCCATGAAATACATTCGGATTACCATGTCTATATTGTTGATACTGAAAAGTACCTAAAAACAATTCTTTATCTTTAGTAAAAAAATATATTTTACAACCATCTTCTGGATGATCATTCTTAATACTAATCCATTTCCTATACATAAAAATGCTCATGCTATAATAGTAAGTTTATCCTTGTCAACTCTTGCAAAATAACTATGTGTAATTCTTTTCTTTTCTATATCTCTAAACTCATCATATATTTTTGTATAGACATTAATTCTATATTTATTGTCATAAACATTGATAGCTTTGCACATTTCAAAGTTTTTAGGTTTATCAATTTGTTTAAAAAGTAAAGTACATACGTCTATCATTGACATATTAAATCTCCTATTTAATAATTAATCGAACAATTATTTGACCAATAACTATCCCACAAGCAATTTCTAATATATTTGATATATCCATTATCTTACATACAAAGGCTGATAATACCATTGAACTTGTGGAAGATAAGTAATTTGTCTTTCCTTTCTTAAAAACCAGCAACGTCTTTCTGTTACCACTGGAACATTATAGTAATACGGAACCCAACTGTAAACTACTGTTGGTTGTGGTACTGTATAAGTTATAGCAGGAACAGGAGTTGTTATCACCATTGGTGGTGATGATGCAACTGGTACGCTTGCTACCCACTCACCAGTATATCCGATAGAACCCCATAACGCAACAGTTAAAAATAAAAATGTCCTCATAACATTCCTCTTTCTTGTTAAAATTTAATCTTACTCATTTCGATTGCTAACATCTCGTCCCTGAGTCTGAAAGCCCTATCTGTTTCTCGACTATTTAAAGAACCTTCTTTAATATATTTTTTCATTTCTTCTACATCCCAAGGAGTTCTAGCTTCATCTTCATAATAGTATTCCCAAGGTTTCCATCTAATTCTAGTATGGTCTATCTTTATTTTTGTATCACCATTCTTATCTGTATAACTATATTTACACCAGTACCATTCTTCTGCACACATCGCTTCTTCAATAACTTTAAAGTCTACTGGATAAGCATTGAACGCCAATATTTTAAATTGACCTCGATTGTAAAGCCATCGTAAAACACCTTCGTCTTCAAAATCAATAGGGAAAAATGTGTTGCGTATTGAGGTTTGAATGATAGGATATTTCCAACCCACCCATTCTGCGTTAACAATAAATCCGATTGATATTCCTACAAATAATAATAAAAATTGATAAAATAAAGTTCTGCAAACGGTAATAAGTATCATAATTAAGCCTGTAGTTTTATGGACAAATAATAGGATGATACTTATATTTTACACCTACCTGTCATATCTGTGAAAATAATGATGTGCAGCTACTTCAACCACTATTAAAATAGCTACAAATATAAAAAACTCTGTCATCTACTCAACTTATTAATAATATTTAATATTCTTCTTGCTAATGCTGCTTGTCCTACAATTCTGCCGTCATCATAGTCATTATAATAACCTGATGTAGATTCATGGTCGAACTGTTGTTTAATTTTATCATTACATAATTTTACAATTTCTGCTATTTTAGTTTCTAATATTGGATCATTCATCTTTATACTTGCTTCTTGCATAATCAACAATTTGTCCAGCAGTAAAAGGAACTGTGTTACCACCTAAATAATATTCTGTGCATAATTTTCTAGCATCTCTAGTAATTTTTATATTACTATAAATATGATTGTATGCTGTTCTATATTCCATCAATATATATGCTCTAACTTTTGCAGAAAACCTACCTACTGCTACTTCTAATTTAGAATACTTTTTCTTTTTCATGGATTAAGTCTTAACATAGCAACAATTTTATTGGCAGTCCTATCTGTGCTATACTCTTTAGACTGAGAATCTTGTAAAAGTCTATCAACAATATCTTGATTTTTTTTAGACTTAACACTTCTTAAACAACCTTTACCATAAGTAGTTTCGATAAAAGCAAAAACTTCTGAAGTAAAATCAACAATTTTGGACATAACTGCTCCTAGAATAAATAAAACGCATTTAATGTATTATACTGTATGTATCGTCTTTTGTCAAATAGAATCTTGAGTTTTTTTTTAAAAACTATGTGAACTAATCTAATCTCCCACTCATTTCTGTCCAAATCATAAGGTCTGCTTGAGCCAATGTCAAGCCGGGATAATGTGTTTCCATTAAGTATTTACACAATCCTGCATATTTAGCATATTTTTCTGGAACCTGTGGAGTATTTTTAGGAGCATCTTTTATATCACACTTAACCCTCATCCAGTTTAGAATATGAGTATCTAACACAACTTCATCACAAAATTCTCTAGTATGTAATAAGAAAAACCTTGCAGTCTTTGGCCCAACACCATGAATATCCATAAGATCATCTCTTGTGCAAGTTCTTAAATCTAATTTACTAGAGAAATACAATGCCTTGCGTATCCTATCATACTGTCCTGTCTTATGTGCAACTAAATAATTGCGTAATTCTGTTAATTTAAGACTACGAATAAACTCAAATGGAGTCATGTCTCCTCTGTCTTTGAGTAATTTTGTAACTAATCTAGCAGTTGTATCACTGTTTTTACCAGCAACAAGGATACAGAATATCCAGAATGATTGTAGTTCTACATCTGTACGATTGTAATTAGTAATATCTTTAGGATCAATCAAAGTTTCCATCATTAAAATCCGTTATCCAAAGTAATAAGTAGACCAAGACAAACAACACCAACTGTGTTAGTATATCCATTGTACTACTATTATCGGCAAGAGTCAAGGATAAAGTTTAACATTATTTCTTACCCTTCAAGTCGGCAATATTCTGTGCAATATCTACTAATCTGTCCCAATTTTCATCTACATATTTTTCTGGCCCACCCATATCAGCCTGTGCTACTGCTATCTCTTCAGTAGGAACCATCTCAATAGCATCCCAAGGACAAACCTTAACGTCATACGTTTTACCCTTATTGCCGGGAACATGGATACATTGTTCACAACCTATACAAGTAGATAGATCAATCTCACACCATTGAGTTACTCCCTGTTTTATCTGGAATATACAATCAACAGGACATACTTCTAAACAAGCCTCACACCCAGTACAATTATCTGCTTGAATAATCGCTAATTCTTTAGGAATCTTTTTTCTTGGTTTGTTCTTTGCCATTATGCTATAATATCATGTTGAATATTTCCAAATACATCAGTCAATCTAAAATCTCTACCACTATATCTATATGTTAATTTACTATGGTCAATACCCATTAGATGTAATATAGTAGCGTGTAAATCGTGCATGTCCATTGAGTCCACTGCTTTATGTCCAAAGTCATCAGTAGAACCATATCTCATACCACCTTTAACTCCACCTCCTGCCATCCACATAGAAAATCCACCATTATTATGATCTCTACCTGTTGCTCCTTCTTTTATACCGGGAGTTCTACCAAACTCACTTCCAAACAATATAATTGTATCTTCAAATAGTCCAGAGTCTTTTAAGTCTTGGATCAAAGCAGCAATAGGTTTATCAATAGCCGTTGTATTCTTTTTTAAATTATCATTAATATTCTGGTGCATATCCCAACCACCATGACCAATCTCTACAAATCTAACCCCTGCCTCACTAAATTTCTTAGCTAATAAACATTGTTTACCAAACTTAGCAGTAGCTTTATCGTTGATACCATATTTCTGTAAGGTTTCTTGTGATTCTTTAGATATGTCAACAGTATTAGGAACACTTGTCTGCATCCTAAAAGCTAACTCATAACTCTCAATCAATCCTTCTAGTCTACTATTCTCCGCACCATCTTTCAGGTGCATCTGATTAAAGTCTCTTAATAAATCTAAATCTTTTCGTTGTCTGTCTTTAGTTGTAGATGTATTTACAAGATTAGGTATAGCACTTTTACTACCAGCATTAATAGCAGTACCTTGATATATTGCCGGTAAGAATGAACTGCCATACATATCTGGCCCAATATTAGCATCTATAGTTATAAATCCCGGCAGTTCTTTATTCTCTGTGCCTAATCCATACAATAACCAACTACCCATACTAGGTCTACTGAATTGAAAATTACCAGTATGTAATAAACTTCTGGCCTGATTATGATTACCTGTTTTACTTTTCATACCGTTAAGCAAACATAAATCATCTGCATGTTTACGCAAGTGTGGAAAGTTCTCACTAATTTCTATACCACTATCTCCTGCTGGAGTTAAAGGTACTCCCGGTTTCATAATCTTTCTACCTTTACTTACAGGATCATCTGTTCCTGCTTTTTCTACCATTAAAGGTTTATGGTCAAAAGTATCTGTATGAGTCATACCACCATTCATATACATGAATATAACTCTCTTATTACTTTTCATAGCCTCTTCTGCCATTAATCCTTTTAATGCCAACATACCAAAACCAAAACTACTGGCTTGTAATAAACTTCTTCTATTTAACATTACGAAATTCTCCTGTGCAGATTATGATTTGAATAAGTTTGGCAAGACCACTGTCTTGTTTAATAAACTCTATAGATTTTTTATTCTCTTGCTCTGTAGGTGGACGACCTAAAAACTTTAGAAATATTTTATTTATGTTGTTGAGATATAATATATTGGGCATGGTTTTGCCCATCTTTTTATTTTGTTCAATTAATACTTTTGCTTCTTCTTGTGCCAATGCTATGATCTTAGGATTGTTCATTAGGAATAATGCTTGAGTAGAAACTGTCGTAACACTTCTCTCAGCATTAAGCAAACTATTATCTGGTCTATCAAATATGTCCAGTACCTCAATCTTATTATCTCTTAATGACGGAATATAAATTGATCTTGATCTTGTCTCTCCAATATACTTTCTTAGTTCTTTGCTGGAGTTTTTTATACCTGTTTGAAAATCACTTATATTCTTATGCGACCCTTCTAGCTTACCTGAGACAAATAATAATGAGTCTCTAATTTGTTCAGCCTCTAATCTTTTCTCATTCATTCTCCAGAAATAAATATTGTCAGGATCAATCTCATAATTATGTTTATCAAATTTACTACTACGCTTATACGCATTGCTCATAACAATAGTTTTAATAAGTCTTTTATTTGATAGCCTACCCGTAATAAACTTAGTAGATAAATAGTTCATAAGTTTAAGATTGGTAGGCTCACCACCAAGTATACCAAAATTATCGAAACTATCCAGTATGCCTTTACCAAACAAATGTCTCCATACCCTATTTACATGAACCCTATAAGTTAATGGATTAGTTTTATTCGTTATCCATTCTGCAAACTCATATCGTCCACTGGTATTATCAAAGTTAAGATTAGGTCTATCGCTAAATATCTCTGGTAATCTTCTTGGTACTTCATCGCCCAGATTATTTACTTCACCTCTGATTGCCAATTTAACTTCTGTCATTTTCTCTTTATCTTTGACAGACATTACAGGCTGTAAATGTTCTAAGTATTTTAAATACTCATCAGATAACTTAGCCTTTGCTTCATCTAATCTCTTTTGTCTTCTACCTAATTCTCTATTTAACTGTTCTTCTGTCGCTCTTTTGTTCCATGTTTTAATAGATTCTATTTGATACTCAGCGTTTTTAATATCACACAGTAGAAACCACTCCTGTATCCTCTTCTTCTTGTATAAATCTTCTGTCTCTTCTGTCAGCAGGTAATCATAGTCTCCTAAGTATCCTGTATTGTTATTACCTCTGTAAAGACCATCCATATTTTCTGTATTGTTAAACACACCAGCAACACCATAATAATCCTGCTGAGAAAATGGATCGAACTTATGATCGTGGCATCTTGCACAACTTAAAGTCATACCTAGAAACCCTCTAGTAATAGCATCTATCTGATCATCATTACGATCTGCTACGAACTGTTTAGTTTGTGCCTGTATATTTTTAGTGCCTATTGTTAAAAAGCCTGTAGCTATCCTGTTATTGTTATATTCTTCATAACTTTTATGTGGCAGTAGATCACCAGCGATTTGTTCTTTAATAAATTGATCGTATGGTTTATCATTATTAAAACTATCTATAACATAATCTCTATATCTCCAAGCATAAGGACTAATTAAATTTCTATCTTGTCCAGATGATTCTGCATACCTTGATACATCTAACCAATGTCGTCCCCATTTTTCTCCGAACCCATTATCCTGCAATAAACTATCAACTAACCTTTCATATTTATCTTCTGAAGTATCATCTGTGTAGCCTTTTATTTGCTCAATACTTGGTGGTAAACCAATCAAATCAAAATAAAGTCTACGGACAATAGTATAATCGTCTGCTACCTCTACAGGTTTTAGTTTATGCTTTTGTATTTCTAAATTTAATATAGTATCTATTTCTGTACCATCATCATATTTAGCTACAGGAGGTCTAGTAACCTTTTTAAATGCCCAGAAATTTCTAGCCTGCCTTAATTCTACAGCCCTATTCTCAGACTTATATCTTGGGTCAGGCATACCCATCTTAATCCATTGTCTAAAATTATTGACAATTTCTTCACTCAAAGGATTATCTGGAGGCATATCACCAGACTCAATATAGTCTAATAGTAAACTCTCGTCTATCTTACCGGGAACAACTGATGGGCCAGAATCTCCACCATTTAATATGCCCTGCCTAGTATCTACAGATAGTCCACCCTTAACATTCTTAGAGTTAGAAGAATGGCAAGAATAACATTGAGTAGTTAAAACGGGTTTGATATTTTTCTCAAAAAACTGAACACCAGAATCTTGAGCAAATACTGTCCCAGATAATAGTATAAAAAATATCCAGACAAATCTCATTATACCTCCCTAAATTGGTATATAGGAATACACCATACTATGTCTTAGTGCTGCCCTTCTTATGTTTGGGAATATACGGACAATTTTTACACCTAGAACCGCAACATACTTTTCTCGATAATAAATACTCTTTGCTCAATGGTTTAGTCATAAGTATAATTCATCATGTCTATTATTCTTTTTTCTTTTTCATATACCATATCTATCAACTCATTATTGTAAAAGTCTTTATAGTTATAAGAAGGACTTACATTTATAGCATTTAATTCATTTATTTTTATACCAAGTTTATTACATAATTCACTATATTCTTGTTGTAGATTTTCGTATCTTAGTAAATTACTTACTATTAGTTGTTCATCATATTCTCTAGGGTATCCACTATCGTAGTCATAAATAAAATCTTCTTGAGTTTTAACTCTTTTGCTTTCTACTGAAAAATATAATATCATCTTTGGGTCAAAATTGTTTTGCTCTAAAATTCTTTTACAATTTAACCATACTTTTTTGTGTTCAGAATTTGGATTTAATGTATTAAATACTTTAAAGTACCAAGCAACCAAAGAAGCATATCTTCTCCAAGGATTTCTTATTACAGCAAAAGAAGTATAGTCATTCCAATCATAGTCTAGCATTTTATTTTTATTTACATAACAATGATATTTATCCCAGTGCTTTATATGATATGCTGTTTGATGTCTATCTCCAGACTGACGTTGAATAAAAGCAGGTTCACTTTCTCCATGTATTCTAGGCACTTTATAATAACAGGTATTATTAATTTTGTTTTGATACCTTAGATGATTGTTTATAGACGTAGTTGCTGTTTTAGGTATCTCTATAAAAATAAATTTGTATTCATTAGATATATATGTCATACTCTATCATATTCCATAGTATTGGACATATCTACAGACATAATGTTCCAATATTTGTGTCCACATTCATTATCAACCCATTCTTCAGCATTGGTTGTGCTACAAAAAGGCCCGAATATTGCTAATTCTTTCTTCCCTGTTTCTATTTTAGATAAATCAATTTGTTTATTATCACTACATAATACAATATAATTCATTTTAAAACCTTTCCAAGTATTCCTCTCCGTTTCGTACTAAACGGATTACATCTTCAATATATTTCTCAGCCTCTAGTCTGGTATCAAATTCTACTTTTTTCTTTTTAACTAATTTGCATGGTAGTAGTAGTGGTTTATCTTTTTTATAAATAACAAACCTAGATTCATCTTCTTGCCGTATATTATATTCCATGTTATACTCCTATTTTTCATTAACTATCTTTTTCATTTTCTTTTCTATGCTTTTTATTGTTTTAATAACAGGAACAGAAAGTTCATAATCGTCCTTATATGCTATAATAGCGTCTAAAATTCTCCACGCTTCTTGTTGTGTAATTTCTGTGGTCATACTAAACTCCTGTGGGCATCACAGTATTACATTCAGTGGTGAATATTATACCTTTGTTTGACGGTGCTTCAATATATTCTTCAAACTTAACTACGTCAGATACTACCCAACCATATTTATCTTTATCTTCATTCCATCCAAAGTTATTATCTTCATCCACCTTATGTCTATTATAATCACTTATCCATTCTTGCATATCCTCATACTTAAAACTATGACTAAATGTTATTGTACCAATAATTCTGGCTTTAAACCTACCATTCTTACCGGGAGTTTCTATTAATAAAAGTTCTTCTCCCACATATTTATCTGGAAGAGCATAACTTCTGGTTTCAACACATTTATCAGAGTTAATTAGCAACTGTGACCAAGGGGCTTGAATATTAATCCCAGTCATTATTTTGTAAATATTCCTGTATGGTATTCTTTAATATGAGCAAATCCATTTTACTCATAGGGTGCAAACTGTCAATATAGCCCCAAGAAATTTCTCCATTTTCTTGATTAGTATATGGCCTAAATATTTGCACCGATTTTATATCTGAATTAGTATCTGAATCTTTGACTTCAAATCTTATAGACTGTTCCATTTGATTGTCTCATAATTTGTTTAATTACTTGCATTGTGTTATTTACACCTTTATCGCAATTCAACATAATTATCTGACAGTTCAAATTGTACTATTTCTACGTTAGAATCTTCATTTCTGTATTTATAAGAAAAATATCGTTTTATTTTTACTAATATCAATTTAATCAAGTTTTTAGTTAAATTATCACCTTCTATGGTAATAATTGCTGTTACGAGTAGTTGTTTTTTCATGTTTCATATTGTTTCCTTTCCCGTACAGACTGTTTATAATCGGTATATACCATAAGCATATTAATTATTCCCCATAGTACTAAAACTTCCATTTTTTATTCTCCATATAATAATTCATAAATTGCATTAGCTATAAAAGGATGTCCACAATTACACCCTATTTCTTGACAGTTTAATCCAATAACCAAATCTAATCCCAACAAACATCCAACAAACATAAGCCCAACTAACATAATCATAACTGTTAAAAGAAAACCATTCCAATGATCTTCATAGGGATATTTGTCTTTATATACCTTTTGATCCTTCTTGATATTAAGAATATCTTCAGGTTTAATGTCTGATATTCCACTAATACTATCATAAATACTGTCCTCTATTAAAAGACTAGCAGGTTCATCACCATGTATACTATCTGATCCCGCTAATAATGTTTCCTCATTTGAACCAACTAAACTATCTTCTTCATTATAAAAATCTCCTAAATCTACAGACCAAGAGGCCACCTTTCCATCATCTTGTATATCTAATCCTCCCTCTAATGATATTCCTTCATCTGATATATTACTAGAAAATATACTACTGTCTTTATTATCAGAAACATTAGAAGTAAATTCATCTACTATAAAATTACTATCTAATAATACATTTTCAGACTTAATCTCTGTATTATCTTCT
>ERZ891134.523-NODE-523-length-31864-cov-10.776353_pt1 | contig 31864 bp, 30 predicted proteins | sample MGYA00520888_ERZ891134 | MGnify/ENA primary metagenome ERZ891134 (study PRJEB32303, sample SAMEA104408692) | aquatic metagenome | biome: Brackish water; feature: Coastal; material: water | place: Baltic Sea | collected 2014-10-23 | depth 10 m ... | reverse complement strand
GAGGGCTAGAGGGCTGGGCAAAACTCCGAAAAGTTCCGGCGCGCAGCGAAGGTCCGCACCACGATTCAAGGGTAAAAGAGATGAAACGTTTAAGCGAATTGGCTTCAGCGCGAAGCGCGAGCTCTCTAGCCCTTTAGCCCTCTAACAAAAACGGCAATACCGCGTCTTGAAAAGGCTGCGGTTGCTCCGCATGCACCCAATGGCCCGCTCCTGGGACGGATTCCAACCGAGCCAGGGGGAAATGATCCATGATGCCACTCCAATCTTCATCCAAAATGTATCCACTGCGTTCGCCCCGAACGAACAAGGTCGAGCCAATGAAGCGGTCTTCGGCGGCCAAGGGTTGGCCTATCCGGCCCATTTGACCTTCGAGGACGGGCAGATTGAATTTCCACCCCAAATTCCCCTCGGGTTTCCATTCCAAATTTTTCAACAAAAACTGACGCATCCCCCAATCGGGCATGGCCGATTCCAGAGCGCGGTCCGCCTCGGTTCGGCTTTTTAACGTGGTAAAATCCAACTGATGCATGGCATCCACGACAGATTGATGGTGCGGAGGGTAGGCCTTCGGGCCAATGTCTACAACGACCAAGCGTTCCACCAATTCCGGATAGTGGCAAGCCAAAGCCATCGCCGTTTTTCCTCCCATGCTATGTCCAAGCCACCGCACAGGCCGCTCTCCAAAATGCTCTAAGGCATAGGCACGCACATCCTCCACCATGTCAGCATAGGTATGGGAGCCGGCATGCGGGGACCGTCCGTGGTTGCGTTGATCCACCAGGTGGACATCCATGCCCTGTTCGCCCCAAGTTCGGGCATGCGAGGCCCAGTTGTCCCCCATGCCAAATAAGCCATGCAGCACAACCAAGGGTTCCCCCCCATTGCCCATGATTTTACTCGCGAGAGGAAGAACGGCCATCAGCGTTCCAATAAATGACGGTAGCGCTGTACGGTGTTCTCGAGTCCCAGATACAGCGCCTCCGAAATCAACGCGTGGCCGATGCTCACCTCATCGAGGTCGGGCATATGCTGGGCAAAAAACTGGAGATTCTCTGAACTCAAATCATGGCCTGCATTCACGCCCAACCCAACAGATTTGGCCCATTGGGCGGCATGCACATAGGGCGTAACGGCCGCTAAGGGGTCGGAGGCGTACCAAACCGCATAGCCCTCCGTGTACAACTCGATGCGGTCTGCCCCAAGGTCTGCCGCCGCGCGAATGCGGTCCTCTTGGCATTCCATAAAGACAGAGGTTCGAATCCCGGCTTGGCGAAATTCCGCCAAAATCGGGCGAAGAAGGTCCCCATTGCGAACCGTATCCCAGCCCGCATTACTCGTGAGTACGTCCGGCCCATCCGGGACCAAGGTGACCTGCTCTGGTTGGCATTCTAGGACCAAATCGATAAAACGACGGTCTGGATAGCCTTCAATATTGTACTCGGTATGCACTACCTCGCGCAAGGCGCGGGCATCAGCGTAGCGAATGTGGCGTTCATCGGGACGCGGATGAATCGTGATGCCTTGGGCACCGAATTCTTGAATCCGAATGGCCGCGTCGAGCACATTGGGTACATTCCCTCCCCGTGCATTGCGCAGGGTGGCTATTTTATTAATGTTGACGCTCAAACGGGCGGGTTGCGATGCCATATCAGAGAATTTGGCCCAAAGTTCGGGCATCCGGGCTAACTTCGTCCTATGTTGGATTGGAATGACCTTCTTTTAACCCACCCGGCCCCGCTTTCGGAAACCTGTTCTGAAGCGGAGTACCTGGCGCGAACGAGCGAAAGCCGAACGCGCTTTTGGCCCGTCGTGGATGAAGGCGTCTACACGGGACTCATGGGTCCCGATGGGCATGTTCTTTCCGTACCCCCCTTGCAAGCGGCCCAACACCCCGTTGATGCCCTGGCCGTGGCCAGTGCTTGGCAAGTGGACATCGTGGCCGTCTGCGACAGGAACCTCTGGCAAGGAAGCTATAAAAGCCAGGATCTTGCCGACCGGATTGGTCAGCAATGGGCATTCCAGCTCCCTGGATCCACCATTTGGTTTGAACACTCGATGCACACCCCTTTTGGGGGCGAATGGATTCGCGGCATCGAAGCCGAAGGCGTTCGGGTTGTGGCATTTTCCACTGATTTCGTAGCCGAGCGTAGCGTTTTTCGCTCCTTTGCCCGGCTTGATCAACTGGATCCCACGGCGGCTTTGGCCACCTTGGAGCGATTTGGCTGCACGATTCTCGGGTACTACCCAAAGGGGCACCGCGCCGAGGAAGTCGAAGACAACCTTGATCACTTACTTCATTATTTGGACCTTTAAGCATGGCACGGGTAGCAATCTTTGGCAAACGCATTCCGGACGAGGTCCAAACTTTTGTTGAGCGCACGATTGATTCGTTGATTCAAGAGGGCTGTGACCTGGTTATGTACCGCGGTTTTCAGCACCGAATCAATGAACAATGGTCCGTCGGATGGGCCTTCCCGGAGTTTAAAAATGCCCAAGAACTGCAGGCATGTGCCCCGGACTTTTTACTGGTGATCGGCGGGGATGGAACCATCCTCGATGCCACGACCCTTGTTGAGCGCTCGGACATCCCCATCATTGGCTTGAATACTGGACGACTTGGATTCCTTGCCAACATCACCCGCGACGAAGCGCCGATGGCCTTGAAGGCGATTTTGGCTGGCGACTATACGCTCGATGAGCGAAATGCCCTAGAGGCCCATACCGCTTCGGACGACATCATTCAGCCCAATTTTGCCTTGAACGAAATCGCAGTCAGCCGAAAAGGCACCACCAGCATGATTTCCATCCATGTCTCCCTCAATGGAGAATTTCTCAACACCTACTGGGCAGACGGATTGCTGATCTCCACTCCTACGGGGTCTACGGGCTACAATTTGAGCTGTGGGGGGCCCATTCTGCTCCCAGGAAGCAACAATTTCATCCTCACGCCGATTGCTCCACACAATTTGACCGTGCGTCCGCTCGTTATACCTAATGCCGACACCATCACCATCAAGGTGGAGGCCCGGGAGGGCAATTTCCTGGCGTCATTGGACTCGCGTGTATTCACCTTGGACTGCGAAACAGAGCTCACTTTGCGGAGGGCTGATTTCCGCTTCAAACTAGTGCGCACCGCGTATACTGATTTCGCTTCCACCTTGCGCAATAAACTGCTCTGGGGATTGGATCGCAGGAACTGAGCTCCGCCGGCTATTTGTATCTTCGCAGGCTGAATATGGGCAACATACGTCAACTTCTTTTTTTTGCATTCGCATGGGCTTCCTTGGGAGCCTGGGCGCAGCGTTCTCAGGAATTGACCGTGAGCTGGGGAGGAACCCACCTGATGAGCGATGTGGGGCCAGCCGGGCCCTTTCTCCCGCAAGGAGGGAGCTGGGATGTAGATTACCGTTTGCAAGCCCATCCGCATTACGCTTTCCACCTGGGCTACAGCGAAGGCGTCTTAGAAGCCAACGATGCGTTGAGCACTTGGGCTGAGCGCCAGCAGCGCCAATTTCATGTCCAAACGCCATTCCGAAGCGTGCAAGCTCGAATGGAAGTCGACTTCTTCCCGCAAAACATTCCATCTTTTCGCTTTCAGCATAGTCCATACCTCTTTGCGGGACTCGGACTGCTGTCTTTTGAACCGCGGGGATATTACCAAGGAGAGTGGATCCCGCTTCAGCCTCTGGGCACCGAAGGACAGGGCACCTCGGTGAACCCCGAAGCACGCTATGCCACTCGGGCACGCACCCTCCCTTTTGGTTTGGGCTGGAGAGCGCAGCTCAATGCCTTTTGGGTGGTCAACATGGAAGCGACTTGGACGCAAACGACGACCGACTACCTTGATGATGTTCATGGCGCCTATGCAGACGCCACTGTCATCCAAGAATCCTATGGCGATGCGGCCGCCTACTTTGCGGACCCCTCGGGCTTAAATCTCCCAGTTGGGATGGCGCGAGGCAATGCCCAAACGACGGACTCGTACTTTGTTTTACGACTAGGCATGGGGCTTCACTTGGAAGCCTTCATGGAAAAATGCGCTTCCTTTTTATACCGATGAGCCTCCCTACCCACATCGCAATTATCATGGATGGCAATGGCCGGTGGGCCAAGCAGCAAGGCTTCCGCACGCGCATTCGAGGCCACGAGGTGGGGGTTGAAGCCCTGCGCCGCACTGCCCAATCCTGTGCAGAACTCGGCGTGAAATATTTGACCGTCTATGCCTTTTCGGAAGAAAACTGGGCCCGTCCAAAAGCCGAAGTAAACGCTCTGATGCGCATTTTGGTGAGTAGCCTCAGTAAGGAGATGCCCACCTTGATGAAAAACGGCATCAAGCTCCAGGCCATCGGAAAGCTGGACTTGCTCCCAAAAAGTGCCCAGCGCGAATTGCAGGAGGTGAAAGACGCGACCGCCGGGAACTCAACCTTAGTCTTAACCCTCGCCTTGAGCTATGGTAGCCGTCAGGAAATCCTGCAGGCAACGAAAACTCTTGCGCGCGAAGTCCAGCTGGGCCAGCGCAGCCTTGACAGCATTGATGAAACCGCGTTCGGCCAAGCCCTGTACACCCATTCCATGCCCGACCCCGATTTGGTGATCCGAACCAGTGGGGAGCAGCGGATTTCAAATTACCTCCTTTGGCAAATTAGTTACGCCGAATTGATCTTCATGCCCGTACTTTGGCCCGATTTTTCCAGAGAACATCTGGAAGAAGCCTTGTCCCAATTTGCAGCGCGCGAGCGCCGCATGGGCAAAACCAGTGAACAACTCAACGAGAAAAGCACCTGATGAAACGACGATTCTTACGCCTGAGCACAGCTGCTTTTTTAGCCCTGGCCTCTTTCTCGAGCTTTGCCCAAATCCAACTGGGTCAAGCCATTGAGATCAAGCCGGAAGTCGATTATGAAATTGGCGGCATCACCGTGACCGGGGCAGATCAACTGGATCCGACCATGGTTGGCCTCCTTTCAGGCTTGAATGTCGGCGACAAGGTCCAATTCCCTTCTGAACGCGTCGGTCAGGCCATCCGCAATCTCTGGGACCAGGAGTTGTTCTCCGACGTTCAACTCTTCGTGGTCCAGAAAGTCAACCGCACAGTCTACCTGGAATTCCGGTTGACCACCCTTCCCAAGTTGAGCAAGTACTACTTCACAGGCATCAAAAAGGGCAAGCAAGATGCCCTCCGCGAGCTGCTTGAGCTCAACCGCGGCATGGTGGTCTCCGAAAACCTCAAGATCACAGCAGAAAACGCTATCCTCAAGCATTTCAAGGAAAAAGGATTTCCCGATGCCACGGCGAAGATCGCCACGGAACGCGATAGCATGCTGCTCGACGCCGTCGTGCTTCGCATTGACATTGTTCCGGGACCACGTCTTCGAATTGATGACATCGTTTTTCACGGGAACACCGCCCTGACCGATGGCAAACTCCGCCGCGTCATGGACGACACGCACCGCTATCGGAAGTGGAACATTTTTACCACCTCCAAGCTCCAGAAAGAAAAGCTAGAGGCAGACAAGGTCCTCATTGTGGAAGCTTACAATGAAGCGGGCTACCGCGACATGCGCATCCTCAAGGATAGCATCTACCGCGTGGAGGACAAGTTGAAGATCGACATCTTCATCGAGGAAGGCCGCCCGTACTATTTCCGAAGCATCAGCTTCTATGGAAATTCCAAGTACCCGACAGAGGTGCTCGAGTCCATTCTGAAAATTCGCGCCGGAGATCGCTACGATGCCAAAGCCCTGAATACACGCATCAACGGAGATCCCAACAGCAACGACATTTCTTCGCTCTACCTGAACAATGGCTACCTCTTTGCCAACGTCATTCCCGTAGAGGTCAAAGTGGAAAACGACTCCATTGACATGGAAATCCGCATTCGCGAGGGCCGCCAAGCCACCGTCCGCAAAGTCATTGTGAACGGCAACGAGCGAACCAATGACCATGTGGTTTACCGGGAGATTCGCACCCGTCCGGGCGATTTATTCTCCAAGGCAGACATCATGCGAACCGTCCGCGAATTGGGGCAATTGGGCTACTTTGATCCCCGCCAAATCACCCCCGTACCCGTACCCGACCCGGTAACTGGCACCGTGGATTTGGAATACACCGTGGTGGAGCAATCCACAAGCCAGCTCGAACTGCAAGGTGGTTGGGGAGCCTATGCCGTGGTGGGAACTTTGGGCCTAAACTTCAACAACTTCTCATCGCGCAACCTCTTCAACAAGAAGGCATGGCAGCCCCTTCCTGCAGGCGATGGCCAAACCATCACCATCCGCGCACAAACCAACGGCACCTATTACAGTTCCTACAACTTTAGCTTCACAGAGCCCTGGTGGGGCGGGAAGAAGCCCAATTCGGTGACTTTTTCGGCCTACCACAACACGATGAACTACAACGGCCGAACGGACAGTACGGCCCAAAAGATTGCCATCACCGGGGTAACCTTGGGTCAAGGGCAGCGTTTGAAGTGGCCGGATGATTACTTCACCCTCTACCATGCTTTGGAGTACCGCCGATTTGACATCAACAACTACCCATTTGTCGGTGGAAACTTCACCACAGGTATCGCGAATTCGGTGGCCTACACCTTGAGTTTGCGCCGAGACAACCGCGACTTGCCCATCTTCCCAACTCGGGGATCAAGCATTGCCTTTAGCCTCGAAGCCACCCCCCCCGTTTCTTTGGTGGACGGGCGCGACTACACCAAGTTGAGCACGGAGGAAAAGTTCAAATTCATCGAATACCACAAGTGGAAGTTTACGGGCGACTACTATGCGGAGATCATGAAGAACTTTGTTATCCGTTCCTATTCAGAGTTTGGCTTCTTGGGGTCCTACAACAAGGACTACGGCTTGCCGCCATTTGAGCGCTACTACCTCGGCGGGGATGGCCTTCAAAACTTTGTCCTGGACGGGCGAGAAATCATCGGCCTTCGCGGGTATACCAACTACAGCTTGACCCCAGACGGCGGCGGCGCCCTCTACAACAAGTTCACGACGGAGTTGCGCTATTTGCTGTCGCCCAACCCGAATGCCCAAATCTTCGTTCTGGCTTTCGCCGAGGCGGGTAACAACTACGACAACTTCGCAGACTACCGCCCGTTTGAACTCAAGCGTTCTACAGGGGTCGGTTTGCGCATCTTTATGCCCATGTTTGGTCTTCTCGGCGTGGATCTGGGCTATGGCTTTGATAACTTACCGGGCCAAAACGGATCTTCCGGTTGGCAAACACACTTCGTACTCGGTCAACAATTCTAAGCATGCGACGCATTTGGTTTCTCCTTGCATTTCTGGGCATGACCACGATGGGCATGGCCCAGCGTCTTGGCTATGTGGATACGCAGGCCATCTTGAATGCTATTCCCGAATACAAGCAAGCCCAAGCAGAAATTGAGCGACTATCGAAGCGCTGGGAGGGTGAGGTGGCCAGCCTTTTTGAAGATGCGTCGGCCCTACAGGCTCAGCTAGACGCCGAATCGGTGCTCCTCACGCCCGATATGATTGCCGAGCGCAAGGCTGCCATTCAAACGACACGCGACACCGCTCGTTCGCGCCAAATGCGCTACTTCAGCCCTGAAGGCCAGCTCTTCGAAAAGCGGGAAGAGCTCGTCGCCCCGGTGCAAGCCCTCGTAGCCGGCGCCATCAAGGAGGTGGCCCGCAAAAAGAAATTGGATTTTGTCTTCGACAAAGGCTCGTCTGTCAGTGTGGTGTACGCCAACGAGTCCAATGATATCACCCAAGACGTACTCCAACAACTCGGTTACTGAAATCACTACTTTTGACCCCTATGAAAAACGCACTAAAAGTTCTCGCCCTGGTCGCTATGACCGCAGCCCCCGCTCTCGGCCAATCCTTGGTTGGACACATCAACGTTGACAGCCTCCTCGTTGAGATGCCCGACTACAAGAAAGTCATGGAAGCCCTCCAAGCAGAGCAGGCCAAATTTGAAAACGAAGCCAAAGAAATGAATGCCGAGTTGGAGAAGGGCGCACAAACCCTCCAAGCCAACGCGGGAACCTGGACCGAACTTCGTCAGCGCCAAGAGCAGCAGCGCCTGCAGGAGATGTACAACAACATCCAGCAGTACATGCAAAGCGCCCAGCAGGAACTCCAATCCAAGGAGATCGAATTGATCACTCCCGTTCTGGAAAAATTGCAAAATGCCATTGATGCGGTGGCCGCCGAGAAGAACGTTGCGTACGTCCTCGACGCATCGCAGAGCAAAGGCATGGTCATCTACGCCAAGGGCGGCATGAACCTCATGTCCGCTGTCAAGGTAAAATTGGGCATGTGATGAAACGTTCAGACGGCCCGATTGGGCTGTTTGATTCGGGCGTCGGCGGATTGACGGTGGCTCGGGCGATCGCTCGAAAGCTACCCCATGAACGCCTGCTTTATTTTGGCGATACGGCCCACTTGCCGTACGGCGAAAAATCCCCCGAAGCCATTCGCTCGTATGCCTTGGGTATTTCCAAGCATTTGATGGCGCAGGGCGCTAAAGCCATCGTGGTAGCCTGCAATTCGGCCTCCGCGGTGGCTTTGGACGTCTTGAAAGAAGAGCTGGACATTCCCGTCTACAATGTGATTGATCCCGTTGTGCATTACCTGCACCGCAAACACGCCAAGAACATTGGCATTTGGGGGACTCGGGCCACGGTGGCCTCCGGCATTTACCCACGCAAATTGGCTGAGGTACTGCCCCAATCCGAGGTGCGCCCGATGGCGACGCCCCTCCTTGTTCCTGTGATTGAAGAAAACCTCTTGCGGGGAGACGTGACCGATGCCGTGGTGCAACTCTACCTCGATGATGCCCGCATGGCGGGTATTGAGCACCTCGTACTCGCCTGCACCCACTACCCCCTCATTGCTTCCCAAATCGCCAAACAGCTCGAGGAAAAAGTTCATCTCCTGCGCATCCCCACCATTGTGGCCAATTCGGTCGCCAAGCATTTGGAGGAAGGGGGGTTGTTGCGCTCAACACCCGCTGAAGCGCCGCATCATTTTGCCGTGTCCGACTATACCGACAGCTTTGCGAAGATTTCCCGCATCTTCTTTGGTAAGGGGATCCACCTCGTTGAGGAGAACATCTGGGTTTCCTGAAGGGCCTCGCAGACACCTGTACACCGGCTAGGCCGCTGGCACTGCGTCCCCCACAATTTTTCCGCTGAGCAAGCACAACGGAATACCTCCGCCAGGGTGGGCCGACCCCCCACAGAAATACAAATTTTTGAGGCTTCCCCGATTGGGATGGCGCAAGAAGGCCGCCATGGCTGAATTGCTGCTGGAACCATACAGGGCTCCGCGGTCACTGCTCGTGCGCGATTCGATGCGAACGGGATCCAAGAAGTCTTCCTCAACGATGTGCGGGGCGATGTCAACACCGAGTACACGATGAATTTTGGCCAAAATAGCCTCCCGAGCTTGGTGTCGAAGGGCGTCCCAGTCCTGCCCATCGTTGGAGGGGGCATTGATCATGACAAACCAGTTTTCTCCCCCCTTTGGGGCATCTTCCGGTACGTCTTTGGACGTGATATTGATGTAGACCGTCGGGTCGGGGAAGAGGGTTTTGGTCTCAAATAAGGCCTGAAACTCCCCTTCGTACTGGTCACTGAAAAGGATGTTGTGGAGGTTGAGTTCCGGAAATAAGCGGTCTAGCCCCCAATAAAATATCAAGGCCGAGGAGGAACGCTCCGCGCGCAGCGTAGCTTCTGGAGCGGGAAGTTGGGGCAATAAGCGTCGGTAGGTGGGTGTGACGTCCATGTTGCTGACGACCACCTCGGCACCCAGTACTTCGCCCGATTCGAGGCGTATCCCCGTCGCGCGGTGGCCTTCGTAGGTGATTTGGGCCACCCGATGACCGTAGTGAAACTCGACCCCCTGGCGTTCCGCGAGAGCGACCAAACTATGCGTGATGTCCACCATGCCGCGCTTGGGTAAAAACGTTCCCACTCCAAATTCCAAATGTGGAATCATGCACAAGGTACCCGGGGCTTGGTATGGGCTTGAACCATTGAAGGTGGCATAGCGGTTAAACAGCTGTACCATGTGGGGCGAAACAAACCGTTTCCGGTGCATGGCATCCATCGTGCGGGTCAATCCCAAAGAGGGGACGGCCGCCAATGTTCGGAAAATCGCCGGCCGGAGGTAGGTGCGCCAACTGTGCAGGGAGCGCTCCAGGAAAAATCCCGACGTGGCCTGGTATTGCGTGCGAGCCAAGGCCAAATGGGCCCGGGTATGGGCCGCCGGTTCGCCAAGTTGTTTTTCCGCCTCTAAGGCAAAGGCCTCGGGATCGCTGTGCGCTACCAAGCGCGTCCCATCCTCCCAGAAATACCGGCAGGATTCATCTTTCTTTAGGTAGGGGAAATGGTCGGCGGCCTGCTCCCCACAGAGGGTAAACAAGGCTTCGACATGTTCCGGCAAGGTGAACAAGCTGGGGCCCGCATCAAAGCGGTAGGCCCCGAGCCGAAATTGACTCAACTTCCCCCCGGGATACGTGTTGGCCTCATGGACCTCGACGGCATAGCCTTTCCGGGCCAGTCGGATGGCGGCCGAAATGCCGGCAATCCCCGATCCAATGATGCGGGCTACGGGTGGGTTTGTTCTCTCCATGCTTGAACCGCTTTGCGTACGCTACCCTTGGCCAACAACAGTTCTTGCGCTTTGTTTGCGTCCAGCCCTGTCTGGGCCGCCACCATAGCCGTCCCGCGGGCGACGAGTTTTTCGTTGCTCAGCTGCATGTCCACCATGCGGTTGCCTTGAACATGCCCCAGCTGAATCATCAAGGTGGTGGAGAGCATGTTCAATATTAGTTTTTGCGCCGTCCCGGATTTCATCCGAGTGGAGCCGGTAATGAATTCAGGGCCGACCACCACTTCGATGGGGAATTCTGCCGCTTGGGCGACGGGGGAGCCCGGATTGCATACAATGGCACCGGTAACACAGCCGAAGGTTCGAGCGGCTTGAAGCCCTCCCATGACATAGGGGGTTCGCCCACTGGCTGCGATTCCTACCACGGCATCCTGAGGGCTGATCTGGTGGGCACAGAGGTCCGCCCATGCTTGCTCGGGATCATCCTCCGCAAACTCGACAGCCTTTCGAATGGCCCCGTCGCCCCCAGCGATCAGGCCAACGACCCGGCCATGGGCGACGCCAAAGGTGGGCGGACATTCGGATGCATCGACGATGCCCAAACGGCCCGACGTGCCAGCCCCAATATAAAACAAGCGTCCTCCCGCCTTCATTTGAGGTAAAATTGCATCGACCAAGGCCTGGACGGCCGGGATGGCACGCTCCGTCGCCTGGGCCACTTTGTGGTCCTCCGCATTGATGCCCGCGAGGATGTCCGCGGTTGAACGATGTTCAAGGCCGTCGTGCAGCGATTCCGATTCGGTTACCCAAGTCATACATGGTCATTTTTAGTCAGGACCGCCACGAAGTAGCCATCGGAATGGGCGTGTGCCGGAGATATGCGTACCATCTCCTCTAAGCTAAACTGCGGCTGGGCTTTGACAAAGGCCTCCACTTGGGCTTCATTTTCTTCGGGCAATATGCTGCAGGTTGCATAGACTAACCGTCCACCGACCCGCAATGCCCCGGGATAGCGCTGCAAGATGCGCGCTTGCACCTCCAAGGTGCGCTCCAAGTGCTCCGGGAGAAGTTTCCATTTGGTGTCCACATCGCGGCGGATGACGCCTGTTCCGCTGCACGGCACATCCAAAATCATTTTATCGGCCCAAGCTCCCCGCTCTAAGACATCCGCGGTATGTACAATGTGCTTGGTCGTGAGGATGGATACCCCGGCGCGTTGCGCGCGTTTGACGGCTTCCCCCAATTTGTAGGCTTCGATGTCCATGCACAGAATTTCGCCCCGGTTCTGCATAAGGGCCGCCATGTGCAGGGCCTTTCCTCCTGCGCCGGAACAGCCGTCCAAAATGCGGTCACCGGGCTGAGGGTCCACATAGGGGGCAATGCATTGGCTTCCTCCGTCCTGCACTTCATACCAGCCTTCCTGAAATGAGGGCAGGTGTTGCAAGCGCGGGCGCTTGCTCAATACAATGGCCTCCGGACGCAGGTCCGAGGCTTCCGCCTCGATGCCCTCTGCGGCAAGGCGTTCCAAAACACGTTCCCGTGTAGACCGCAAGGTGTTCACACGAAGAATAACCTGCGCCGGTTGGTTGAGGGCATGTGCCAAGGCTGGCCACTGCGCCCCGAGGGCGGCATCGGCACGGGCATCCAACCAAGCTGGATAGCTCTCGCGAACACCAAGGGGCAAATCCTCCGGGAGAACCAAGGTTCCCTCCACTTGCCAGGCCCAGTACAGTTCAAACAATTCTTTGAGTTTCTTGCGTTTGAGGCTTGGCTCCTCCCCAAGGAGCGCCCAGAGCAAGCGCCACCATCGGACCATTTCATAGCTATGCTGGGCGACAAAGGCACGGTCCCGCGCACCCCATTTTTTGTTGGCGCGCAGCACTTTGTCCACCACGCGGTCCGCATACCATCCTTTCCCGAAAGACCACTCTAAGACCTCCAGGACGCCGGCGACCAAATTGGGATAGCGTTTCATGCGGCAGACCAGGAGTCAGGGTTTTGGAGGGCATACAGTTCAGCATACACCCCATCCTCTTGGACCAACGAACTGTGGGTGCCCTCTTGGGTCAATCGCCCCTCTTCGAGCACATAGATGCGATCGGCCAAGTGCACACAGCTCAGCCGCTGTGTAATCAAAAGGGCCGTAACGCCCTGAAGTTTCTCGCGCAAGTCGGAGAGAATATTGACTTCCGTGTCGGTGTCGACCGCCGACAAGGCGTCGTCAAGGACCAACATGGGCGGTTTTTTAATCAAGGCACGCGCAATACTCACCCGTTGTTTTTGGCCACCACTTAGGGTCACCCCGCGCTCGCCCACCACCGTGTCAAATCCTTTGGGGAAGCCCCGGACATCTTCTGCCACATGCGCCAGTTCGGCATATTCTTCCACCACTTCCCGCCCCGCATCCATGGTGCCAAAAGCAATGTTTTCCGCAATGGTGTCGCTGAAGAGAAAGGCGTCTTGTGGGACCGTGCCAATCGCACGACGCAGCGCCTGAACATCCCAAGACCGAATGTCCACCCCGTCGACCAAAATTCGGCCCGTTTGAGGGTCCATCACCCGGTTGAGCAGGAGGCCGAGAGTACTTTTCCCCGAACCCGTCTTGCCCACGACCACGATGGTTTCGCCCGGTGCAATATGGGCTGAAAACGAATTCAAGGCCTGAATGCCACTATCCGGGTAGGTATAGCTTACGTTTTCAAACACAATGTCCCCGCGAAACGCTTCGCGACGATACGGGTGCTCGGGACTTTGAATGGCGGGCTCAATGAGCAAAAAATCATTGATGCGCTGCATGGAGGCTTCCGCGCGCTGCACCATACTCATCACCCAGCCAATGCTCGCAATGGGCCACGTCAAGAGGTTGACGTAGTAGACAAACTCCGCAATTACGCCGGGGCTCAAACGCCCTTCAATGACCCCTTGCCCGCCCACCCAGACCGCAATCAGGGTGCTGCTGCCGACTAAGAGGAGCATCAGGGGCATGAACAGCGCATTGACGCGGTAGAGGCGTTCGTTTTGGGCAAAGGATTGGCTCGCACTCGTCGCATAGCGTTCCGTTTGCTCCGTTTCCAGGCCAAAGGCCTTCAGCACCCGCAACCCCGAGAATGTCTCCTGGGCTAACGTACTGATCGCCGACTGCTGGGCCTGTACCGCATGGCTCCGTTGATTGATCAAGGTTGAAACACGGTAAATACACCAAACCAAGAGGGGCATGGGAGCCAGGGTCAGCAGGCTAAGTCGAACGTCTACCGAGAACATGAAGTACAAGGTGATTCCCGTCGCGAAGGCCGTATTGATCGTGTACATGAGGGCCGGTCCGATGTACATCCGTGTGCGTCCAACGTCCTCGCTGATGCGGTTCATCAAATCCCCCGTGCTATTTCGACGGTAAAAGCCCATGTCCAATTTTTGGTAGTGGGTGTAGATGTCATTTTTGAGGTCAAACTCAATGTGGCGCGACATCACGATCAGGGTTTGGCGCATCAAAAACGTAAAGAGGCCTTTGAGGACACTTAAGCCCAAAATCAAGGCAGAATAGAGCATCAAAGCCTGCTTGAGATCGAGGCTTCGCTGGGCATCCGGGGTGCCTTGGCCCGAAATCGCCACGGCGACCTCATCAAAGGCTTCTCGAATGTAGACAGCCGGAAACACCGAAAACGCCGCGGAAAGAAGCACAAAAAGGACTCCACTGAGCAAAAGCCACTTGTAGCGCCAGAAATAGGGGTTGAGCGTCCAAAGGGCTTTCATGGGATAAAGGTACGGCGGTGCGTACCTTTACTCTTATGAATCTCGCGGAACTGCCTTCAGATCCTCACATTGCCGTCATTGGCTTGGGCTATGTGGGCATGCCACTTGCGTTGGAGTTTTCCAAGCATTACCCGGTTTTAGGTTTTGATATCAAATGTGCACGCATCGATGAACTGAACCGCGCTGAAGATTCCACCAAAGAAGCAGAACCCGCCGCCATTCAAGCGGCCTTAGACCACGGCATTCGATTTAGCTGCACCTCAGATGATTTGGCTCAGGCCAATGTGTACATCGTCACCGTACCCACCCCAATAAATGCCTCCAACGCCCCTGATCTAAACCCTTTGCTTAGCGCTTCCAAAACGATTGGAGGCTATTTGAAAAAAGGCGATGTGGTGGTCTATGAATCCACCACCTATCCGGGCTGTACCGAAGAAGACTGCGTACCCGTGCTGGAAGCGGTGAGTGGATTGACCTTCAACCAAGATTTCTATTGCGGCTACAGTCCAGAGCGCATCAATCCAGGGGATAAAGTCAACACCTTGACTACCATTAAGAAAGTGACTTCCGGAAGTACCCCCGGCGCCGCCCAATTTGTCGACGGCCTCTATCGCCGCATCATCACGGCAGGAACGCATTTGGCCCCGAACATGAAGGTGGCCGAAGCCTCCAAAGCCATCGAAAACGCGCAACGCGATGTCAACATCTCGTTCGTGAACGAGCTCTCCCTCATTTTTGACCGCGTCGGCATCGACACCCGCGACGTCTTGGAAGCCGCGGGCACGAAATGGAATTTCTTGAAGTACAGCCCAGGCCTCGTAGGCGGGCACTGCATTTCTGTAGACCCCTACTACCTTGCCCACAAAGCGGAAAGCCTAGGCTACCATCCCGCCGTCATTCTCAGTGGGCGCCGCGTCAACGACTCCATGGGGCTCTTTATCGCGAGCAAAGTGGTGAAACTCCTCATCGCTGAAGGCAAAGCCGTCAAGGAAAGTCGCACCCTTCTTCTGGGCATCACTTTCAAGGAGAATTGCCCCGACATCCGAAACACCAAAGTCGTGGACATCCGCCACGAACTCATCCAATACGGCTTGCAAGTCGATACCTACGATCCTTGGGCCAACTCTCAGGAGGTCGAGCACGAGTACGGGTTTAGCTTGGTCGACGCATTGGCCCCCGCTGGTTACGACGCCATCGTTTTAGCGGTGGCACACAGCCAATTCCTCTCATTGGATATGCACCATCTCAAAGCTCAAAAAGGCGCCGTGATTTACGACGTCAAAGGTGTACTTCCCCGCGAGGTGGTGGATGCGCGGTTGTAGGGCTTGAGGGCTTGAGGGCTTGAGGGCTTGAGGGCTTGAGGGCTTGAGGGCTTGGCGAAACAACGGAAAGTCCTAGCGCGCAGCGAAGGTCCACCAAACAGTTTAAGGGTAAAAGAGATGAAGCGTTTAAGCAGAAAGGCTGCAGCGCGAAGTGCCTGCTTTCTTGCTACAGTGCGAAGCACGTGCTCTCTAGCCAATTCGCGCGTTCGCGATTACGTCTGCAGCACCCCCGGATTATACGGACGCTCAATGGGAGCTTGGTTGGCGGCTTCGATGCCTAGGGAAATCCAGGTTCGGGTTTCGGCCGGATCAATGATGGCATCCACCCAAAGGCGAGAGGCCGCATAGTAGGGGCTCATTTGCGTATTGTACCGCTCCTTGATGCGTTCGAGGAGTTCCTTTTCGGCTTCGGGGGTCGTGGCACCGGCGCGGGCTTTTTCGATTTGGACCAAAACCTTGGCGGCTTGATCACCGCCCATGACTGCGAGTTTGGCCGTGGGCCACGCAACAATGAGACGGGGATCGTAGGCCTTCCCGCACATGGCGTAATTGCCTGCCCCAAAGGAGTGTCCAACAATCACGGTGAATTTGGGCACGACCGAGTTGGCGACAGCATTGACGAGTTTTGCCCCGTCCTTGATGATGCCGCCGTGTTCGGCACGAGATCCGACCATGAAGCCCGTCACATCCTGGAAGAATACCAGGGGAATTTTCTTTTGGTTGCAATTGGCGATGAATCGGGCCCCTTTGTCAGCGCTTTCACTGTAAATGACACCACCAATTTGCATTTCGCCCTTAGCATTCTTGATGACTTGGCGTTCGTTGGCTACGATGCCCACAGCCCAGCCGTCGATGCGGGCGTAGGCGGTGATGAGCGTCTTGCCATAATCCGCTTTGTACTCAATGATGGAGTCCTCATCCACCAAACAGGCCAACAAGTCGCGCATCGGATAGGGTTTGGCGTCTACGGGCATGCGCTTGTAGAGCTCCTCCGCGGGAAAAGCAGGCGCCAGGGATTCCCCCCGATCAAAGCCCGCTTGCGGGCGTTCTCCCAACTTGTCCACCAATCCGCGCATGAGTTTTACCGCCTCTTCGTCGTTCTTGGCCTTGTAATCTGCTACCCCACTGATGGCGGTATGCGTATCCGCTCCGCCTAACGTTTCATTGTCAATATCCTCCCCGATGGCCGCCTTCACGAGGTAGCTGCCGGCCAAAAAGATGCTGCCCGTGCCCTCCACGATGATGGCTTCGTCGCTCATGATGGGGAGGTAGGCCCCGCCCGCGACGCAGGAACCCATGACGGCTGCAAGCTGGGGAATGCCCAGGCTGCTCATGACCGCATTATTGCGGAAGATGCGTCCAAAGTGCTCTTTGTCGGGGAAGATTTCGTCCTGCATGGGTAGGTAGACCCCCGCCGAATCCACCAAGTACAAGATGGGCACCTTGTTTTCCATGGCGATTTCTTGAGCCCGAAGATTCTTCTTTCCCGTCATGGGGAACCACGCTCCCGCTTTCACGGTAGGATCGTTCGCCACCACCACGCAAAGGCGCCCCTGGATGCGGCCCAAAACGACCACAACGCCCGCGGCAGGGGCCCCGCCGTGCTCTTCGTACATGCCGTCCGCGGCAAAGGCCCCAATTTCGAGACTTGGTGCACCGGGGTCAAGCAAGGCATTCACCCGTTCACGGGCAGACCACTTGCCTTGTTCGGCGAGTTTGGCGAGGCGCTTCTCGCCCCCTCCTAGATAGATTTCACCGAGGCGGCGGCGGGTTTCGGCCACGAGCAACTGGAGCGCTTCCGCGTTTTTTTCTTGAGCGAGAGACATGTGGGTTCAGACGTTTGTCCTACGAAGATGGGGCATCTTCGCCTTCCGTTGGTTCATTGTAGAGGAACCATTCGGCTGATTTAATCCAAATTTGACCTTCTGGGGCCGGATCGGAAAGGAAAAGGACCATGCGCAATCCACCCGGAATTTCCTGGACAAAGAGGGCATCAGGAATGTCGTCATCCATCAGATAGCCGGACCAATACAATTCGGGGACGCAGTGGTAAACACTGTCCACCAATTGGGCGCCAATGTTTTGGCTTAGGGCGATTTCCGCATCTGACTTTTGGTTTCGAACCTGCAATTCATAGTCCTTCAGGCCACCGCATTTACCTGGACCCGTCACCGCGCCAGTCGCTAGTAGCACGTACATCCAGGATCCGTTCGGGCGGTCAAAGATTTCGGCGGTGCCCGGGAAGAGCGTGGGCATGTCGTTCACATAGGAAAGTGCTCCGTGGTACCAGGCCCGAACGGTATCGAGCGGGACGGGGCTCCCAAAAAGAAAGTGGAAGCCTTGGTCTCGGTTGGTTTGGATGTCAAATTCTAAAGCGCCAGGTTGGCTCTGAAATTGGCTGAGAAGGACTTTGGGTTTCACTTGGGCAAGACTCCAATGGCCGTCGTCGTTGGCCATCACGCCGTACCAGAGCAGGCTCAAATCCAGCTGGCGGACATCGCCCGTGTAGTTGAAGGCCTCCGTAGCTATTTGGTAGCGGCGGGCTTTGATTTGGGCGATGCGCTTGCGCTCCTCCCCTGCTTTTCCACCTTCCTCGAGCCAAACGATGAGCGAATCCCGGGAGTAGCCCTGAGGATGACGGTGTACCACGGCTACTAAGCTGTCGCGGGGCCATTCGTGCTTCCAAGCAACCCATAGTAGCCGAATGAGTTGATTTTGGCTCAATTGGTCCCAACGCTCCTTGCTGTCTGCCAAAATCGCCGCGGTGTCCACCACAGGGGCCAAGGCGACCGGCCGGGTCTGCACGGGAATGGGCGGATTTTCAGGGGGCTGGCTCGCCACCGGAACGGCGACGTGGGCCGGAAGGTCAGCCTGGCCATAGGCCAAGCCACAGGCCAATAGGCCTAGCAGCGTCAGCGTATGGCGGAAGGGCATCACTTGGCGGCCTTGCGCTTTCGGTAGTAGTCCCAGCCGTAGTAGAGGGCCACCAAGACCACGAAGGGCCAGAGATAGCTTGTAGGCTGGCCTTCCCCGTGAACGACGGTGAAGAAGCGCTCCCAGCGTTTGGACGAAAGGAAGCCCTCAATAAACTGATCGCTTGAGAAGAAGATGAAGACAGGCTTTCCCACGATGTGGTCCTCGGGCACAAAGCCCCAGTATCGGCTGTCCCAAGAATTGTGGCGGTTGTCGCCCATCATCCAGTAGTAATCCAACCCAAAGGTGTAGGAACTTGCCGCTTCGCCGTCCACGTAGTAGACACCGTCGCGCAACGCAAGGTCATGGCCCTCGTATTCGCGGATGGCGCGGCCGTAAATCAGGGCGGTTTGGTAATTGAGCTCCACGGATTGGCCCTTAGCAGGAATCCAAATGGGGCCGTAGTTGTCACGCGACCACGGGAAGACGATGCTGTCCTGGTGGCCGTCGGGGTTGGGGAACATGACTCCGGGGGCCACGGCATTTTCGTTGTACCACACGATGGCCGGAGGCGTAGCTTCTGGGAAGACATTGTCTCCAGGGCTATTCATCACGACGATGGTGTCAATGTTCGGCTGCGCAGAGAAGGCCGCCAGCATGTCTTGCGAGATGGTGATGAAGTATTCGGTTTCCGTGATTTGGATGACGTCCGACAGATTTTGGTTGTTGATCAAGCGGTTGTCCAGGTAGTTGATGTCAAAATTGCGCTTGAGGGCCGCCGGATTGAAGCCTTGGCCATTGGTCCGAACGTAGTAGCTCCACTGCGGGTTGCTGCGCTCGCCAAAGGACTGAGCCTCGCCATTGGTGTAGACCTGGCGGTTGACTATTTTCAGGGTGTCTCCCGGGGTGCCCACGCATTGCTTGACGTAGTTTTCCTTTTTGTCTACGGGGCGATCGGGGTCGGTTGGGAAGTTGAAGACGACCGCATCGCCCTTTTTGGGTTGGGTCCAGCCCGGGATACGGGTGTAGGGGAGTTCAATCCAATCGAGGTAGCTCGGGACTTGCGTAAAAGGAATCAAATTGTGCATCAACGGGATGCTGAGCGGCGTGTTGGGCAGACGCAAGCCATAGTGCATTTTGCTCACAAAGAGGTAGTCGCCCACCATGAGGGTCTTTTCCATGGACCCGGTGGGGATGTTATAGGCCTCGAAGGTGGTCATTCGGATTGCGCCAGCTGCCACAACGGCAAACAAAATGTGGTTGACCGTGGCGGGCATACGGCGGCGGATTTCCGCATCATCGCGCGTACCAGGCTTCAATTCGGCCGAATAGTTTAAATAGCCCACATAGAGGCCCAACGTGGCGATGCTCAGGAAGATGTGCTTGTTCTCCCGATAGCCATGCATATGCAGCAATTCGTAGGTCAAAATCAAGGACATCACATTGTCCACAACCGGGATGTAGCACAAGAAGGTCCACCAACGAGGGCGATCCGCGAGCTGCGTCAAGACATAGGTGCGGTAAATCGGGACCCAGGCAGACCAGGCAGGTTTGCCGTTTGCCGTAAAAAATTTCCAGGTGATCAACGAACTGTAGAGGTTGAGAACCAGGTAGTAAAGGAGAAAATCGAGCATGTATGTCTGTTTTGAGGGCGTCTGAGACAGAAACCATGTCCTGCGCGTCAGAATCCTACTAAGTTGAGCAAAAATAAGGCCGGAACCGCGGGCCAATGCCAAATGCATTCGGTACCTTTGTCCTATGGAAATTCAACGCGTTCCCGTCAGTGTTTATGCGGAAATGACTCCCAATCCGGCAGTCATGAAGTTCGTCGCCAATAAAATGGTGGTCGATGTCGATCATGTGGAATTCCACAACATTGAAGAGGCGGCGATTTCTCCCTTGGCCACCGAGCTCTTTCACTTTCCCTTTGTCAAAGAGGTCTTTATGTCGAGCAATTTTATTGCGATTCAGAAGTACAATGTGGTGGAATGGGAAACGGTGACTCAGGAGATCCGCCAGTTTATTCTGGACTATATCCAAGCCGGTAAACCCGTCCTCACGGGCACCCCAAAAGGAGCTCCAACCGCCGAATCCGAAGAGGCGCCCGCCGTGGATCCACTGGAAGGTTTGGGCGACATCGAATTGCGCATCGTCGACATTTTGGAGGAGTTTGTGAAGCCTGCGGTCGCCCAAGACGGGGGCAACATCGCCTTTGTCGCGTACGAAAACAAAGTGGTCAAAGTGCAGCTTCAAGGCGCCTGTGCCGGATGTCCGAGCTCTACCCTGACCCTTCAACAAGGCATCAAGAACATTCTGCAGCGCATGCTGCCTACCTTGGTGGATGACGTCGTTCCGGTCTAACTTTCTGGGACTATGCCGACCATTCTCCCCGTCCAAGGCCATACTCCGAACATTCCTGACAGCTGCTTTTTAGCGCCTACGGCCACGGTAGTGGGAGACGTTCAGATGGGCGAAGAGTGTTCCGTTTGGTTTAACGCCGTCGTGCGCGGCGACGTCCACTTTATCCGAATGGGTGACCGCGTCAACGTCCAAGACAACGCCGTCATCCACTGCACCTACCAGAAGTTTCCCACGACCATCGGCCACAACGTGAGCATTGGCCACAACGCCATTGTGCACGGATGCACCCTGCACGACAACGTGCTAGTCGGCATGGGCTCCATCGTCATGGACGGTTGCGTCGTGGAATCAAACAGCATCATCGCCGCCGGCGCCGTGCTCACTGCGGGCACCCACGTTCCCGCCGGCAGCATCTTCGCGGGTATTCCCGCCAAAAAAATCAAAGACATTAGCCCCGAACTCACGAAGGGCGAAGTCGAACGTATTGCCACGAACTACGTGATGTACGCCTCCTGGTTTGAGGCCCCTGCGCCCGAAAATCCCTAAGTCTATGTCCTTCCCCTCGGTCAACCCTACTACTACTGCTGCATGGAAAGCCTTAGAAGCCCATGCCGTCGAAGCCAAAAATTGGCACTTGCGCGACCTCCTTTCCGCAGAAGCCGACCGCTTTGAACGCATGCATGTTCGCGTAGAGGATTTGCTGCTCTTTGACTACGCGAAGCACCGCGTGAGCGAGACGACCTTGGGCCTTTTGGAGCAGCTTTTTGCTGAATGTGGCGCCCCAGAAGCCCTCCAGGCCCAGCTCTCTGGGGAGGCCATCAACCAAACAGAAAACCGCGCGGTCCTGCACAGCGCCCTGCGCGATCCCCGCACCGAAGCCCTCCTCGTCAACGGTGAGGACGCCCGTGCCTTGGCGAAAGGGGAACGCGATCGCATGTTTGCCTTTGCCGAAGCTATCCGCGACGGCCGCAAAAAGTCCTTCACCGGCAAGAAATTTACCCATGTCGTGAACATCGGCATCGGCGGTTCCGACTTAGGGCCCCGCATGGCTGTTGAAGCACTGAAGCCCTTCAGCAATCGCGGCATCCGCATGCACTTCGTGGCGAATGTGGACGGTTCGGACCTTCACGAATGCCTCCTCCAAGTCGACCCCGAGCGCACCCTCTTCATCGTCGCCTCCAAGACCTTCACCACGCAGGAAACCATGGCCAATGCGGAAGCTGCGCGTACCTGGCTCATCCAACAATTGGGTGACGCCGCCTGTACGCAAAAGCAGTTTGTGGCCCTCAGCACCAACCTGGAAAAGGTCAAAGCCTTCGGCATTTCTGAAAAAAACACCTTTGGCTTCTGGGATTGGGTTGGCGGTCGCTATTCCGTGTGGAGCGCCATCGGCATGCCTTTGTGCATTGCCATTGGGGCCGAAGGATTCCAGCAATTTTTGGACGGCGCCCATGCCATCGATCAGCACACGGCACAAACGCCGTTCCGGCAAAACATCCCTATGCTCATGGCGGCCCTGGGGATTTGGTACCGAAACTTCATGGATGCCGCAAGCCACGCAGTCCTTCCCTACGACCAATACCTCCACCGCTTCGCGGCCTACTTGCAGCAAGCCGACATGGAGAGCAACGGCAAGTACGTGGACCGAAACGGCGAGCGCGTCACCTACCCCACGGGACCTGTGGTATGGGGGGAGCCCGGCACGAACGGCCAGCACGCCTTCTACCAGCTCATCCACCAAGGCACGGAACTCATTCCCGCTGACTTCATCGCTTCCGTTCAGCCACAGCACCCCCTGCATGCCCACCATGCAAAGCTGCTCAGCAACTTCTTGGCCCAAACGGAAGCCCTCGCCATCGGCCGACCAAAAGCCGCCACGGTCTACAAAGTTTTTGAAGGCAACCGCCCGACGAGTACACTATTGTTTGACGCCCTGACTCCTTATGCCTTGGGCGCCCTCATCGCCTTGTACGAGCACAAAATCTTCTTCCAGGGCGTGGTTTGGAACGTGTACTCCTACGACCAGTGGGGCGTAGAACTGGGCAAGGAAATGGCCAATGCAATCCTTCCCGAATTGGAAGGCGACGGCGATTTGAGCGCGCACGACCCCTCGACCACTGCACTGCTGAAGCACGTGAAGAACCTATCCTGAGTGTAAGGGTAAAAGCGATTGCGGTTACGCTTCAATGCAAAGCTTGAGCTATTTAACGCTCTGCTCCTGAACGGGAGCGCTGTGACCTCAGCCCCGCATCTTATCCAGAAGAGCGCTAAGCAATTGGGCATCCTCGTCAGATAGGACTTTGGGGAGATGCTCTTTGTGGAGTTTGTCCACAGAACGGATTTGGCCCAAAATTTCCAAGCCCCGAAGCGTCAAAAAGATTTCGGTGACCCGCTTGTCTTCCGGGGAGTTTTGGCGCTCGACGAAATTTAGCTTTTCAAGGCGGTCCAAAAGGCGTGACACATCGCTGGTCTTGTCCAACAAGCGTTCACGTATGCGGGCAGCCGCCATCCCTTTCGGGTGCGAACCGCGGAGAATGCGCAGCACATTGTACTGCTGCATCGTGATTTTATAGGGCTTTAAGGCTTCGGACATGCGGTCCTTAAGCCAATGGTAGGTGAAAAGGACATTCACCAAGGCGAGCTGCTGGTCGTTCTGCCATTTGCGTTGCTGAATTTCCTCCTGCAGGCTCTTCATGGGGGGCTTATACCTTCATGATTTCTTCTTCTTTGGTTGCCACTTTGGCATCCACGGAAGCAATGTATTGATCCACAATTTTTTGAATGTCGTCCTCCAAGGATTTGCGGCCATCTTCGCTCAGGCCATCTTTTTCCATGCGCTTGGCCTCGTCCATCCCCGTTTTGCGGATGGCTCGAATACCTACTTTGGCATCTTCCCCTTCGGCCTTGGCCATGCGCACCAATTCGCGGCGACGGTCTTCTGTTAAAGGCGGAATGTTGATGATGACCATCTCCCCATTGTTTTGGGGGTTAAAGCCCAAGTTTCCGTTCAAAATGGCCTTTTCGATGGTGGAAATCATCGTCTTCTCAAAGGGCTGAACGAACAAGGTGCGGGCATCCGGGGTGTTGATGTTGGCCACTTGGGTCAACTTCACCATGGATCCGTAATATTCTACCGCGATGCCATCGAGCATACTAGGATTTGCCCGGCCAGCGCGAAGCTTGAGGAGGGCCTTATCCAAGTGCGACAAGGGCTTATCCATGTCTTCCTTGATACTGTCAATGAGGAATTCAATTTCTTCTTCCATGGGAATCGGGGAGCTACTCGCTTAAGATTGAGTGACCAGGGTTCCAACACTTTCGCCTTGCACCAATTTCAAGAGGTTGCCGGGCTTATTCATGTCAAAAACGATGATGGGTAATTTGTTTTCATTGCTCAACGTGAAGGCCGTCAGGTCCATCACATTCAAGCCTTTATCGAAGACTTCTTTGAAGGAAATCGTTTCATACTTGGTGGCAGTCGCATCTTTTTCAGGATCGGACGTGTAAATGCCATCCACACGCGTCCCCTTCAGGATGACGTCCGCTTGTATTTCAATCGCCCGCAGCGTGGCCCCCGTGTCTGTGGTGAAGTAGGGATTACCCGTTCCCGCAGCAAAGATGACCACACGGCCCTTTTCCAGGTGGCGGACCGCTCGGCGGCGCACGAATGGTTCACAGACCTTGTCCATCTCGATGGCGGATTGCAAACGCGTCTGCACGCCCATGGACTCTAGCGTGGACTGGAGCGCCAGTCCGTTGATCACCGTGGCAAGCATCCCCATGTGGTCTGCTTGAACGCGATCGACGCCATCGCCCGCTCCTTGCAGGCCGCGGAAGATGTTTCCTCCACCAATCACAATGCCTAATTCCACCCCGTGGGCGACGACGGCTTTGATTTCGGCCGCATAATCCGCCAATCGCTTGGGGTCCAGACCGAATGATTTATCCCCCATCAGGGCTTCCCCGCTGAGTTTTAGTAAGATGCGTTTGTACTTCATGGGATGCTTGATTCTGTCAAAGATAGTGCGCTCGACCCGAGGGCTCAAGTGGGAATACGGCACAAAAAAAGGCGCCGTGCGGAGGTTGCCCTCGGCACGGCGCCGGTATCATCGTTGAATTAGGTTTAGACACCCAAGCCCACACGGCGGAAGCCGGTGACCACGAGGCCTGCCTGGACGCCATTCAAGTAGCTCGCTACAGATTGCTTGCTGTCCTTGATGAAATCCTGCTCAACCAGGGTGTTCTCTTTGAAGAACTTGCCCAATTTGCCTTGTGCAATGCGGTCTACCATCTCTTCGGGCTTGCCCTCTTGACGGATTTGCTCGCGGGCAATCTCCAATTCGCGTTCGATCGCTTCTGCGGGTACCTCGTCCTTGTTCAAGGCAACAGGGTTCATGGCTGCCACTTGCATCGCGACGTCCTTACCGGCCTCAGGAGCTGAGGCAGACAAAGCGACCAACGTACCCAATTTGTTTCCAGCGTGGATGTAGGATGCTACACAAGCGCCTTCAATGGACTCATAGTATGAAATCTCGATTTTCTCACCGATAACTCCCGTTTGCTCGGTCAATTTGTCGGCAATCGTCAAAGAACCATCGAAGGACAAAGCCAACAAGTCCTCTTTCGTCGCAGGGAAGCCTGCAAGAGCCACTTCAGCCATTTTCGTAGCCATGGCCACGTAGCCTTCGTTTTTCGCGACGAAGTCGGTCTCACAATTCAAGCTAATCACGACACCACGCGTTTGGTCGGCGTTCGTCATAGCGATCACTGCACCTTCCGTAGCATCACGGTCAGCACGCTTGGCAGCGACCTTCTGACCTTGCTTGCGCAAAACGTCGATCGCCGCTTCGAAATCTCCATTGGCTTCCGTCAACGCCTTCTTGCAGTCCATCATGCCTGCTCCGGTCATTTGACGAAGTTTGTTTACATCTGCAGCAGTAATTGCCATGATTGTAAAAATTTAATCGGTTTGTAAAGAGAAACCGGGGCTGTTGCCCCGGTGTTTTTATTATTCGGCAACTTTCGCAGCAGCTTTTTCTAGCTTCTCGTTTCCGGCCTTTTCCTTCTCTGCTTTGCGCTGGCTCAAGGCTTCCTTGATGCCCTCGGATACAGAGTTCATGATTACAGCAATCGACTTAGAGGCGTCGTCGTTCGAAGGAATAACGTAGTCTACCAAGTTGGGATTGGAGTTGGTGTCCACCATCGCGAAGACAGGAATACCCAACGTACGGGCTTCTTCTACTGCGATGTGCTCACGCATGATGTCTACAACAAACAACGCGGCGGGAAGACGGCTCATGTCCGCGATGGAACCCAAGTTCTTCTCGAGCTTGGCACGAACGCGGTCAACCTGAAGGCGCTCACGCTTAGACAAGGTGTTGAAAGTGCCATCCTCCTTCATCTTGTCGATGTTGGTCATTTTCTTGATGGCTTTGCGGATGGTGACGAAGTTCGTCAACATACCACCGGGCCAGCGCTCTACGATGTAGGGCATGTTCAAGGCCTTGGCTGTGTCGGCTACGATTTCCTTGCCCTGCTTCTTTGTAGAAACGAACAAGATCTTGCGGCCAGAGCCGGCAATCTTTGCCATGGCGTCCGTAGCCGTTTGAAGTTTGCGCTGCGTCTTTTGCAGGTCAATGATGTGGATACCATTGCGCTCCATGTAGATGTACGGAGCCATGTTGGGATTCCACTTACGCGTCAAGTGACCGAAATGGACACCGGCGTCGAGGAGTTGTTGAATGTCAGGCGTTTGAGCCATAGTTGAGTGGGGGTTTACGTTCACTTAAGTCAACCAGACAGTAGCGCCAAGCGATCTGTCCAGTTTGGATACTAAACCAAATACTCCTGCGATTAACGCTTGGAGAACTGGAAACGCTTGCGCGCTTTCTTTTGACCAAACTTCTTGCGCTCGACCATACGTGGGTCACGGGTCATCAAGCCATCAGGCTTCAACACCGCGCGGAAGTCAGGGTTGATCGATACCAACGCACGAGAGATGCCCAAGCGAATAGCTTCTGCTTGGCCGGTGATTCCACCGCCCTCTACGTTGACTTTCACATCATACTTGCCCAAGGTCTCCGTCATGGAGAAGGGCTGGTTTACTTTGTACTGCAACTGAGCCGTTGAGAAGTAGTTGCTCAGGTCACGCTTGTTCACGGATACGTTTCCGGATCCTTCTTTGATGTAGACACGTGCGACAGACGTTTTACGACGGCCAATGGCGTGAGTAGAAGTGGTAGACATAGATTACCGATCTTAAGCGTTGATGGATACAGGCTGTTGCGCTTCGTGGGGATGCTCCGCACCAACATACACATGCATGTTGCGGAACAGGGCGCGACCAAGGCGATTCTTGGGCAACATACCGCGAACGGCTGTTTCCAAAACGCGCTCAGGGTTCTTGGCCAATTCCAAGGCGGGCGTGCTGAAACGCTGACCACCGGGGTAGCCTGTGTAACGGATGTACTGCTTCGTTTCCATTTTGGAACCAGAAAGCGTAACAGCCGCAGCATTAATTACAATGACATTATCTCCACAATCCGCGTGGGGAGTGAAGTTGGGCTTGTGCTTACCGCGCAAGCGGCTAGCGATCAAGGAGGCCACGCGACCCAATGATTGACCATTGGCGTCAACAACGATCCAGGTCTTCTGGGCGGTTGCCTTGTTGGCAGAGATTGTTTTGTAGCTAAGCGTATCCACTTTTCAGCAATATTTTTTGGGGCTGCGAAGATACGCACATTAATTGCAAATAGCCAAAGGTTCAAGGACCTCTAAATGCAAAGTACCTTAGGGGCTCGCAAAAATACGCTTGAATCATGCTTCGTTTTCCTGTCATCTTCCCTGTTCTTTCCGCTTTCATCCTAGGTTTTTCAGGGCTTCACGCCCAAACCATACAGCGTTGTGGCGCGGATGAACAGCTTACGTGGGAGATGCAAAATAATCCGCGACGCGCCGCCCTTTTGGCCGAGACGGAGGCCATCATGGAAGCGCAAATGACCCAGGACGCTTCCGGCGCGGAATCGGTCGTGCACATCATCCCGGTCGTTTTTCATGTCATGTGGTACGATCAGAGCGACAATATCTCGGAGGCCCAATTGCAAGACGCCATCGACATCCTCAACGAGGATATGCGACGCATGAATCCCGACACGGGTTTGTTGCGGGCCATTTTTAAACCTGTGGCAGCGGATATGGAAGTGGAATTTCGGATCGCGAAAAAAGACCCCAATGGTCGATGCACAAATGGGGTGACCCGCACGCAGACCAATTTGAGTCTGGCCGCCAATAACAACGTGAAGTCCCTCATCGGCTGGGACAACACGAAGTACTTGAACATTTGGGTCGTTCGGCAGATCAACTTATCTGGGACAAGCCCTGGGTCCATCACATTGGGCTATTCGGCCTTTCCCTACAATGGCATTCCGCTTACCCAGGATGGTATTGTAATTCGGCACGACAATTTGGGCAGCATTGGCACCTCGGCCGGCACGCGCCATCGAACGCTCACCCACGAAGTCGGGCACTACCTCAATCTTTACCACACATTCCAAGGCGGCTGCAGCCAAGGCGATAACTGCTACGATACCCCGCCCGTTTCCTCTTCATCCAACGGGTGCAACAACAGCACGCAGAACACCTGCAGCAACGACAACCCCGACCTCCCGGATATGGTCGAGAACTACATGGACTACAGCGATGACAATTGCATGAATACGTTCACGCAGAACCAAAAGTCACGTGCCAAATCCGTACTCAACAGCCTCAACCTACGCGGCAACTTGTGCACATCGGGCAATTTGGCCTTCACGGGGGTGGACGGGAATCCCGTCAACTGTGCCCCGCTCGCGGATTTCACCGTAGATCGAACGCTCTTGTGCACCGGCGAGCAAGTACAATTCACAGATTTGTCCGCGTACCAAACGCTCACCAGCTTCCATTACACCATCGCGGACCAAAACAACGGCAACCAGCAGCACATCATCACCGCCAACCCTTTGCTCACCTTCAATGCTCCGGGGGTATATGATGTGAAACTGGAGATCCAGAACGCCGCAGGCAATAGCATGAAGCAGTACGGCCAGCTGATTACGGTTCGGCCCGCAGGAGGAACCACCTATAGCCCCTTCTTCTCCGCGACCATGGAGGATGCGTTGCCAAACGGAATTTGGACCGTGGAAAACAACGGGGACAACATCCAATGGGTGCGCACCAGTGCAGCGGCTAAATCGGGCACCCACTCCTACGTTTTGGACAACTTCAATGTAGCCGGAACCGGTGGCGGCGATGCCCTGATTGCTGGGCCCATTTCGGTGAGCAACATGACCGCGAAGCAATTGCGCTTCTCGCATGCCTTTGCCCGCAAAACCTCGTCTGACAACGACCAACTGAAGATTTTTACCAGCACGGACTGCGGCCAAACATGGGCACTTCAACGTTTGATCCCCGCCTTCCAATTGGGGTCTGCCACGTACTTCCCCAATACATTGTACGTTCCCACTGCGAGCGATTGGAAGGAGACGACCATCACATTCACGGGCATGAACAATGCCTCTTCGGTGATGATCAAATTTGAATTCATAAGTGGCGGCGGCAACAATGTCTACCTGGACGATGTCACCTTCAGTACGACGGTGGGCGAAGAAGAACTTTCTTCGCAGCAGCTCATCCTGGCTCCCAACCCAAGCGCGGGCGGTAGCACCCTCAGCCTCCCCAGCGCGAATGGCCAAGTCTATGTCCTCGATGCCTTGGGCCGAACGGTACTCTCTCGCCCCGTCACGGAACGCCAACTTCAACTCCCTGCCCTACCCGCCGGCCTCTACCTCGTTCGCTGGGCAGCTAGCCCCAGTGAGGTGAAGACCTTGCGCTGGGTGGTTAAAGGCTAAGTGGTTAGGTGGCTAGGGCTGGACGAATCAACGGAAAGCCCCTGCGCGCAGCGAAGTTCTACACCACAATTTGAGGGGAAAAGAGACTAAACGTTTAAGCGAAACCGCCACAGCGCGAAGCGCGAGCTACATAGCTTTCTAGCCCTACAGCCCTCTAGCCCTCTAGCTCTCCAGCCCTCTAGCTTTCTAGCGCAAAGGCGCCGCCTGAGCTCCCTCGCTACTTCAATTGAAGCAAATACGTATCCGGATTCGGCAGCTGTAAAATGAGTGGGAAGCGTTCGGGGTATTTCTGAATAGCGGGCACGACGTAGCGGCCAATGGCCGAATAACCTAGCTGGTCGACCACCACGTGGGTCACCCCCTGTTCCTTGAGTTTGGCGATGAAGGCGTCGTTGTCTTCGATCGATGGAAATCGAACACATGGGCGTTGCGCATAGAGGTAGAAGAGGGCCGGTTTATACGTGGCGATGATGGCGTCGGCGGGTAGATTTTGGCCTGCATAGCGACCGATGTTGAAGTAGTTCGCGTATTGCGAACCAACGGGGTCTTGGCTATCGGCGCGCAACTTTGTGACGGCCGAAAGTTGAATCAAGCCGGCCGCCATCAACACATAGGGGGACGCCACCCAGGAGGGCAGTTTGAAGCGTGCTTGGGCCCATTTGAGGGCTTCCCAAGCCCCCACAGTGGCAGCTAGAAGTAGGAAGGGAATGAGGGGCTGCATGAAGCGCACACCAAACCAGACTTCGGGCCAGAGCAGGAAGATGGCGGCAGAAGCGGCCAGATAGCCGGCCCACATCATTCGGAGTTTGGGCATCTTGAAGGTGCCAAAGACCACCAAAATCACCAATAGGCTGCCGTAAAGGAAGAATCCCGTGGGCTCGTCCAGCGAATACACCACATCCAACTTCGGGAAAAGGCCGTTGGGAAGTTCTTGGGTGAGGTAGCGCCAGCCGTTGGTTTGGATACGGTCCAGCCAGCCCGTAGCGGTGAGGACGCCTTCTTCGGGTCGGTAGGGGTTGACTTGGATGAGTTGCTGGAGGTAGGGGTTTCCGCCTAAGGCTTTGCCGCGGAGAAACCAGGGCAGCGCCAGGCCAATGAAGCCCACCCCGTAGCCGACCGTGGCGGTCCATTTCTTTTCGAAGAGGAGGTAGAGGCCGATGCCTGCAATGAGGGCGAGGCCAGCAGTCCGGATGTGGTAGGAGGCCGAACTCAGCACGAGCATGGCCCAGAACCACGGCGACTTCCAGAATGGGGTTTCAGAATCCTTCCATTTCACGAGACAAGAGAGCGTGGCCACGGAGAAGAAAAGAAAGGGGATTTCGGACATCAAAATGGTGGAGGATCGCAGGAGGTGTGCATTGAGAAGGGTGAGGCCCAAGGCGGTCCAAGCGAGAAGGGAATTTTGGGTCATTCGGTAAAAGAGACGTTGCAGCATGAGTAGGGCACCCAAGAAGAGCAGTCCATTCATCCACTTTAGGAACTCAAAACTGTCCGAAATCGTCATGAAAACGGCCAAAACGGCCGGATATCCCGGAGGAAAATGCTTGGCGGACGGCGCCCCCGGAAGGTGAATGTCCGTGTAGCCTTGGCCACTGTGCAGCGACTGACCCAAAATGTAGTAGCCCGCATTGTCGCCACCGAGGTCCAGTTTGGCGTCAAAAATGGCTACGTAGCACATAAGAAAACCCAAGGCAATCCAGAGGTCCGATTTGGTAAAGGGAAGTCGCTTCATAGATCCGAAGGTACGGGGGTTGGTTAGGCCAAGCAAGTCCCCCAAGATCACTCAGGAATGGGCCCAGGACACGCATCGAAAACTCGGTAAAAACGGGCCGAATTTTAATTCCTACCATTTTAGTAGGATATTCTATCTTTGTCGGCCATGAATAGCGCCCAACTCCTCTTGCTCGTCGTCTACCTGATGGTCGTGCTGGCACTTTTTTCCAAGCGGATAAAGCCAGTACAGGCTTTTGGAGCGGGTGGTCTATTCCTCGTGCTGAGCGGTCAACTGTCCGCCGCCGAACTCCTCGGAACCCTGACCACGCCC
>ERZ891134.521-NODE-521-length-31900-cov-6.719171_pt1 | contig 31900 bp, 27 predicted proteins | sample MGYA00520888_ERZ891134 | MGnify/ENA primary metagenome ERZ891134 (study PRJEB32303, sample SAMEA104408692) | aquatic metagenome | biome: Brackish water; feature: Coastal; material: water | place: Baltic Sea | collected 2014-10-23 | depth 10 m ... | reverse complement strand
GCGTGAATAGCCGCCGCGGTATCGCCGAGTGAAATATTCGGACGGACCGGGGCTTTTCCCGGTTCGCCATTAATATATCTAAAGCCACCGTAGCCCTCGGTAACAGAAGCGTAGCCGGGCTTGGATGAAAACGGGCCGGTCTGACCGTATCCAGAAATTCGGGCGTAAATAATCCCCGGGTTTATCGCTTTAACCTTCTCTGGACCCAGTCCCCAGTCTTCCATAGCGCCGGGTCGAAAGTTTTCTACGACAATGTCGGCCTTGCACAGCAAATCGAATGCCAGCTCTTGGCCACGCTCAGATTTTAGATCTAGGGTGACGCTCTTTTTGTTGCGTGCTAGTGAGTGGTACCACAACGACGTGCCGTCGCGAACCTCTCGCCACTGACGGATGGGGTCGCCTGTGGGAGGCTCAACTTTAATGACCTCGGCGCCGAAGTAACCCAAAATTGTACCGGCAAACGGACCTGCCAATAACTGACCCATTTCGACAACGCGTAAACCCTCTAGTGGACGTTCACCGGCCATAACCATTTCCTCAGTAGGTGTGCAAAATCCTTGTGGGTTTTGCTCAGACTCAAAACAACACGGGCATTTGCTGCCCAGAACACCTTCGGTAGACCGACTTTACGCCGTAGGGTTGTCGGTGGTTCTCAGGCGCGACCAAAACATAGTACTGAGTTTAGGCCTTAGACGTCCACGCGCCAGATTAATACGCATTGATTTTCGATTTAGGGGTGTATTTACGGATTGTTACCGGGCAGGTGTGGCGGCAGCAATTACCGATGCACCCCTAATTTCAGCATGTGGGGGTTTGATCTTGTTATCTGCAATTGACAGGCTGCTTTGCCGATCTGGGCACATTTGTTGCTCTCATTTGATGCTGTAATGCGCTGCCTGCCACCACCTGCTGCAACACGCAAAATGATTCGGTGCACTGTCTGAATTGCCGAAAGCATAGCGTTGCGGCACCTAAGTTTTATAACATTGGCGGGTGGCAGTGCCGCAGGCGTCAAGCCCATGCCGCTAGAGAGGGCGACGGCCATTGAATATTGGAGAAAGCGACCCCGAGGATGCTCTGCGTTACATGAAACTGCATGCTGACTTAACCCGCCGTGCGCGGGTAAATAGCCTTGAACTCGATTGGTTGCCATCCCCTATGGCCGGTGTGCACCGGCGAATGCTAGACCGCAAGGGTGGTGAAGTGGCCCGAGCAACCAGTATTGTTCGCTATGAACCCCAATCATTTTTTTCATCCCACACCCATAGTGGCGGTGAGGAGTTTTTAGTGCTCGAGGGAACCTTTTCAGATGAAAACGGTGATTACCGCGCAGGAACGTATGTTCGAAATCCGGTGGGCTCAAGCCATACGCCGTTTTCCAAAGCAGGCAGCACCATATTTGTAAAGCTGCAGCAGTTTCATCCCCTCGATCAAGCATCGGTGCGTGTCGATACCAACACAGCATGCTGGCAAGACGGCTCGACTAGCGGCATCACTGTACTGCCATTGCACCGGTATGAGAGTGAGGTTGTGTCGCTGGTTAAATGTGAGCCTGGCGTTAGTTTTCCCGAGAATGCGCCGGTAGGGGGTGAGGAAGTTCTGGTTCTCGACGGGGTTCTGAGTGATCACCTTGGGCACTATGAACACGGTACCTGGATACGGAACCCGCCGGACAGTCGTCAGCAGCGCTGGAGTCAGCAGGGCTGCCTCTTCTATAGGAAAACCGGGCATTTAAACCCCTCGTTATGGGTGGGTTGACCGCCCAAAGCGGAAGGCTTGCCCCCGGCACGTCCTGCTAGCTCTGTGGGTTGGAATTGCCTATGCTTGCCCCGGTCTCGTAATAGGCATAGCGCTCCAACCGTCTAGATAACCGTGCGAATACAGCAACGTTAGATTTCTTCCATGCGGTCAATACAGGGGTGGCTTCCGGCAGGGGTTAGACCGCTCAGCGGCTTGCAGGTTGTCTGGGCGCATTGCGATGGCTAGCAGTTGCGATGCTAAAGCGATCTAAAAGCTACTCGATCGCTGTGGATCTTTATAATTGTAAGTTTTGCTCTCGGGCACTAATGGAGTGTTATGAACACGGTGGTAACTGAAATTCCAGACCTCGCGAGTGAGCTGCCTCCCGATGCAAAGGCTGTCCCCGACTGGTTAGAGCACACGCTGCAAGTACCCCGGGAAGAAGGCTGGGTAGATTCGGGGGGCTGCGCTATTCATTATTTTCGCTGGGGTAATCCTGAGAATCCGGGTTTGCTCTTAATGCATGGGTTTTTAGCTCACGCGCGTTGTTTTGCCTTTATCGCGCCGTTTCTTGCGGAAAATTATCATGTTGTCGCATTTGACCTTTCGGGTATGGGCGATTCCGGCGTGCGGGAGCATTACTCCGATGCTGTTCGCGCCGCTGAAGTTGAGGACGTGGCTCGGGCTACCGGGTTGTTCGAGCATGAAGTAAAGCCTGTGGTGATCGCGCACTCTTACGGTGGCCATGTGGCACTGACCGCTATGGCAGAACGGCACAACCTGTTCGGCGGGCTGATCATTTGTGATTTGATGGTGCTGCGCGCTGAGCGATTAAGAGCGCATTTTGGAAAAAACAAGCCGCTGCCTTCAGATCCAAAACGCCCCAATCGCATCTACCCCGACTACGAGACCGCAAAAGGACGCTTCGTACTTTCCCCAAACCAGCCCGTCAATGTTCCCAGCTTGTTTGACTACATGGCGTATCACTCGTTAAAGCGAGTGGACGGAGGGTGGACGTGGAAGTTTGACACCAGCGTCTTTAGTAGCGACTTTGGTCAAGAGGAACGCATCTTCGGACAAGGCAATATTATAGCGAGGACGCCGGGACGAAAAGCCGTAGTTTACGGACAAGACAGCGTTTTGTTTGATGACGATTCAGCCGCTTATCTTCGTGAGTGCGGAGCCGATGATGTCCCTATAATCGGCATTCCCGGAGCCCGGCATCACCTCATGCTGGACGAGCCTGTTGCCTTTGTGAGCGTGTTGCGGGCGATCTTGGCGCAGTGGGCCTAGTTTGTGGGCTAACCCCAGCGTATGTGCTGAATTACAGGGGTGTTTTTTGGTTAATGGTGGGCAGACGCCTAATGGCTTTCAGCGTCATAACGAACCTCGTTGAGGTACCAGGTTTGCGGGCCGGAGGGGCTGTCTATAACGATCTCGGCATCGGTGGCTTTGCCCAATAGGGCCCTGCCCAAAGGCGAATCGCAGCTCAGCTTTTGTGCGCTTAGATCAAACTCATCGGGCCCTACAATGCGCCAATGCTGTATCAGGCCTTCAGGGTTTTCGAGGGTTACATAGGCACCGAAGTAGGCCTTCCCGGGGTCGGTAGGCCCCGCCGTTACAACGGTAAGCTCATCAAGGCGTTTGCGTAAAAAACGCACCCGGCTGTCAATTTCACGGAGGCGCTTTTTGCCATAAATATAATCGCCGTTTTCCGAACGATCGCCATTCGCTGCCGCAGCTTGCACGGCGGCGGTTACGACAGGTCGCTCGACCTTCCATAGGGCTTTGAGTTCATCGCGTAAACGCTGCTCTCCTTCAGCCGTTATGTAGGGAGATCCCTTGGGTCTTGGTGGGCGATAGCGCGACAATCAAACACTCCCCATGTTCAGTTTCGGAGAAAACCTTGCAGATAAAAGCAATTTTTATGATGCTGTGGATCTTATTGTGCCACTACTTGAGACCCAGATGACTGCTGTTTTTTCAATGCCCCTGACTCTCGCATTACTACTGCTGCACGCTTCTGCTGTTGGCGCACAGAGCTGTGTCGATTTGACCGGAGATTTTCAGCAGGGCGGATTGCTGTGGGGGCAGGTGGCGCCGACTGCGCTCGTGACCCTCGATGACACTTCGATATTTGTGATGCCCAGCGGGGCGTTTGTTTTGGGGTTAGGCCGCGACGCCCCCAAAGAGCAAGTGGTGTCAGTGGTTGCTGACGGTCATCGCTGCATGCAAACGGTGACGGTTACTCAGCGTCAGTACAATATACAACGCATCGAAGGGGTTCCCCAAAAAACTGTCACGCCCCCTGATGATGTGCTCGAGCGCATTGCCAAGGAGCGTGTAATGGTTCGCGAGGCTAAAGCCCAGCGTATTGAACGCCCCGAGCTGCTGGAAGCCGTACAAGCGGGCCTTTCTTGGCCTGCAACGGGCAGAATCAGCGGAGTTTACGGCAGCCAAAGAGTTTACAACGGCACTCCGGGTTCACCCCATTATGGTGTCGATGTGGCGGTGCCCACCGGGCATTCAGTCGTTGCCCCGGGTCCCGGTGTTATTACCCTGGCACAGCCCGATCTCTTTTATTCAGGCGGCACGATTATTCTTGACCATGGTTACGGTTTGTCCTCGTCCTTTTTGCACCTCAGCAAACTGCATGTAGCGGTGGGTCAAGAGGTGGAGCGGGGCGACCTTATCGGTGAGGTGGGGGCCACTGGGCGCGCGACTGGCCCACATTTAGATTGGCGCATGAGTTGGTTAAATCAACGCGTTGATCCGCAGCTGCTCGTTCCAGCCCTAGCGTCCGGGGAATGACCGCCATCTGGTAGTGCCCATGGCACCGCCTTACCCGTATACTTCACCGCTACAAATTTTCTTGGAGGGTTTTTTGTGCTCGATCCCAAACTACTTGAGATTCTGGTCTGCCCGGTTTCAAAGGCGCCATTGGAGTACCAACCTGAGCAACAGGAGCTGGTATGCCGCGCGAGTGGCCTTGCCTACCCCATACGCGATGACATTCCCGTTATGCTCGAGAGTGAGGCGCGCGCACTAAGCCTTGAAGAACGTGAGCGGTGAATAGAGTCCTATGACCGATACGATTTTTGGCAAGATTACCCGGGGTGAAATTCCTAGCGAGTTCATACACGAAGACGAGCACTGTGTGGTGATTCAGGATATCCACCCCCAGGCGCCCACACACGTGTTAATCATTCCCAGAAAGCCCATTCCTCGTTTGGTCGATGCGCAAGCCGTCGACGCCGAATTGCTAGGGCACCTGTTGCTTGTGGCGGGCAAGGTTGCGCAAGATCTGGGTGTGGGTGACGGTTTTCGGTTGGTGATTAATAATGGCGCAGATGGCGGGCAAACCGTATTTCATTTGCACCTGCATATATTGGCGGGACGGACCCTGGCCGAGGGTGAGTTGGCGGGCGGTTTGGCCTGAGCCTGTGGTGACCGTCGCCACCGGCAGTTAATGGGCGTTGCAAGGCTTGCGCACAAAGTGAGAGGCCCAATAGCCCCTCGACCTGACACGATAAAATTGAAGATTAAAAATTAACAATGGGGCTGTTCGGGTCCAAAGTATTTATGGCCGTGGGGCCCAATGAGAGCATGCAATGAAAACAGCTGAAATCCGTGAAGCGTTTCTGTCTTACTTCGAAGAACAGGGGCATACCCGAGTGGAATCTAGCTCTCTAGTTCCTCACGAAGACCCAACCTTATTGTTTACTAACGCGGGTATGAATCAGTTTAAAGAAACCTTTTTGGGCTTGGAAAGCCGGGCCTACCAGCGAGCTTGTACGTCTCAAAAATGTGTTCGTGCGGGGGGCAAGCATAACGATCTCGAAAATGTCGGTTACACCGCACGACACCACACCTTTTTTGAGATGCTGGGTAACTTTAGTTTTGGCGATTATTTTAAGCGTGAGGCGATTAACTTCGCCTGGACCTTTCTGACAGAGGTGCTGCAGTTACCCAAAGAGCGCCTCTGGGTGACGGTTCATATTTCTGACGATGAAGCGGCGGCCATCTGGATTGACGAGATCGGGATTGACCCCAGCTGTTTGTCACGATTAGACGAGGACAACTTCTGGCAGATGGGCGATACAGGGCCCTGCGGGCCTAGCTCTGAAATCTTCTACGACCATGGTGCTCAGGTGCCCGGAGGCCCACCGGGCAGTCCAGACGATGACCTTGATCGTTACATTGAAATCTGGAATCTTGTGTTTATGCAATTCAATCGCGATGCGGCGGGCGAATTGCACCCCTTGCCGGCGCCCTCGGTCGATACGGGTATGGGGTTGGAGCGTATTGCTGCGGTCTTACAGCACGTGCATTCCAATTATGAAATAGACCTTTTTCAAGCGTTGATAAAAAACGCAGCGACAGCACTCAATGTTTCTGATCTCGAGGAAAAATCACTGCGTGTCATTGCCGATCACTTGCGGTCCTGTGCATTCTTAATCGCTGACGGTGTGATGCCCAGCAATGAGGGCAGGGGTTACGTGTTGCGGCGAATTATTCGGCGCGCCGTGCGCCATGGCAACAAGCTAGGTGCAACCCAGCCCTTTTTCGCCTCACTTTTACCCGTTTTGGTGGCAGAAATGGGCGCTGCTTATCCCGATCTGCCCGCGAATGAAAGCGTTATCACAAAGGCCCTTCGCGCCGAAGAGGAACAATTTGCGCGAACCCTAGACAACGGCATGGCGATTTTGGAAGAGGCCTTGGCGGGCCTCGACGGCACGGTACTCCCCGGGGAGTTAATTTTTAGGCTCTACGATACCTACGGTTTTCCCGTTGACCTAACCAACGACATTGCCCGTGAACGCAATCTCACCCTAGATGTTCAAGGTTACGATGAGGCCATGGCCCAGCAGCGCAAACGTTCGCAAGATAGCGGCAGCTTTAAGGTTGACTACAACGAGTCGGTAAATATTCCCGGCGAGACGCACTTTACCGGCTACGACAGTACCGAAGGCACTGGAACCGTCGTGGCGTTACTCGCAGAGGGCGAATTGGTGCAGGCATTGGCCGCGGGTGAGCGCGGCATTGTCATTTTAGACAGCACGCCTTTTTACGGCGAGAGCGGCGGCCAAGTGGGCGATTGCGGCTTCTTGCAGGGAAATTCCAGCCGCGCTGATGTTAGCGATACGACCAAGGCTCAGGGGCATCACTTTCATCATGCTCATGTGACCTCAGGGTCGTTAAACGTGGGCGATGCCTTGACAGCGACTATCGACAACCAGCTGCGCCAGCGTATTCGTCTGAATCATTCGGCGACCCACTTACTTCATGAGGCGCTACGCCGAGTCTTAGGTGATCACGTTGTGCAGAAAGGCTCTTTAGTTGATTCTGAAAGACTGCGTTTCGATTTTTCCCATGGCGAAGCGGTCAATGCCATGCAGATTGAGGAAATCACTCAAATTGTTAATGCACAAATTCGTGGTAACAGTGCTACGACAACACAATTAATGGATATGGACAGCGCGGTCGCCGCGGGTGCCACCGCCTTGTTTGGCGAAAAGTACGGTGATGAAGTGCGGGTATTGTCCATGGGGTCGGACGGGTTTTCAGTGGAGCTTTGCGGCGGGACCCATGTTGCTAGAACTGGCGACATTGGTCTTCTGCTGGTAACCGGTGAGTCGGGGGTTGCTGCGGGTGTGCGCAGAATCGAGGCGCTCACCGGGGAAGCCGCCTTGGCGCAAAGCCTGGCGAGCAGCCAGCGTGTGGTAGATGTAGCGGAGGTGTTAAAAGCCACGCCGATGGCCGTTGTCGATAAGGCCGGCGCACTGCGATCTGAATTGCGTGAACTTGAAAAAGAGGTGGCGCGCCTGAAGCAAAAGCTGGCTACTTCGTCGGGGGGTGATCTCACACAGTCGGCGGTTGATGTCGGGGGCATTAAAGTATTGGCCACCCAAATAGAGGGTGCCGATGTGGCAACCCTTCGCGACACCCTCGATCAGTGTAAAAACAAGCTCGGTACAGCGGTAGTTTTATTGGCCGCGGTGGAGGGTGACAAGATTGCTTTGGTCGCCGGTGTCACCAAAGATGTCACTGACAAGGTACGAGCGGGCGACGCTATTAAGGAATTTGCTGGGCGTTTGGGTGGCAAAGGCGGAGGTCGGCCCGACATGGCTCAAGGAGGTGGAACTGACGTGGCTGCTTTACCAGCTGCATTGGCTGCCGTACCCGATTGGGTTGCATCACAGCTGGGTTGAATTGGCTTAGCCTTGAGTATTCCTCGGCTAACCGCAACCCTCCACATTAGCTAGTCACGTTGCATGCCTAATATGGTATGCTCCGCGCCCAATTTTAACTGTCCGGTACGGGTTTTCATGGCCCTCATAGTTCAAAAATACGGTGGTACTTCGGTGGGTTCGCCAGAGCGTATTGAGCACGTTGCCGATAAGGTTGCGAGCTTTCATCGCGACGGCCACGACGTGGTGGTTGTCGTATCTGCCATGTCTGGGGAGACCAATCGGCTTATCGAGCTGGCGCATGCAATAGAAGAGTACCCCCAGCCAAGGGAACTCGACATGCTTGTGTCGACGGGTGAGCAAGTGACCACAGCCTTGCTGAGTATGGCACTCCACAAGCGCAAAGTGCCTGCACGGTCCTACAACGGCTCACAGGTCCGTATTTTGACAGACACAGCCCACACTAAAGCGCGGATTCAGCATATTGACGGGCATCGTTTGCGCGCAGACCTCGATCAGGGGCGCGTAGTGGTTGTGGCCGGATTTCAAGGTGTTGATCCCGAGGGCAACATAACAACGCTGGGACGCGGCGGGTCAGACACCACCGCGGTCGCGCTTGCGGCGGCACTGTCGGCGGATGAATGCCAAATTTATACGGATGTTGATGGGGTCTACACCACCGATCCTCGAGTAGAGTCTAGCGCTAGGCGGTTGGAGAAAATCACTTTTGAAGAGATGCTGGAACTTGCCAGTATGGGCTCCAAGGTGCTGCAAATACGCGCTGTGGAATTTGCGGGTAAATATGCCGTACCCCTAAGAGTTCTCAGCAGTTTTAAAGAAGGGCCTGGTACCTTAATCACGATGGAGGAGGACGCCGATATGGAAGCGCCAACAATAGCCGGTATTGCTTTTAACCGTGATGAGGCCAAGCTCACCGTGCTGGGTGTTCCCGATACCCCCGGTGTGGCTTACAAAATTTTAGGGCCGGTAGGTGAGGCCAACATTGAAGTAGACGTGATATTGCAGAACACTGGAGAGGAGGGGCACACCGACTTCACTTTTACAGTGGCCCGTAACGATCTTGAGAGCGCAAGAAAAATTCTTGAAGATTTAGTGATACAACTGGACGCGAAAGAATTGCGTGCGGATGCAAAAATTGCCAAAGTGTCGATTGTGGGTGTAGGGATGCGCTCGCATGCCAATGTGGCAGCGCGTATGTTCAAGGCGTTGTCCGAGGTGGGCGTTAATATCCAGATGATCAGTACGTCCGAAATTAAAATCTCGGTGATTATCGAAGAGAACTATTTGGAGCTTGCAGTAAGGGCTCTTCACACGGCGTTTGGTCTTGAGCAAAGCCCAGCGGAAAACGACTAATATTGATTAAGTAGGGCTACAAGAACCCCAAAACGGCGGTAAACAGGGAAGTTACACATGCTGATATTAACTAGAAAAATGGGCGAGTCGTTGGTGATTGGTGAGAACATCACGATTACCGTGCTGGGCGTTAAAGGTAATCAAACTCGCCTTGGGGTAGACGCACCTCGGGACGTTTCCGTGCATCGAGAGGAAATCCTTAACAGGATTCAGGCCGACAAGCACCCCGAAGAGGGTGATAGTGACGGAAATACCCGCGAGAGCGACTAAAGCAGTGTTTTTCTGTGAATTCTCTATGGTAGGATTCGCACCCTCCGGAGAAGTGGCCGAGTGGCTGAAGGCGCTCCCCTGCTAAGGGAGTATACGTTAATCGCGTATCGAGGGTTCGAATCCCTCCTTCTCCGCCATTCAAACAAAAGACGCCCCTCTGGGGCGTTTTTTTGTTTGGGGCTTTGAATATGAGATGAGAACCCTCGGCTTCGACAAACTTTGCTTAGGGCAGAGTTTGGACGCGTAGCCGTGAGGCGGAGCGCCCTGGAAGGGTTCGGGTGGGCGGCTTGATGAGAACGCTGTTGTAGTGAAGGTTTAAACATCAAGAGCGGTATGATTTTCAGGTTCAGCTAAGCGCCACACTCGTCTCTCGCTATTTCTAGTTTTAAATTTTCACGCCGTAGTATAAAGTCTTAACTAACTATACATAAGTGTTAATAAACTAATTCAGTATGGCAAAGGCCAGATTTTGGCGAGTCGCCTTTCGAATTTGGTTGGTCAGCAGAAAATAAAATGCCCAGATATTTCTGGTACCTGACTGCGAGATCAAGGCCTCCTAAATGTATTTTTGTACAAGAGCGGGAAAGGGCGTGGAAACGCATGGGACCGCCGTCATCTTCCCGAATAGCGCGATTGAGTTGACCTGAATAAGGAGAGTAAAGATGGTTTCTGAGAGCGAAGTGATTGTTAGTGACGACAATGGCGTACTGACGATAATGCTCAATCGACCACACGCAAAGAATGCAGCAAATAAGGTACTGGCCGAGGGGGTGAGTGCAGCAATCGACCAACTGGAGAGCGACCCCAATCTGCGAGTGGCCGTGATTACGGGCGCAGGTGGGACTTTCTGCTCGGGCATGGACCTCAAAGGCTTCGTCCGTGGTGAGACACCCTATATCGAAGGCCGGGGGTTTGCCGGTTTGACCGAATATCGCACTAAGAAACCGATCATTGCGGCGGTAGAGGGTTATGCGCTGGCCGGCGGTATGGAGATGGCCATCAGCTGCGACATGATTGTTGCCGCTGAGAGTGCCAAATTTGGCATCCCTGAAGTTAAGCGGGGCTTGGCAGCTGGTGCCGGGGGGTTGTATCGCCTTCCCAGACAGATACCCGAGCGCGTGGCGATGGAATTGGCCTTAATGGGGGACTTTATTTCCGCGCAGCGCGCCTATGAATTGGGTTTGATCAACCGGGTTGTCGAAAGCGGTGGCGCCCTTGCAGCAGCGCAGGAAATGGCGGCAAAAATCGCGGCGAATGGTCCAATGGCTGTGGCCGCCAGCATGATGGTCGTGAGCCAGGCCCAAGATTGGACACTTGAAGAAGCTGCTCAGAAGCAGGGCGAGTATCTCAGTCCGGTATTTTCTAGCGCAGATGCCATTGAAGGCGCGACAGCTTTTGCCGAAAAGCGCGCGCCTGAGTGGAAGGGCAGGTAATACAATGCTGGTCCTGATGGTGCATCCTGAGTTGTTGGTAACTCAACAGCCTATGGAGTGCAGAGGAGGGAACTCTCTGGCGAAATAGCCGGTGGGCGACAGAAAGTGCCCTGAGTTTCTTTAGGTCTGGTCCGCGCTGCGGGTGTTCATGCCACCCTAAGGCGCTACTGTATCGTCCGCAGCGAGGTCTGGGTTCTGGGTTCAGTCTGCCGCAGCCCCTTCACCGGCGAATAATTTCTGCACTTCTCCTGAGGTCATGCGCCCCGAGCGATCGGTGATTTTGGCGGAATTGCCCCCACCCGATTTTTCACGGGTGTCTATCCCCGCCTTTCTGGCCTTCTCACGCAGCGCACCCACCGTGCAGTTTTCGCGGCCCAGAAGCGTAATGGGATCAAAGTTGAAATTCTTGATAGCGTTGAGATGGGTCACCTGATTTATTTCTTCGTCGCTGAGCCCCACGTTATCCAGTTGCCGAAAAGTGTTTTCCGGCGTCATAGGCCATGTGCTGTCTGAATGCGGATAATCACACTCGAAGAGTATGTTTTCGATCCCCACGAGATCGCGATTACGCAAGCCGCTCTCGTCTTCAATAAAGCAGGTGAGAAAATGCTCTCTAAACAGTTCTGTCGGCCTTTTGCCGCCAAAGTTAGACTTGGTCCAGGGGCCGTGATGGTCCAGCGTAAATTCAGCCCGTTCAAGGAAGTAGGGTACCCAGCCCACCCCACCTTCGGTGAGTGAGATTTTCAAGTTGTCATACTTCAGCAGGAATTCACCATAGAGCCAATCTGCCGCGCTGTTGGCAATGGACATGGGAAAGGCAGCAATCCAAGCATCGATAGGGGTGTCCGGCGAAGAATGCGGTGGCTGTGCGCCGGTGCCAATGTGGCAGTTTATGACCACGTCATTCTCGGCGCAGACCTCCCACAGTTTGTCCCAGTGTGCATTGTGGACGCTGGGGAAGCCGTGGCAAGTTGGGTTATCCGGAAAGCTAATGGCCCTACAGCCCTTGGCGACCACCCGATTGACCTCATTAACCATGAGTTCGCTATCCCAGATAGGCAGTAGGGCCAGGGGAATAATTCGCCCTGGATGGGTGCCGGCCCACTCATCGATGTGCCAGTCGTTGTAAGCCTCGATTACGCGTTTTGCCGCACTCTTATTTTTGGACTGGTGGAACAGGTTGCCAGCAAAGGTGGGAAATGTGGGGAAGCAAATAGAGGAGAGGATGCCGTTGGCATTCATATCGCCGATGCGTTCATCAATCGAGTACACACCCTTGCGCATGTCTTCATAGCGTAGGGGTTCCATGCCGTACTCTTCCTTGGGCCGGCCGACCACCGCGTTCAGTCCCATATTGCCGATTTTTTGACCTTCATACAGCCAAAAATTCTTGCCGTTTTCCGCTACCAGACGGGGTGCAATGGTTTCCAGCTCCTTCTGGGACATGTGGTTGTCGAACATTTCCGGGGGTTCGACAACGTGGTCATCCACACTCATCAGTATCATGTCTTCAAGCTTCATGGTGTGCTCCTGTCGTTCTCTGGCAATGGCTGGCAATGGCTGGCAATAAATGGGCAAGGAAGCCGTTACTTTACACAAGTGTATAAATAAAACCAACACAATGGATTCGCAACATGAGGATTAACTTTTGGATGGGCAGGGTCGCTAACTAGGAGGCATGTGCGTGTTCGTCCAGTCTGCAAACCGCATCATGCGGTTGTCTATCAAGGCACTCGCGAGAGCAATTTTGTGCGCACCCTCTGGGCCGAAGTAATGATTCTCCTCCCAGAACGCCATCATATGGCGAAATTCTTTGGCGCTAGGGAAAAAGCGATCGTATTCCTCGGCGGCAACTTGCTCGTAGTGAAGTTTGTGACCTTGGGTGTTAAGGATGTCGACGAGCTCTTGCCAGCATAAATAGTCGCTGGCGAGTGCCAGATACTGACCGTCGCCGACGTCCTCGGGCCGATTGAACGCGGCGGCTACAATCGAGCCCAATTCATTAATGTCAGCACAAGGGAAACGGCACTGGTCTTTATCGGCTGGATAGCGCCACAACGTGTGCCCTTCCGGGGCTTTTTTCGGGGCATGAATGGTAAGAAAATTCTGGAAGTAAAAGGGCGCTTCCACAAACGTGTGATGGCGGAATCCAGCTGCTTTCACTTCGTGATCAACTCGCGCTTTACTGCTGAAATGAGGCACCGTGTATTTGCCTCCTGATAGCGCGTGGTAGTCAGGCAGGGTTGACCAGATGAAATGCTGGATGTCGGCAGCTTTCGCTGCCCGCACAAGGTTTTTGCCCTGCTCAAATTCGCCCATTCGGGTGGCGCGATCCCAGAAGTTGGTCACTGCAAACAGGCCATATGAGCCCTGCAATGCCTCTGGCAGGGTGGTAGGGGTATTCAGATCCGCCGCAGCAATTTCACAGCCCAACTCTGCCAAGCGTAGTGCCGCCGGGCTTCGGGGGTTTCTGGTTAGCGCGCGTACCTGCCAGTCTTGCTGATCAATGAGTGCCCTGACAACGCCACCCCCCTGAGCGCCCGTCGCACCCAGTACGGTGACAGTTTTTTTCCCCATAATTATCCTGATAGCTCGATGGGTTGTTGTTAATCCTAAATGCGCGATCGGGCAGTTTGCATGACGTTCATATCACCCTCACTGGCGGCTACGCCCATATAGAATTTATGGAACAGCCAGCTACCGTCGGGTTGGCGGTTCAACCAGCCCTCCCAATGCATTTGCATATTGCAGTGGGTGCTGGCCGGCGCAGACAGGTGGTCGGTCAGGGTGTTGTCCTGTGGATTAATATAATGGCAGGCGTACATTCGCGTCTCGATATGCGCCTGATGTCCGTCAATGGTAATCAATTGATTGGTGTTCAGGTGAGCGGTTGCGTCGAACCCCGGCAGAAACTTAGCAGGCGCAAGTTCTATGTATTCCTGAGGCGACAAGGTGCAATCGATATCGAGCATTTCTGCCTGCAGATGGAAGGGGTCCGTTAATACCGAGGCAACCAGGCCCCAGTCACGAGTATCCAGACCTTTGGCGTATCGATAAAGCTGGTCTGAAATCAATGCCCTGTCGCTGAGGGTCTGAAGGGTGAGCTGTTGCATGATGGCTGCTCCTGTCTCGAGGGACGTCGACTTTCATGGCTGGCCTTGCCGACCAAGCCGTGTTGATGCGGGGGATACAGCGCATGGGTTGCTGCATGGGGTTCATGGATTACCAGCGTTCGAATTCATACTGTACCTAGAGCGTCATCGTCGCTTCTGCCTTCATGCAGACGTAGCCGTGATGGTCTACCGACCAAAGCAGCAAGTGGTTGCCACTGCGCTTGCCGCAGAGGGTAAAGGGATGGCTGTCGAACGTGGGCCTCACCGCGCGAAACTTGAACCGGTTGATTCGAGCTCCCGGGAAGTGTTCGTACACAAGGTCAAGCAGCAACGTGGCCAGCAAAGGCCCATGAATCACCAGTGCCGGGTACAGCTCTTCATTGACAGCGTATTCCCGGTCGTAGTGAATACGATGGGCGTTGTACGTGAGTGCGGAGTAGCGAAACAGCAGTACGGGGTCGGGTGTCATTTCCCGGGAGAATTCGGGCTTTTCTGCTGGGCTTTCCCCGAGTGGTAATTCGGTTCGCTCCCGAGATGCTTCCCGGTAGACCAAGTTCTGTTCTTCAGTAATGCAAAGGTCATGGCCCTGGCGTAATTCGTGCTTCAGGTTGACAAAAACCAGCGGCCCCGAGCGTCCATTCTTGGCCTCCACTGAGGTGATGCTGGAAGTTTTCTCGGTGGCCAACCCCAGTACCAATGGCTGCGCTATGTCCAGCGCTCCGGCTGCCCACATTCGACGTGGAAGAGGTACTGGTGGCAGGAATCCGCCTTTGCGGGGATGACCATCCTCGCCGGTGCTGTCCCGCTGGGTGGGATCGAGAAAGTACAGCCAGTGCCAGGGAAGGGGCAGTGGGTTTCCGGTGTCGGGAGCTTCAGTGTGATTGATGGCCCCTGCCAGCGCCTGTGCGCCAAAGGCAGGCAGGTCACTATGACGCGTTATCGACCGGCCAATCCAGGACTTAAGTGTATTCAGGGTCGCATCATCCACGGTATTACCCTTTAAGAAAGTTCGGTGGCCGTTTTTCCTGCAGGGCTGTTAGGCCCTCCTCGAACTCGTCGCTGAGAAAGCAGTGGGTCTGGTGGCTTTCCTCGGCTTGCAGTGCCGATTCCATAGGTTGGGGCGACTGCCTCATTGCCTCCTTGAACTGCCGCAGGGCCAGCGTGGGCAAGAGGGAGAATTCGCGCGCCTTGTCGACTGCGAGCTCCATAACTTTGTGGTCTTCGACGAGTTGTTCCACTAGATTGAGCTCCAGCAACTGCTCACCCTTGAGGGAAGCTCGGTCAAGCACTAGGCGTCGTGCTGTGCCCCACCCTGCCTTGCGCACCAGAGACTGGGTTGAGCCCCAGTCAGGGACTAGGCCCAGGTGGAGGAACGGAAAGTTCATGCGGGCGGTTTCGCCAGCAATGATGTAGTCCGCAACCAAGGCCAGTCCGGCGCCCGCGCCAATAGCAAACTTCTCCATGGCTACGACAATGGGAATATCGGCGTTCCACAGCAGTCGGACCAGTTTGTGGCCACTTTGCATGCGTGCACGGGCCTGCTCCTCGCTCATGCCGCGCATGCTGGCGAGGTCGCCTCCGGCACAAAAAATACCGCCTGTGCCGCACAGCAGCAGTGCACGAACGGTGTCATCCGCTAGCGCCTCTGCAGTGGCCTCAATCAGCCCCAAGCGAGTCGTTTCATCAATGGCATTTTTTGCCGCTGGCCGATTGATGGCGACCTGAGCAACATGCGGGTGGGGGCGGGTGACGATTACAGCTGGCTTTGTCATATCAGTGCCGGGCGGCCTCTCTAGTGGTTAGGTTTTCCCCCAGTTGCGCGCGGCGACGCAGCCAATGGCTGGGCCGGTAGCGAGGGTCTCCTGTGACTCTCTGCAGTCCTTCCAGTACTTGCATCACCCTGTGCGGGCCAAGACGGTCCCCCAGGGCCAGTGGGCCAGCCGGATAGCCCAGGCCAATGCGGACAGCGTCGTCAATGTCGTCTACCGAGGCAATACCCCGCTGGGCAATGTTGGTGCCGATGTTCACAATGGTGGCCAGCATACGCTGAACCACAAAACCGGGGCTGTCATTAATAACGGTATAGGGGGCGTTGTCTGCTCCCAGTATGGCGGCCGCATCATCCCGGGACTGGGTACGGGTAATGGGGCTCAACATCAGGGTGCGACGCATCTCCAGCGAAGGGAGAGGGTCTACGGCAACACAACGACTGGCATCCAGATTGAGGTCGGCACAGGCCTGTGAGACATCAATGCCCCAGGGTTGAATCAGAAGCAGACTGGCATCATCAGGAGATAGCACTATTTGGGCGCCGGCTTGTTGGCTCAGCGTCGACAATTCGGCAAGTTGGTCAGCTGCGGGGTCAATCCAGACGCGGCAATTTTGTGACATTGCCGGAGGGGGTTCGTTGGCATTTGCTAAGTCGAATTTTTTGCCCTCCTGATACTGATACCACCCCTCGCCGGTTTTACGCCCAAACAGGCCGGCGGCAACTCTGGGAGGAATAATAGAGGAGGGACGAAAGCGCGGTTCCTGCTGAAACTGGTCGTAGATCGACTGCATGACCTTGGAGGATACGTCCAGCCCGGTCAGGTCCAGCAGTTCGAAGGGGCCCATGCGAAAGCCAGCTGCCTCGCGCATTAGCAGGTCGACCTGGTCGTGGCTGGCGGCCTGCTCCTCAAGTATTCGTAATCCCTCGGTGTACAAGCCGCGACCGGCGTGGTTAATGAGAAAGCCGGGTTGGTCCTGAACCAGCACTGCGCGGTGACCCGTCTTGTCTATGCAGGCTTTAAGTTTTTCTACAGTAATGTCTGCGGTTCTCACCGATGAAATAATCTCAGCCACCCGCATCACCGGTACCGGGTTGAAGAAATGCAGGCCGGCTATTCGCTCGGGGTGCGTACAGCCTGCAGCGATATCAGCAATGAGCAGGGATGAAGTGTTGCTGGCAATGATGGCAGCGGACGAAACGACTGTTTCCAGTTCGGCAAAAAGGCTCTGCTTGATCTCGAGGTCTTCGAGCACCGCCTCGACCACGATGTCGCAGTCTGCGATATCGACTAATTGGGTGCAGGGAACGAGTTGGGCTTTTGCCTTGTCCGCTTCTTCTCGACTGATTCGGCCCTTGTCGACCTTGCTATCAAACATGTCTGCCACAAAGGCGTGAGCAGCGGCGACAGCAGCCTCGGAGTTATCGTAAAACTTTACCCGATGTCCCGACTGAGCAAATAGCTGCACGATGCCGCGCCCCATGGCTCCCGCGCCGATGACGGCGATAGTTGCTTGTGCTTCAGCTGTCATTGTTCCTGCCTAACTCAGTTTCCAGTGAATTTCGGTTTGCGCTTTTCCAGAAATGCGGTCATGCCTTCGGTCTTGTCGGTGGTATCAAACAATTGCTGGAACTCGTCTTGCTCAAGTTGCAGAGCCTCTGGGAGAGGTAGGTCACTGCCCTGTCTTAGGACGCGCTTGATCGCATGCATGGCCCTCGGTGGCATGAACGTGACCTTGCGTGCCAGTTCCAGTGCTCTGTTCAAGGCTTGCCCCTCTTCAGCCAATTCGCTCACCAGCCCTAACTGGTAGGCGCGCTCACCTGTGAGCGCCTCGCCGCACATAAGCATTAAGCTGGCTATGGGTTTACCCACTGTCCGTGCCAGTCTCTGAGTTCCACCGGCACCGGGCATTATGCCGACCTTGGCCTCTGGCTGGCCGATCCGGGCGCTGGTGTCGGCAACGACAATATCGCACATTTGCATCAATTCGGAGCCAGCGCCCAGGCAGTAACCATTGACGGCGGCGATCACTGGCTTCTCGCAAGAGGCAACAGGGTGCCAGTAGCTTGGGAGGTTAAGTTCTGCCACTTCCTGGGAGCTCTTATCAACCAGTAGCCTCAGATCGGCACCGGCTGCAAATACCTTTTCGCCGCCGGTTACCACGATGACGCGTATAGCCGGATCTCCCGAGAGCGCAAGGAATGCAGTAGCAATAGCCTGTCGCATTTCCAGGTTTAGGGCATTGAGTTGTTGGGCCCTGTTCAGCCTCACTAGGCCAACGCCTTGGTCCCGTTCTACTTGGACCGGGGTGTTGCTGTTATTTTCTGTTTGCATATTTACCTGTTTCGAGATTGAGTTACATCGTCTCGATAATCATGCTGGGAGCTAGGCCGCCGGCGGCACACAGGGTGACCAAGCCGCGCTTCAGTTCCCGCCGTTCCAGTTCATCGAGCAGCGTACCCAGCAACATTGCGCCCGTGGCACCAATGGGATGCCCGAGGGCAATGGCCCCACCATTGACGTTGAGCTGGTCGTGATCTACGCCCATCAGTTTCATAAAGCGTAGCGGCACGACCGCGAAAGCTTCGTTGACTTCGAATAGATCAATATCATCGACGGTCATTTCTGCACGGGTAAGTGCTCTCCGGGCCGATGCTACGGGTTCGTTCAGATTATATTCGGGACTTCCCGCCACAGAGGCGCTGGCTAAAATTCTCGCTCGAGGCTTGAGTTTGTTTGCTCGAGCATATTCAGGTGAAGCCAGTACTACAGCCGCAGCGCCGTCGACGATACCTGATGAATTCCCTGCGTGATGCACGTGGTCAATCTTTAAGTCAGGCCAGGACATGCGTGCGATCTCGCCAAAGGTGTGGTTGTCATCCATGGGGTAGTTCATGAAATCGGAAAATACCGCCTGCAACTTCGACAGCGTCTCAACGGTGGTTCCCCGCCTGGGGTATTCGTCATGGGCTAGGGCGAGTGAGCCATCATCATTTTTGATAGGGACGATGCTCTTCTCGAAATAACCCTTGTCGATAGCCTGCAAAGCCCGCTGTTGGCTATTGGCGGCAAAGGCGTCCACATCGCTGCGGCTGAAACCTTCCTCGGTGGCGATGACATCCGCGGAGATGCCGACGCTGGTGATGGGGTGTTTGTACCGCAGGTGCAGGTTGTGCTGATCAGTAGCCATATTGGGCTTGTCGGGTAGAGACATCATCTCAACGCCACCGGTTATCACCAGATCATGCATGCCCGTACTAATGCAATTGGCACCGAATAAAGTCGCCATAAGGCTGGAGCCACAAAAGTGATCTACCGTTGTACCGCTGCTGCGCATCCAGCCTGCGTCCAGCGCCGCCATCCGGGCGATGTCACCGCGCTGAGTGCCCGCTGGGTTACCACAGCCCATAATGACGTGTTCGATATCGTCCGTGAGCAGCTGGTTGCGTTCGGCGATAGCGGTCAGTATCTGGGAGAGCAGGCGCTGGGGGTGCACCCGCGCCAGGCTGCCCTTGTCGGGGCGACCCAGTCCGCGAGGGCTGCGGGCGGCATCAATAATCCATACTTCTTGCATCGGGTGTCCACACGGGTCGGGCTGCTGGATCTAGCGAGCGGCGACGGTTTGTTGTCTACGCTGATAGTGTCTTGTTGAAACTTTACAGTGGTGATAAGCTAAATACAATCTCCAGATTTGGCAGCAGCAACGATGGGCCGTGGTATTCAGTAGTGAATTTTGATTTCTCAGATGAGCAGAAAGCGCTGCAGATCGAAGTGCAACGTTTTCTCTCTGATCGTAGCGGGCTGTCAGTGGCTAGAGCGGTGCTTAACGACAGCAGCATGTCCCATTCCGAAGCTGTTTGGCAGCAAATGCTCGACTTGGGGTGGGCAGGCATAGCGATTCCGGAACCGTATGGTGGTGTTGGCCTAGGTTACCTGGAGCTTTGCACCTTGGCCCATGAGTTGGGGCGATCACTGGCGCCAGTACCGTTCTCGTCCACGGTTTATCAGTTCAGTGAGGCCGTACTCCGAGGGGGTGACGAGGCGCAGCGACAGGCTGTATTGGCAGGAGTCGCTGCTGGAGCCACTGTTGGCACGCTTGCCTTCGCCGAAGGTTTGGGCTTCCCCGTCCCCGGTCGCATTAAACTGCGTTTCGAGGAGGGTAGGCTACAGGGAGAAAAGTGGCCGGTGCCGGATGCGATGATTGCCGATGCCGCGGTAGTATTGGCCGCTAATGAGCGCAATGAGCCCTGTCTGTGTCTCGTCGACCTCGCACAGGAAGGCGTGCAGCGTCGATCGTTGGACTCCATCGACCCCACTAGAAAACAGGGCGTCCTCGTCTTTGAAGGCGCCGAGTCTCAGTCCCTAGGCGAGGCGGGCGACGGTGCTTGGGCAGTGTTCAGGGCCGTGCTCGACGCTGCCGCGGTACTGTTTGCTTTTGAGCAGGTAGGGGGCGCTGAAGCCTGCCTCCAGAGCGCCATTGATTTTGCGACTGAGCGGCATGCTTTTGGCAGACCCATTGCGTCCTTCCAAGCCATCAAACACAAGCTGGCAGATGTGTATGTCGGTAATCAGCTGGCACTCAGCAATGCTTATTTCGGCGCCTGGGCCTTGGCTTCCGGCTCCGATGAATTGCCCCTTGCAGCGGCTGTCGCTCGGGTAAGTGCGACCGAAGCCTATGAACACGCCGCGGCAGAAAATGTCCAGGTACACGGTGGTATGGGCTTTACCTGGGAGGCAGATTGCCACCTCTTTTTACGCCGTTCCCGGTCTCTGGCGCTGTTAATAGGCGATCTTGGAATGTGGAAGAAGCAAATTACCGCTGAATTTGAACGCAAGGTGGCCTGACACCCTATCGCGGTGCAGGCGACTTTGCTGGAGAAATTATGGATTTTGAAGATACCCGCGAGGAAGCTGAATTTCGTGCAGAAGTGCGAGGCTGGTTGGCTGAGCAGGCCGTAGAGTACGACCTGTCGCAGCACGGTGATTTGACCATGCATCAGCAGCTGGCGCTGGGCAGGGCTTTTCAAGCCCGAAAAGCTAATAAGGGTTATGCAAAAGTCACCTGGCCTAGAGAGTTGGGTGGCATGGGTGGTACCCCCATGCAAGCGGTGATCTACGATCAGGAGGAAGGGCAGTACGATTTTCCCACCGTCTTTTTTGGTATCAGCGTGGGCATGCCGATTCCCGTAATGCGCCGGTTTGCATCAGAGCAGCAGCAGCAGCGTTATCTGATACCCGCACTGCGAGGCGAGGAAATCTGGTGCCAGCTTTTTTCTGAACCGGCGGCCGGCTCCGACCTGGGAGGCATTCGACTTCGTGCCCTTCGTGACGGCGACGACTGGGTGCTCAATGGTCAGAAAATTTGGACATCTTGGGCCCACATCTCCGATTACGGGGTCATCATTACGCGCACTGACCCGTCTGTGCCCAAGCATCGGGGCATGACCTACTTTTTTGTCGATATGAAGGCGCCTGGTGTGGAAGTAAGGCCAATCCAGCAGGCAGCTGGTGGGGGTGAATTCTGCGAGGTTTTCTTCACCGATGTTCGCATTCCCGATGCCTCCCGCCTGGGCGAAATCAACGGCGGCTGGCAGGTGGCCATTGCAACCTTGATGGAGGAGCGCTTTGCGGTGACCGAAGCCTCCGGGGGCGGTGCTTCCCTCGAAGATACCGTGCGGTTCCTGCGGCGGGAATTCGATGATGGTGAATCTGGCCTCGATGACCCTCGAGTGCGCGATAAGATTGCCGATTGGTATGTTGCGGAGTCCGGCATCAATAATTTCTACGCGCGGCTCCTGACTGGACTGTCCCAAGGGCAGTTGCCCGGCCCCGAAGCCGCATTGAGTAAACTGGTGATCGCACGAAAGTTACAGACACAGTCAGCTTGCATCATGGATGCTTGTGGGCCCGCAGGTGCGATCTATCCCGATCACCCGATCTCGCGGACCACCGATAGTCGCATGGCTTGGCTGGAAGCTGCGGGATATCGCATTGCCGGCGGCACTGATGAAATTTTGCGCAATACCATTGCCGAGCGCGTTCTGGGGCTGCCGGGCGATATTCGGGTGGACAAAAACATACCCTTCGAAGAGTTGGGCTAAGCCCTTTGAGCATGGGAGCAGTGTCTTTAGTGATTGATGTTGATAACAGCGCAGGCTTCAAGGGCTTCTTTGATAAATTCCCTAGCCTTATTCGACAGGCGACCGAGAGTTTGGCGAGGTCTTGCTGCATAGCCGGAAAACTTGATCCACAACGCCTCGATCAACAGCAGGTTGCCAGCTACGAACTGGCATGGGTTTACGCCGAGTACCGCGCCGCCAGCGTGGCATGGGAAAGTTATAACGGTGCGGCCACCGACTTGCAGCAGGGGCTTTGCGGAATCTACATAGCCAGTGCTGCGCAGTCTATAAGAACCCGGCTCGAGCCCTTGTTGCCGATATTAGGGATCGAGCCAGAGGATTTTGACCGACTTTTCGGCGCGGGGGAATTGCGCTCGACGATGCAAGCGCTGCTTGCGCCGGCTTACCTGGCGGAGGTAGGTCAAGAGGTCATTCAGCTGCAGGGCGAGGTTGGCCAGGTCAAACTCGACGATGATAAGGAGATGATGCAGACGGCTTTTCGCAAGCTCGCTGTTGATATTGTCGAGCCCCTCGCTGAAAGCATTCATCGCCAGGACCTGACTGTGCCGGAAGCGATTCTGAAGCCGTTGGGAGAGATGGGCGTATTTGGTATCTCGGTTCCCCAGCAGTACGGCGGCACAGCCCCCGATGCCGATGCGGATAATGCCTCAATGATCGTCGTCACCGAGGCCTTATCGGAGGCCTCGCTGGCGGCTGCGGGCAGCCTGATTACACGCCCCGAGATCGTGACTAGAGCGCTGCTCAGTGGTGGCACTGAAGCGCAAAGAGTTCGCTGGTTACCCCAAGTGGCGTCTGGAGAAAAACTCTGCGGCATTGCCATCACTGAGCCTGATTATGGTTCTGATGTCGCAGGGCTTTCACTCAAGGCCTCACCGGTCGCTGGGGGCTGGTTGCTCAATGGCGCCAAAACCTGGTGCACTTTTGCGGGCAAAGCACAGTTGCTCTTTGTCATTGCGCGCACCGATACCGACAGGTCATTGGGACACAAGGGCCTGAGCGCCTTGTTGGTGGAGAAGCCAAGCACCGATAAGCATGAGTTTTGTTTTGATCAGGAGTCGGGGGGTCGTTTAACGGGAAGGTCTATTCCCACAATAGGTTACCGGGGTATGCACTCCTATGACCTTGTTTTTGAAGACTACTGGGTGCCTGAAGCGAACCTTATAGGCGGAGCTGAGGGGCAGGGAAGGGGATTCTATCTCGCGATGGCCGGCCTTACGGGCGGGCGAATCCAAACCGCAGCAAGGGCGTCAGGTGTGATGCGTGCCGCTCTCAAAGCCGCGGTCCGCTATTCCCAGAATCGCAAGGTCTTTGGCGCTCATCTGGGTGACTACCCGCTTACCCGGGCAAAGCTCGCCAAAATGGCCGCTCAGGTCGCTGTCAGCCGTTGCTTTACCTACCGTGTGGGTGAGCTATTGGACTGCGGCGAGGGACAGATGGAGGCGAGCCTGGTTAAGTTGTTTGCCTGCCGGTCTGCAGAGTGGATTACGCGGGAGGCGCTGCAAATACACGGCGGCATGGGTTACGCCGAGGAGACCGCGGTAAGCCGTTACTTTGTCGATGCCCGGGTGCTGTCCATTTTTGAGGGTGCCGAAGAGACACTGGCCCTCAAGGTCATCGCCCGGCAGCTGCTGCAAGATGCGCTGAACAAGGGCGAGAGACATTCCTGATGGGTATTCTGGCGGGTCTGCGGGTGGTTGAGGTCTCTGCTTTTGTGGCGGCGCCCTCTGCGGGCTTGGCACTGGCGCAGATGGGTGCTGAAGTGATTCGCATCGATGATATCCGGGGCGGGCTTGACTACCGACGCTGGCCTGTCACCGAGGACAATACCAGCCTCTTCTGGCAGGGTCTTAACAAGAGTAAGCGCTCCGTAGCCATTGATATTCGTCGGCCCGAAGGCCGGGAGCTTGCCAGATCAATCATTTGTGCCAGTGGGGAGGATGCGGGGATCCTGCTGACTAATTTTCCACCCAAGGGCTGGCTGGATTATGACAGCTTGCGCGAGGCTAGGCAGGATTTGATCCAGCTGACCGTCATGGGCAATCGCCACGGTGACTCGGCCGTCGACTACACCGTCAATCCCGCCCTAGGTGTTCCGATGTTCACCGGGCCAGAGGACCATGTGGGCCCTGTAAACAGTGTACTGCCTGCTTGGGACTGTATTACCGGACAAATGGCCGTCTCGGGATTATTGGCTGCCGAGCGTCATCGCAGCCGCACCGGAGAGGGGCAGCACATTAAGTTGGCGCTGGAAGATGTGGCCATGGCCACCATGGGTACGCTGGGCTTTATCGCCGAGGCGGAACTGGGTTTTGACCGTGAGAGGTCCGGCAATTACCTATACGGTGCATTCGGGAGAGATTTTGTCTCAGCCGACGGCGTTCAATTCATGCTCGTTGGCCTCACGCCCAAGCAGTGGCGCGGACTTTGTTCGGCCACAGAATTGGAGACGAAAATGGAGCAGCTAGCCCACGCAAGAGGCTTGGATTTCAGTCGTGAGGGCGATCGATACGAGGCGCGCAAGGAGATTGCAGCGCTGATTCAACCCTGGGCAGCATCCAGAAACATTGGCGAGATCGATGCCGCCTTTTCGGCACAAAATGTTTGCTGGGGTCGTTACCAAAGTACCCAGGAAATGGTGCTAAATGATCCCGCATGTTCTGCAGAGAACCCCCTGTTTGTTCGCAGGGAGCAAGCGGGCATAGGGGAAATGCTCATGCCGGGTAGCCCCCTTGAATTTACTGGCCTAGATCGAGAGGACGTGATGGGAGCGCCAGGCCTTGGTGAGCATACCGACCAGGTTCTATCTGAATTATTACAGTTGTCTTCCGGGGAAATCGGACGGCTTCACGATCAGAAGTTGGTAAGCAGCGGCTGAAGATCAATTTCTTAATCAGACGTTCAAGTTAAACATGGGAGAGGGTTTTGCGATGTCATTTGAGGGAAAGGTAGCGATTGTTACGGGTGGTGGCCAAGGCATAGGAGAAACCTATGCCAAGCGCTTTGCTGCTCAGGGCGCGTCAGTGGTTATTGCTGAGCTTAATGAAGAGGCCGGTCAAAGGATTGCCGACGAAATCTGTCAGGCAGGAAACTCGGCGGTTTTTGTGAAAACCGATGTGTCTTCCGAAAGCGACGCAGCGGCGGCTGCCAGCCTAGCAAGGGAGCAGTTTGGCGGCATCGACATTCTGGTGAACAACGCAGCAATTTTTCATGGCATGCGTTATGAAACCCTGCTTGATGTGGATCTCGACTACTACTACCAGATTATGAAAGTGAACATGCACAGTCCGCTGGTCATGACACGGGCGGTGGCGAGTTCCATGGCGGAGAGGGGCGGCGGTAGCGTGATCAATCAATCGTCTACGGCAGCCTGGAAGGCACAGGGGGGTTACTATGGTATTGCCAAACTGGGGGTGCAGGGGCTGACAATGTGCCTGGCCAGTGAACTCGGTGATCGTAATATTCGGGTCAACGCTATCGCACCTGGCCCCACGGATACTGAGGCTACCCGGCAGGTGCCAGCGGAGATTCTCGACCACGTAGTGAATGGATTGGCACTGAAACGGCTGGGTGATACTGCAGATATCGTCAATATGGCCCTGTTTCTGGCGTCCGATGAAGCGGCCTGGATTACCGGTCAAACTTTCAGGGTTGATGGTGGCGACACCATGCTGCCCGCCTGAACCACAGGTCAAGAAAGATGAAAATTCGTCAAACCTATATCTGCGAACCTGTACGGACACCCGTAGGAAAGTTCGGCGGCGCCTACAAGCCCTTAGAGGCACAATTCCTGGGTGCCACGGTAGTGAAGGGTCTCCTCGAGAGAACCGGGCTTCCCGGGGAGGCTGTGGAGGATGTGCTCTTCGCCCAGTGTTATTCCAGCATGGATGCACCTGCACTGGGTCGCGTGGTGGCGTTGGATGCCGGCCTGCCGACAACGGTAGGAGGGTTGCAACTCGATCGACGCTGCGGCTCTGGTTTACAGGCGCTGATTTATGCCTATCTTCAGGTAGCAAGCGGTGGCTCTGATGTCGTGATAGCCGGTGGCGCTGAATCCATGAGTAACGCGCCTTTCTTTACCCATCGTGCGCGCTGGGGCCTAAAAGAGCCGGCACTTGAACTGCAGGATGCCTTAGCGCGTGGTCGCGTCACAGCGGGCGGCGTCAACTATCCCGTGGCCGGTGGCATGTTGGAAACAGCAGAAAATCTGCGCAGCGAGTATGGAATACCCCGTGAAGAGCAGGATATGTTTGCGGTGGAATCCCAGCGCCGAGCCATTGCCGCTCAAGAGCAGGGCTTGTTTGACGACGAAGTCATTCCTGTCACTGTCCCCGCTCGCAAGGGCGATATCGTCGTGACCCAAGACGAGACTCCCCGGGAAACCACCCTGGAAGCTCTGGCAGGCCTCAAGGCGATTAGGGCAGGTGCTGATCCCGACGCTACGGTTACCGCGGGCAATGCCAGTACCCAGAACGACGGTGCCTCGGCCTGTATTGTGGCAAGTGATCAGGCGGTAGCTCAGTATGGGCTAAAGCCCTTTGGTCGGCTGGTGTCTTGGTCCGTTGCGGGGGTTGAGCCTGCACGGATGGGCATTGGGCCCGTGCCCGCAGTACAAAAGGCGCTGCGAAATGCGGGGTTGAAGTTATCCGATATAGACCTGATCGAGCTCAACGAGGCCTTTGCCGCGCAGGTGCTGGCGTGTACTCGCGCGCTGGGGTTTGAGCGGGCCGATTTCGCGCGTTTAAATGTCAACGGTTCGGGCATTTCGTTGGGCCACCCGGTAGGAGCAACGGGGGGGCGAATTCTCGCGACACTGCTGCGTGAAATGGGCCGTCGGGGGAGTCGATACGGTATCGAAACTATGTGTATCGGTGGCGGCCAAGGCCTTGCTGCGGTATTTGAGCGGGTTTAGTCCAGTTCCGGTGGCGGTGGCCATTCCTCTTTAGCTGCTGCCGTATAGAGGCCTTCGAAAACGAAAGTCATATAGGTTTTGCGGAAGCGTTTCGCCTGCTTTACCCGCTCCTTGACAGAATTCGCTCCTTTGAGAACGAGGAACAAACCTACCAGCGATGCGCTGGCGGTAATGATGGCGCTCATTTCCGGGTCTGTACCCTTGCGCAGATGTCCGTGCTTTGCGTGCCAGCGGAAGAGTTTGCGGTAGTGGGCAATAAGCGGATCCTTGCGAGCGCCATCCCTGAGCATTTGTTGAATACGGATTCTCAGTAAGCTCAGGTCTTCGGCGCTAAGATCGGAGGCATCTGTGAAGGACTCACGTCTAGCGAATGAGCGGTCCAGCGTGTAGATGAGTTCCTTGTCGAGTTTTTCCTCGACAGCGGCAATAAGATCTTCCTTCTTCTTAAAATGATAGTAGGCGCCCGGACGCGTGACGCCTGCCCTGCGCGCCACCTCAGAGACGGAGACAGCCTGTTCCCCCACTTCTGCCATAAGCAACATGGCTGTCTTCATTAGTTGTTCCCGGGTCTCTACAGATTTGGCTTTTCTGCCATCGCGGATCGTGTCTTTCGTCGACACAGGTTTTTCAGCACCGTCTCCGTCGTGAGAGTAGCGAGGCAGTTTTGGCCAGTCTTTGAGCTTTTCCGGTAACAAAGCACCATCGAACATCAGCTGGTAATTGGCCTTGCCAAAAAGCTTGGCTTGTTTGTGTCGACGGCTCTTTTGCTTGAATTCAGATACCGCCAGAAAAGAAGAAACCAGAGTGGTACCCCTAACGATGGCAGCTATATCGGCTTCGACGCCAGGCTTCACCAGGCCTTCACGGGCTGCCCGGGTAAGGCCCCTTTCTCGGAAGCGTATGATGACGTCATCTGTGCCTTGTTCCAGCAGTCTCTGAATGCGCAGATAGATGGTGTCCTGATCCTCTGCGGCAAACTCTGCGGCCTGTGAATAAAGGTATTTGTCTTCTTTACTGCCGGCTACGGTTCTGACCAGTTGGTGATCAGTATCTTTGCGTACGGCCTCGAGCAGGGCATCGCGGGATTTGAAGTGATAGTAAGCCCCAGGGCGGGTAACTTCGGCGGCTTTGGCTACAGCAACGACAGACACCGAGTTAATGCCTTTTTCAACGATGAGTTTCGCGGCGGCTGCAATTAGCTTCTGGCGGGTCGCACGGCTTCGGGCTGACCAGCCGTTCTCTGGCTCTGCCGTGGATTCGGTATTGGATGCCATAATCGTTTTCAGCTTATTAGTGGTTGGGAAGCCTGAATTCCCGGCTCCTCCGCTTCGAAGATAATAACAGAACCCTTATCAGCCCTGCAAAAAATGTACTGAGTGTTGAATCTGTCTCTCTAGGGGCGACTGTATTCTTGCGATTAACTTTACACACATGTTAACCTAACGATTGAATTCGCCGTATCAAATCCGATGAGATTCCCGACGGCGTTGGGTGGCGTAACGGCTTGTGCTAAGAGGAATAGGGCGCTAATGACCAATTCTGCCTGGAGAACCGAGCAGCGACACACCATACTCGAGCTGTGGAAAGAAGCCGTGGCAACATCGCCTGATACGGTGTTCCTGCACTTTCTTGATGACAATGAGAAGTATACTTACGCCCAGTTCGATGCGTTATCTAATCGGCTGGCCCAAGGCCTCTTGAGCAGCGGGATCGCTTCTGGGGATCGCATTGCCACGCTACTGGACAGCCATGCGGATTCAGTCGCCTTGTTGATTGCGGCCTCCAAGGTCAATGCTGTGTACGTGCCCGTCAACACGGCGAATAAAGGCGAGTTCCTGAGGAATCCTCTGGCCAATTCCGGGGCAAGGGTTCTGGTCAGCGAGGCCCAATACCTTGAGCGGGTGGCAGCGATCAGGGAGGGCTTGCCCGACCTGCAGACGATTTATATTCGGGGGGAATCCTCAGGGAGCGCAACGGCCGGTGAGTTATTTGCGCAATTATATTCAGACAACAGTGCCGACACTGATATCTGCCCAGATCCCGGTGACATCGCGGGCATTATTTACACGGGGGGCACAACAGGCCCCTCCAAGGGCTGTATTCTCAGTCAGAACTATATCGCCAACCAGGCACTCAGAACCCGGGAAATGTGCGACCCCCGGCCCGGCGAGGTTAACTGGACCTGCCTGCCCTTATTCCACTTGAACGCCATCGTCGTGACCCTGCTGTATTCGGTGGTAAGCGGTACTACCGCCGCTATTACCCCTCGGTTCTCCCTGTCCGGCTTTTGGGCGGATATAAAAAAGAGTGGTGCCTCGGTAGCGTCTGTGCTGGGTTCCATGATCCCTCTTATTGCCAATATGCCCGACAGCGAGGACATGTTGCGTTGCAAGGGGCAGCTGAGAATGGCCAGGGGAGCACCATTTCCCGGCGAGCTCCAAGAGATCTGGCGGGACAGATTCGGCGCTGAGATCGTGGGGGCACATGTTTACGGCCTGACCGAATCAAGCTTTATATCCATGCTTTCCTATAGCGAAGCTACAGACGCACCTCCGGGGTCATCCGGAAAGCTCAATCATCGTGATTTCGAGGTGATGATCGTAAACGACAGTTTCGAAGAGGTGCCGGCGGGGCAGACCGGAGAAATCGTCGTCCGGCCCAAACGCCCTAATGTGATGTTTGAAGGTTATTGGGGTAGGCCACAGGAAACCCTCAATGTTTTTGAGGGTCTGTGGCTTCACACCGGTGATATCGGCAAGTTTGATGAGAATGAATTTTTATATTTCGTCGACAGGAAGAAGGATTATCTGCGCCGTCGGGGAGAGAACATCTCCAGTTATGAAATGGAGACAACCTTTGCCCTGCATCCCGCTGTTAATGAGGTGGCGGTACATGCGGTTCCGTCGGCGCTCACCGAAGACGACATCAAGGTGACCGTGGTCAAGGAGGCGGAATCGCCCCTGACCGAACATGAACTGGCAACCTGGGCGATAGACCATGTCCCGTATTACGCGATACCACGTTATATAGAGTTTAGGGCTCAGTTACCCAAAAACCCTGTGGGTAGAATTTTGAAAAACCAGCTGCGCGACGAGGGCTGCACAGACGCTACCTGGGATCTCGAGCAGTCAGATATAACCTACAAGAAGGGCTGATCGGGCGACGACCCGCAGTTGGAATAGTCATGGAATATCGGAATATTTTTGTAGGCGGTCAATGGCGTGAGCCCGCATCAGAGAAGCGTATCTCAGTAGAGTGTCCTGCCAATCGGGAAATCATGGGTTCCTGTCCTGAGGCGACCGAACAGGATGTTGACGCGGCAGTAAATGCCGCCAAGTCGGCCCTCGCTGGGGAAAAATGGTCGAGCACCTCTGGTGAGGATAGGGCATCCCATATCGATGCGTTGTCTGCGGCTATCAAGTCGCGAACCGATGATCTGGCTGTCTGTGCCGCTCGGGAGATCGCTGCTCCCTACAGCTTCTGCAAAGGCCAGGTCGCTATGGCCAGAATGACGCTTAAATTTTACGGACAACTTGCCAGAAATTATGAATTTGAAGAGCGCAGGACCGGCTACTTTGGACAGGTGCTGGTGCGTAAGGAGCCGGTCGGTGTGGTCGCAGCGATTGTGCCGTTTAACGGTCCGCTGTTTGCTGCGATGCTCAAGATCGGTCCCGCATTGGCTTCCGGTTCAACGGTGGTGCTTAAGGTGCCAGTGGAGGCACCGCTGTTTTCATATGTGCTCGCTGAGTGTATTCAGGAGGCGGCGATACCGGCCGGTGTCATCAATATTCTGACAGCAGATCGCGACGCCAGTGAATATCTGGTGGCGCACCCCGATGTCAATATGGCGAGCATTACCGGCAGTGTTGTCGCCGGCCGACGGGTGGCGGAGATTTGTGGCTCCCAGATCAAACGAGCGGCTCTGGAGCTCGGCGGTAAGTCTGCGGCGATTGTCTGTCCCGATGCAGAGCTCGCCACAGTTGTCCCTGAACTGGCCAAAGCCTCTGTGATTAACAGCGGACAGGCTTGTGCCGCCCAGACTCGTATTCTTATTCCCAGAAAGCGTTATGAAGAAACGGTCTCGGCCCTGGGTGATGCTTACAGAGCAATGAAAGTGGGAGATCCTTTCGACCCTGAAACCGCACTCGGACCCATGATCCACGAGCGGCACTTTGAACGCGTGAAGGCCTGTATTAGCGCTGGCTTAGAGGAAGGGGCTAGGCTTGTCACCGGGGGTGGAACACCTGAGCACCTTAAGTCGGGTTACTTTATCGAACCGACACTGCTGGCGGATGTGACCAGCGACATGCAGATTGCGCGTGAAGAAATCTTTGGCCCGGTAGTTTGTGCGATCGCCTACGATGACATAGAGGACGCCATTCGAATTGCCAATGACTCGGAGATGGGGCTCTCTGGTTCGGTCTGGACGTCAGATGTAGAAGCCGGAATTGAGATAGGCCGGAAAATACAAGCCGGAAATTTCACCATCAACGGTTTTTCGATGGATGTGGCGGCACCTTTTGGCGGTTATAAGTCTTCCGGACTGGGTCGAGAACTGGGAGAGGAAGGGCTGCATGACTACCTCGAATTTAAGTCCATAAACCTACCCGCAGGCTAAGGCTATGGATTTCAGTGATACCCCTGAAGAGGCGACTTTCCGCGCGGAGGTAAGGGCATGGCTCGACGCCAACGGCGCTGCTCTGCAGTCAACCGTTCCTGATGAGCTGTATATCGAGGCCGATATAGAACGCTGTCGTCAGTGGCAGCGTAAAAAGGCAGACGCGGGTTATGCACATATTGTGTGGCCCCGGGAATATGGGGGCATGGGTGGCACCTGGATGCAGGCGGCCATCTTTGACCAGGAAGAACGGCGACTGCCGCGGCCTTTCAATTACTTTTCTGTTGGTATTGGCCAGTGCCTGCCGCCCATCATGACCTATGGCTCTGAGGAGCAGAAACAA
>ERZ891134.520-NODE-520-length-31907-cov-5.818755_pt1 | contig 31907 bp, 32 predicted proteins | sample MGYA00520888_ERZ891134 | MGnify/ENA primary metagenome ERZ891134 (study PRJEB32303, sample SAMEA104408692) | aquatic metagenome | biome: Brackish water; feature: Coastal; material: water | place: Baltic Sea | collected 2014-10-23 | depth 10 m ... | reverse complement strand
ATGTCACAACCGACATCGCCTACACGATCGAGCCGATTGTCGATCACCGTTTCACGGTGGTGGCGGTCGATCTGGGTATTAAGTCCATGACCCCGCACCGGATGGCAGAGCGTGGAATGCGCGTACATGTGGTGCCGGCGACCTACACCTGGGAGCAGATCGCGGCGCTGAAACCCGATGGGGTCTTCTTCTCCAACGGTCCAGGGGATCCGGCCACGGCGGATCACGCTGTGGCGGTGATGCGCGATGCGTTGGCGGCCCGAGTACCGGTATTCGGGATCTGCTTCGGTAACCAAATCCTGGGTCGTGCTCTCGGGCTTGGAACCTACAAACTTCGCTTCGGTCATCGAGGCATCAATCAGCCGGTGATGGATCTCACGACAGACAAGGTCGAGGTGACCGCGCACAACCATGGTTTCGCCGTGCAGGCGCCTATCGGGGAGGAGTTCGAAACTCCCTTCGGGCGCGGTCGGGTGAGTCACGTGTGCTTGAACGACGACGTCGTGGAGGGCCTGGAGTTGGTGGATGCGCCTGCCTTCAGCGTGCAGTACCACCCGGAGGCGGCAGCTGGTCCGCACGACGCGGCCTATCTCTTCGACCGGTTCGCCGCCCTCATGGACCAGCATCAGGCGGGGGTGCAGGGCTGATGTCTCGTCGCTCGGATATCGCTTCGGTGCTGGTAATCGGATCTGGTCCGATCGTCATCGGTCAGGCGTGCGAGTTCGACTATTCCGGCACTCAGGCATGCCGGGTACTAAAAGCCGAGGGGCTGCGGGTCATCTTGGTCAACTCCAATCCGGCCACGATCATGACCGACCCGGAGTTCGCCGACGCCACGTATGTCGAACCCATTACTCCCGAGTACGTCGAGCGGATTATTGCCAAGGAGCGTCCGGATGCGCTCTTACCGACACTTGGGGGGCAAACGGCGCTGAACACGGCGATTGCCTTGCATAAGTCAGGGGTCCTTGCGAAATACGACGTCGAGTTGATTGGCGCCGATGTAGATGCCATCGAACGCGGGGAGAACCGGGAGAAGTTCCGCGAGATCGTGCAACAGATCGGTGGATCGAGCGCACGATCGATCATCTGCCACACCCTCGAGGACTGCTTATCGGCAACGGAGGAGCTTGGGTATCCGGTGGTGGTTCGTCCCTCGTTCACGATGGGTGGAGCCGGCTCAGGCATCGCCTATGACCCTGACGACCTCGAAAGGATTGCCGGTGCTGGGTTGCAGGCGAGCCCCACGACCGAAGTGTTGCTCGAGGAGTCCATCATCGGATGGAAGGAATACGAACTCGAGTTGATGCGCGATCGCCGCGACAACGTTGTGGTCGTGTGCTCTATCGAGAATCTCGATCCGATGGGCGTGCACACCGGAGATTCCATAACTGTCGCACCGGCACTGACCCTCACCGACCGCGAGTACCAACACATGCGAGATGTCGGGATTTCGATCATCAGGGCGGTGGGTGTCGACACCGGCGGATGCAACATCCAGTTTGCGATCAACCCTGACGACGGTCGGATGATCGTGATCGAGATGAATCCCAGGGTTTCACGATCCTCAGCACTGGCTTCGAAAGCCACCGGCTTCCCGATCGCCAAGATCGCTGCCCGGTTGGCGATCGGGTACACGCTGGATGAGATTCCCAATGACATCACCCAAGAGACCCCCGCGTCTTTCGAACCCACACTCGACTACATCGTTGTGAAGGTGCCTAGGTTCGCCTTCGAGAAGTTCCCGGGCGCCGACACCACGTTGACCACCACGATGAAGAGCGTCGGTGAAGCGATGGCTATCGGTCGCAACTTCCCCGAGGCGTTGCAAAAAGCTCTGCGATCGATGGAGCGGCCCTCGGCGGTGTTCGACTGGCCTACAGATGATGCAGCCCCGGACGTGGCGGATCTCCTCGAACGCATGCGCCGACCGCACGACGGACGACTGTCCCTCGTTCAACAGGCGCTGTGGCTGGGTGCTGGTCTCGACGCCGTCTACGAGGTAACCGGAATTGATCCGTGGTTTCTTGATCAGATCGAACAGATAAACGAGACCGCTGATGCGCTACGCGCGATGAATGCTCTCGACCGCGATTCCGTTGTCGATGCCAAACGCTTGGGTTTCAGTGATGTGCAAATCGCACGGCTGCGCGGGTTGAGCGAGGACGAAGTCCGCGAGTTGCGACACGAGTGGGGGATCAGGCCGGTCTACAAGACTGTCGACACCTGCGCTGCGGAGTTCGAGGCGAAGACCCCGTATCACTACTCCGCTTACGACTCCGAAGACGAGTCCGATCCGACGGATCGCTCAAAAGTGATCATCTTGGGATCGGGGCCCAATCGCATCGGCCAGGGAATCGAATTCGACTATTCGTGCGTGCACGCTGCGTTGGCGCTGAGCGATGCCGGTTTCGAAACCGTCATGGTCAACTGCAACCCGGAGACCGTGTCCACCGACTACGACACCTCTGATCGGTTGTATTTCGAACCGCTCACCTGCGAGGACGTACTCGAGGTGGTGCACGCGGAGAGTCGACGCGGAACTGTGGCCGGGGTGATCGTGCAACTCGGTGGGCAGACACCGCTCGGCCTCGCCCAGCGGCTGGCCGACACCGGTGTCCCCATTGTGGGTACCAGCCCTGCGGCGATTCACCTCGCGGAGGAACGTGGTGCGTTCGGACAGGTGCTGGCCGATGCCGGACTGCCAGCGCCCGATCACGGAACGGCTCGATCTTTCGAAGACGCCCAGGCGATCGCGGCCCGGGTGGGGTACCCGGTCCTGGTTCGGCCCAGTTACGTCCTCGGGGGCCGTGGCATGGAAATCGTCTACGACGACACCATGTTGGCGGATTATTTGCGCCGATCGACTGATGTCACGACCGAACATCCGGTACTCGTCGACAGATTCTTAGATGATGCAATCGAGATCGATGTAGATGCATTGTTCGATGGCGAACACATGTATCTCGCGGGCGTGATGGAGCACATTGAGGAAGCTGGCATCCATTCCGGGGACTCAGCCTGTGCACTTCCTCCGATCACGCTCGGCATCGCTGACATCGAACGAATCCGCCAGTCCACCGAGGCAATCGCTCGCGGCGTGGGCGTGATCGGTTTACTGAACGTGCAATTTGCCCTGGCGCAAGACACGTTGTTCGTGCTCGAGGCGAATCCCCGGGCTTCGCGCACTGTGCCCTTCGTGTCAAAGGCAACCGGGGTACCGGTTGCCAAGGCCGCTGCGCGCATCATGCTGGGGGCGAGTATCGAGCAATTGCGAGTGGAGGGCATTTTGCCCAAGCACGGAGATGGCGGTGATATTCCCGTAGGTGGAGCGATCGCAGTCAAGGAAGCCGTGCTGCCATTCGGTCGGTTCCACGGAGTTGATGCAGTCCTCGGCCCGGAGATGCGCTCCACAGGTGAGGTGATGGGTATTGACGAATCTTTTGGTATCGCATTCGCCAAATCCCAGCAAGCGGCGTACGCGGGTGGATTGCCGCTAAGCGGCAGTGCATTTGTCTCGCTTGCAAATCGGGACAAGCGCGCGGCAATTTTCCCCATCAAGCGGCTAGCAGATCTTGGCTTCCGGATCTATGCAACGGCCGGAACCGCTGACGTCCTGCGTCGCAACGGAGTCGATGCCCACGTGCTCCGCAAGCAGCATGAAGGACCAGGCGAGGATGGCACCCCGACCACGGTCGAAGCCATCATGGCCGGGGACATCGACCTGATCGTCAACACGCCGTACGGGGTTGGGCCGCGAGTGGATGGCTATGAAATCCGCACCGCTGCGGTGATGAAGGGCATCCCCTGTGTCACAACGGTTCAGGGATTGAGCGCCGCCGTGCAAGGCATCGACGCCCTATCCGATGCAGACCCGGGCGTGCGCTCCTTGCAAGAGCACGCAGTCGAGATGCAGCGGATGCGTATTGCGCAGTCACCAGAATCGGAAGGCATGATGCCCTAATGGCTGAGCAAGTGACATCCGAAGTCTTGGATAACCGCCGTTCCGGCGACTACCACGTGCTTTCTTTGACGGCCCCGGGCATTGCCGACATCGCGAAGCCCGGACACTTCATCACCTTGGCTATGGGTGGCGACGAAACCAGCATGGTGTTGCGTCGCGCGTTTGCGATCCACCAAGTCCAATCCCGCGGCGTTTACGGCGGTACCTTGGACATTGCGGTGTCTGTGCAGGGTCGAGGCACCGAATGGCTTGCCAGACGCCGCCGACACGACGTCGTTGATCTCGTTGGTCCGCTCGGTAAACCCTTTTCCTTGCCGCGGGCGAGCGTTTCGTGCGTTCTCGTTGGCGGGGGATACGGGAGTGCCCCCCTTTTCATGCTGGCTCAAGAACTGCGCGAACGCGGATGCCGCATCGACATGGTGATCGGGGCAAGCACAGAGTCGAAGCTGTTTGGCGTTTTGGAACTCAAACGGCTTGCGTCGTCGTTGACGATCACGACCGATGATGGCTCGGCCGGGGCTCGAGGTCGGGTGACCGATGTTCTGGATGACGCCTTGGACCGAGCAGGCGCTGACGTCGTCTACGCCTGCGGTCCTATGCCCATGCTCGCTGAAGTAGCCCGAATCGCCACAAAGCGCCGCATCTTCAGCGAGTGCGCGGTCGAAGAAGCGATGGCGTGTGGCATCGGCGTGTGCATGACCTGTGTACTTCCGGTGATCGGCGATGACGGCGTCACCCGCATGGTTCGTTCTTGTGTGGAAGGTCCGATTTTCCGTGGCGACCGCGTGCGCTGGGCAGATGTGGACACCATCCCCGCTGATGCCTGGGGTGCCCCCGGTAACGACGAGCGTGGAGTGGGCCGATGAGTCGAGCGTTGATCACGCAAGGTCCTCGAGGCTCGGGGGATAACCGCCCTGGCGCCGGAGTGGATACGGGAGTTGATCTCGCGGGTATTGCTCTCCCGAGCCCTATTTTGACCGCTTCTGGATGTGCCGCAGCCGGGCGCGAGTTGGACGCGTTTGTCGACATAACGACGCTCGGCGCTGTCGTCACGAAGAGCATCATGATGCGTCCACGCGCAGGCCGGGCGACTCCACGAATGTCGGAGACGCCTAGCGGCATGCTCAACTCCATTGGTCTGCAAGGACCGGGAGTGGAGTCCTTCATCGAGAATGATCTGGCTTGGCTCGTCCAACGCGGCGCCCGCACGGTCGTCTCGATTGCGGGGGAGAGTGTTGACGAGTACGCCAAACTCGCCGCGAAATTGCGACCAGTGGAAGGGATCACGGCCATTGAGGTCAACATCTCCTGCCCCAATGTCGCAGATCGGGGTCAGGTCTTCGCGTGTCGTCCGGAATCAGCTGCGCAAGTGGTTCAAGCGGTTCGACGCGGTAGCGATGCGCGCACCCCGATCTTTGCGAAGCTCTCGCCCGATGTCACCGACATCGTCGAAATCGCAGACTCCGTGATCAAAGCTGGGGCCACTGGTTTGTCGCTCATCAACACACTCCTGGGCATGGTCATCGATACGACCACGATGCGACCGGCCCTTGCGGGTGTCACCGGAGGGTTGTCAGGGCCGGCGATCCGCCCGGTGGCGGTGCGGTGCGTATGGCAGGTCAGAGCTGCGTTCCCCAAGGTGCCGATCATCGGAATGGGTGGCATCCGTAATGGATCCGATGCGATGGAGTTCTTGCTCGCTGGTGCAAACGCGGTATCTGTCGGTACATCGGTCTTCAACGATCCGAGCGCACCAGCGCGCATCCACCAGGAACTCGCCGATCTGGCTGCTGCGGGGGGCTTCTCACGGTTGTCGGACATCGTCTCTCGAGCACACCGTGAACCCGATCCCATCGTGCTCGAGGAACCGACCGAGCTCGACGACTGGGACTTCATTACCGAGGAGCGTTCGTGACCGGTGCCTCGGCGCACTCGTCTGCGTTTGCACCGGTGGCTGTCGCTTTGGATGCCCCCGATGAAGCGATCTTCGAATCCTGGGTGCAAGACATTGCACCGAGCGTGCAGTGCTTGAAAATCGGCTTAGAGGTTTTTTGTCGCCAGGGACCGGAATCCGTCCATCGAGCGCGTGCACAAGCAGCCAGTGTCGACCGGGCTGACATTGAGATCTTCTGCGATCTGAAGTTGCACGACATTCCCGCCACCGTGTCAAAAGCGGCGCGTTCGCTGGCGTTGTTGCAGCCCACCTATGTGACGGTGCATGCTGCCGGTGGCCCTGAAATGGTCGCCGCTGCGGTTGATGCCTTACCGGCTACTCGCGTGACAGCGGTGACGGTGTTAACAAGTTTGGATGCCGAGCAGCTCCGAGTGCTTGGCATTGATGGTTCGCCGCAGGAGGTCGTGCTGCGCTGGGCACAGTCCGCTGTTGAGGCTGGTGCTTTGGCCTTGGTGTGCTCCCCGCAAGAGGTAGCAATCGTGCGTGCGCACGTTCCGGCGAACATCACCCTCATCACTCCTGGCGTGCGGCCGGCGAACTCCACATCAGACGATCAGCGCCGAACGGCCACGCCCGAACAGGCGCTCGCCGATGGCGCAGATCTCCTGGTGATCGGCAGGCCCATCACCGGCCAGAACGATCCGGCGGCGGCGGCACGCGCGCTCGCAGCGTCCTTGCTCGCATGACCAGGCCACCGGAGCGCAGCCCGCAGCAGCGTGCCTTGGCTCAGGAACAGGCGATCGATGCTCGACGGCGGCGAGCGGAAGCTCGAGCGGCAGTGAGCGAAGGACGCTGGTCACTCATAGATTTGCTGGATCGCGGAGCGCTTGACAACCACTATGGACGAATCCGGGTACGTGATGCGTTGAGTGCGTTACCGGGCATCGGTGAAGTGCGCTCGATTGAGATTATGGAAGACATGAACATCGCTCCATCGCGCCGGCTGCGCGGGCTCGGTAGCCGACAGCAAGCCGCCTTGCGTTCGTGGGCGGAGGCTTTTGTGCAGCGGCAGGATCGTTCGTGACCGCGCCGTTGATCGTGGTCAGCGGACCCTCCGGAGTCGGCAAGAGCACGGTGGTTGCCGAAACCTTGCGGCTCAACCCCGATATCTGGCTGTCGGTATCGGCGACTACCCGCCCGCCACGACCAGGGGAGGTCGAAGGCGAGGACTACTACTTCCGCGATTCCCAACAGTTCGCTTCTATGCGCGATGCCGGGGAACTGTTGGAGTGGGCGCACTTCGCTGGCAATAGCTACGGCACGCCCGGGGGTCCGGTCGCCGAGCACCGGGCAGCCGGTCACCCGGTGCTGCTGGAGATCGAAGTGCAAGGAGCACGCCAGGTCCGTCAAGCCGTCCCCGATGCCACCTTGGTCTTTCTAGCCCCGCCCAGCGAGGCGACCTTGCGAGAGCGGCTCACCGGTCGAGGCACGGAGGACCCTGCGGCCCTCGAGCGGCGGTTGCTGGCCGCGCAAGAAGAACTCCAGGCTGCCGGGGAGTTCGACCATGTGCTGGTTAATGCCGACGTCCAGCAGTGCGCCCGAGCCTTGCTAGACTACGTCAGCTTGGCATCCCAACCCTGAGTTTTTGGGGGAAGGCCCGAGAAAAACACCCAAAGAGCAACTGACCAGTGAGGCAACCCCTGTGACTTCGCAACCTGAGGGCATCACATACCCCTCCATCGACGATCTGCTCGAGAAGACCGACTCCAAGTACTCGCTGGTGAGCTACGCCGCCAAGCGGGCCCGGCAGATCAACGCGTACTACTCCCAATTGGGAGAGGGCTTGCTGGAGTACGTCGGGCCGCTGGTCGAGACCTACGTGCAAGAAAAGCCGTTGTCCATCGCGATGCGCGAGATCGACGCCGGGCTGCTCACTTCCGAGCCGTTCGATCCGGCTGAGGAAGCTGCAGCCCAGGCTGCGCCGGGCGGCGACTCTGCTGAGCCGCCTGCTGCCGTCGATCCGTTCGCTGCGACCGAGGAAACCGAGTAGGCGGGTCGGTCTCGTGCCATGACCCGGGTTGTCCTCGGCGTCACCGGAGGTATCGCCGCTTATAAGGCGGTGGAAATCCTGCGGCTACTGCGCGAAGCTGACCACGACGTCACCGTCGTCCCGACCTCTGCGGCGCTCCGTTTCGTCGGTGAGCCGACTTGGTCGGCGCTATCGGGGCATCCGGTCGCCAGCGAAGTTTGGTCCGATGTTGCCTCAGTGCCGCACGTAGCTATCGGACAGAACGCCGATCTTGTACTGATCGCCCCGGCCACTGCGGATTTCCTGGCGCGCTCCGCGCACGGCATCGCCAGTGACCTGCTCACCAATGTGCTGCTGACGGCTCATTGTCCGGTGCTCATCGCTCCCGCGATGCATACCGAAATGTGGCAACACCCTGCTACCCAAGCGAACGTGCGCCTGTTGCGCGAGCGTGGAGTGATCGTGTTGGAGCCGGCTATCGGGCGCCTTACCGGTGCTGATTCCGGACCAGGACGTCTGCCCGAGCCCGCGGCAATCGTTGAAACAGCGCTCGAGGCGCTGCGTCGTGGCAGCACAAAGGGAACCGATCGCGTGCGCGACCTGCAGGACCTGCGTGGTCGACGCGTACTGATTAGCGTCGGCGGCACTCAAGAGCCATGGGATGACGTCCGCTTCCTGGGTAACCGAAGCAGTGGTCGGCAAGGATTTGCTCTGGCGCGCAGTGCGTTAGTCCGCGGTGCCCAGGTAGATCTCGTCGTGGCCGACGTCGATGCGCAGCCCCCGGCCGGATGTTGGTCGGTGCGTGCTGACAGCGCCGAGGAGTTGCGCGAGACGATGCACGCCGTGATCGCTGAGCGCGAGCCCGACATCGTTGTGATGGCGGCGGCCGTTGCCGATTTTCGCCCCGCGGAGCAAGCGAGCGGCAAGATCACGAAAGAATCCCTTGACCAGGAATCCCTCGACCTATCGGCACCCGAACTTCCACTCGAGCGCACGACCGACATCCTGGCCGAGTTGGTCGAAAAGCGCGGTCCGCGGCCCACGCCGGTGATCGTGGGGTTCGCTGCGGAAGCACCCAACGAGAGCGACACCCTTGAACAGCGGGCGCTCGCCAAAATCGAGCGCAAGGGCTGCGACTACCTCGTTGCGAACGAGGTCACCGGGGGGGCAGTTTTTGGGCAGGCCACCACGTCTGTGGTGATCGTTGATCCCCAGGGGGTTCGTTCGCGCCTCGACGATGTGGACAAGGCGGCTGTCGGGCATGCGCTGTGGGACACGATCGCCAGCGCCGAGCCTGCAGCCCACTTCTCGCTAGACTGACGCGACCTTTGCGGGGGGAACTCCCCATCGCCCCGTGTTGACGATCTAGGGAGTGTTGTGCCGCACCGCCTGTTTACCTCCGAGTCCGTAACCGAGGGCCATCCGGACAAGATGGCCGACCAGATCAGCGACGCCATCCTCGATGACCTCCTGCGTCAAGACCCCCGCAGCCGGGTGGCCGTCGAAACGATGCTGACGACCGGTCAGGTACACGTCGCCGGTGAAGTGACCACCGAGGGCTTCGCCGATGTCATGAGCCTGGTGCGGCAAGCGGTAATCGGAATTGGGTACGACTCCTCGGTTAAGGGTTTCGACGGCGAGTCCTGTGGGATCAGCGTCTCGATCGGCAAGCAGTCCCCAGATATTGCGCAAGGAGTCGATGACGCTTTCGAGGAGCGCGCGGATGGCAGCGAGGATCCGCTTGATCGCCAAGGCGCTGGTGACCAGGGGCTGATGTTTGGCTATGCCTGCACCGACACCGCGGAGTTGATGCCATTACCGATCTCGATGGCGCACCGACTCAGCGAACAACTGACCGCTAAGCGCAAGGACGGCACACTGGACTATCTGCGCCCGGACGGCAAGACCCAGGTCACCATCCGCTACGACGAAAATGACAAGCCGATGGGTATCGACACCATCGTGGTCAGTAGCCAGCACGCCGCGCATATCGACCTTGATAAGACTCTCGCCCCTGATATCCGTTCCCAGGTGGTGGAGCCGGTCTTGGAGACCTTCGATATTGATTCTCGCGACTACCGGCTCTTGGTCAATCCGACCGGGCGTTTCGAGGTAGGTGGGCCGATGGGTGATGCGGGTTTGACCGGACGCAAGATCATTGTCGACACCTACGGTGGCATGGCCCGTCACGGTGGCGGTGCATTTTCAGGTAAGGATCCCTCCAAGGTGGACCGCTCGGCCACTTATGCGATGCGCTGGGTTGCCAAGAACGTCGTTGCCGCCGGTTTGGCGACTAGGTGCGAAGTTCAGGTGGCCTACGCCATCGGGGTCTCCCATCCCGTTGGCGTTTTCGTGGAAACCTTCGGCACCGGCGTGATTCCCGACGAGATGATCCAAGATGCCGTGTTGAAGGTCTTCGACCTGCGCCCGGCCGCCATTATTCGCGATCTAGACCTGCTGCGTCCGATCTATCGAATCACTAGCGCTTACGGCCATTTTGGGCGTCCGCAGGGCATCAATCAACTGCTCGACTCCGACGATCCGGAGGCGCGCACCACGGTTGGCCCGACCTTCACCTGGGAGAACACCGACCGCGCGCAAGATCTGCGTGCCGCTGCGGGTGTCTAGCGAGTCCGATAATGATCGGCCCGATCCTGGGCCGGTGGACCCGATCGCTCGGGTCCGGGTAGACCTATCGGTCCGTCACCTTGACCGGGACTTCGACTACCTAGTTCCGCCCGAATTCGACGCTGCCGCAGTCCCGGGTGCTCGAGTTCGGGTGCGCTTTGCCGGCCGGTTGCGCGACGCCTACGTACTTGCCCGTCTGCCGCACGCCGATGTGGCCGAACCCCGACCTATCGAACGCGTCGTCGATGCCATCGCGCCGTTGACCGAGCAGACGTTGGAATTGGTCCAGCACACCGCCGAGCGGTACGTCGGTAGCTTCTGGGATGTCGCCCGTGCTGCTGTCCCTGCCCGGCACGCACGCGCCGAGAAGTCGGTGACAGCCCTCCTTGCCCAGCCGACAGAACCAGTTGAGGCCGTTCGCGAGCCGGTCGGGTTACCAGAGCGAAACCTGAGCGTGTGGGAGAACTACACATGGCCCTCGCAAGAGACCTCACCGAGACGTGTGGTGTGGTCATCGGCCCCCGCGAGCGATGCAGGCGCCGAGATCACCGACCTGGTGCTCGCCGCCCGTCAACGAGGTGTTGGTGTGCTGGTCGTCTTGCCAGATGCTGCCGATGTCGAGCGGGTTCATGCACGACTCATCGCTGCATTCGGCAAACACGAAGTTGCTGTGCTCGCTGCTGATCACGGACCCGAGCGCCGCTACCGGGAGTTCTTGCGGGCGCGTACCGGTTTGGCTTGCGTGGTCGTGGGTACCCGTAACGCCGTTTTCGCTCCGGTTGAGGACTTGGGTGCGATCATCGTGTGGGACGACGGCGACGATGTCTACCGCGATCCACATGCGCCGTATTGGGACGCGCGCGAGGTCGCGGCCTTGCGCTCCCACCTGAGCGGCTGTGAACTGTTCGTCGGGGCACCGGCCCGCTCGGTTGCCACCCAGTGGTGGTGTCGATCCGGGTGGGCACTTGGTGTGGAGCCGGTGCGGCCTGCCTGGTGGCAGGTGCAGGCGATTGATGATCGCGAGGTGGCTCGCGACCCAGCGGCCGGCAGCGCCCGCATCCCGACTGCTGCCTGGCAGGTGGCCCAACGAGCCCTGGCCGATGGCCCGGTGCTGTTCCAAGTGATGCGCCGTGGGTACGTACCGATCCTGGCGTGCCGAGACTGCCGCCAGGTAGCGACATGTGTGCGTGCCGATTGCGCGGGAGGATTGCACGCGACCTCCGGTCACGCGGTTCCCTCCTGCATTCGCTGCGGGGCACTCGCCGGTGGCTGGGCGTGTCCGAACTGTCAGGAGACCAGGCTGCGCGCGGTGGCGGTCGGCGCTGGCCGAACCGCTGAGGAACTTGGCAAGGCCTTTCCAGGTGTGCCGGTCGTCTGGTCACAGGCCGAGCGAATGGTCCGCGAAGTGGGCGAGGAACCGGCCGTCGTGGTTGCCACGCCGGGTGCCGAACCCGCTACCGCACACGGCTACGCCGCATTAGTGCTACTTGATGCCCGAGTGTCGCCCGCCACACTGACCGGGCCCGAGCAGCAAGTGCGCCGATGGTTCTCGGCGGCTGCTGCGGTACGGGAGGGTGGGCAGGTGTGCATCGTCGCGGAACCCGATGGCGCGGGGGTGCAGGCGTTGATTCGGTACGACTCTCGTTGGTTCGCCGACCGGCAAATCGATGAACGTCGAGCCGTTGGTCTACCGCCGGTCACCAGGGTTGCGGAGTTGACCGGTCCATCTGTAGGGGTGACGCGTTTTGTCGAATCGCTGGGAGTCCCGCACCGTGTGTTGGGACCGGTGGCGCTCGATGACCCGTCGGGTCGACGCGATGTGCGCAGTTTCGTCATCGTTGATCGCCGATACTCGACCGCGCTCACTGCCGAACTGGGGGCCGCTGTACGCACCGCCTCGACCGATGAGGGGCCGGCCCGCGATGTGCGAGTGCGGATGGACCCGCGGGATATGTGAGGTGCTCATCCGGACTGCCTAAACTAGGTAGCGATGAGCGTTATCCCGATCCGGCTCTACGGAGATCCGGTCCTGCGAACTCCGGCTGCCGAAGTTGTCGATTTCGACAAGGAATTGCGCAAGTTGGTGCAAGACCTCACCGACACCATGCAAGACGCCCCCGGAGTCGGTCTGGCGGCGCCCCAACTGGGCGTCTCGTTGCGGGTGTTCACCTATTGGGTGGACGACGAGCTCGGTCATCTGGTGAACCCGGTTTTGGATCTGTCCGACGAAGAACAGGACGGCGAGGAAGGCTGCCTGTCGGTTCCTGACCTCTCCTTTGAGTGTAAGCGCGCCAAGAGCGTCGTCGCTAAGGGTATGAACATGCATGGAGAGCCGATCACGTTGGAAGGCAGCGATTTGCTGGCGCGGTGCGTGCAGCACGAGACTGATCATCTCGATGGGATCGTCTTCATCGATCGACTCGATCCGCAAACTCGTAAGGCAGCCATGAAAGCGATCCGCGAATCGGAGTGGTTCGGCGCCGATCCACTTACGGTCAAGGTGAGTCCGCACCCGCAATCATCGCGGTGGCTGTGACGTCTTTGCGCGTTATCTTCGCGGGTACTCCGCAGGTGGCAGTACCGGCGCTGGAAGCCTTACTGGAATCGCAGCATCAGGTTGTAGCTGTGCTCACCAAACCCGATTCGCGCGCCGGACGCGGTCGTTCACTGCAGCCCAGCGCGGTTGCACTAGCTGCTCGGGACAACGGGCTCGATGTGCACACCCCCGAGCGCCTCGACGGGTTTGTTGACGCGTTGCGTGCATGGGAGGCAGATGTCGTCGCCGTCGTGGCTTACGGATTGTTGGTGCCCGAGGATGTGCTGGAGATCCCCCGACTGGGATGGATCAATGCGCACTTCTCCCGACTCCCGCGCTGGCGCGGCGCGGCGCCGGTTCAACATGCCATCGCACACGGTGATACGACGACTTCGGTGACCACCTTTCGTATCGACCAAGGCCTCGATACCGGACCGGTGTTGCTCACCTCACCCGATGTAGAAATTGGTGAGCGCGAGGACTCCGGGCATTTGCTCAACCGGCTTGCACCGATAGGAGCCGAACTACTTGTGGACACCATGGATGCGCTGGCCGCAGGGAGCGTTGAAGCAACCGCTCAGTCCAGTGAGGGGGTTTCTTTTGCGCCGCGACTGAGCGTGGATGACGCCCGGATCGACTGGCAGCGCTCCGCTATCGATATTGACAGGAGTATCCGGGCTTGCACACCTGCTCCGGGAGCGTGGACCACATTCGGCGGTGAACGACTACGCATCGGCGTGCCGGCCGCGGTAGCTGCTTCGTCATTGGACGGATTCGGCGAACCCGGAGCCATCCACCTCGACGGTAAGGGTGTCGTGATCGCCGCGGCCTCGGGCCACCTGGAAATCGATCAGGTGCAACCGGCCGGCAAGAAGTGGATGGCGGCCGATGCGTGGATCCGCGGGCTGCGCACCGGTGAACTACATGTCCACTGACAGCAGGCGCGCCGCACTCGAACTCCTCGAAGCGGTGCGCACCGAAGACGCATACGCGAATGTGGTCTGGCCCCGCATCCTGGACCGTTGGTCCCTCAGTGGGCGCGATGCCGCCTTCGCCACCGACCTGGCGTACGGCACCTTGCGGATGCGCGGGCTCTATGACGCAGTCATCGCGGCCTGCTCCACCCGGCCTACTGGCGAGATCGACCCACAGTTGTTGGACATCTTGCGTTTGGGTACCCACCAGATACTCAGCATGCGGGTACCCGATCACGCTGCGGTCGACTCATCCTGCGGCCTAGCTCGCGCGCTTGGCATCACCGATACTGGTCGGGTCGGATTCATCAACGCTGTATTGCGCAAAGTCGCGCAGCACGACCTTGAGCAGTGGCAACACATCTGCACCGAGCATCTCACTGGAGACGCGGCGGTAGCCATTGCCACGTCGCATCCGGAATGGATTGTGCGAGCCGTTCGCGAAGCTTGGTCCGGTCATCGGGAGCAACCGGTAAGTGAAGACGAACTAGTCACAGTGCTCGCTGCGGACAACATCCCTGTGAAACCGACGATCGCTCTTCGCGGAGAGGTGGTGGACGCCGATCTCGAGGGGACATCTCCTGCCCGGTGGCTTCCCAGCGCCCGGGTGCTGGACACGGTCATCCCGAACCGGTCCGAGCTGCTGCGCGACTCCCGCGCCATCGTGCAGGACGAAGGCAGTCAACTCGCGGTGCAAGCGCTCCTGGCCGCCGCGGTCGACCCGCCGGAATCGGCTTGGCTGGATATGTGCGCCGGCCCGGGGGGTAAAGCCGCGTTGCTAGCCGATGCTGCCCGCCAGGAGGGAGTGGGACTGTTGGCGGTTGAGTTACACCCGCACCGCGCGGACCTCGTGCGATCCAGTGTCGGCACCCAAGTTCCGATCGAGATCGAAGTGGCCGACGCCACCACTCGTCCGTGGGGTAACAGGTTCTTCGATCGCATCTTGCTCGATGCGCCGTGCACCGGCCTTGGTGCGCTGCGCCGCCGCCCTGAGGCACGTTGGCGCCGTCAGCCATCGGATGTGCGAGAACTGACCGGTTTGCAGCACGCGTTACTCGATACCGCGGTTGCATCGCTGCGACGTGGGGGAGTGCTGGCCTACGTCACGTGCACTCCGCATCTCGGTGAAACCCGCGAGGTGATCGACGACGCCCTGATGACCCGCGAGGACATCGTGGAGGAGGACGCCCGCGCATTGCTGCCCACTGTGCAAGATCTCGGACCTGGGCCCCATGTGCAGTTGTGGCCGCACCTACACGGCACCGACGCCATGTTCATTGCGATCTTGCGGCGCGTGTGAGGGGTCAGGGCAGTAACGCCTCGAGCTGTTCGAAGACTCCCGGTGCTCCGGCGATCAATCGGCCGGCACCGGTCACGCCGTAATCGGCCAGGAACGACGACACCCGTCCACCGGCCTGTTCGATCAAACACACCGCGGCCAAACAGTCCCAAGCGTGGATGTACATCTCCACGTAGCCGATGTGTTGTCCGGCGGCAACGTACGCCAAGTTGATGGCCCCTGAGCCAGTGCGTTGGTACATGCCGCCCGCGCTGAGCAGTCGGCGCATGATTTCGGCTAAGTCATCCGGTTCGGTCTTTCGAGAGCAGCCCACCCCGGTCAAGCCGTCGCTCAGCGATGTTGCGTCGAGAACGCGCATCGGGGTTCCGTTATGCGTTGCGCCGTATCCGCGGTGAGCTGCGTAGGTATCGCCGGTTGCCGGGGCGTGGATCACACCGATCTGCACCTCATCGTCTTGGACGTAGGCGATGGATATGCACCAGGTCGGCAATCCGAGCAAGAAGGGTTGAGTTCCGTCGATGGGGTCGACAACCCAAGTCCCGCTTCCCGGCGCTCCTTTCGTCAGCCCATGTTCCTCGCCCATGAACGAGTCCTCGGGAAACGCCTCGAGTAGAGCCTTCGTGATGTGCGTCTCTGTCTCGGTGTCCGCTTCGCTCACCAGATCCTGGGTGCCCTTGTGTTCGATGGTGAGCTCGGCTACGCGTTCGAAGTATCCATGGGCCAGCTTGCCGGCCGAGTGGGCGACCTCGATCGCCTTGGCAAACCGTTCCTCGCTCATCTACTGCACGCCTTCCGTCGACTCAAGCCGTCCGTCAGCTCGAGGCCATTAGCCTAGGCGGGTGAGTGATGTACCGATGATCTCGCCGAGTGTGCTGAACGCCGACCTGTCGCGTTTGCATGCCGAAGTGCAGCGCATTGCCGATGTCTCGGACATGATCCACCTCGATGTGATGGACAACCACTTCGTGCCAAACCTGACTTTCGGGCTACCGGTCATCGAGCCGCTACTCCGCGATCAGCAGATCCGAGCCGACTGCCATTTGATGATCGACGATCCGGATCGGTGGGCCCCGGCCTATGCGACCGCTGGCGCCTACAGCGTCACGTTCCATATCGAGGCGGCCCGCGAACCTCGAACGCTGTGCGAGGCGATCCGTAGCGCTGGTGCGCGCAGTGGTGCCGCGGTGAAACCGGGAACCGACATCGACGCGCTGGATTCCCTGGGCGATGCCCTCGACATGATCTTGGTGATGACCGTCGAACCGGGTTTCGGTGGTCAGTCCTTCATGTCTGACATGTTGGGCAAAGTGCGCCGGGCACGGGCCATGGCCGATCGGGCCGCCGGGGATGTCTGGGTGCAGGTCGATGGGGGCGTGGGTCCGGAGACCATCGAATCCTGCGCCGAAGCCGGCGCCAATGTCTTCGTTGCCGGATCCGCGGTTTTTCGATCCGAGGACCCGGCCGCCACCGTCGAGCGGTTGCGCACATTGGCCGACGGCGCGGCACGATCACCACGATGAGCGCGATGAGCACGATGGGCGCGGACGAGCAGGACGACAACAGCGATGCCCGTTGGATGAAGCGGGCGCTTGAGTTGGCGATCGATCGTCGGGCTCCGCGTGGAGAGAACCCGCGGGTGGGCTGCGTGGTCCTCGATTCCGGCGGCGGCGTCATCGGTGAGGGATTCCACGCTGGAGCTGGCACGGCGCACGCCGAAGTAGTGGCACTGCAGCAAGCCGGTCATGCAGCGCAGGGCGGCACCGCGATCGTCACACTGGAACCGTGCCGGCACACGGGCCGTACCGGTCCGTGCAGCCAGGCGTTGATCGATGCTGGGATTGCCCGAGTGGTCTATGCGCAAAACGATCCCTCGGCTATTGCTGGGGGCGGGGCGGAGGTGTTGCGCTCGTCTGGAATCGAGGTTCTCGGTGGAGTCGAGGAAGACGCGGCCCGCGAGATCAACGCCGAGTGGACGGTTGCAGTCGCTCGGGGTCGCCCATTTATCACGGCCAAACTCGCGGTCAGTCTCGATGGCCGCGTGGCCGGTCAGGGCGGGAAGCGGGTGCAGTTGACCGGACCGCTTGCGCGCAACTATGCCCACGAACTTCGCTCGCAGGTGCAGGCAATCATTACCGGCACCGGCACCGTGCTTGGTGACGACCCCTCCCTCACCGTTCGTGAAGTGCCGGTGCCCCCGAGCGGTCAGCCGATGCGGGTGGTCGTGGGCCGTCGGCCTATTCCGCAAACCGCTGCGGTGTTGGATAACGCCGCGCCCACGTGGTGCGTCTCCGATCACGATCCCGCCGCTCTCTTGGGGGAGTTGTACGCACGCGGGATCCGCCATGCTCTCTTGGAAGCCGGCCCCACCCTGCTGCGCGCCTTTCTCGAAGCAGGATGCGTCGACCGTTTTGACTACCTGCTGGCTGGCGTCTGGCTTGGCTCGGGCCCACGCGGTCTGAGCCCCGGAATCAGAGTGGACGCACCGGCTGAAGTCGTCAGATCCAGAGTCCTGGGCCAAGATGTGCTCATCCGGTACGCCATGCGAACTACCGGAAGTGTCGAAACCATTGAAACCAACTGAGCCGTCAGGAGCCCGTGATGTTCACCGGCATCGTCGAAGAGAAGGGAACCGTTGAGTCCATTGAGGACCTCGGCGATGCCCTTAAGGTGCGTATCGCAGCCGACAGGGTGCTCACCGATTCCGATCTTGGTGCTTCGATCAGCGTGAACGGCATTTGCCTGACGGTCGCCCAGCGCGGGGAGTCCTGGTTCGAAGCCGACGTAATGGCCGAGACGATGCGTCGAACCTCGCTGGCCGGAGCCCACGAGGGTTCAACGGTGAACCTCGAGCGCGCGGCTCGGGTGGATTCGCGGCTCGGGGGTCATATCGTGCAAGGCCATGTGGACGGCACCGGGACCATCGCAGCGATCGAACCAAGCGAGCAGTGGACCGTCATACGAATCGATGTCCCCAAGAACTTGACCGCCTACATGGTCGAGAAAGGCTCGATCACCGTGGACGGCGTATCGTTGACAATCGTGTCCATCGCCACTGATCACTTCACCATCTCACTCATCCCCACCACGTTGACAGAGACCAATCTCGGTTCCCGGCAGGTAGGCGATGTGGTGAACATTGAAGTTGATGTCCTGGCCAAGTACGTCGAGAAGTTGATGCAGCGATGATCCCCGCCGACGAACTATTCGCTTCGCGCGAGGATTCCGAACTGCTGCCCGAGGACCCGACTGGTTCGATCGAGCCGCTGGATCCACCACACCCGGGTGCGGTCGCGTTGAACACCGTCGAGCAAGCGGTCGAGCAGTTGCGAGCCGGCCGCCCCATCGTGGTGGTCGATGACGAGAACCGAGAGAACGAAGGCGATCTGATCTTCGCGGCATCGCTCGCCACTGCTGAGTTGACGGCCTTAATGATTCGGCACACCTCCGGTTATATCTGCGTCGGTATGACTGGTGCTGACTTGGATCGGCTCGATCTCCCTCCGATGGCAGCCGTAAACGAGGATCGACGAGGCACCGCCTACGCAGTCACTGTCGACGCCAAGGACGTCGAGACCACCGGCATTAGCGCCAAGGATCGTGCGCGAACGATCAAAGTGTTGTCGGATTCGGCTACCGAACCGTGGGAGCTGACCCGGCCTGGTCACGTCGTGCCGTTGCGCGCTGTCGAAGGTGGAGTGTTGCGGCGAGCTGGCCACACCGAAGCCGCGGTCGACCTCTCACGGCTTGCCGGCTTGCTACCGGCGGGCGCGTTGTGCGAGATGGTCAACGACGACGGCACCATGATGAACGCAGCACAATGCCGGGAGTTTTGCGACGAGCACGGACTTGTTTTGATCTCTATCGCGGATTTGATTCGCCACCGCCGGCGCCAGGAATCGCATGTGGAACGCGTGGTCGATGTGCCAATGCCTACCGAGTACGGAGAATTTCGCGCGGTGGCCTATCGCAGTGATATCGATGGCAGCGAACACGTTGCACTGGTGGCCGGGGATATCGGCGATGGTGAGGATGTGCTCGTCCGGGTGCACTCTGAGTGCTTGACCGGTGATGTTCTTGGATCGCATCGCTGCGATTGCGGACCGCAATTGCATACGGCGATGCGAGCGGTGTCGGCTGAGGGTCGTGGAGTCGTGCTCTACGTCAAAGGACATGAGGGAAGGGGTATTGGGCTGCTGGATAAACTGCGCGCCTATGCCCTGCAAGATGAAGGCCGGGACACTGTCGATGCGAATACCGATCTCGGGCTGCCGGTGGATGCTCGTGACTACGGCACTGGCGCGCAGATCCTCGTCGATTTAGGTGTGCGCACGATGCGTCTGCTTACCAACAATCCGGCCAAGAGGGCTGGGCTCGAAGGCTATGGACTGTCCATCGTGGAACGCATTCCGCTCGTGGTGCCCGCGAATGAGTACAACGCTTCCTATCTGGGGACCAAGGCCTCACGCATGGGGCACGCATACGAACCAGATGGGTCTGGAGAGGGCAGTTCATGAGTGGCGTGGGTGCACCCAGTTTTCGGGTCGATGGCTCAGGACTACGAGTTGCGACGGTCGCAGCATCCTGGCACGCGGAGATCATGGCGGGGCTGCGCCAGGGAGCCATCCGGGTAGCCGAAGAATCAGGAGCGCAGGCGATCGAGTTCGAGGTTCCCGGGACGTTCGAACTTGCCGTGGTGGCGGCCGAGTGCGCATCGAGCGGGCAGTTCGACGCGATTGTGGCGCTCGGAGTGGTGATTCGAGGGGGTACGCCACATTTTGAATACGTGTGCTCAGCGGCTACACAGGGCCTGACCGAGGTAAGTGTTCAGCACCGCGTCCCCGTTGGTTTCGGTGTCCTGACCTGCGACAACGTCGAACAGGCCAAAGATCGCGCTGGACTTCCTGGTTCGCGGGAAGATAAGGGAGCTGAAGCCATGGCCAGCGCCCTGCGCACCGCCGCGGTGCTCGCATCGATCCGCGCCTAGGCTTCGGTCTATGAAGACCTTCGACGACCTCTACACCGAGCTGCGCAACAAGGCTGCAGCGCAGGACCCTGATTCAGGCACTGTCCGATTGCTCTCTGAGGGTGTGCACGCAGTGGGGAAGAAAGTGGTGGAGGAAGCCGCGGAAGTCTGGATGGCCGCGGAGCACGAGGGTCGCGACCGAGCAGCCGATGAAATCGCGCAGTTGCTTTACCACGTGCAGGTGATGATGCTGGCGTGCGATGTCGGCATTGACGACGTCTACCGGAGGTTGTGATGAGCCCGCTGCGGGTTGCCGTGCCGAACAAGGGTCAGCTCGCCGAGCCAGCCCGGGCGATGCTGCATGAAGCCGGGTATTTGAAGAACGCCGGTCAGCGCGACCTCGTTGTTCAGGACCCCGATAACGATGTCGAGTTCTTCTTTCTGCGCCCGCGTGATGTCGCGATCTACGTGGGGGAGGGAACGTTGGACCTGGGCATCACCGGTCGGGACATGCTGTTGGATTCTGGGGCCACCGCCGAGGAGCGCGTCGCTTTGGGATTCGCGCCAAGCACTTTTCGGATAGCCGCCCCGACGGGTGCGCTTGCCTCCATCACCGATCTCGCCGGCTTGCGCATCGCCACGTCCTATGCGGGCCTGCTGGGTGCGTGGTTGGCAGAACAGGGAATCGAAGCCCGCGTGGTTCACCTCGACGGTGCCGTGGAAAACGCCGTCGCGCTCGGCGTTGCCGATGCCGTTGCCGATGTGGTCGCCACCGGAACAACCTTGCGGCAGGCCGGTTTGGAGATCATCGGCGAGCCGATCTTGCACTCCGAGGCGCTTGTGGTTTGTTGCAAGGATGCTGAACGCAAAGACGATCCGGCAATCGAAACATTTTTGCGGCGCCTTCACGGGGTGATGGTTGCTCGTTCCTACGTGCTCGTCGACTACGACATCCCCAACGATCACCTCGACCGCGCGTGTGCGATCACGCCAGGCATCGAATCACCCACCGTGGCTCCGTTACACGATCAAGCATGGTCTGCGGTGCGCGCGATGGTGCCGGCTGCGGATGTGCACAAGGTGATGGATGACCTGTACTCCCTCGGTGCTCGCGGCATCCTGGTCACCGATATCCACGCCTGTCGTCTCTAGCACTCGCGAGCTAGTCCACTGTGACGTTCTTGCGCAACCGGAGAGCAGCAAATAGCTGCAAGAGCGCTACACCAGCCAGGAGCGAAAACACCAACGGCCACGAATCGGCTGCGTCCATGATTGCGCCAGCTACGAACGGTCCGAACGCAGCAACGGTGTAGGTGACGAAGAAGGCCATAGCGGTTAATCGCGCTGAGGATGCGGCATCGACGGAGTATTCACTCAATAAGCCGAGCGCCATCGCGAAACTGCCGCTCAACGTGAATCCGACGAGGGCAAGCACCAAAGGCGGTGCGAAGTCAGGAGCGATTCCAATCGAGCCGATCGATGTCGCGCAGACCAGCACGCTCGTGGTGAACAAGGTTCTCCGATATGGCAGTCGATGCGAAAGTGAGGGCAAGACAAGGGCACCGGCGATCTGTGCTGCGGTGAAGACTCCGAAGAACACTCCAGCAACCGCCGGGGTATATCCACGCTCCGCATAGGACGGTGCGATCCAGGCAAGCGCGCTGTAGAAGACAATCGAATTCAGGGTCATGAAGGCTGTCAATGACCACGCGATTGGACTGCGCCACGGCAGGTCGCGCAATCGCGGTGTATTCCCCGGACGATCGTCCGTTGCAACACCACGCTCCAACAGACTCCAAGCCACCAGCGCGACGACGGCCGGAATCGCCCAGAACGCCAGCGCGCGATTCCACCCACCGAGCGCATCGGCGAGCGGCAACGTGGCTGCCGCGCCCAAAGCCGCACCACCCATCATGGCGGCGGTCCACAGGGCAGTGGCGGTGCCCAGGGAAGAGGACAGTTGCTGGCGCACGATCGCCGGCACTAGCCCACCAAGGATTGCGATAGAGATTCCGGCAAGGAGCGCCGACAAGAACAGCGTCGCCGCAACCGCACCTATCGATCGCAAACCCAATCCGACGGCCATGGCAATGAGCCCCATCGCGACCGCCCGTCGCCGCCCGGTGACGGCCGCGAGTCGAGGAACGGTGAGAGCGAACAAGCCCATGCAGAGCACGGGAACGGTGGTGAGCGTTCCGATTACGGCGTCGTTCCACCCGGTTTGCGCCTTAATCTCGGTCGCGACTGCTGGAAGGCTGGACAGAGCAAGACGCAAGTTCAGCGCCACGAGCACCACCACCGACAGCACAGCGCCGGTGGAGCGCACTTTTGCAGGATGCGGGGCGGTGCTCGTCACTGACGGATTGTGGCGCTTACGCTGGCCAGGTGGCGCAGCGACCCGGAAATCCGACGGGTAGAGCTGGCATCACCCCGACCTCTGACGACGGATCCCCAGATGAGCGAATCCGGATGGCTAGCACCCCGGATGAACTCCGCACAGCGCTACGCGCGGGTCGACTTCTCGTGGCGATCGTGGCAACGGCGGACGAAGTCGATGAAACTGGCGCGGATAAGTCCAGTCACATGTCCGTCGTCTCGATGGTTACTGCCGACGGTCGCCGTGGCTTGCTTGCCTTCACCGGACTGGATTCGTTGACAGCGTGGGATCGAGACGCCCGTCCAGTTCCGGTGAGTGGTCCCGATGCCGCGGAGGCAGCACTGGATGACGGATGTGAAGCGCTCGTTATCGATGTTGCCGGCCCACAGCGCACTGTCGTGCTCGAAGCCGACCTACTCGACCTCGCCGGCAAAGACCGGATCTCGCACGCCGCAGCGCTAGTGCGGGAGATGTTGGATGCGGCGGTGGGATCGGGTAGGACCACGGTGGAGACCACGAGTGAAGGGTTAGGCGTTGCCTCAGATTCGATAAGCGCCGAACAAATCGCATCCATCTTGCAGGGCAGCAATGCAACCGCACGGGTGCTGGCGTTGGTGCCCTCGGGGATTGAGATTCACGGCCCCGCGTAACAGCCGGTTACCGATCGGTCAGCTGACTGGCCCCGTATAGCGCTCTCCGGGTCCCTCGCCGGGCGGATCGGGGAAGTCGGAGGCCTCGCGGAAGGCACGCTGCACTGCGCTCAAGCCATCCCGCAATGGAGCAGCGTGCACCGACCCGAGGTCCGGGGCACTGGCGGTGACAAGTGCCGCCAGGGCGTTTATCAGGATCCGGGCTTCGGCGAGGTCGGCTTCACGCGCGGTTCCGTCGTCGTTTTCGGCCAGCCCGCAGGCCACAGCCGAGGCTGTCATCAGGTGCATCGCCAGGGTCAACACGACTTCCACGGCGGGAACGTCGCCGATATCCGGGGTGACCGCGTTCGTGGGCACATCTGCAGGGGTGTCCGACACGACTGGTACTCTTGCACCTGCTCGAGACCGGGGTCACCCCGGCATCGGGCACCAATGCAAGCGGAACCCCGGTTCCCACCTGACGATTCCTGATCGTTTGGGTCCTACTCGGTAGGGCGTATATGCGCCCAACCGGCTCTTGGGGCCTCCGCTTGCGCTGCAGCGGAGGTTTCGTCGTCTCCGCGCCGACAAGACGGCCCCGGCAACCGCCGCGGCAGCGAGGCATCAGGTACTGACAGCAAGGAGGCGCCATCAGCGTCGAACCACGGATCAACGACCGGATCCGCGTCCCCGAAGTTCGCCTCGTGGGCCCCAACGGTGAGCAGGTCGGCATCGTCCGAATCGAAGATGCCCTCCGGCTCGCAGTGGAAGCGGACTTGGACCTAGTCGAGGTCGCACCCATGGCCAAGCCACCGGTGTGCAAGCTCATGGACTTCGGCAAGTTCAAGTACGAGGCCGCCCTGAAGGAACGCGAATCTCGACGGAACCAGACCCACACCGTCATCAAGGAGATGAAGCTTCGCCCGAAGATCGATCCGCACGACTACGAGACCAAGAAGGGTCACGTTGAGCGGTTCTTGAAGGCGGGGGACAAGGTCAAGATCACCATCATGTTCCGCGGCCGGGAGCAAAGTCGGCCCGAACTAGGACTGCGTCTGCTCGGTCGGCTCGCTGAGGATGTCGAGGAGATCGGTTTCGTGGAAGCGGCGCCCAAACAGGACGGGCGCAACATGTTGATGGTCCTCGCGCCACACAAACGTAAATCTGAAGTTGCGAAGCAGGCGAAAGCCGGCGCACGCGAGCAAGCAAGCGAAGGCGACCTGTCCGAGGTCGAGTAGCAAAACAGCCGGCACTGCCGCCGGCACGAGAAAGGGAGGGCACCATGCCCAAGCAGAAGACGCACAGTGGGGCCAAGAAGCGTTTCAAGGTCACCGGCTCCGGCAAGGTGACGCATGAGCAGGCCAACCGTCGCCACCTGTTGGAAAGCAAGTCCAGCAAGCGCACTCGTCGGCTGATGTCCGATGAGGTTGTCTCGAAGGCCGACACCAAGAAGGTCAACAAACTGCTCGGTCGCTAACGAAGCGCCCAACAGCCAGTATCCAGCCCCATTCCCCAAATCCCTCGACCACCAACTACGTCAGGAGGACGCCATGGCACGCGTCAAGCGTTCAGTTAACGCGCAGAAGAAGCGTCGCGAGGTTCTCGAACGCGCATCCGGCTACCGCGGGCAGCGTTCCCGGCTGTACCGCAAGGCCAAGGAGCAGGTCACCCATTCGATGGTCTACGCCTATGCGGACCGTCGTACCCGCAAGGGTGACTTCCGTCGGTTGTGGATCCAACGAATCAACGCCGCCGCACGCGCGCAGGGCATCACATACAACCGCTTCATTCAAGGCTTGAAGGCAGCCGAGATCGAGGTTGATCGGCGGATGCTCGCTGAGATGGCCGTCAACGATCCCGATGCGTTCGCGGCTCTCGTCGAAATCGCGCGTGACGCTCTCCCCGCCACCGCTGCCTGAGCCGCTCACCAGCACCCGCTCGGCCACGGTGGCGCGGCTGCGTCGCCTACACGACCGCAAGGGTCGAACCAGTGCCGGTACGTTCCTTGCCGAAGGCCCCGATTGTGTTCGGGCTGCGGTGCTGGCTGGTTGGGCTACCTCGGTGCTTGCGTCGGTCGACCACGAACTCACTGACTGGGTGCTCTCCCAAGGCATCCGAGTAGTGCCGGCGGCCCCACGCGTTGTGGACGCCGCGTGCGACACCGCATCATCACAAGGAATCGTGGCCGAATGCTCCATCCCGCGCTCCGATCTCGGGGGCCTGGTTGCAGGCACCGGTCCAGTGGTGGTGTGCGAACGTATTTCCGATCCGGGCAACCTCGGCACCATCATCCGCACTGCGGAGGCGGTGGGAGCCGCTGGTGTGATCACCACCGAAGGGTCCGTTGATCCGTGGAATCCCAAAGCGGTCCGTGCCAGTGCCGGATCGAGCTTTCGGGTACCGATCGCACCTGACCGCCCCGTCGAGGCCATCCTGGCGGCGAGCGCCGAAGCCGGGCGGTGGAGCATTGCCTTGGCCGGTGAAGCCGACGAAGACGTGGTTGCGCAGATTCAGCACGCCCGGACGGGCGGGTATGGCCCAGACAACCTGACCTGGGTGGTGGGCTCGGAAGCCCGCGGCATATCTGTGGCGATGCGTGCTGGTGTCAGCGCTACCGCCCGACTGCCCATGGCGCCCACGGTGGAATCGCTGAACGCTGCGGTCAGCGTGTCGATCTGCCTGTATGCAGCCGATTGGATCTGAGCCGAACACGCCCACGCGCTGCGGTCCGGTGAACCACGGCAGTGCCAAGATGGACGTAGCCGTCGCGAAGGAGCACAAGACCATGGACAAGGCCGCCTACCGGACGCTGCCGGTGATGGAGGAAACCGGCTATGCGATCGTCGATCGCTACGACCAAGACGCGGATCCACGAGAGTGGGAGAACCTTGTCTATGTCGACTGGAAGTCCTCCGGTGATACCCGCTTCGCCCCGCTGGCCAGCGCCTACGGCGATATGGAATGTAACGGCTTTTGGAACCACACCCCGCCGAAGACGGACAAGGACGGCGTCTGGGTGGAAGAGAACGTCGACATCGCGCCAATCTTGACCCGCCGCGCCCAAGAGCCCGGTGCCAACATCGGCCGCTGCCGGGTTATCGAACTGCAGCCGAACACCTACGGCGAGGCGATCTACAACTTGCACCGCGATGACAACAACCGGCTAAACCCCGAGGGAACCGGGTGGATCGTGCGGGCGTTCTTCAACCTCACCGACGATGCCGATTCGGTGATGATTCTGCGCTCGGACAAGGACGATCCATCCACCGAGGTCCGCATCGCGATGCCAGCCGGCCAGCAGGTCGTCATTGACACACAAAGCTTCTACCACGCGGTGTGGCACCCCGGTGACAAACCGCGGTACTGCTTGATCACCTCCTATGAGTCCGGCCCAGAACTCGATGAATGGATCCAAGCCCGCGGTCCGGTTACCCGCATCGACAACCATCCGATCGATTCTCAGGTGGCAGCAGAAGGCGAACGGGTAGCACAGGAGAAGCGGGAGGCGCGGGCGGCGGCACTCAAGGCGCGCGGCGAGGACCCGACCTTCGGCGATGGCAGCATGGCTGCCCAAGAAGCCAAGGAAGTGCTCTCCGAGGCCTAGCCGCGGCACGCGGTAACTACCCTGCCGGGGTCGGTTCCGGTCACGGGCTAGCATCAAACGAGCATTGTCAAGTGCCTTACTAGGAATTCGAAGGAGCATGCGTGGTCGCCTATAGCGCGGTGTTGGACCAGCTCGAAGCCGAGGCGCTTCACATCTACCGCGAGACCGCGGCTGCGTTCCGCAATCCGGTGTTGCTGTACAGCATCGGTAAGGACTCCTCCGTGCTGCTGCACCTGGCCACGAAGGCTTTCCACCCGGCGCCCCTGCCGTTCCCGGTCATGCACATCGACACCACCTGGAAGTTCCAGGAGATGATCGAGTTCCGTGATCGTCGGGCAGCGGAGTTAGGTCTGGACCTGCGGATCGCCACCAACACCGAAGCCGTGGAACAGGGCATCACCCCGTTCACCCATGGAACCCACGAATACACCCGCATCATGAAGACCGTTGCGCTTCGCGAGGGTCTGGACCGGTACGGATTCGATGCCGCAATCGGTGGGGCGCGGCGCGATGAGGAGCGAAGTCGCGCCAAGGAGCGCGTCTTCTCGCTGCGTGAGCCCGGGCACCGCTGGGATCCGCGCAAGCAGCGACCGGAGTTCTGGCACACCGCCAACACCACCCTCGCCGATGGCCAAACGATGCGCGTGTTTCCGCTGTCCAACTGGACCGAGTTGGATATTTGGCGCTACATCGAACGGGAAGGGATAGAGATTCCGGACCTCTACTTCGCGAAGGAGCGCCCGGTAGTTGAGCGTGGCGGAACCTTGATCATGGTCGATGACGATCGCTACCCGCTGGAGCCGGGTGAGCAGCCGGGGATGAAGTCAGTGCGCTTTCGCACCCTCGGCTGCTACCCGCTGACAGGTGCAGTGGAGTCGACAGCCGCGGACCTCGCAACACTCATTGCCGAGATGGAGGCGTCCAACATCTCCGAGCGCGCCGGGCGCCTGATCGACGGTGAAGGTGGCGGATCCATGGAATCGAAGAAGGCCGAGGGATATTTCTGATGGGTAGCCAGACAAGCGACGCAACCCCGGTTCTCCAGCTGGTTACCTGCGGTTCGGTCGACGATGGAAAGTCCACGCTGATCGGTCGGCTGCTTGCCGAGACCGATTCGGTGCCCGTTGATCAACTCGAATACGCCCGACAAACACGGCGTGGCGGCTCGACCATTCCGGTCGGTGAGATTGATTTTTCCTTGCTCACCGATGGTTTGGAAGCCGAACGCGAGCAGGGCATCACTATTGACGTGGCCTACCGGCACATGAACCTGCCAAATGGACGCCGCGTGCTGATCGCCGACTCCCCGGGTCACGAGCAATACACCCGCAACATGGCGGTAGCGGCTTCCAACGGAGATGTCGCGGTGCTGCTCGTCGATGCCGCCCGGGGTGTTCGTCCGCAGACGCACCGTCACCTGACCGTCTCGGCGTTGATGGGTGTGCGCACTGTCGTCATCGCCGTGAACAAAATGGATCTGATCGATTACGACCACGCCACCTTTGAGGAGATTGTCGGGATCGTGCGCACCACCGCTGCTCGATTGGATGTGCCCGAGGTCGTGGCGATCCCGATCAGTGCCTTTGCCGGTGACAACATCACGGCGGCATCGACCAACATGCCCTGGTACACCGGCCCAACCCTCATGCAGTTCCTTTCTGATTGGGAACCGGTGGAAGCCCCGCAAGATGCCGGCTTTCGATTCCCCGTGCAATTCATCGTCCGAGCCGAAGGCAACTTCCGCGGCTACGCCGGCACCGTGGTCGCCGGTTCGATTGCGCCCGGCGATCCGATCACGGTCGCCGATTCCGGGCGCACCGCGAATGTTGAGCGCATCGTCACCTTCGACTGCGACCTAGATACCGCCATCACCGGTCAAGCCGTGACCATCACTCTTGATCACGAGGTGGATGTCACCCGAGGCGACGTCCTCGCTGCGGTGGATCCGGACGGCTCGAACTTGCAGCCGGCCGACCGTTTCGCCGTGGACATGGTTTGGCTGGGGGAGGAGCCGCTCGCACATGGACGCTCGTACCTGTTGGTCTCCGGTTCACGTTCTGTCCCCGCCACGGTGACGAATGTGCGGCACAAGCTTGATGTGGTCTCCGGTCATGAGCACGCGGCTCGATTGCTGGAGATGAATGACATCGGCCGTGTGGAAGTTGCAACCGATCGGCCAATCCCGATGGATCCGTATGCGCGCTGTCGCGACACCGGTGGCTTCCTGTTAGTCGACCGTGTCACCGCCGACACCGTGGCTGCTGGTCTGGTTCGGCACGTTATGCGCCGCGCTTTCAACGTTGTCCCGCATACCTACGCTGTCGACGAACAAGCTCGCGCCACGTTGATGGGTCACGCTGGAAAGGTTGTCTGGCTGACCGGCCTGCCCGGGTCGGGCAAGTCCACCATTGCCGACGCTGCGGTGCGGCGACTGCACGCACTCGGTATCCATACCTTCGTGCTCGATGGCGACAACGTGCGCACCGGATTGAACAAGGATCTCGGATTCACCGCCGAAGACCGCGCAGAAAATGTGCGTCGCGTTGCCGAAGTCGCCAAGTTGATGCGCGAGGCCGGACTGGTGGTCTTCGTTGCGCTGGTCTCCCCGTATCGCTCTGACCGGGAAGCAGCAGCCTCGCTATTTGGGGACGAGGAATTCCTCGAGGTGTACGTCGACACCCCCGTCGAAGTGTGCGCCGAGCGGGATCCGAAGGGCCTATATGCCAAGGCTGCAGCGGGTGATCTGCCGAACATGACCGGAGTTGGTCAGGGCTACGAAGTGCCCGAGAGTCCCGACATCATCCTCAACGGAACCGGTGACCTCGACGCCGAAGTGGGCCGCATTGTGCAGGCCGTCCTCGGCGAGTAGTCCCACCCTGGGATACTTGCCTCCCCATGTCTGGACCCAACACCGAATTCGATCCCAAGCAGGTCGCCGCACTCGATGCGCAGGCGATCGAATCGATGGTTTCTGAAGCGCGCACAGCCATCTCTGAAGCGGGCGATCTCGACCAACTTAAAGCGGCCCGACTGGCCCACGCCGGGGATCGTTCGCCGTTGGCCTTAGCCAACCGTGAAATTGGTGCGCTGCCGCCGGCGGCGAAGGCTGATGCCGGAAAGCGGGTAGGGCAAGCCCGCGCCATGGTTAAAGACGCGCTGGAGGAACGCGAGGTGGTCCTGACCCGCGAACGCGACGAGCAGGTGTTGCGCGCTGAAGCGGTCGACGTCACTTTGCCGGTGCAACGCGATCAACTCGGCGGCCGTCACCCACTCACCACATTGATGGAACGCATGGCGGATGTCTTCATCTCGATGGGCTACGACATCGCCGAGGGCCCGGAGGCCGAAGCCGAGTGGGCGAACTTCGATGCCTTGAACGTGCCCCCGGATCACCCGGCGCGCACCATGCAGGACACCTTCTATGTCGAATCACCCGACAGCGGGGTAGTGCTGCGCACCCAGACCTCACCGATTCAGATCCGCGCGATGCTCGAACGCCCACTGCCGATCTACGTCGTGGCACCTGGTCGGGTCTACCGAACCGATGAGCTCGATGCCACGCACACGCCGGTCTTTCATCAGATCGAGGGCCTTGCGGTAGACGAGGGCCTGACCATGGCCGATCTCAAGGGCACGCTTGATCACCTCGCGACTCAAATGTTTGGTGCGGGGATCGTGACCCGGCTTCGTCCGTCCTACTTCCCGTTCACCGAACCTAGCGCCGAGGTGGATCTGGAGTGCTTCGTTTGTCGCGGCGCTTCTGTTGGTAACGCCGCAAGCCAGTGCCGCACCTGTGGCAGCGAAGGCTGGATCGAATGGGGTGGTTGCGGGATGGTCAACCCGCAGGTGCTCCAAGCTGTCGGCATCGACACCGACCGCTACCGGGGCTTCGCCTTTGGGATGGGTATCGAACGCACTTTGATGTTCCGCAACGGCGTGACCGACATGCGTGACATGGTCGAGGGTGATGTTCGCTTCACTCGGGCCTTTGGAGTCGATGCCTGATGCGTATCTCCTTGTCCTGGATCCGCGAACTTGTTGACGTTCCTGCTGATCAAACCGGCCGCAACGTTGCCGAGCGCTTGATCGCCGCCGGTCTCGAAGTCGAGACGGTCGAAACAGTTGGCGTCGGTCTAAGCGGCCCGATCATCGTTGGGCGTGTGCTGGAGATAGAGGAACTCACCGAGTTCAAAAAGCCGATCCGCTGGTGTCAGGTTGACATTGGCGCCGACCAACCACGCGGCATCATCTGCGGGGCCCGCAACTTCTCAGCAGACGACCTCGTGGTTGTCGCGCCGCCGGGAACAACCTTGCCTGGGGACTTCACCATCACCGCGCGCGAAACCTACGGCCACGTCTCCGACGGCATGATCTGCTCCGAACGCGAACTGGGCCTCGGTGAGGACCACGGCGGAATTATCGTGCTCGCCCCCGGTACAGCTGATCCCGGTGCGGATGCCGCATGTGTCTTGGGTGCAGGTGACGAAGTGCTCGACATCGCCATCACCCCTGACCGCGGCTATGCGCTCAGCGCTCGCGGCATCGCGCGCGAGGTGGCGATTGCCTACAGCCTGCCCTTCACCGACCCGGCCGATCGCGACGAGCAGCTACCCGCCCCAGCCGATGAACGCCCACCGGCGCATTGCGCATCCGATGACCTCGAAGCTTGTCCGCTGTTCACGATGCGCACCATCACCGGCATAGACCCTTCTCGACCCACCCCGCAGTGGATGGTCAACCGGCTGCGCGATAGCGGGATGCGTTCGGTCTCGCTTGCGGTGGATATCACCAACTACGTCATGCTCGAACTCGGCCAACCGCTGCACGCCTTCGACTTGGACACCCTCCAAGGCACCGTGCGAGCTGGTCGCGCGCAACCGGGGGAGTGTCTGGAAACCATCGACCACGTTGAGCGCCAACTCGATTCTTCCGATCTCACGATTCGCGATGACCGCGGCCCGATTGGCCTGGCCGGCACTATGGGCGGTGCGGATACCGAGATCGGTGAT